>Ga0335079_10010630_pt1 | contig 10481 bp, 7 predicted proteins | sample Lox_Sample_33_FD_206719 | JGI IMG/M metagenome (GOLD analysis project Ga0335079, IMG submission 206719) | Soil microbial communities from Loxahatchee National Wildlife Refuge, Florida, United States - Lox_Sample_3.3 | ecosystem: Environmental > Terrestrial > Soil > Wetlands | place: USA: Florida... | reverse complement strand
AGCGGCACATACGCCGCGGGCAGGCCCACCGCGGTGAGCTCGGCACAGGTCATCGCACCGCTCCGGCACAGCACGAAGTCCGCGGCGGCGTAGACGAGGTCCATCCGGTCCACGTACGGCAGCGTGATGTAGGGCGGGCCCGCGGCGGGCATGTTCACCCGCAGGCCGCTGCGCGGGCCGAGGATGTGCAGCACCTGGATGCCGGCGCCGCGGATCCAGTCGGCCGCCTCCAGCACCGCCAGGTTCAGCGAGCGGGCGCCCTGTGACCCGCCGGTCACCAGCAGCACCGGCAGGTCGGGCCGCAGTTCGAGGTGCGCCCGCGCCTTGTCCATCAGGGCCAGCCGGTCGAGGCCGGCGATCTCCCGCCGGAGCGGGATGCCGATGGGGCTGGCGTGCGGCAGCCTGGTGTCGGGGCTGGCGGTGAACACGTAGCGGGTGAACATGGCACCGAGCCGGTTGGCGACCCCCGGCCGGACGTTGGCCTCGTGCACGACGATCGGCACGTGGTGGCGCCGGGCGGCCAGGTAGGCAGGCGCGGACACGTACCCGCCGAATCCGGCGAGCACCCGGGCCCGGGTCCGGCTCAGCACCTCCGCCACCGCCTTGACCGAGTCGGCCAGCCTGCCGGGCACTGACAGCAGTTCCGGGGTCAGCGACCGTGGCAGCGGGACCGGTGGGATCAGCACCAGGTCGTATCCGCGCATCGGGACCAGCCTGGTCTCCAGGCCGCGCTCGGTGCCCAGGCAGGTGATGCGGATCGACGGCTCGGCCCGCCGCAGGGCGTCCGCAAGCGCCAGGGCAGGCTCGATGTGGCCGGCGCTGCCACCTCCCGCGATTACCACGCTCATCGCCAGGCCTCCTCCTCCGCGGACCCGGCTCACTCACGCCGGCGGTCCAGGCCCAGCCAGCTTAGGACGCGGCGGGCGGCGCCGTGGCCGGCAGCGGCAAGCGCCTCCGGTGCCCCGGGCTCCCGTTTGGCGAACGACATCAGCATGCCCAGCGCCACCATCGTCACCAGCAGCGAGGACAGCCCGGACGAGACCAGCGGCAGCGGGACCCCGGTGATGGGCAGCAGCCCCAGCACCGCACCGATGTTGACCAGCGCCTGGACCACGATCCAGGCGGTCGCGCCGGCCGCGGCGAGACGGACGAAGGTGTCGCCCGCCCGGCGGGCGATCCGCAGCCCGGCGAACGCCAGGCCCCCGTAGAGCAGTGATACGCACAACGTGCCGACCAGGCCCAGTTCCTCCCCCAGGATGGCGAAGATGAAGTCGGTCGTGTCGTTCGGCACGTAGCCCCACTTCTGCCTGCTGGCGCCCAGGCCCACTCCGAACAGGCCGCCGGAGCCGACCGACCGCATGCCCTGGATGGGCTGCATGTCCACGCCGAACGGGTTGCCCTGCGGGTGCAGGAACATGGTCAGCCGCTGGAACCGGTACCCGGCGACCACGATCAGGATCAGCAGCACCAGCCCGATCATGCCCAGGATGCCCGCGTACAGCGGGAGCGGCGTCCCGATCACCCACAGCAGCGCCAGGAAGATCACCAGCAGCAGGAACGTGGTGCCCAGGTCGTCGCCGAGCATCACGAGCATGCACAGGACGCCGGCGCCGGGCAGCAGCGGGATGAGCAGGTGCCGCCAGTCGTCCAGCTGCCCGAGCTTGTCCTTGCGGGCGAGCAGGTCCGCGCCCCACAGCAGGAACGCCAGCTTGGCCAGCTCGGAGGGCTGGAAGGCGAGCGGCCCGATCTGCAGGTACCGGGTGGCGCCGCCGGAGGTCACGCCGATCACCGGGACCAGCAGCAGGCCCACGATGGCGACGAACATCAGCGGGTAGGCGGCGGCGCGGAACACCGCGGGCGAGGCCCGGGCCGCCAGCCACATGCAGGGCAGGCCCAGCACCACCCCCAGCAGCTGGTGCTGGAATCCGGAGTAGGGCGAGGCGCCCTGCGCGAGCTGGGCGACCGATGAGGTGGACAGCACCATCACCAGCCCGAGCGCGAGCAGCAGGGTGGTGATGCCGAGGATCAGGTAGTACGACGTCAGCGGCCGCCGCAGCGCGGCGAGCAGGCCCGCGGGCTGGTCCCGGTCCGCGGGCCGTCCGCTGGCCACGGGGACCGCCCGGGGCGCGGGGGCCACCCGCCCGGCCGGGCCCGCCCGGCCGGGCATGCCGGGGCTGGCCGCCCGCTCGGCTTGCTCCATCCCCCCAGTGTCCGGGCTGACCACCGCCATCGACGGGACATCGGGCGCGTGTCGCGCGAGCAGATCACCCGCGGCGCGCCGCGCGCGGGCGGGCCGCTACTTGGGCATCCACTCCACGTAGAAGATGCCCAGGCCGAGCGCCACGAACAGCCCGCAGATCAGCCAGAACCTGATCACGATGGTGGTCTCCGCCCAGCCCAGCAGCTCGAAGTGGTGCTGCAGCGGCGCCATCCGGAACACCCGCCGGCCGGTCATCTTGAACGAGCCCACCTGGATGATCACCGACAGCGCGATCACCACGAACAGCCCGCCGAGGATGGCCAGCAGCAGCTGGGTCTTGGTGCACACCGCCAGGCCCGCCAGCACCCCGCCGAGCGCCAGCGACCCGGTGTCGCCCATGAAGATGCGGGCCGGCGGCGCGTTCCACCACAAGAACCCGAAGCACGCGCCCAGCACCGCGGCGGCCACCACCGCCAGGTCGAGCGGGTCGCGCACCTGGTAGCAGTGCGGGGCCAGGAAGGCGGTGCAGTCGTTGCGCAGCTGCCAGTTCCCGATCAGCACGTACGCCGCCAGCACCAGGCAGGCCGACCCGGTCGCCAGCCCGTCCAGGCCGTCGGTCAGGTTCACCGCGTTGGAGGTGCCCGCGATCAGGATGACGATCCACAGCACGAACGGCGCCAGCCCGAGCGCCGGCCCGAAGTCCCGCAGGAACGACAGCCGCGCGTCCGCCGGCGTGATGTCGAACCCGTCGGCGAACCGGGTCTGGACCACCAGCACCGCGAACACCACGCCGACCAGCGCCTGCCCGGCCAGCTTGGCGCTGCTGCGCAGGCCCAGGCTGCGCTGCTTGTAGATCTTGATGAAGTCGTCGACGAACCCGACCACGCCCAGGCCCGCCATCAGCATCATCACCAGCACCCCGGACACCGACGGCACCTGCCCGGTCACCACGTTGCCGGTGAAGTAGCCGATGAGTGAGGCGATCACGATGACGGTCCCGCCCATGGTGGGCGTGCCGCGCTTGGTGGCGTGCCCGGCCGGGCCCTCCTCCCGGATCGCCTGGCCGTAGCCGCGCCTGCTGAACACCCTGATCGCCAGCGGGGTGCCGAACAGCGCGAGCAGCAGCGAGACCCCGCCGGCCACCAGGATGGTCTTCACAGGGCGGCCTCCCCGGTCAGGGCCAGCGCGGCGCTCTCCAGGCCGAACGAGTGGGCCGCCTTGACCAGGACCACGTCACCCGGGGCGAGGCGGGCGCCGAGCGCCTCCACCGCCCCGGCCGCATCGGGCACCGCCAGCAGCTCGCCGTGCCAGGAGTCCTCGGCCTTGGCCCCGGCCAGCACCGGCGCCGCCTCCTCCCCCACGACGATGAGGCCCGCCACCCCCGCCCGGGCGGCCAGCCGTCCCACCTCCTCGTGGATGGCATCGGACTGGCTGCCCAGCTCGTACATGGGGCCGAGCACCGCGAACGCCCGGCCGTCCCGCGCCATGAAGGCAAGCGACTCGATCGCCGCGGCCACCGCCTCCGGGCTGGCGTTGTAGGCGTCGTTGATCACGGTCACGCCGTCCGGCCGCCGGGTGACCTCCATCCGCCACCTGCTCCGGGCGGTGGCCGTGGACAGGCCGTCCGCGACCTGCGGCAGCGGCAGGCCGAGCTCGGTGGCGAGCGCGGCCGCCGCCAGCGCGTTGGTCACGTTGTGCTCGCCGAACAGCCGCATCCGCACCGGTGCCGATCCGGCCGGGGTGACCAGCGTGAAAACGGGGCGGCCCTGGCTGTCGAGCCGGACGCCCGCGGCCCGCACCGCCGCCCCCGGGCCGCGGCCGAACGTCACCACCCGCGCCGCGGTGCGCCCGGCCATGGCCGCGACCAGCGGGTCGTCGGCGTTGAGCAGCGCCACCCCGCCGGCGGGCAGCGCGGCGGGCAGCTCGCCCTTGGCGCGCGCCACCTCCGCCAGGCCGCCGAACTCGCCGGCGTGGGCCCGGCCGACGCACAGCACGACGCCCAGCGAGGGCCGCGCGACCTCGCACTGCCGGGCGATATGCCCTGCCCCGCGCGCCGACAGCTCCAGCAGCAGGTACCGGGTGGCTTCGGTGACGCGCAGGATGGTCAGCGGATGGCCGATCTCGTTGTTGTAGGAGCCGTACGGCGACACGGTGGGCCCGAGCGGCTCGACCAGCTGGGCGGCCAGGTCCTTGGCCGTCGTCTTGCCGGCCGAGCCGGTGATGCCGGCGATGGTCAGGCCCGGCAGCCGGGCCACCACCGCGCTCGCGAGGGCCGCCATCGCCGCTGGCACGTCCGGCACGACCAGGGTGGGCACGCTGGCCGGGCGGGTGGCCAGCACCGCGACCGCGCCGGCCGCCACCGCCTGGGGCGCGAAGCCGAGGCCGTCCACCCGCGCGCCCGGCAGGGCCGCGAACAGCGCGCCGGGCCCCGCGGCCCGCGAGTCGATGACCACGGTGTCCGCCACCGCGGCGGGGTCGGCGACCAGGTGCGGCCGGGCACCGGTGATCTCGGCGACCGCTGCCAGCGAGAGCGGGATCACTCGGCCACCTTCCACGGCAGCGGCTCCTCGCCCGGCGGCGGCTGGCCGCGGGAGTGGGTGACCGCCGCGCTGGCCACCTCGCGATCGTCGAACGGGACGACCGAGGTGCCGACGTACTGGCCGCGCTCATGCCCCTTGCCCGCCACCACGACCACATCCCCCTTGCTGGCCATCGCGACAGCCAGGCCGATCGCCGCGGCCCGGTCAGGCTCGATTATCACCCGCGCCCGCTGCTGCCCGGGCACGGTGAGCACTCCGGCTAGCATCTCCGCCAGTATCGCCAGTGGATCCTCCGAGCGCGGGTTGTCGCTGGTGAGGATCGCCACGTCCGCCAGCCGGGCCGCAGCGGCGCCCATCAGCGGCCGCTTGGCCCGGTCCCGGTCACCACCGCAGCCCAGCACGATGCACAGGCGGCCGCCGGTGACCGGGCGCAGCGCATGCAGCACCGCTTCCACCGCGCCTGGCTTGTGAGAATAGTCCACCAGCAGGGTGAAATCCTGGCCCGCCTCGACCCGCTCCAGCCGGCCGGGAACCCCGGGGCAGGCGGCCACTCCCGCGACCGCTGTGGCCAGGTGGACGCCCGCTTCCACCAGCGCGACGACCGCGCCGAGGGCGTTGGCGACGTTGTAGAGGCCGGGCAGGGCCACCGACGCGTCCGCCTCCACCCCGCCGGGGCCGATGATGCGGAACGAACTGCCGTCCGCCCCTGTCCGCACGTCGGCGGCGCGCCAGTCGGCGGCAGGGTCGCCGTCCGCGGAGAAGCTGGTGACCGGGACCCGTGCGGTCCCGGCCAGCCGGCGGCCGTAGGGGTCGTCGGTGTTCACCACGCCCACCCGCGTGTAGGCCGGCGTGAACAGCGTGGCCTTCGCGGCGAAGTACTCGTCGAGGCTGCCGTGGAAGTCCAGATGGTCCTGGGACAGGTTGGTGAAGATCGCGACATCGTAGGCCGTGCCTGCCACCCGGCCGAGTGCCAGCGCGTGGCTGGACACCTCCATCGCCGCCGCCGTGACGCCGCGCTCGGCCATGACGGCGAGCAGCGCCTGCAGGTCGGTCGCTTCCGGTGTGGTGAGGCGGCTCGCGGTGGTGGCGTCGCCCACCCGGGTCTCCACCCCGCCCGCCAGGCCGGTGAGATGGCCGGCCCGGCGCAGCCCGGCTTCCAGCAGGTAGCTGGTGGTGGTCTTGCCGCTGGTGCCGGTCACGCCGATCAGCAGCAGCCGCCCCGACGGGTGCCGGTACACCCAGTCCGCCACCTCCCCCAGCCGGGCACGGGGATCGCCGACCACGAACACCGGCAGCCCGCAGCGCCGGGCGCTGGCCCGGCCGGCCGGATCGGTGAGGACGGCCACCGCGCCGGCCCGGGCCGCGTCCTGGCAGAACTCCGCGCCGTGGTGATGGCCGCCGGGCAGCGCCGCGTACAGGTCGCCGGGCCGGACCTGGCGCGAGTCGTGGGTGACGCCGGTCACCGCCAGCGGGCCGCCGGGCCCGCGCAGCGGGTCGGTCCCGGCCGGGCCGCCCGGCCCGGTCATGACCACGCCGAGGAGTTCGGCGAGCCCGGACAGCGGGCGGCCGTGGGCGCCGGCTGGGCGCAGATCGGCAAGCACGGGCAGAGGCTACCGCTGATCACGGTGCGGTGAGCCGGACGTTGGGACGCTGGCCGTGATCCGGCGGAATCTTCAGCGTCTGCAGCGCGAACTTCATGACGTGATAGAACACCGGCCCGGCCACGGCGTTGCCGAAGTAGTCACCGCTCTTGGGGTTCTGCAGGTTGACCGCGACCACGAGCTGCGGGTCGCTGGCGGGCGCCATGCCGATGTAGCTCGACCCGTACTGGCACAGGCACTGCCCCACCTGCGCGGTACCGGTCTTGGCGGCAACGGAGTACCCGGGGATCTCTCCCCAGGGCTCGTTCGCCAGGGTGGCGTCCAGCATCGGCACCTGCTGGAGGATGCCGATCAGCTCCCGCGCCGTCGTGGCCTTGATGACGCGGTGGCCGCGCGGCTGTGGCGCCGGGGCGAACTGCCCGTTGACGCCGGTGGTGCCGGCCACGATGGTCGGCGGCACCCGGACCCCGCCGTCGGCGATGGTCGCGTAGACGCTGGCCATCTGGACGGCGGTGGCGGAGACACCCTGGCCGAAGGCCAGCGTGTACCGCTGGTCCCCCCACCATTGCGACGGCGGTGCCAGCAGGCCGGCGGTGGTGTCCGGCAGCGGCAGCCCGGTCGGGACGCCGAGCCCGAACGCCCGGTAGTACCGGTACTGCGTCTGCTCGCTCACGTGCCCCGCCACCTGGACCATGCCGACGTTGCTGGAGTGCGCGAGCACGCCGGCCAGCGTGAGCCGCTCGGTGGGATGCGGGTCCGCGTCATGGAACGAGAACCCGTGCACCACGATCTGCTCCGGGACCGTGTAGACGCTCATCGGCGTCTGCCCGTGCTCCAGCGCTGCCGCCGCGGTGATCACCTTGGCGGTGCTGCCCGGCGGGAAGACGGCCGACACCGGCAGGTCCTGGGTGGCGGCCAGGCTGGTCACCCGCGACGGCTGGAAACCGGGATACTGGGCCAGCGCGAGGATCTTGCCGGTGCGGGGATCCATCACCACCACCGTGCAGCTGGCCGCCTTGGTCAGGTGCACCTCCTGGGCGCAGGCCTGCTGCGCCTCCCATTGCAGGCCGGACAGGATCGTCAGCCGCACGTTCCCGCCCGGGACCATGGGCCGGACCCAGTCGGAGGCGACCGGGATCGGCTCGCCGTTGGTGCCTGTCTCCACCTCTTCCTGGCCGTCCTTCCCCGCGAGCAGCGAGTTGAAGGACTCCTCGATGCCCGCCTGCCCGCGCAGGTCACCCGCGCCGGTGGTGGTGGTGAAGCCGACCAGGTTGGACGCGAGGCCGCCGCCCGGGTAGCTGCGGGTGTAGGCCGGCGTGAGGTAGACGCCTGCCGCGTTGAGCTTGTTCAGGCGGGTGGTGATCTGGCTGGCCGCGCTGATGGGCACGCCCCGTGCGAGCAGCACGTACCGCCGGGAGCTGGGGTGGTCGAGCAGGTGCACGATGGTGGCGGCCGGCATCTGGAGCGGGTCGGCCAGCGCCTCGGCGACCTGCTGCCGCATCGCCGCCGTCTGGAACGCTGTCCTTCCGGTGATCTGTGTGGGGTCCGCGGTCACCGTGTCGGTCTGCAGGGTCATCGCCAGGATCGTGCCGTCCGCGGTGGTGATGCTGCCCCGCTCGGCCGGCACGGAGATGCTGTGCAGCCGCTGCCGCTCGGCCAGCGCCCGGTACTTCGCCCCCTCCAGGCCCTGCAACTGCACGAGCCTGCCCGCGATCAGGGACAGGGCGAACCCGGCACACAGCAGGCTGATGCGCAGCCGCCGGGCGGGGCTGCCGCGCTGGATCGGGTTGCGGCGCCCGCCGCCCGCGCGTACGGGGCGGCTACGCCCGGGGCCACCACGCCCGGGGCCACCACGCCTGGGACCGGGCCGCCCGGGCTGATCGGGCCGCGCGCGCCCGGGTACGCCCGGCCGCCCGCGCCCGGGTGCCTGGCGTCCTGGCGGCAGCCCCGCTGGTGGTGACCCGCCCGGTGGTGACCCGCCCGGTGGTGACCCGCCCGGTGGTGACCCGCCCGGTGGTGACCCGCCCGGTGGTGACCCGCCGGGCCGCGGGCCTGCCGGGCGCGTGCCCCGGGCCGCTGGGCCGCCCGGCGGCGCCTGCTTGGACCCGGTGCCGGCCGGCCGCGGGCTCCTGGGTCGCGCGGTGCCGCCGGGCGGCGGCCCGGCGCGTCCCGGTGATCCCGTGCCGCGGACGGGATCGCGGGCCCGGCCGCCGCCCGGCCGGCCGGGCCGGGCGCTACCTGGCGGGCGCGCCGGGCCGCCTGGACGTTCCCGGCCCTCTCGCCCGCCTCCGCCCGCCGGTGTCACGGTGTGTAACCAGGCGGGTAGACCGATACCCCGGGCGCGCGGGTGGGCTCGCGGTCGATCCGGCCCTTCCGCAGGTCGAGGAAGTACAGCAGCGATGGCTCCCGCATACCCAGCTGGTGCGCCCGCCCCGCGAGGACCTCTGGTGACTCCTCGTAGGCGATCTGCGCCTGGAGTTCCTGGGTCTGCTGGGCTAGCGTGGCGTCCTGCTGCTGGAGCTGGGTGATCCGGTAGACCCCGGTGTCCAGGATGGTGTTGATCATCAGCAGGCTGAGCAGGCCCCCGCAGAGCAGCCCGATCACGAGGAACACGAAGGGCGTGCGGGAGGGCCGTGTCACCCGGGCGGCCGCCGCGTCCTGCCGCCGCTGCGAGGGGCCCGGCCGGGCCTGCGGCGAGCCGGCCAGGCCAGCCGGGCCGGTCCGGGGTGAGCCGGGCCGGGCTCCGGGCCGGCCGCGGACCGGGGTCCCGGCGGCGCCGGTGCGCGCCCGGCTGCCCTGGGATCCAGGCGGGGCTGGCCGGGCCGCGGCCCGGGGTGCGCGCCGCGCAGCCGGAGCGCCCGGGGTGCGCCTGGCCCCTGCCGCCGCCCCTGTGCCCTTGACCTCGGTGGGCCTGACCTCCGTCACGACATCCGTGCGCCCGCTCACCGCGTCTCCCCCCTGTCATGGCCTGCCCCGTGACGGCCGGTCCCGGGACGGGCGGCCCGCTGACGGCCGGCCCGGTGGCAGACCGGCCCGCGGCCCGCCATTGCCGCGATCACGCAGCGTCCCTGATGCGCTCGGCGGCCCGGAGCCGGGCCGAAGCGGCCCGCGGGTTGACGGCCACCTCCTCGGCGGATGGCCGCTCCGCACCCTGGGTCAGCAGCCTGAACTGCGGGCGCGCCTCGGGCAGCGTCACCGGCAGGCCGGGCGGTGTCGTGTCCGTGGCGCGGGCGGTGAGGGCGCGCTTGACGGCCCGGTCCTCCAGCGAGTGATACGCCAGCACCACGATCCGTCCGCCGACGGCGAGCGCGTCCAGCGCCGCGGGCAGCGCCCGCGCCAGCACCTCCAGTTCGGCGTTCACCTCGATCCGCAGCGCCTGGAAGGTCCGCTTGGCGGGGTGACCCCCGCTGCGGCGGGCGGGTGCGGGAATCGAGTCGCGGATGATCTCGCTCAGCTGGCCGGTCGATGTCAGCGGCCCCGCGGCCCGGGCGCGTACCACCGCATCGGCGATCCGGCGGGCGTACCTCTCCTCGCCGTACTCGCGCAGCACCTGGGCGAGCCTGGCCGCCGGATAGGTGTTGAGCACCTCCGCCGCGGTGAGCGCCTGGCTGCGGTCCATCCGCATGTCCAGCGGGGCGTCGTAGGAGTAGGCGAAGCCGCGGCCTGGCTCGTCAAGCTGGGGCGAGGACACCCCCAGGTCGAACAGGACGCCCTGGACCCGCGCCACACCCTGGCGGGCGAGCACATCGGCGATCTGGTCGTAGACGGCCTGGGCCAGCGTGACCCGGTCGGCGTAGGGGGCGAGGAGCCGGCCGGATTCGGCCACCGCCTGCGCGTCGGTGTCCAGCCCGACCAGCGCGAGGCCGGGATGGGCGGCCAGCAGCGCACGGGCGTGCCCGGCCCGGCCGAGGGTCGCGTCCACCAGGACCGCTCCCGGCGGATCGAGGGCAGGCGCGAACAGCGCGAGAACCCGGTCGACCATGACCGGCAGGTGAGCGCCTGGCGCCGTGCCCATCCAACCCCCTTCCGCGGTATCACCTGCCACCGTGCGGACCCACCGTGCGGACCCACCGTGCGGACCCACCGTGCGGACCCACCGTGCGGACCCACCGTGCGGACCCACCGTGCGGACCCACCGTG
>Ga0335079_10010628_pt1 | contig 10483 bp, 7 predicted proteins | sample Lox_Sample_33_FD_206719 | JGI IMG/M metagenome (GOLD analysis project Ga0335079, IMG submission 206719) | Soil microbial communities from Loxahatchee National Wildlife Refuge, Florida, United States - Lox_Sample_3.3 | ecosystem: Environmental > Terrestrial > Soil > Wetlands | place: USA: Florida... | reverse complement strand
TTAATTAGCCTGCCTTCTCACCTGCCGCCGTCCCACTGTGCATATTCGGGGCTGCCTCATTTGCGGATTGGCCATATTCCCACCTCCTATCTCCCTCGTCTTTAAATCCCTCAGAAGAAGTCAACCCCGGGGATGAACGTGACAGTTCCCGGTGCCGCCGGTCTATATTCCAGCATATCAACAGGTTACAGCCGGGAACTATCTTCGAGTTAGAATAGTTTAAACTTGAAGTAATCCTCCGCGGACTTCAAGTGTCAGCATGGAAAATCCGGGGCAGTACGGTAATAGAATCGATCTTGCGCTTGCACTGTGGGTCAAGCTTGCCCGGGCTTCAGCGACATTCGGGCGCCTGGCCGGCAAAGATATCGAGCAGTACGGTCTCACGCAGCCTCAGTTTGGGGTGCTGGAGATGCTCGGACACCTCGGCCCGTTGACGGCGGGGGAGATCGGAAAACGGATGCTGCTCACAGGGGGATGCGTCACTGTCATACTGGACAATCTCGAAAAAGACGGAATGGTCGAGCGCGTCCGCAGCAGCCGTGACAGGCGGGTGATCAGCGTGCAGCTCACGGAAAAGGGGAAATCGACATTCCGGGCGATATTTCCCAGGCACGCGGCAAGGGTCTCCGAACTGGCAGGTGTGCTCACCCGGTCGGAACAGCTCGCTCTCTCGCGCCTTCTCAAGAAACTGGGTCTTGCACTTAAGGAGAAACAATGAAGGGATCAATTGCACTGAGCACTCCTCCTGCGCCGCCGAAGCTAGACAGGCAGGCGGAAATCCATGAAGTTCTCGAGGCCCGGTGGAGCACGCGGGCGTTCTCCGTGCGGCCTGTTGAGCCGGCGGCGATCGTCTCGCTTTTCGAAGCCGCCCGATGGGCCCCCTCATCGGCCAATGAACAGCCATGGCAGTACGTGGCCGCGACAAAGGAGGATCTCCCGGTCTATAATCTCCTCCTTGAATCGATGTCGGAAAACAACAGGCGGTGGGCCTCGGCAGCACCGCTGATCATCCTGGCGCTTGCCCGTACGACGTACTCCAGGACCGGGAAACCAAACCGGCACTCATGGTACGATCTCGGTCAGTCCGTAGCCTCGCTGGTATTTGAGGCGACAACGCGTGGCCTCATGGTCCATCAGATCGGAGGTTTCGACCCTGAGCGCATCCTGCGGGGGTATCAGGTTCCTGACGGCGTTGAACCTGTGGTATTGCTTGCAGTCGGGTATCCCGGCGATCCGGAAAGTCTACCGGAAGAACTCAGGCAGCGTGAGCGTCTCCCACGATCACGAAAGCCCCTGGGGAGCCTCGTCTTCACCGAAAGCTGGGGGGCACCTTCGCACCATGTGAATGTTGAAGTCAACAAGTTCAGCAAACCATCGATCAATTGAGAGGGCTGTCATGGAATACATCGTTCTCCTCGGGAGGATTCTCCTCGGCGGGTTCTTCATAATCAACGGGTACAATCATATCCGCAATATTGCAATGGTTGCGGGGTACGCGCAGTCAAAGGGGGTTCCGTCACCGAAAGCCGCCTCGGCGATAACGGGGATACTCCTGCTGATCGGCGGCCTCAGCATCGTGCTCGGGGCCTATCCCTACCTCGGAATAGTCTCGATTGTGGTCTTTCTTGTCCCGGTCTCGTTCAAAATGCACGCGTACTGGAATGTTCAGGATCCCATGGCGAAGATGGGAGACAGAATTAATTTCATGAAAAACATGGCAATCCTTGGGGCTGTGCTCACGCTCGCTGCGATCCCGCAACCCTGGCCGCTCAGCCTCTTTTGATCCACTGGCCGTCCTGCACCAGGAATAATCCTCTCTCCCCGCGGGCTGCAGGAGTGACACGGGGGTTGGATATCTTTGCGGATTGGCGTATATATCCGTCAATCGGTGCCCCCCCCGTCGCCGCCGAGGTCAAGCCGGAGATTCCGCTCGGCGCCTGGTCTTTTCTCACGGAATGACATGATCACTCCTGCTAGCCTGGGCGTGTTGAAGCGTCTGTGTGTATTGGCAGCCTTCCTGATTGCCGTCAGGATGTTGCATGCCGGAACGCTGTACGTCGACCAGGCAAGTGGAAACGACGGGAATCGGGGATCGCACCAGGAGCCTCTCGAGTCAATTGCCAGAGCGCTGTCGGTAATGGTTCCCGGTGACACATGCGTGGTGGGCGGAGGAATCTACAGGGAAGCGCTCGTGCTGCCTTCGGGCGTGACCATACTCGCGCTCCCGGGCACGCTGCCTGTTGTGACGGGGACGGCGAATCTGGAGGTTGTCTGGAGCGTGTTCAGGGGACACGTGTACGCGACGGATGTTTCGAGTCTCCCCGGGAGCATCGATCGCGTCAATTGCCAGGTGTTCGTTGATGGTGAGGCAATGCTCGAGGAGAAGGACGCCGTGATTGAATCCACGGGCGGGTATTTCTTCGATCCGTCTGCGAAAAGGCTCTATGTCTACATGCCCGAAGGGGACAGCCCGCAGAACCACAGGATCGACCTGAGGAGCAGATCGATAATCATCAGTGCCCGGAATGCTTCCGGCATAACGCTGAAAGGCATCGCCATCTACGGGTCAGGCGTTTCGTTCACGAACGATTCGCATCTGCGCATTGAGGATTGTTCAATCAGATTCCCGGGTTACAGCGCGCGTGGGCTCGGTTCTTCGGCTCGCCCGTCCGCGTTTTCATCTGTGACCATCACGGGGAACGACCTCATTGTACGGCGTTGCGAGTTCGGGAACGCTCCGGGTGGCATGAGCATAGGGGGGAAGGGTATCTCGTTTACAAACAACATTGTCCACGACTTTGGCAGTGGGAGAGACGCCGCAATTCAAGTCGCGAGCGGCACGGAGCAGGCCCTCCTTACGTTCAACACATTCATCGCCTGCGGGGATTCGCCCATTGCCGCCGCGAGTGGGGCAACGCTTGCCCGCTGCACCCTGGAGCACAATGAGATCGAGGGGAGGTCACAAGGTGAGGGGACACCGACCGGCACTGCACATCTGCCGCCTCTCTCGGCCGACGGCGCCGATTGGTCGCTGACTCTCCGTGCCGGGACGATGAAGCAGGAGATCCCGGGTGTCGTGCTGGTGAACGATCGGATGAGGGTCCGTGTCGTTGACAACGCGGTCCGCATCAACGCGGTTGACTACAGCCTGCTTCCAGGATACAACGGGCTTGCGTCGCTTGTGTATACGGGACAGGAAAGGAACATATTCGCCCCCGCGGGGCTGGATTACGAATCGTGCAGCACAGTTCCCCGAATGGGAAAGCGGGCAAGCGTGTGGAACGCCCCGCGCATGGCGCCACTGAGAATCACACAGGTCGATGCCCGCACGGCCAGGCTTTCGCAGAGAGGCTCTGATGCGGCAGGATTGAACGTCGAGGTCACGTTTCATCTCGGCGACTCGTGTATCGACCAGTCAATCACGACCTGGCCCGACTCCGATATCCAATCCTCCAGCACATTCTGGGCGTCGTATCTCCTCTTTGTCCAGAATACATCGCTGTACCTCCGTGGCCGGCTCCACCATGACGGGGAGACCCGCTGGCTGGAGATGACCAGTGCGGGTCACAGCGGATCCGGGAGCGGCACGTATTTCCGCCCGTGCAGCCCCGCGGGAAAAGCCTGGTACGAGTTCCTCACGGACAACCCCGTGACTCGGCAGGCGGTGTTTGAGACCCCGGAATCCAGGAGTGCCACGGAGCTGGCGGGATTCGAACCGGGCACGCTCGAGTCATTCGACAACTTCTTCTTCGGGTTCGTGGACAACTATGTCGCACTCTGGATATTCCGCCAACCCCCAAACGGGCGGTTCACCCCGTGGGTCTCCGCCTCCGGCGCACAGGCCCTTCGAAGACCGGCGGCGGACTTCACAATAGAATCGGGGCCGCAAAGAGCAGGGGAGAGGCGCCGCTTCTACGTCCGTTTTGTGTACAGGCCGTATGAAGGGCTTGATGATGTGCTGAGAGAGGTCGCACAGTTCCAGTCCTCTCCTGCCGAATGATGCATGGATACATGCTCATTCGGCGTAGCGGATCCTCAGGTCTGAAACACCGGGCAGGCTCAGATCCACGTCTGCGTACAGCGACTGTTCGATCCTCGATGTCGTAAAGCCGAGGCCCTTGCCTCCCGATGTAATCGAGATCACCGACGAGGCGCTCCGGGGGAGGAGCAGGTGCATGTGGACCTTATCCCCGCTCCCGGTAAGGAGAAGTTCGATTTCCTTTCTCCCGGCGCTGTGACGGTAGCGGTACGCGACGTACCCTCCCGATGCGGGGAATGACACCGTGACACGCGCCGAGTCGACCTGCGCCGATGCCCATCGCGGCGAAAGAGACACATCGCTGTAAGCCAGCCCCGCATTCCTGACTCCCGCGAGCCCTTCCACGAGTGCGGCCATCCCGGTCGCCGACGCCCAGTTGTCCGGTCCCCCGAATGACACGCCGTGCGGCCTCACGTACAGCGGCTGATCGGCCAGCGTCACTCCCAGGATCGCATAGATCCCCCCTTCGAGCGGCGCGTGGAACCGCAGGCTCCTGATCCTCTTCTCCGGTTCGGGATTATCGATCACTGTCCAGCAGACGCCGACTCTCCGGCTCCGGGGGTTTGGCCCGGTCCATGCGACGCCAGCCCGCTCGTTGTCAAGGCTCGAGAACCACCAGTTTGTGACCTCTTTTCCTTTCAGCATATACCTGGAGGCCTCCGTGCCGTCGCTGTACTGAAATGTGACCGCGCCGGCGACATGGGCGGGAATATTGTCAGATGAGGAGTGGAGGAGGCAAACGGCGGAGGCGGTATCGCCGATCGGTATATCCAGCTCGCGTGGAAAGCCGGGTTTCGTGGAGACCGCCACAACTGCGCGCCGTTCGTGTGTCGCCGGGTCAATCACGTTGAAAGGGATGCCGTGGAAGACCTGGCCCCCTGTCGGGAGTCCCCGCATATCGTTCCCCGAAGAGATTCCTGCGTCCATCCATGTGAAGACTGCTGCAGAGCCCCTGTCCCAGAGGTCCATGTTTGCGCTCCCGGAGATGTCCGCTGTCCTGTACCGGGGGGGAGGAGGGGGCGGCGGGATGGAACCGGTGTAGGCAAAATAAAGCTTGTTGTCGTATTGCCGAACAAGATCGAGCATCCGGGACATGATATCAGAGGCATAATCTTCAAACCCGTTTTCATACGCACCGCGGGCAAGTTCGCCGATGGCGTGCCCGGCAACGCCCCCGTTCATATACTGCCATATTTCGTTATGGCGGCCGAAGCCCTTCCCGAACGGGGGGTAGATGGAATACCACTCGCCGGGTGAGCCCGCGGGTAGCCGCTTCCGCAGATCCATGTACGTCCGGATGATCGCGACGTTGATATCGTGCGGAAGTCCCCTGTTGAGCGAGTACATGTTCCCCTGCGCGATCTGCGATCGCTCATCCACGCCGAGATCGCGGTGGACGGTTGAGTCCTCGTCGATGAAATGCGTGAAATACCTTCCGTTCCACGAGAGCGCCATGAGCCTGTCGATAATTCCCCTGCCGCGCTCCCTGTACGCGGCGGCGTCATTGCCGCGGCCCGCGTGTTCGAGCATTTCTGCAATCTGGTTGCAGGCCTCATAGTAGCCCGTGTTGTCGCCGAAGAAGACGCCGAATTTCGTCTTTCCCGGCACGAGGACCATCGTGGGACTCAGGGGGGCGGTGGGGGTGTATTCGTCGTCAACCTGGAAATCCCAGGAATCGATCGAGTATGGGCGCTTGAGCAGCCGGAACCTCTTCGACCAGCGAAGCGTGTCCGTCACCGGGTAGTCGAGCGCCCGGCATGCGCATGCGAGGTTGGCCTTCATCCAGGCGTCGTCCGCGCCGGCTTTCCAGGACTGGTACATCAGGTTGACGAAGTTGTACTCCACGTGATTTTCGACCGGCTGCCGGACGAACCACCGGTCGTGGTCCTTGAGGAAATACCCGAGTGAGCTGTACGCAGTCTCAAAATATGACGAATCTCTCTCCGCCGAATTGACGAAGCTCCAGATCATGCCGTCGGGCTTCTGGACGGCTCCGAGGAGATCGACCAGGTCTCGTCCCCACGGGCTGAAATACTGCATCCCTTTCATTGTGTTGTTGTTGTCGAGCACCCAGTGGACAAAAAAGCGGTAGGCGCGCCCCTTCCAGGTGACTTCCTCGTACCCGCCGGGCGGATCGGCCATCATGCCGTCGCGCAGCCGCCGGAAGAGCTCTCCCATCCTGTCGCCGTCGTCGATACTGGTGACCGCCTCCAGGCGGAACGACGTGCTGTCGACAGGCTTCCCGCGCCTGTCAAAGAGCGTCACAGTCTGCTTTCCGCCTGCGCCCGCTGCGGTGAACGTCAGCGACGGGGATGATGGAGTCCTCAGGTATTCCCTCCCGTGCGAATCCCTCACGCTGATCACGCCCCCTGCCCGGCTGAGGATTGTCAGGCGGTCCAGCGGGCGTGCAGAGGAGACCTCCAGGGTCACCGCGACGTGTGACGGAATCTGTGCAGCGGCATGCAGTGACATGGCCAGGATGAAGGCGAGAGATCCCGCCGCCCGGCCGGATGCGAGTTCATGATGTGCTGCCATCTCGGGTCCTGTTTTACTCTGCGTTTCGTGGTCGACGCCGCGCTGGCTCAGTGGCCGTCGTTCAGCGAGCGGAGCCAGAGCCTGAGGTCGCCGGTCCAGGAACCGACATGGGGATTGGAGACGCTCAGCCCGAACCCGTGTCCCCCTTCGGAGAGTATGTGGAGCTCGACGGGTACCCCTTTGCTGTGCAGCGCTTCATATATGAGGAGCGAGTTTCGGACCGGCACCGTCCTGTCGTCGGTGGCGTGGACGATAAACGCGGGGGGTGTATCGGTGCGGACCTGCAGTTCGTTGGAGAACGACAGCACGCGGGAGCGATCGGGGTTCTTCCCCAGCAGCGCCTCGCGCGATCCGGCGTGCGTGGAGGAATCGACGAATGAGATCACCGGGTACATCAGTATCATGAAATCCGGCCTCGAGCTTTCCCGCTCGACGGGGTCCTGCGCGTCGGGGTTCCCGTGATCAAAGTGCGTACCCAGCGTGGAGGCCAGGTGCCCTCCCGCGGAGGAACCCATGACGCCGATCTTCCCCGGATCGATATTCCAGGCGGCGGCGTTGTGCCTGACGAGCCGCATTGCGCGCCGGGCATCATCGATGGGGGCGTTCCAGGGCTCCGGGCACCCGCAGGAGACAGGCAGGCGGTATTTCAGGACCACGCCGGCAACGCCGATCGAATTCAGGTACCGTGCAAAGTCCGTCCCTTCAAGATCGTAGGCGAGTATCCAGTACCCTCCCCCCGGGCATATGACGACCGCCTGCCCGGTGGCAAACCGTTTGCTCGGCAGGTAGACGGCGATGTCCGGTTCCTTAACGTCGCTCATCCGAATGATATCCGTTTTCACGATTTTTTCATTATCCCCCGCCCCCTTCCGGGCGGCTTCCCCCTGGCTGTACAACGGCAGAACGTATTCCTGGCTCGATGACCGCGAAGAGAAAGCGATGAGCGTGAGCAGTACCAGACCGAGTTGGGATTTCATTGTTCCAGTTCTCCGGGTTGTCACGGCAAAGATATGCCAGTTATAGATGAAAACCAATCTTGAAGAATGAGGCCCGGAATGTTATCTTCAGTGCACGCTCTGCTCGACTCTCACCTCACCCGCCCATGACAAAAATCGTTATGCTGTTCACCGCGACGCTGTTGGGAAACGTGGCTCCTGCACAGGATAGCTCCCGTATTTCGCTTGACGGCCGGTGGAAACTCTCCTACGGCCTCCTGGATCGGGATGCCCCCTCGACCCCCGCCGATCTGAAGAAGAGTCACTGGCCGTCTGTCCCGGCCACGGTGCCGGGAAATGTCGAGCTGGATCTGCTGGCCTCGGGCCGGATTCAGAACCCGGAGACCGGGAACAACGTCTATGCACTGAGGAAATACGAAGCATACAGGTGGTGGTACGAACGGACGTTCGAGGCGCCGCGCCGTGCGGCCGGCGGCAGCGTGGAAATCGTGTTCGAGGGCCTGGATTGCTTCGGCAGCATTTGGGTGAACAACACGCTCGTCGGGAAGACCGATGACATGCTCATCGAGCACCGGTTTGACGTCACCGCGCTCCTGAACACGCGCGGCGAGAACACGCTCGCAGTATGCATCGACCCGGCCGTCGCCGAGGCACAGAAATACACGAACGGCGTTCTCGGGACCCGGGGCGATTTCAGTCCCGAGGGCGTGCACGTGCGGAAGGCGCCGCACATGTTCGGCTGGGATATCATGCCGAGGCTGGTGAGCGCGGGTATCTGGCGTGATGTGCGGCTCGAGATCAGGAAGCCGACCGGACTGCGGGGAATCTACTGGATGACGAATAGCGTGGACGTCCCCGCGAAAAAGGCGGAGATCATACTTGACTGGGAGGTCTCCACCGAGCGCCCTTCTGTTGAGGGGCTGCGTATGGAGGTCGCACTCTCCCGCGGGGGCGATACTGTCTACAGGGATTCATTCCCGGTTATCTGCTACGCAGGCCGGCAGAGATTTTCACTCGACGAGGTCGCGTTCTGGTGGCCGCGGGGCTACGGGGATCCGGCGTTATACGACGGCGTGGTCAGGCTCCTGGACGCCGGGAATGTGCTCCTGGACGAGTGCAGGCAGAACGTCGGCATCAGGACCGCGGAGCTGATCCGCTCCGACGTTGCCACGGCGGACCACCCGGGCGAGTTCCTCTTCCGGATCAACGGGGAGAAAGTATTCGTGAGGGGGACAAACTGGGTGCCGCTCGACGCGCTCCACAGCCGCGACCGCCTCCACCTCGACGACGTGTTTCGCATGGTGACGGATCTCAACTGCAACATGGTCCGGTGCTGGGGGGGCAACGTCTACGAGGACCACCGGTTCTTCGACCTTTGCGACGAACAGGGGGTGATGGTCTGGCAGGACTTCGCCCTGGGGTGCACGGAGTATCCCCAGGACGACGGATTTGTCGGGAAGATCAGAAACGAAGCCATTGCGACGGTGGAAAAGCTGCGCGAACACCCGTCGCTGGTTCTCTGGTCCGGCAACAACGAGAACGACGCCTCGCTCGACTGGACATTTCGCAGGAGAATCGATCCGGGCCTTGACAGGATCAGCAGGGAAGTCCTTCCCCGCGTGATATGGGAATTCGACCCCCTGCGCCCGTACGTGCCCAGCTCACCGTATTACAGCGATCAGTTCTTCAAGGGGGACGGCGACCAGACGACGCTTCCCGAAGTGCACCTCTGGGGGCCCCGCGGATATTACAAAGCCCCTTTCTACACGGCCACCCGGGCCCACTTCGTCAGCGAGATCGGCTACCACGGCTGCCCCAACCGTCCGAGCATCGAGCGCATGTTCGACAAAGAATTCGTCTATCCGTGGACGGCCGACGGAAAGTGGAATGACGAGTGGCAGACAAAGGGGGTCCGTGCGCACCCGCTCTCGCACGCGATCGACGGCAGAAACGACCTGATGACGAAACAGGTGAGGATCCTCTTCGGCGATGTCCCGAAGGATCTCGATACGTTCATTTTCGCTTCGCAGGCCGTGCAGGCCGAGGCGGTGAAATATTTCATCGAATTCTGGCGGATGGACAGGTTCCGCCGGTCGGGGATCATCTGGTGGAATCTGCGGGACGGGTGGCCGATTCTCTCGGACGCGGTGGTCGATTACTACAACAGCAGGAAGCTGGCCTACTACTACATCCGTCGCGTCCAGCGCAACGCCTGCGTGATGATCGGGGACGCGCGGGAAGGGAAACACCCGGTGGTCGGGGTGAACGACACGCGCGTGGAACAACCGGGTTCCGTCGTGGTCCGGGATGCCGCGACGGGGGAGACTCTCTTCTCCGCTTCGTTCACCATCCCGGCAAACGGGAGCGTGCGCATCGGGGATATTCCCGGGCGCCAGGGGCAATCGATGTGGCTGATCGAGTATGCGATCGGGAAGGAGAAGTTCCTGAACCACTACCTCCACGGCGAGCCCCCCTTCCGCCTCCCGGACTACCAGCGCTGGTACTCGGCGCTGAAAATCGAACGGGACTAGGACGTACCCATGGCCCGCGAACGACTTGCTCTTCCTGATCGGTTCCTGTTCACGACAGAAATCGCCCTGCGCGTCTCCGACATCAACTACGGCGGACACCTTGGTAACGACGCGGTGCTCGCGCTCGCGCAGGAAGCGCGCATGCAGTTTCTCCGGTCGCACGGCTGGGCAGAAAAGGACGTCGCCGGCGCGGGGATCATCATGACGGATGCGGTCGTCATCTATCGCTCGGAGGCGTTCTACGGAGACGTCATCGCAATCGACGTCGCGGTGGCCGACCTCCAGCACATGGGATGCGATTTCCTCTTCCGCATGAGCAACAAGGCATCCGGGAAAGAGGTGGCGCGCGTCAAGACGGGAATCGCCTTCTTTGACTACGCCCGGCACAGGCCGATCGGGATGCCGGAGGCCTTTCGCACAGC
>Ga0335079_10010626_pt1 | contig 10483 bp, 8 predicted proteins | sample Lox_Sample_33_FD_206719 | JGI IMG/M metagenome (GOLD analysis project Ga0335079, IMG submission 206719) | Soil microbial communities from Loxahatchee National Wildlife Refuge, Florida, United States - Lox_Sample_3.3 | ecosystem: Environmental > Terrestrial > Soil > Wetlands | place: USA: Florida... | reverse complement strand
ACCGCGGGAGTCTTTGAACAACTGCACCCGGACACTGATAACTCGGTGGCTTTCGTCGCGCGGATCGCTCCGGTGCTGCAATCGCCGACTGCGACGATGACCGTGAGCGCGACGCCCGAGAACACTCCGGTGCAGACCATCATGAATCCGCCGACGCCGACGACGCCTCGTACTCCCTTGCCGACGCACTCGACCAACGCGACTCCGCTGCCGACGATGAGTATCGCGACGCCGGTCCAGACCATTCAAGGCGGCGGGACCCCATCACCGACCGCGACCGCTACAGCTACGGACACCGCGACGGCGACCCCTACCGCAACACCGACACCGGTGGGCACGCTTCGCGTGGTACCGACAATCATCAAATTCCCCCGCATCAAGGTCGGCAAAACGAGTGGGCTGCGTGCGGTCACGCTGGTCAATCCGCGCACCAATCAAGGCGTGGCGACGATCACCGGCGTCACGCTGCAATCGCAACTCAACTCGATACCGACCGGATTCGCGATCGACGACGCGCGATCGACCTGTCACGTCGGCACCTCGATCGCGCTCCGCCGCTTCTGCAGGATTTTTGTGACCTTCACTCCGCTCGGCACCGGGGGCGCGATCGATGAAATCCACATCGAAGGCAACTTCAACAGCGTCGCGCCAATCTCGCTGGCCGGCACCGGAAGATAGAAACTATTTCGGTGCCGAGGGCGCCATCGCGTCGATGCGTATCGGCAGCTCGAATGCGATCGTTTGCGGGATCTTGCAGACCTCCGCGCTGCATTCCTGGAATTTCAGCTTGCCCTTGAGCGCGAAGTCTCCGGGCTTCAGCCCCGAGCGCAACAGCAACGCACCTTTGGCGCGAAAATCGCCGTGATATACCGGCAGCGTCTCGCCCAGCATCTCGAAGCGCACCTGCTCCGGGGTTGGGAACTCAAAGGCCTGACTGGCTACTCCATCGGCCTCAAACTCGATCGACGTCGCTGTGTAATTCGAGGGCAGCGGCCGGCCGTAGATGTGCCACCCGGAGGCGAGCGAAAAATCGGCGCGCACGCCAATCTCCTGCCCCGCCACGCTATGTTCGGCCGTGATCGCGATCGTGACGCGCAGATCGTCAGCGTCGATCGAGACCGACTGCGCACCGGCGGCATTGAATTGGTCGAGCAGAATCCGCGATGACGCTACCCGAGTCTGATAGTCGGGCAGAAAATATTTCGCGCGGATGATTCCGTCGGGGCCGATCAGAAAGTCGGTCGGAAACGGGATGCCATAAAACTTGTTGCCCTTCGGTACATTGGGGTTGAGGATGCCGAACTTTTCGATAACAACGCTGCCGGTGTCCGATAGCAACGGATATTGGAGATGTTGCGCAGCGGCGAAGCGGTGCAGGATTTCCCGCGAATCATAGGTGATCGCGGCGACCTTAATCCCGTGCTCCTCGAAACCCTTGCGCGAATGTTCCAGCTCCACGAGCTGGCTGCGGCAGTACGGTCACCAATCGGCGCTGCGGCTGAACACCAGCAGCAGCCCTTCGCGCCCACTTAGATCGCGAAAGCTTCTTTGCTCGTCATGTTGGTCAAGCAGCGCGAAGTCGGGAATCTTCGCACCAACCGCGAGGCCGCTGGTCGCGCCGTCATTCTGCGCGTTTACGAATGCGCCAAATTCCTGGGGCGTTACTTTTTGGCCTGAGAACAGCCTTCCGACTACGTCCTCGATGATTTTCGCACTGGCCGAACTAGCGTCACTCATGCGGATACCTCGCGCTTGCCGTCCTACTCAATGCCGGCAGAACTTTTACTGCGATCGCTGCATTTGCTATCTGAGCAGGTACCGAAGATGAAGAGCAACCTTTTCTCGATAGTGCTGATGTTGCCATGTCTGTTGGCGGCGGTTCCTGCTCGTGCGGCCAGCGATCTCCGGCTGGCGCCGAATCTGTCTTTCACCGATGACTCGAGCGCCAATTTTCCGATCGCCGGCGATTCGATCGGCGACGCGAACCTTGCATCCGATCACGCCACCATCATCTTCTTCGGCACCGCGCACTGCTGGAACACCAATCGGGAGGCCGAGCGCCTGGTCGCGCTCTATCCCAAATATCGCGACCGGATCGATTTCGTGATCGTGGATCTCGATCATCCGTCGCTCGCGCAGCGGATGCTCATCGCCAACTACTATCGCGGCGCGATTCCCACCGTCACGGTGATCGATCGCAAAGGTAAGGTGCTCTACGACCGCGCCGGCGAGACTGCCTCAACCCGCGGTGATACTTCCAATCTGGAGTCGCTTCTCAACTCTGCGAAATGATTTCTGGTTCCCCTTCGCGTGCGGGAAGGGGTTAGCTGGGTCAGCTCTGATCCCACGGCAGCGGCATCGGCGCGCCTTCCGCTGTGCGCACTCGCACCGGCGACATCGTCAGCGAGGCGATGATGTCCATATCATCGGCGCCGGTGTTCACGATCTGATGCACGACGTCATTCGGAATGATGAGGGTGCTGTTCGGTCCGAACGCGGTGGTCTTTCCTTCGATAGTGAGGGTGCCGGAGCCGGTCAGGATCACGATGACTTCTTCGCACGCGTGGCGATGCACCGGCGTCGCCGCGCCCGCCGCGATGGTCTGTTGCCATACCTCCATCGTTCCGACCCCGGCGGCCTTGCCGCCAACGGTACGATGCTTGAGCCCCGGCAGGGCGTGTTCCTGAAGTTTGCTGTTCTCGACGACCGGCATGATGGTACTCCCTCGACGCGATTTCGCTCGCGCGATTAGACAAGATTTCCGCATCCTGTGCAAAGCGGCGCGCGGCGCGGTTTTGCGATGTGGAATGCGGGCGGATATCCTGCGCGCAGGTGTCAGCAGTCAAGCACACTCCGCTGGTCGCGCAGTATCTCAGCGTCAAGCAGAAGGTCCCCGACGCGATCCTGTTCTTCCGGCTCGGCGATTTCTACGAAATGTTCTTCGAAGATGCCGAGATCGGCGCGCGTGTGCTCGATATCCAGCTCACCTCGCGCTCGAAAGACGGCGTCCCGCTGTGCGGCGTGCCGTATCATGCGGTGCAGCCGTACCTCGCCAAGATGGTGAAGGCCGGCTACAAGGTCGCGATCTGCGAGCAGCAGGGGGAGACTAACGGCCGCGGCCCGATGGCCCGCGAGATCGTGCGCATCATCACGCCCGGTACTGTCGGTGAAGAGATGGTGCTCACGGCGGCGGAGAAGAGTTTCCTGGTCGCAGTCGCGCGATCAGATAGCAGCTTCGCGCTGGCCGCGCTCGATGTTTCCACCGGCGAATTTCTGACTAGCGAGATGACGAGCGCGGCGAGTCTGCATGAGGAAATCGCGCGTCTCGCGCCGCGCGAGATCATCGCTGCGCGAGGCGACGAAAAAATCCGCGCGATCGTCGGCGACCTCGGATGTTCGCTCAGTGAGCTCGATGAACGTACCTTCGATGCTGCCCCCACTCACGACACTCTCGTCCATCGCTTCGGCGATTCGGTCGCCCTCGATGGTGCGGTAGCGCGCGCCGCCGGCGCCGCGCTCGCATACGTCGAGGAGACCTTTGGCCGCGATCTCGCGCATGTCACTGCGCCGCGTGCGTATCGCGCGACCGAGTACATGATGGTGGATGAGGTCACGCGCCGTCATCTGGAGCTGATTTCCTCGACCGATGGCGCGCGGCGCGGCTCGCTGCTCTCGGTCCTCGACGAAACGCTGACCGCGGTCGGCGCGCGCACGCTCTGCAATTGGATCATCTATCCGCTCCTTAGCCTCGAGCTGATTCGCGACCGTCACGATGCGGTCGAGGAACTGTTCGAGGGCGACTTGGGTGGGCGCGGCGCCGACGAGCTCAAGCGCATCGGCGATTTGGAGCGCCTTGCGGGACGGATCGGGAGCCTGCGCGCTTCGCCGCGCGATTGCCTGCGCCTCGCCGACGCGATCGTTGCTGTCGATGAGCTCAAGTCGGCCCTCGTGGAGCGCAAGAGCGCGCTCATCGGCGCAATCGCCGCGCGCATGCAGCCGCTGCCCCATCTCGCGTCGCGCATTCTGGAGACGCTGTCGAACGATGCGCCGGTTAATCCGCGCGACGGCAACCTCATCAAGGCGGGCTTCAATCCGGAGGTCGATGAACTTCGTTCGCTCGCATCGGGCGCGCGCGGCGTGATGGCCCAGCTCGAGGCGACCGAGCGCGAGCGGACCAAAATTCCTACGCTCAAGGTCCGGTACAACCAGGTCTTCGGATACTACATCGAGATCACCAAGGCGCATCTGGAGCGCGTGCCCGCCGATTACGAGCGCAAGCAAACGCTGGTCGGCGCCGAACGCTTCACCACGCCCGCGCTCAAGGAACTCGAACGCAAAATTTTATCCGCCGAGTCGGGACTGAAGGAGCTGGAGCTCCAAATCTTCGCGAAGCTGCAGGCCGACCTCCAGGCGCATAGCGCGACGCTGCTGGAAACCGCGCGCGCGGTGGGCGAGTTTGACGCCATCATGTCGCTCGCGAAGACCGCGCGCCGTCACGGCTACATCCGTCCGCAAATGAGCACCGATTTGCGGCTGCGGGTTCGCGACGGACGCCATCCGGTGCTCGAAACCGGGATGAAGGCGGGCGAGTTCGTGCCCAACGATCTCGAGGTCGATCCCGATGCGCGCCAGTTGCTGCTGATTACCGGCCCCAACATGGCCGGCAAGTCCACGTATCTCCGTCAGGTCGCGCTTCTCGCGATCATGGCGCAGATGGGCAGCTTCGTGCCCGCAACCGAGGCGAAGCTGGGGCTGACCGATCGGGTTCTGACCCGGATCGGCGCGCGGGACGAACTGCGCCGCGGCGAATCTACTTTCATGGTCGAAATGCGCGAGACCGCACGGCTGCTCGAAGGACTTACCGAACGTAGCCTTTTGCTACTCGATGAAGTCGGGCGCGGGACCAGCACTTTCGACGGCCTGGCGATCGCATGGGCTGTTGCCGAGCATCTGCACGATGCGACCCGCGCCAAGGTACTGTTCGCGACCCATTTCCATGAGCTGACCGACCTTGCGCGCGAGAAGCCGCGCGTGAAGAATCTTTCTATGGCGGTGCGGGAATGGGGCGGGGAGGTGCTTTTCCTTCGGCGTGTGATCGAACAGCCGGCCTCGCGCAGTTATGGTATCGAGGTCGCGAAGCTCGCGGGTCTTCCGACCGGCATCATCACGCGCGCGCGCCAGATTCTTTCCAACCTGGAGCAGGGCGAACTCGACAGCACCGGCAAGGCGCGGCTCGCGCATCATGTCGATAAATCCAATCGCGGCACGCAACTCAGCCTCTTCGCGCCGAGCGAGACTCGCGCGCTCGATGAACTCCGCAACGTCGATATCGATCGCCTCGCGCCGGTCGATGCGCTAACGATGCTTGCGAAACTGAAATCGCGTCTGGGCGGAAACGAATAGCACCCGCACACGTATCTATGAGAATGCGGCCGGCGAGATTAGCGTTTCTCCTCGCGATGTCGCTGCTGATCAGCTCTCACGCGCACGCCGCGATAGTCTCAGCAAAGGTTTTTCGCGACGGTCGTGTCACCGAACTTCGTTTCATGCTCGATGCTCCCGCGCCTCGATTGCAGATGAGCGCGCACGGCCGTGAGCTCTGGATCGATTTGGATCGCACGGCGCTGCGGATGCCGTCGTTGCCGCCGCTCGGACGCGATGCGATGCCGATTCGGATGCTGCATGCGACGACGACCGGCGGGCATACGCATATCATCGTGGAAGTCGCAGGTAATACCGGCTATGCGATCGTGCAGCGCCAGCGCGAGATCGTGCTGCGCCTCGCGCCCGCGGGAATCGCCACGAATCCAAAGCCGCCGCCGGTCGCGCGGCACGATCATGAAGACGACGATGATGATGACGATGCGGCTCCGGCACCTTCAAACGTCGCTGAAATTCCCCATGCCCAACCGGTCGCGATTCATCCGCCGACTCCGGAAACCGCCACCACCATCATCAATCCGCCAATTGGAAATCCACTGGTGATGATCGATCCGGGCCATGGCGGATACGATCCCGGCACGCAGTCGTCCAATGGTATCCTCGAAAAGGACGTGGCTCTCGCGATCTCGCGCCGGCTTTACTACGCGCTGAAGGCCCGCGGCATCCGCGCACAAATGACGCGCGATAGCGACGCGTTCATCGCGCTGCCGGAGCGTACGCGGCGTGCCAACGTGGCCGATGCCGATCTGTTCGTCTCGATCCACCTGAATTCGAGCCCCAGCGCGGCTACCACCGGCATCGAGACTTACTACCTCAACAACACCACCGATCGCGCGACGATTCGGCTGGCGCGGATGGAAAATGCCGGCGTCAGCGGCGCTAGCGCGCCCGCCGATGGCAACCTAAACTACATCCTTGCCGATCTCCGTCAGAACTATAAGGCGACCGAAGCCGCATCGCTCGCGCGGATGATCGAGGCGGACACGGTCAACGATTTGGATTCGCAATTGGGTATCGACGTAACGCCGCTGGGAGCGAAGATGGGGCCATTCTATGTGCTGGTCGGCGCGCATATGCCGGCGGTACTGGTCGAATGCGGATTTCTGTCCAACTACAACGAGGCGCAGCGGCTTAGCTCTGCCCAATATCAGGAGGCCCTCGCGGTCGGCATCGCGACCGCGGTCGTGCGCTACCTGAACTCGGAAGCCTCGGTGGGAAATCTGTGAGCGCCGCCGCTCCGACGACCTCCAATGGCGAGATGGCGCGCGCAATTCCGCGCGGTGAAGAGGAGCTCTATCAGGCCTTCGAGAAGTCGCGGCAGCCGGGCCAGATCGCGCGCACCTATCTCGAGGTGATTCGCGACGAAGCCGCGGAGCGTCATTTCGGCGGCGCCTCGAGCAGCGACGTGGTTCACGGATACACCGCGGCGATCGACGACATGATGCGTGCGCTGTTTCGCTACGCCGATGCAGAGCATGCGCGGCGTTACACCAAGCTGCATCAGAAGTTGTCGGTGGTTGCGCGCGGCGGGTATGGGCGCGCCGAACTCAATCCGTATAGCGACATCGATCTGCTTTTTATCCACGACTACAAGCGCGGGCCGTATGCCGAAATCGTCACCGAGGTAATGCTACACGCGTTATGGGACGCGGGGCTGATCGTCGGCCACGGCATCCGCAACGCGAAGGAGTGCGTGCGGATGGCGGGCGTCGATTTGAAGGAGAAGACCGCCATCCTCGATGCGCGCTTTCTTGCCGGTGACGACGCGATCTGGGAGGAACTTCAGCGCCTGCTGGTCGATGAGGTCCTCAATCGCAATCAGCATAAGTTTTTCCAGGCCAAGCTCGAGGAGACCCGCGAGCGTCACGCCAAGTACGGCGATTCGATTTACCTGCTCGAGCCGCAAATCAAGGAAGGCGAAGGCGGCCTGCGCGATCTGCACACCGCGCTATGGCTGGCGAAGGTCAAGTACAAAGTCCATTCGGTCGAGGAGCTGGTGCAGCGCGCGATCATCACCGCGCCGGAGCTTGCCGAGGTGCTGGAGGCGCGCGATTTTCTGTTCCGGGTGCGCAACTCGCTGCACTTCATCAGCAAGCGGCACTTCGATCAGCTTACCTTCGAGTATCAGGAGCGCATCGCACCGCTGATGGGATTCGCGCCAGAGGACAATCTCTCGGCGAGCGCCGTGCTGATGCGCACCTACTATCAGCGTGCGAGCACCATCCTGCGCTTTTCCGAGGGGCTCATCGCGCGGGTGGTCGAGGGCACCGCAGGACGCTTCGGACGCCGCTTGCTGACGCGCACGATTCGCACGGGCGTCGTCATCCAGCAAAACCTGCTGGCGGTTTCCGATCCCGATTTGTTCAAGAAAGATCCGCTCAACCTGATGACGATTTATGCGGATTGTCAGGCGCACGGGGTCGGCCTCTCCGGGACCGCGTACCAGGCCGTACGCGATAATCTGCCGCTGATCGATAACGATCAGATGCGCGCGGACCCTCGCGTCGGGGCCACGCTGATGACGATCTTGTCGGGCAATCGCGCGCGGGTGGCCGAGACTCTCGAGGCGATGCATCGTTCGGGCGTGCTTGGCGCGATCATTCCCGAATTCGGAAATCTCTATGCGCGCGTGCTGCACGACCTCTACCACATCTACACCGTCGATCGGCATTCGCTGGCGGCGATTCGCGAGCTCGAGAAGCTGCGCGCCGGCGAGTATAAGCAGAGCACCCCGCTGCTGACCGAAGTCGCGCGCGAACTTGATTCGCTTCCGCTCGTATATCTCGCGCTGCTGCTACACGATATCGGAAAGGGTCACGGCCACGATCATCATGAGCGCGGCGCGCTTCTGACGATCGAGGTTTGCAAACGGCTCGGTCTCAACAACGAAGAAATCGATCTGGTGGTATTCCTGGTGCGCGAGCATCTCGCGATGTCGCAAGTCGCGCAAAAGGGCGACATCGACGACGAGACTACGGTCGGCGAGTTCGTGCGCGAGGTCGGTTCGATCGATCGACTCAAGGCGCTGTACCTGTTGACCTTCGCCGATATGCGCGCGGTCGCGCCTAACGTTTACAACAACTGGCGCGACATGCTGCTCTCCGACCTCTATATGCGCGCGCTGAAGATCCTTGAGCACGGCCATCGCGAAGCCGCCGATCCTGAGCGCCGTCTGGCCGCGGTCAAGTCAGAGATTCGCGAGCAGCTCACAAACGCCAAGGCCTCCGGGGACGAAATTCAAAAATTTCTCGATGAGATGCCGGACCGCTACTTCTTCACGGTGCCCGAAGGCGACGTACAGCTTCACTTCGAGATGATGCGCTCGCTCGGCGAGCATCCGCTGGTTACGCGCCACCGCCATTTTCCGGAACTAGAGTTCAGCGAATTTATCGTGGTGACGCCCGATCGACAGGGACTCTTCTCGATGATCGCGGGAGCACTGACGGCAAACAACCTCAACATCCTTTCCGCGCGCATCACGACCCGCAACACCGGTGTCGCACTCGACGTGTTCCGTGTGTCGCATTCGGGTCCGACCGGTGCAGTCGCGCTTGAAGAAGATCGATGGCAGCGGGTCGAACGCGATCTGGAAGGCGTCATCACCGGCAAGCAGGATATTGCGGAGCTGGTCGCCTCGGCGCATCACGTGAAAAGCGCGGACAAGAAGTTCGTGCGGCGCATGGCGACCGAGGTCACGATCGACAATCGAACCTCCGAGCGATACACGGTGGTCGATGTCTTCACCCAGGACCGCGTCGGGCTGCTGTTCGCGATTACCTATACGCTGTTCAAGCTCGGGCTGCGGATTCATATCGCGCGCATCACAACCAATGCCGATCAGGCACTCGACGTTTTCTACATCAGCGATCGAGAGGGCGACAAAATCAGCGAACTGGCCGCGCAGCGCGAATTGCGCGAGAAGCTGCTGGAGCGGCTGGAAGATCGGCAAGCGGAAGGCGCTGCGGCCGAGACTTAACGCGAGGTGCGGATGAGCGGGGCGGCGTGGCATGAGCTGGTGAACCGATTCCTCGATCGTCAGGCGGTCGAGCGCGGCTTGAGCACGCACACCATCGAAGCGTATGCGCTGGACCTCCGCGACTTCGTGGATTTCGCCGAGCAGGAAAAACTCGCGCCCGCCGACTTCGACGCGCGCGCGATGACGGCCTACCTCGAACGGCTCGGCGCGATGGCGATATCGAGCCAGCGCCGCAAGCTCTCGAGCCTTCGAGGACTATTGCGCGAGATGGTCGATCAGCGCGCCATCGAGCAGGACCCGGCGCCGGCGGTGAAGCTGCGCGCGCATAGTCGCGCGCTACCGAGGACGATCTCGCGCAGGGACCTCGCGATGCTCATCGACGCGATCGATACCTCGTCAGTACGCGGGTTGCGCGATCGTGCGATGCTCGAAATGGCCTACGGCTGTGGCCTGCGCGTGTCGGAACTGGTCGGACTCAAGATGCATCAGGTGGATGCCAAGTCAGGCATTGTGGTGGTCTTCGGCAAGGGCAGCAAGGAGCGGATGGTGCCGCTCGGTGGCGCTGCCAGGCGCGCGTTGATCGAATATCTGGCCGAGCGCGACAAAATCGCAACTGGAAACGGCAAACTCGAGAAGCCCGCGAAGCCTTCGCTGTATGTATTTCTCTCAAGGCTCGGCAAACCGATGACGCGGCAGGGTTTCTTCAAGACGCTGAAGGGATGGGCCGCGCTCGATCCGCGCCTGTCCTGGATGAGCCCGCATACGCTGCGGCACTGCTTCGCGACCCATCTGCTCGAGGGCGGCGCCGATCTGCGGGCGGTGCAGGAGATGCTCGGGCACAGCGATATTTCCACCACCCAGATATATACTCATCTGTCAAAGAGTCATCTGCGCAAGGTTCATCGCACCTACCATCCACGCGCGAGCCGCGCGCAGGCGAGATGAGTAAATCGATCCGTTGAACGACGCCGGGCAATTCATCGTCGAAATCTCGATTTGGGCGCTGCCGACGATTTTCGCGATCATCCTGCATGAGGTGATGCATGGCGTGGTCGCGCTGCGCCT
>Ga0335079_10010625_pt1 | contig 10483 bp, 8 predicted proteins | sample Lox_Sample_33_FD_206719 | JGI IMG/M metagenome (GOLD analysis project Ga0335079, IMG submission 206719) | Soil microbial communities from Loxahatchee National Wildlife Refuge, Florida, United States - Lox_Sample_3.3 | ecosystem: Environmental > Terrestrial > Soil > Wetlands | place: USA: Florida... | reverse complement strand
GCCGTACTCGGCAAGAAAGATGCCGGCCCCAATTCCGATGGGAACACCCAGGAGGCTGGCGATGCCAAGAATCAGGACGGTTCCGGCAATGGCGTTGGCCATGCCGCCGCCCGCCTCGCCCACAGGCTTCGGGGTTTGCGTCAGGAAGGCCCAATTGACCGAGCCAATCCCCTTGTAAACCAGGTAGGCAAAAATCGCGCCCAGGGGCAGAAGCACCAGAATGACCGCGCCCAGCGCCGCCCCAGTGGCGGCGATGTTCTTGCCCCGGCGCCAGAGACTGATAGGCCGCGCGGTCAGAGTGCCGATGGATGCAACATTGGCCTCAGCCATGGCTCCTCGCAGGGGTGCCGCGGGTTACCGTCCAAACCAGGAACTGGGCCAGAATGTTTACGATGATGGTCACAAGAAACAACGCCAGGCCAATCTCGACCAGCGCGCTGAGGTACAGGTCTCCGGTGGCTTCGCTGAATTCGTTGGCGATGACGCTGGCCATGGTGTAGCCGGGGGCAAACAACGACTTGCTGATTTCCGGACGATTGCCGATCACCATGGTGACCGCCATGGTCTCGCCCAGCGCCCGGCCCAGTCCGAGGATGACGCCGCCCATGATGCCGGCGCGGGCATTGCGCAGCACCCCGGTGCGAATCATCTCCCAGCGCGTGGCGCCCAGCGCCAGCACCGCCTCGCGCTGCTGTTGCGGAACCGCCGTCATCACTTCGCGGGTGATCGCGGAAATGATCGGCACCACCATAATGGCCAGAATCACTCCCGCGGCCAGCATGCCGATACCGAAGGGCGGGCCTTCGAAGAGCCCGGTCCAGCCCAGATATTTTGCCAGCAAGGGCTGCACATCCTCGCGCAGCAGCGGAACCAGAACGAAAATGGCCCACAGACCGTAAATCACGCTGGGAATAGCAGCCAGCAGCTCGGTGGTGAAGGCCAGCGGACTGCGCGCCCAGGGCGGCGACATTTCGGTGATGAACGTCGCTACTCCAAGAGCCAGCGGCACCCCCAGAATCAGGGCAAGGATGGAAGAAACAACGGTGCCGTAGATGAACGGCAGAGCTCCATACTGATCATTGACTGGGTCCCAGTCGCTCTGGAAGAAGAATTTCCAGCCGAAGGCGTGCCAGGAAAGACCGGAGCGCACGGCCAACTCATAGACGATCAGGCCGACCAGTGCGAGCACAGAGAGGCCGCACCCCAACATCAGGATGTAGAAAAGCCGATCGGCGAAGCGTCCGGTTCCGCTGCGAATGAGCGAAGCTGCCTCCTGTACTGCAACTGCTTGTCCTTCAACGGGTTGCGGTCCAGGCAACGGTGGCGCTCCCAATGCATGATTAGCCATCACCGGCAAGCTAGCAGACTCTTGTTACAGCAGTGTTAAAATGGCCGCCTGTTTTCCGGCCCTTGGCTGCTTCGCGCGGAGCTTTGCGCGGAAGCTGGAATCTTACTCCTTCGCTTACTTCCTGGGTGTGGAATTTTGTATGCGAGTGAACGAGCAACTTAGCCGCGCGGTTTTTGAGAGACTGAATCGCCAGCTCGGCAAGCTGGCCAAAAACTCCGCCGCGCGCAACGTGCATAAGTTTCGCACCTACAGCCGGCGGGTGGAGGCGCTGCTCGGCGACCTGGCTGCAGACCCCAGCCGCAGCGATCAGAAGCTGCTTAAACTTCTGGCGCGCTTGCGGCGCAAGGCTGGTCAGCTGCGCGATCTCGATGTGCAGAGCGCCGCGCTCAGAAATCTGAAAGTGCCGGGCTCGGCCGGCCAAAAAGCCCAGCTGATGGCGGCGCTGATTGAAGACCGCGCACTGCGCGCCAGAAACCTGGGCGAGAGCTTTGACCGCCAGACTCTCGGCAAGGTGCGTAAACGCTTGCGCCGCGCGGCGAAGAGTGCGGTCATCCCGGCAGAGGCTGACCCGGTCAAAGTGGCCACCCAGATGTTGCTGCAATTAGAAAAGGGCGGCGGCCCGTTGACGGAGAAGACCCTGCACCAATATCGCATCGTGGGTAAGCGCGCCCGCTACGTGGCTGAGCTCGCCGGCCATGATCCGGAGGCCCTCCGCCTGGTCAAGCGCCTGAAAGAAATGCAGGATGTCATCGGCGACTGGCACGACTGGCTGAAGCTCACCGCCCGCGCGGAAAAGCTGTTCGGCAGCCCCTCGCAATCGGTTCTGGCGGCGGCGCTGCGCAACATCACCCGCGCCAAGTTCCGTCATGCCCTGGACGTCCTGGCGCAGGTGCGGGCAGAATTGCGCGCGCCGTCTATTCCGCCGCGGAAATCTCCGGCCCCCGCCCGCCGCTCAAAATCCGCCGCCTAGCATCCTTTGAAATTCTGCTTTTTCCCGATAGCCAAGGCTGTACACTGATCGGCTCCCGCTATGCCCACCTTCGCCGCGATTGACATCGGCTCCAACTCCGTCCGCCTGAAAATCGCCCGCCTGAGCCGCCGCCGGCTGATCGAGGTCCATGAAGACCGCGAGGTCACCCGCCTAGGCGAGGGCGTCTTCGGCAGCGGGTTTCTTACCCCCGAAGCAATGTCGAACACGGTCAAGGTGCTGCGCCGCTTTCACCGCGCGGTGCAGAAGGCGGGCGCCGATTCCGTGCGTGCTGTCGCCACCAGCGCCCTGCGCGACGCGCGCAACTCGCAAGCCTTCCTTGAGTGGGTGCGCTCGACCACCGGCTGGAAAGTGGAGATCATCTCCGGACTGGAAGAGGCCCGCCTGATTCACCTCGGCCTGGTCTCTTCGCTGCGGTTGAGCGCCTCTTCCGCGCTGATGGCGGACCTGGGCGGCGGCAGCTGCGAACTGACCATCTCCAACGGCGGTCACATCCGCGAAACCGTCAGCCTGCCGCTCGGAGCCGTACGCCTGACCAATGAGTTTCTGCACCATGATCCACCGCGCAAGCCGGAGCTGGCACGCCTGCGGGGTTTTGTGGAGCGCGAAATTGGCCGCATTTCTCAGCGCATCATCCGGGCGCGGCCCAAGGTGGTGATTGCCACTTCCGGCACCGCCGCCTCGCTGGCCGCCGTGTGCCACGGTCTCTATAAGACCAAGGGCCCGCGCGCGGCGGTAGTCTTACGCCCCCAGATGCGGCGTGTCGTCAAGCTGCTGGCCCGCCTGCCGGTGGCGGAGCGCCGTCAGCTGGCGGGCGTAGGTCCGCGGCGGGCGGAAATCATCGTCGCCGGCGCGGTCGTCTATGCCGAGCTTCTGGAGCGCTGCCAGCTGCGCGGCTTTCGCTATTCCGCGCTGGGCTTGCGCGATGGCTTGCTGGCCCAGATGGCCGCCGAGTACGACCGCGGCACGCGCTCCGGCAAGCAGATCGAATCCGAGCGCTGGGATTCGATCCGGGCCGCGGTGCAGCATTACCACGTGGATATGGACCACGCTCTGCAGGTGCGCAGCTCCGCCATGCAAATGTTCAGCGCGCTCAAGGCGGTGCACCGGCTGCCCCCGGAGTACCGTGAATGGCTCTCTGCCGCCGCCATGCTTTACGAAGTTGGCGATTATGTGAACCGCAACGGGCGGCACCGGCACACCCACTACATCATTTCTCACTCCGATATTCTGGGTTATACGCCGCAGCAGCGGCAGATCATAGCCGCCATTGCGCGCTACCTGGGCAAGTCGCGCCCCACCCCCGGAGACGGGCCGGTGAAAGTGCTCACTCCGGAAGACCGCGAGCGCGTGCCCCGGGCGTCTTTGCTCTTGCGGCTGGCGCGCGCGCTCAACCTGGGCCGCAGCGGCGCCATTCGCCAGGCACGAGTGCATTCCCGGAACGGCAAGGTCGGCATCACTGTGCTCACCCAGGCCCGGGTGAGCGCCGACCTGGAATTATGGGCGGTGGAAAAAGAGAGAAGCTACTTTCGCGAGGTCTTCGGACGCGAGCTTTCTGTCGCGGCGGCGTGAAGCGTGCGCAGGATCTTGGGCGTAAAGCACCAGTGCAGCATGCCGGAATTGCGGCTCATTTCCACCTTGGCCACGGCGCCTTTCTTCAGCTCCACCGAAGCCTCACATCCGCTCTGGCTGATGACGTGGCCGAGAAATTCGCTGAGATTGGGATTGTGCCCCACCACCATGATGGATTCGCGCTTGGAATATTTGTCGAGCAACTGGCGGAACTCGGCAACACCGGCGCCAGGCCGCAGAGCATTCTCAAACACCAGCTTGCCCTCGTAGCTCAGTTCGTTGCCCACCAAAGAAGCGGTTTGCGCCGCGCGCTTCAGCGGGCTGGAGATGATCACCTCGACTTGCACGTCCAGCGCGGCCAGCGCCCGCCCAACATAGCCGCACTGCTCGATTCCAGCTTTGTCGAGCGCGCGTTTTTCGTCCTTTTTGAGATTGCTGAGGCTCTGCCCGGCCGAGGCATGGCGCAAAAAGTAAACCAGCATGACTTTTTACCCCGCCTTTCCGGTCAGCACGCGGCGGCGTGAGCGCGGCGCCGGGACCGGATCCGGAATGTTATCCAGAAACTGCTTTCCTTCCGCCAGGCCGACAAGAAATTCCTGGGCGTTGAAAGCGGCAACTCCGGCGGGGGGTTTGCGTTTGCCCTGCGCCTGCCAGGGGCGAATGTAGGCGCCGTCCCTCTGCAGCAGGCGCGTCTTCACGTTATCGGCCAGGTAAGCCGCCAGAATCTCATGGCGCACGCGCTCGCGCAGCAATTCGTCTTTCAGGGGGAAGATCACTTCTACGCGCTCGTAGAGGTTGCGCGGCATCCAGTCGGCGCTGCCCAAATAAATCTCCTCGTCACCACCATTGCTGAAGTAGTAGACGCGGCTATGCTCCAGAAAGCGGCCCACGATGCTGCGCACCCGAATGCGGTCGCTTACGCCCCGCACCCCCGGCCGCAAAGCGCAAATGCCGCGCACGATCAAGTCGATTTCCACTCCCGCCTGGGAAGCGCGGTACAGCGCCATGATCACGTTCTTATCGAGCAGCGCATTCATCTTGGCAATGATGTGCGCCGGCCGCCCGTGGCGGGCGTGCTCAGTTTCGCGGGTAATCAATGCCAGCAGATGCTCGGCCAGATTGAGCGGCGCCACCATCAATGGATCGTAGGTGGGGTGCTCGGCGTAAGCGGTCAGAAAACTGAAAACATCATGCACCGCGCCGGTGATTTCCGGGTCGGACGTCAGCAGACTGAGATCGGTATAAATGCGCGCCGTCGTGGTGTTGTAGTTTCCCGTACCCAGATGAGCATAGCTGCGGGTCACGCCATCGGGATCACGGCGCACCAGAAGCGAGAGCTTGCAGTGCGTCTTCAGCCCCACCAGCCCGTGAAATACCTGCACTCCGGCGTCTTCCAGATCGCGCGACCAGCGGATATTGGAGTCTTCATCGAAGCGCGCTTTGAGCTCGACTACCGCCGTGACTTCTTTCTTCTCCGCCGCGGCAATCAGCGAAGGCACAATCAGCGAGTGCTCGCTGGTGCGGTAAAGGGTTTGCTTGATGGAGAGCACGCGCGGGTCTTTGCTGGCCGATTCGATGAAGGAAACCACCGCGTCATAAGAATCGAAGGGGTGGTAGAGCAGGACATCGTGCCGCCGCAGCTCCTCGAATAAATCCTGCGATTTTGCCGTGAGGCGAAGCTCGCGGGCCACGAAAGGCTTGAATTTCAGCTCGGGATGCTCGGTCTGCTCGTAAATATTGAACAGCCGCGAGAGATTCACCGGCCCGTGCACGCGAAACACCTGCCACGGCTCCAGCTCGAAGTTGGTGCGCAGGCGCTCGATGATTTCCGGATCGGCGTCGGCTTCAATCTCCAGGCGCACCGCGTCGCCCTTGCGGCGATTGTGCAATTCGGCGCGCACCGACTCCAGAAGGCTGCGCGATTCTTCCTCGGCCAGGTATAGATTGCTGTTGCGGGTGACGCGGAACGCGGCGGAAGAAATAATGTCATAGCCGTGGTACATGCGGGCGGCGTGGTAGGCCACCAGGTCGGCGAGAAAAATGAAATCGTCACTACCATCCGAAGGCAGCCGCACCAGCCGAGGCAGGGCGCGGGGCACGGTCACCACCCCGATATAGGTCAGCGAAGAACGCCGGCGCCGCCGCAACAAAAGTGCCACGCACAGCGCCTTATTGATTACCCGGGGAAAGGGATGCGCCGGATCCACCGTCACCGGGGTCAGCAGCAGATCGAGCTCGCGCCCGCAGTATTCATCCACAAAAGCGTGCGCCCGCGAGCTGAGCTCGTGCAGACTGAGCACGCGGATTCCATTTTGCGCCAGAGCCGAACGCAAACCTCCGTTCCAGCAGCGGTATTGCTCCTCCACAAACTCGTGGGTTTCGCGGGAAACCACGTCGCGCTCTTCGACCAGGGTCAGGCCGTCGGGGCCGCCTTCGGTGTAGCCGTCTTCGATCTGCTGCACCAGGCCGGCCACGCGGACTTCAAAAAATTCATCCAGATTGCTGGCCGTGATCGCCAGGAATTTCAGCCGCTCGAGCAGCGGATTGCCCGGGTCTTCGGCTTCCTCCAGAACACGGTGGTTGAACGCCAGCCAGGAGGCTTCGCGATTGATGTAATACGACGGGTTGTCGAGCGAAAGGCGAGCCATAGTCCTTTTCGCGGCGGACGGCAATACTGGTTTCAGGCCAAGTGCAGGTTTTCCGGTTGGACTTGCGGTTTACTCTACGGTCCGGTTATCCAGAAGCATCTCTTGCACGCTGACTGTCACCAGTGAGTATAAGCCAAAAAATAGTAAAACGGGCCGGAGCACCTTATACGCTCCGGCCCGAAATTTGCAAGTCTTCGATCTTCGCAGTTAGAAGCTGAAGATAGTATCGAACTGCCAACGCTTGAGCCAACGCTCCAGGGTCGGGCTCTGGGCGGTGACAATCTGCCGCCCGATCAGACCCGTGGCTCCCACCTGAACGTGGGGATAGGCCTGATAATAGGCCTCGATGCGGTGCTCGATCACGTTGGTGGGCTGCCGCAGGTCGCTGAAATCGAAGGCGGAAAGAACGGCATCCCGCTCAATTCGGGCGAAGGTGTAGCCCAGCAGCAGATCGCCCGGGTTCTTGGTCTGGCCGAACTTCAGCTCTGACCAGTAGCCATGGCGCTGGTGAGGATCACAGCTCGGGACCGTAGCCCCGGCTGCCACAAAGGCTGCGATGTTCTCGCAGGCCCGGGTGTTCTGAGCGTAGTCAAACAGGGCGTAAATAGGCCAGCGCTTGGCTCCGGTGTCGAAGTCCAGGCGGGCGATCGCATCCACAATCCCGTACTTGGAAGCGAAGGCGCGCTTGCCATTGATGACGCCAAAGTTGTTCGACAGAGTTGAGGCGCTGAAGCCGAAGTTGCCCCCGCCGGTATTGGTAATACCTTGCGTGGCAAATCCGTCGCTCGGGCTCTGCGTCTGGTTCTGCGCGATGGTATCGGCGTTTTCAAAGTCGTAATAGGCCGCGTTCGCGCTGAACTTGATCGGCCCGCCGCCCAAACCGAGCTGCACCTGTCCGCCGGTGACGTAGCTGTCAGGGCCGCCGCTGACTTCGAAGATGGGCATTTCGTATCCCACCACGGCGAAGTGGTTAATGGGGCTGTGCTTCCAGTTCCAGGAGACCTGCTCGCTGGCGCCCTCCGGGTTCAGGTCGTTATCCCAGGTCAGCTCGGTGCGCTGCCAGGTGTAAGCAAACTTTCCCACGGTCACGCTGAACGGTTTTAGGGCGTGCGGATTGTAGGTCCCGAAGGCCTTGTCAATGGCGAACGGCTTGCGGGTAAAGAAGCCGGTCTCGGTTGAGTTGGTGGAAACCGGGTCGCCCAGATCGCCCGATGCGAGCGAGAAGCCAACCGCAAAGTCGTTAGTCACGTTGGTGTTGACGTTAAAGCGCAGGCGGAAGCGCTCGCGGAAGCGGTCCTGGGGGACGGGCGAAGTGGTCGCGCCGCCGCCGAAGAAAGGCTCGAAGCGCAGGCGCAGGTCGCCGCTCAGCTTGAGCTTGCGCAGTTCCTTGATTTCCTTATTGCCGTCGGCAATCGCCTTCTGCGCATCTTGCAAGGTCGTGGCCGTGCTCACGCTGGTGCTCTGCAGGTCGGCAACGTCTTTGTGCAGGCTGTCCACGGCCTGCTGCTGCTGGGCGGCGGTGGCGCTGGCCTGGTCAGCTTTGGCCTGTGCGTCACTGGCCGTGGCTTGCGCCTGGTGCAGCGCCTGTTGCGACTCCTGCCAGGAGGCATCCTTCGCCTGCAGTTGCTGTTTCAGATCGTTGATCTGCTGCTGCTGGGCAGCCAACGCGTCTTTCAGTTCCTGCACGTCCTGCATGGTGACCGCCGGCGCAGCCGCCTTATGGCGCATCTTTTTGGGCTTGGTCGCCGTCTGGGCCAGCAGGGACGTCGCCAAGAGTGGAATTACACACCACCTGAGAGCAGACTTCATCGTTTCTCCTTCTGCCTCAACCGCAGGGTCGAGGCCCTTCAATCAGAAATCGTGGGACTGCCTTAGTGGACCTGTTTGACCGCTTCCCGAACTTTGGCTGCAACGTTGTCGGGCAAGGGAGCGTAGTCCAGGGCCTGGGTCATCTTTTCCCCGTTGTCGAGCATCCAGTTGAGGAAATCCACCAGAATCTTCCCCCTGGCGGCGTCTTTGGACTGCACCGGAATCAGCAGCCAGGTGAAGCTCGAGATGGGATACGCATCCTTCCCCGGAGCATTGGTGATGGAAACGCGAAAGTCTGCCGGCATCTTGGGCACCGAAGCCGCCGCCGCCGTGGCGCCATCCAAGCTGGCCTTCAGCCAGGTTCCTGCCGCATTGCGCAGGACGCCGTAAGGAATGTGGTTCTGCACGGCATAGATCAACTCGACATAGCCGAACGCGCCTGGCATCTGCCGAATCATGCCCGCCACGCCCTCATTGCCTTTGGCGCCGAGCCCCACCGGCCACTTGACCGAGGTGCCCTTGCCCACGTCACTTTGCCATTCCGAGCTGACCTTGGAGAGATAGTCGGTGAAGATGTAGTTGGTGCCGCTGCCATCCGAGCGATGCACCACGATGATGGTCTGCCCGGGCAGATTCACTCCCGGATTGTCGGCGGCGATGGCCTTGTCATTCCAGCTGGTGATCTTACCCAGGCAAATGTCGGCCACCGTCTTGGAAGAAAAGCGCAAGTCGCCGCTCACGCCAGGCACGTTGTAAGCCGGCACCACCGCCCCGAGCACGGTCGGAATGTGCAGGATTTTTACCTTGGCCTGGGAGAGCTGTTCATCGGTCATCGGTCCGTCGCTGGCGCCAAAGTCTACGGTCTGGGCCAGCACTTGCCGAATGCCGCCGCCGCTGCCGATGGACTGATAGTTGATTTCAATTTCAGGGTGAAGTTTGTGATATTCGCTAAACCACTTGGAATACATCGGATAAGGAAACGTTGCGCCCGCCCCATTTAATGTGGTCTGCCCAAAAGCGGGTAACGCCAGAGCCAGACACAAAAGCGCAATTCGACGCATCACGCGGTGGTCCTCCTTTTGTCTGCCAGTGCAAACGATGGTTGTTTTAGTACGAACCCTTGTACTTTTGGTCTGTTACAGGATGGTTACAAAACGGTGAATTTTGAGTAAATCAGCCTCGGCGAAAGCGCGCCGGCGAGAAATCCTGGCGCCTGGCAAAAAGCTTCTATTTGCGTGGAAGCAAAAGACTAACGGGCGGCGTCGAGGCGGGCGATTTCGCGCGCAAACAGCGGATTGTCGGGAAACTCGGAACGCAGCGAAGCCAGCACCTGGCGGGCCTCAGAAGTGTCCTTTTCCCGCACATAGGCGATGGCGAGCAGGATGCGCGCGAAGGGGGCCAGGTAGTGGCCGTGGGCGGCCGTCAGCTTCAATTCCTCGATGCCTTGCGATTTGTCGCCGGAGACCCCGCCCAGGCGCAAGACCCAGCGCAGCGGAGCGGCCACACTTCCTACCAGATACTGGCTGATGCCGCTGGCCAGATGAGCGTCATAGCAACTCGGGTCCACCGCCAGAAGCTGCGACGACCACTGCGTGGCTTGCCGGGTGTAACGCAGCGAGGCCAGACCGCGTTTCTCCACCAAGGCGGCGTAGTCGGCGCGCAGGCCCGAAGCCAACGTCATGGCAAAGAGGGCGTCGCGGTCTTTGGGGTCTTTGGCCAGGCGAGCCCGCGCCAGGGCTTCAGCATGGTCCAGCGCCGCATTCAAACGGTCACGCAGGGCCGGATCGGGCGTCAGCTTCTTGCGCGTCTCGAAGGAGTGGTCGTCCTCGTAGAACTGGGCTTCCAGCGCCCCCAGGCGGTTCAGTTCCGCGAATAGCAGCCCCGCAGCATCGCATGCCGCTCCCCTTGGATCATCGGGATGCGACTCCTGCCAGGTGGTAAATATCTGGTGGGCGGCAGTGAAGTTCAGATCGTAGAGCTGCTGGAAGCCGAGATCCAGGGGCGAGGCCAGAGGCTCGGCGGCACCGCTCGCCGGCGAAAGCAAAGCCAGAGTGGAAAGAAAAATCGCAATCGCGAAGCTCAGGCTCGCCGGCCGCAGCTGAAGATGCTGCTTCCCTG
>Ga0335079_10010624_pt1 | contig 10484 bp, 8 predicted proteins | sample Lox_Sample_33_FD_206719 | JGI IMG/M metagenome (GOLD analysis project Ga0335079, IMG submission 206719) | Soil microbial communities from Loxahatchee National Wildlife Refuge, Florida, United States - Lox_Sample_3.3 | ecosystem: Environmental > Terrestrial > Soil > Wetlands | place: USA: Florida... | reverse complement strand
GCTGCCCTGGTGGTGATCACGGGAGGTGCCTTGATTTATGAACGCATCAGCCCTCCCACATATTACGGATCAGAAATCAATCCACCTAAAGCAATGCCGGGGTTTACTCTTCAGTCCATCAATGGTCCCGTGAGTTTGGATAGTTTTCGCGTAAAATATATACTGCTTTACTTTGGCTATACTTCTTGTCCTGATATTTGTCCCATTACGCTAGCCACTCTTACACAAGCCCTGGCAAAATTAGGAAGTAAGAAGGCTGCAGATTTTCAAGTAATTTTTGTTTCCGTAGATTACAAGCGCGATACTCCGAATGTCAGTAATGCATTTGTCAAGAAATTCAACACGAGTTTTATAGGCTTAAGCGGAACTGAAGATCAAATCAATCAGGTAACAAAGGAATATGGCATCTACTATAAACTTAATCCCCCTGATCCAACGACCGGATATTACTCTGTGGATCACACTGCACTCGTTATGGTATTGAACTCAAAGGATGAATTGGTTCTTATTTGGCCCTATAATACACAGCCAGATCAAGAAACTTCCGATATGGCTACTCTAGTTAGTCGATAGTTGTTAAATGGAATTAAATAACGCGATGGGCATAAATTTGTTTTCCTGCAAAGTCATCCTGTTAGGAGAAATTGAAAAGTGAACTGTGATGAAATTCAAAAGTGAACTCGGGAAACGGGCAGAGGTAGATCTGCGGAATGTTGCATACGGCCATTCCACCAAATTCGGACTTCGAGGATTTGTCGTGCCGCATCGGGGATGAGGTGGAGTTCAACATCTTCATAAGGTGGGATTTGAGGAAGGTGAATGTGGTGGTTGAAGATGGAGATTTGGCTGTAACCATCTGCAATGCGGGTTTCGCGCAAACAAAAGATATCCTTGGAGGAGGTATAGGGTTTGGGGAGGCAGAACAAGCGGAAGAGGCTGTTGCCTGCTTGTTTGGCATTCTTGAAACGAAGGGCAGGGATCTCGCCGGTAGTGGAATGGACTTGGTGGAAATTGTAGCGCTGGACTTCTTGGCGAAGAACAGCGCGTACGTCTTCGAATGTGGTGAGTTTTTCGAGAGCGCAGGTTCGAACAATACGATCTTGCAACCAACGATAAGGACGCTCAACTTTTCCTTTGGCTTCCGGCGAGAGTGCATAGGTCACGTCAATTCCTAGAGTACGCAGACACACGCGCCATTGGGGATCTACATCATCCGTTTGGAGCACGTGCTTGCGCCAAACGCTGTCACGGCTTTGGATAAAACGAAAGACGCGGAGATTATCAACGTAGTAGCGCAACGGCAGGCCAAAGGTCTGCATCACACTTTGGGCAGCCTGGATATGAGCCCAAGAAGTCTCTTGAGGGACAAAGTCTGCATACAACAACAAGCGGCTATAGTCATCAATGGAGGTGATCAGGGTCCATTTCTCCGAAGCATATGGCGACCACAGATGCGTGGAAGCATCATGCTGGATCAAGGCACCGATAGCAGCTGTTACAACTTGCCGGTTATGAATTTTCTTTTTTGGATGAGGCACATAACACCCCAACTGCCTGGCTCGTTGGATGATGGTATTTACCGATACGGTGTAGCCGCGATCCGCGAGGCGATCTCGCAGGGCTGAATAGCTGTAACTCGAGATAGGGAGTTCGGGATTCTCGATCAGTGTCTTCTCCCGTTTGAGTTCTGTGCGAATAGCTTCTTCCAGTTCCATTGATAGGCGCGGCGATTGACTGCGTTCATAGACAATCGAAAATGACTCGCCTTCCTGACGATACTCCTTCAACAAGGCAAAGAAGCGCGTCTTGTTGATTTGCAATGTGTCTTGAATTTCGGATCGGTTGATCGTTCCACCCAGGTACCCCTGCAGCAACACCTTGACTTGTTCCACGCTGAAACGTTTATGTATCTGGCTCATAATTTCCTCTCGATTTTTCGAGGAAATCTATCACGAGCCTCCACCCACTCCCTGCACAAAATTGATTGCACCATCCTTTTGGAGCAGTTCACTTTAGAACTGAAAACAATTCACTTTTCAAGTGAAAACGGTTCACTTTTAAATTTCAAATAACACTTGACATCCAGCTCATCGCGCATATAATACAAAACAATATTCAAAAGGCTGTGACGAGGACGAGTACGCGTCGGACGAAGGTAATAGAGAGCAGGCGAAGTGGTGAAAGCCTGACCGAGACGACAACGCTGAATGGACCTCCGAGCTTCAAGACGAACGGGCAATGCCCAAATAATCTCTGACGGAACGCCACCGTTATCAAGGCTAGGTCACTTAGTCGAAACGACTAGCTGACTCAATAAAGTGAGGCTGGCTTTTTTTCTCCCGTTGCATCACAACGGGATTTTTTGTTAACACAGCCTAACTTGGGTGGCACCACGGACACAGCGTTCGCCCCATTTGATAGGTCAGGAATCTATCATTTGAGATGGACGCTGTTTGCTTTAACATACTAAATGGAGAAACCATGAATCCACAAAATGATATTTCCAAAGAGCAAGTTGAACCAGAAGCAGTTCACTTGCAGGAGCATTTTTGCGACGGATTTCAAGATACATCGTTGCCTGCCGCGCAGGTGCTGATTGAACAAGAAGAGGCGCGCAAGTCAAATGAACGCGCTCCGCTTCTCGCCCCAGAGCGCACTTCTCTAGGGTACATCCCGTGAGGTTGCGATGTTTCTTCCCATTTTCCATCCACCCTGACTAAATAGATGTTCATCAGTTGACTAATGAATTTATCAAACCATCAAACAATCAAAAGGAGAAAAAATGTCTGACCAAACTCGCTTTATTTTGAACGAAACCGATCTGCCAAAATTCTGGTACAACGTAATGGCAGATAGCCCCGTTGCACCGACGCCGGTTCTTCGTCCGGATACGCTCGAACCGGTCACGCCGGACTTTCTATCGGTACTGTTTCCGATGGATTTAATCCTGCAGGAAGTTTCGACCGAACGATATATCGAAATCCCCGAAGAGGTACGCGAGATCTACAAGTTATATCGTCCCACACCTTTGCTCCGTGCGCGGCGATTGGAAAAAGCATTAGGCACGCCAGCTCACATTTACTACAAGAACGAAAGCGTTTCACCTGCCGGAAGTCACAAGCCAAATACCGCCATTCCGCAGGCATTCTACAATAAGAAAGCCGGAACCAAGGCACTCACCACCGAGACCGGCGCGGGACAATGGGGATCGGCACTGGCATTGGCTTGCAACTTTTTCGAGCTGGACCTTGAAGTATACATGGTCAAGGTTTCGTATCAGCAAAAACCATATCGACGCGTGATGATGGAAACGTATGGATCGCAAGTCTTTGCCAGCCCCACGGATCGAACCAATTTCGGTCGCTCGGTTTTGAAGCAGGATCCAAACAGCCCCGGCTCGCTTGGCATTGCCATCTCTGAGGCAGTCGAAGCCGCGGCAACATCGGGAGGCAAAAAGAAATATAGTCTCGGCTCCGTTTTGAATCATGTGCTGATGCATCAAACCGTGATCGGCGAAGAAGCGCTGAAGCAGATGGATTTGGCCAATGAATATCCAGATGTGGTGATCGGATGTGTGGGCGGCGGATCGAATTTCTCCGGCCTCGCTTATCCATTCCTGCGGGAGAACTTGAAAAATGGCAAACGCACGCGTCTCATTGGAGTCGAACCGACCGCTGCACCTTCCATAACCAAAGGCACGTACACCTTCGATTACGGCGACAGCGCCAAGATGGCGCCGGTCGTCAAGATGTATACGCTAGGGCATGGCTTCGTCCCGCCATCCATTCACGCTGGCGGATTACGTTATCATGGCATGGCGCCCAGCCTCAGCGCGCTTTGCAACGCGGGATTGATCGATGCAATAGCGGTCAAACAAAAACCGACCTTCGAAGCTGCCATTCAATTTGCACGCACCGAAGGAATCATTCCTGCACCTGAATCCGCCCACGCCATCCGCGCCGCGATCGATGAAGCGTTGGACGCAAAGAAGAAAGGCGAGAAGCGCGTAATCTTGTTCAACTTATCGGGTCATGGTCATTTCGATCTCGGCGCTTACGAATCGTTCTTGAATGGAAAGTTGGACGATTACGAATATCCTGCCGAGGCGGTCCAAACCGCGATAGCTGATCTGCCGAAAGTCAGCCTTCCCGCATAAACCGATTGGCTTGATGGAAAATCCATCAAGCCAATTTTTTTTCATGCACTGCAAAGAATTGATCCTTCAAACTCAAGATAGGCTTTTCCATCAGATAATAACTAAGAACCGATATTAATAATGTTACACAAAATTCAATGACTGTTAAAAGAAGCTTGGTCAAAAGAGATTGACCAGTCAGGATGCCGCCAAATAAGCGAGGGACAAACCAAACGACAGCCAGGTGATACACATATAAGCCATAAGAAATTTTGCCGAGGAAAGCCAGCGGCTTCCAACTCAAGAACTTCCAAAAAGCTCCGCCTCGAACGACAGCCGATATGATCAAAGCAAACAGATAATCCAACAGGGTGTAGCCCCAAACGAATTGAAAACCGCTTTTCATAAAGAATGGATAGCCGAACGCATCCAAGCTGCCAATGCTGCCTGTGGACAGGAACTGGCTTAGATAACCAATCAGCGGCACCGCGACAACGAGGACCGCAAGCTGTTTATCGGCTTTGGGAATCTGATAGCGCGAGAGATAAGCACCGAGGCCGAAGGCATCGATCTGCGAAAAAGGCAGGGGGTAGATTCCATACCAAGCGCCGCGCATCACAAAAGAGAAGGGATGGATTTGATAAGCGATGGTAAATCCCAAACGAAACAACAATCCGCTGGCGATTGCGGCAAGGAATAAATCCTTCATCCGCTTCTCAGGGACGAGGAAGATCAGGAGCGGCCAGACGATATAGAACTGTTCTTCGATGCAGAGCGACCAGAAATGACTGAGGAAAATGGAGAGATTGGTGGAGGTCATCCAAAAAAAGTTGTAGATGTAGCTGACCGCAAAGGGAAATTGGGCGCGATATATTTCCATCTGGGGCTTCGCAAAGTTCAAACCCTCCAACACAAATGCCAAAGCCAGCACCGCGAAAAGATAAAAATAATAGAGCGGAAAAATCCGCAGGAAGCGGCGTCCGTAGAACTTGATGAAATAGTCCTTATGCGAAAACTTCTTTTTCAAATCGAGCAGGATGCCCGTGATCAAAAATCCAGAGAGAACAAAAAAAAGCTGGACGCCCGCCCAGCCGATACCGAAATTATCCGCATGAAGCAAAAACACCATCAGGAATGCAATTGCCCTTAATCCATCCAGACCGGCATACATATCCATCTCCCGAGGAGGTTATTCATCATCGTCCATTATACCGAATCCACCTTGTAAATTTACTGATTACGTACCGCACCGACAAAGTAAATACGACTGGGAGGAGTTTATATTCAGTTAATGCCGTTCCCGCGCATAAATAAGCCTTAAACGGACAATATTCGAAGAAAATATGGCCAAGTTATGCCATATGTTGACGATGTTTCGCTCCACACTGGGCTGTGTTTTGAATAAGCGTTGAATAGGGTAGCTATTATTTTCCCAGTTTGGTTTGTGGAGTAGAACGGAGTCGAACTTTCAACTCGCGCCTTCTAAAGATGCTGCCCTGACCATTGAACTACTGCCATACAAATAATTACGTTGTCATAAGTTTTCTTTTGTATCAATAGGGAAGCACCTTAAAAATTCCTCTCTATTTCAATCGTCACTCTCATGGATATCTTTCACTAGTTCTCTGAGCAATTCATCGTCTTGCATTGTCTTATAAACATCCCGAAGGGCTTTTGCAGCATAATGGACTCTGATTTGCTCTAACCAATTAGGACGTCGACCGTTAGTATACGCACTCAGTATTGCTTTGTCCAAAGCAACGCCTAGAGTATGCCCTTTACGAAGAAGTTCATCGGAATACCCAGGAAATCGGCGCGCATGTTCAACCCAATCTGGCAATAATGCTAGTGTTCGCATTGCGTCTGTGATTCCCCAGAGTTGATATCTAAGTACAAGGCGAATCTGTTTGAGTTTAGTTTTTGACTCTTTGGCTCTGCTTCGCCAGCTCGCAATTGCCATTGTTGTTTTCGCTTTTGTTATGATTTTTGAGCGTGCGATGGTTGAATATATTTCATTGCTTAGTTCACCTAGGTAGGGATTTAACGAATTCCTATAAGCAACACGTAATTCTGAAGAGCGACTAGCTATCAAGTTGATGCCTAGAGTAATAATTGAGGATATTGCTGCGATTATTGCAGCTATAAGAATCACTATTTCAGCATTCATAACCTTACACCACGCTCTCCGCGACTTTCTTTCCATAACCCATCAACGCTTTGACCATCTCATTCGTTCTGCCTTCGGCATACACACGCAGGACCGGTTCCGTTCCCGATGGGCGGATGAGCAGCCATGAATCATCCGACATAATATATTTCACGCCATCGCGCTGGCTGACTTCATCCACTTTCTCACCGCCGATTTCTTTCGGCGCTTGCTTGGTTAAAAATTCTGTCATCTCGGCTTTGGCAACCGGACGACTCAAACGCAAGTCGACGCGCTCGTAAAATGCGGGACCGACTTCCGCGACCAATTCATCCACCAAGTCACCCAGCGGCTTCTTCCACGCTGAGATCATTTCAACTAATAACAATCCCATAATCGGCCCGTCGCCTTCGGGAATGTGTCCCTTGAACGAAATGCCCCCCGATTCTTCGCCGCCGATCAACACATCTTCCTGCATCATGTAATCGGCGATGTGATTGAATCCCACCGGCGTTTCGTAAAGTTTCAATCCATATTTTTTAGCAAGACGATCAATCATGCGCGTGGTGGATACTGTCCGCACGACCGCGCCTTTCAAGCCGCGTTGCTCAACCAGATATTTTAGCGATAAGGCAAATATTTTATGCGGGTCAACGAACGTGCCGCGTTCATCCATCGCGCCGATTCGATCCGCGTCGCCATCGGTGACGAGGCCGAAGTTGCCCATCCCTGAGCTGACTGCCGAGGATAGCGCGCCGAGATTCTTCGCGATCGGTTCAGGGTGGATTCCGCCGAAGCCGGGATTCATCTCCGAACGGATCTCCGCGATGTCGCAGCCGGTGCCCTGCAAAAAGGCTTTGATCACGCCGCGTCCCGCGCCGTACATCGAATCGACCACGAAGCGCTGAGGGTTTTCAGCGATGATATCGGTGTTGATGAGCATGTGAAGTTGTTCAAAATACGCCAGCAATGGATTGAACTTCTGGATCAACCCGGCGTCGCGCGCCTTTTGAAAATCCATCAGGTTCGGCCCGCGCGCGCGTTCCTCGTTATCATTGATATACACTTCCACGCGCCGGCATTGTTCGTTCAACGCTGAGCCGCCGAACGCGCCCTTGAGTTTGACACCGTTATAACGCGGCGCGTTGTGTGAAGCCGTGATCATCACACCCGCGATCGCGCCTTGATGTTTGACCGCAAACGAAATAGCCGGTGTCGGCGCGTCGGATTGGGAAAGCAGGACGGTGAATCCGTTCGCCGCAAGCACGCGTGCCACTTCGCCTGCAAAACGATCCGAGAGAAAGCGCGTATCGAATCCGACCACGATCTTTTTCGGATCCGGCTTCGGGCCGCCATTGCCGGATTTATCCCAGCTCTCCGAAGCGACCGCGTCCGCAATGGCCTGCGCCACGATGCGAAGATTATCGAATGTAAAACTATCTGAGATGACGGCGCGCCAGCCGTCGGTACCAAAATGAATGGGCATGCATTCTCCTATTGCTGCCCCCACCCAGCCTCCCCCATTCTCGCGAAAATGGGGAAGGTGACCAATGGTCAGAGGGAATAAAGATGGGGCTATGTTTATGGTGTTGATGTTGAAGTTAGTAGTGGTGTATCTGTATTAGAAGGCGTCAGCGTTGTTGAGGCTGGCGTGGAAGACGGATTCCAAAGGGGAACAGGCGTGGCAATATCCAAAACAGATTGCAAAATCCAGCCATCATAACGTTGATTATTTCGAATGGCGATCACATGCGCCCACACCACGCCGCTGACATCCTGCGTATCCGGTTGAACTTCCACGACGGTGCCATTATCCAACTCCAGGATAAAATTCCCATTTGGTTCTCTCCGAAGATTTGCACCATTCGCTTGCGTGGCATCAACGCGCGCATACACCGGAGTCGATTCGATGGTGAGTGTGATGGTGGGGGAGAGTGCCGTCAGTTGTACGGATGAAGCCTGGGTCAATGCCGCGCCCACCGTCGCGGTAAACATCCCTGAGGTATCCAGCATCGTCGGTGTATCGGTGGCGGGTGCGATTGTGGATATTTCGATCACGGATGTGGGCGATCCTGTCGGCGATGCTTCCGGTGAAGGTGTTCCCGTCGAAACGGCAGGCACGTTTACAGTCAAAGTGGGAAGCGCAGGCAGCGCAGTCGGTGCGATGGATTGTGACAACAAAGGAAGGTTCCCACTGCCACCGGTCATCAAAAGAACTAGGATCACAACGAAGAGCAACAGACTACCAGTGCTTAAAACGAACCCATTGAGGTTCGTCGGCAAAAAGCGCAGGGCAATCAGCGTAAGGATGCCAAATAGACCAGCCCATGCGAAGTGAACCAAAAAGACCAGCACACCGTTTGGCCAAATGCCGGCAACGCCGCTGCCCAAGCCAAAGCCAGCTGCGCTCAGGGGCAGGAAAAATTCATAAGCCATCATGACGCTTGGTAAAAAAGGTTTCTCCTCCGAACGGACGAATGAAATTGTTAAGATGATCGCGGCAATAGCAAGCACGATCAAATCAAGCCACCACAAATGGCTGTGAAGAAAGGCTTCATTCAAGGTACGCGGCAGAAATGCGCGCACTGCAAAGCCCGCCAGCGCACCACAGAGGAAGATCAACGCGGCGCTGATGAGCAATGCCATGAATGTTTCGAAGAAGAAGCGTGGCGAACCGGTGAGCGCTGAAAGTAAAAGGCCAATCCAGGGCGTCAGCAGAGGGGCGAGCAAGATCCCAAAGATGAGCACTGCCTGCGAATCAAAGAAATACCCAAGTCCGAGAATCGCTCCGCATAAAACGGCAAAGACAAATAATTCATAGGATGGATAGGCACGGCGCGCCAGAGATTGAACCAGGGTGGCGCGGCCCTCCGCGTCTTGCGGCACAACCAATTGACCTCGCCTTCGTCGGCGCGGGCGCGGCGGGACAGCTGGTTGGGAAGGTGGAGAAGGTTCGTTAAGGGTCATTTGCAGAGCTGTCTTTTTGCAGAGCTGTTACTTGCGAAGCGTAGCGACGATTCGAAGAGGTTTGTCCAGCAGGTCGAACGCGACAAAAATATCTGGAACAACAATATCGGCGGAGAGAAGCGTCTCAACCGCCGCGCCTTCCTGTGACATGACGCAGATACCCAGCGCGGCTTCCTTGAGCATGCCGGCATCGTTGGCGCCCTGCCCAATGGCAATCACCTTTTCCGATCCCAGCCTTTTTACATATGCGCGTTTTTGTTCCTGCTCGTTGCCGCCTGTGAGTCGAGTCGCGGTCAGGTTGAGTTGCTGGTCAATCATGACTTGCTTTCCGTGTGTATCGGCGGTGAGCAGGTGAACCGTGAGCCGGTCGCGGACGGAGGCGATGCGTTTTGCAAGTCCATCGATCAACATACCATCCACGGCCAGCGTGCCGTTGACATCGCTGACGAGATGTTCAAACTGCAATGTACCGCGTCCAGGGAGACTGACCTCGATCATCATACCAATTATACCCGCATTGACACGCGTTTTTCTTTAGGGTATTATTCGCCCGCTGGCCCACTAGCTCAATGGCAGAGCAGTTGACTCTTAATCAATTGGTTCAGGGTTCAAGTCCCTGGTGGGTCACACCAAATACCGTTTGAATGCGGTATTTTTCTTTTATAACGCCACATATGGCGGTATATAAAATCTCAATTCTTGCCATCGTGTGCAGTTGCGTGCAGTTGGGGAATACTCACAGGTATTGGAGTGACAATTTCATCCATAATCCTCGACGCTTCACTCTGCATATCCAATGTTGAATGAGCATAAATATTTAGCGTTACGCTTGGATTTGAATGACCTAATATCTTTGACACCACCAATGCAGGCACACCATGATTAAGCATGAGACTTGCCGCAGTGTGACGCAGATCATGAAATCGGATTCGTTGCAAGTTAGCCGCATTCAGGACTTTTATAAAATCCTTGTGTACGTGACTCTGTTCAAACGGCGTACCAACACTTGAAGGAAATATCAAGCCGTTCTCTTGCCAGTTATCACAAGCCTTTGACTCCGCTTCAATTCTTCTTTGTTGTTCTCTGAGTTCATTGAGAGTCGTTTCACCGAGAAGAATTTTCCGAGTTCCTGCAAACGTCTTGGGCGAGCCGGTTACTGACCCATTGCCTTGTACAACTTGAATCTGTCGATTGACCGAGATACTTCCTCTAATACAAAAAATATCAGACCAAGAC
>Ga0335079_10010620_pt1 | contig 10487 bp, 6 predicted proteins | sample Lox_Sample_33_FD_206719 | JGI IMG/M metagenome (GOLD analysis project Ga0335079, IMG submission 206719) | Soil microbial communities from Loxahatchee National Wildlife Refuge, Florida, United States - Lox_Sample_3.3 | ecosystem: Environmental > Terrestrial > Soil > Wetlands | place: USA: Florida... | reverse complement strand
CTCGCTCTGTGGCGAGGAGAAGACTCAGGACCGCATCGCGTACATGCTGGAAACCGGCAAGCCCCTCCGGAACTGATTAGGAGAACGCCCCACCATGGCCCCCCGAGTCGTCATCGCCAGCGCCGTTCGAACCCCCTTCACCCGTGCCCTCAAGGGCGAGTTCAAGGACACCCGCCCCGACACGCTGGCCGCCGATGCCATCAAGGCCGCGGTGGCCGCCGTCCCGGGGCTCCAGCCCTCGGCGGTCGACGACGTCGTCATCGGCTGTGCCATGCCCGAGGCCGAGCAGGGGATGAACGTGGCCCGCCAGGCCGCGCTCCTCGCCGGCCTGCCCGACAGCGTCCCCGCCATGACCATCAACCGGTTCTGCAGCTCGGGCGTGCAGTCCATCGCCCAGGTCGCCCAATCGATCGCCGCCGGGATGTACGACGTCGCAGTGGCCGGCGGCACCGAGTCGATGAGCATGGTTCCCATGGGCGGGAACAAGGTCTCGGCCAATCCCGAGCTGATGGAGCAGCACCCCGAGATCTACACCTCGATGGGCGCCACCGCCGAGAACGTGGCGAAGCGCTTCGAGGTCTCCCGGGCCGACCAGGACGCCTTCGCCTACGAGAGTCAGCGCCGCGCGGCCGAGGCCCGGAAGAAGGGCATCTTCAAGGACGAGATCGTCCCGGTGAAGACCGAGGTCTTCGACGACGGCGGGAACCCGCACCAGGTCACCGTCTCCGAGGACACCATCCTCCGCCCCGACACCACCCTCGAGGGGCTGGCGAAGCTCAAGCCGGCCTTCAATCCCCAGGGCAGCGTCACGGCCGGCAACGCCTCTCCGCTGACCGACGGCGCGGCCGCCGCGGTGGTGATGTCCGAGGAGCGGGCGAAGGCACTGGGGGTCAAGCCGCTGGGCTACTTCATCGACTTCCAGGTCGCCGGCGTCCCTCCGGAGATCATGGGCATCGGCCCCGTCCCCGCGGTGCGGAAGCTCCTGGCCAAGAACAAGCTCGAGGTGAAGGACATCGACCTCTTCGAGCTGAACGAGGCCTTCGCCGCGCAGGCGCTGTACTGCATCCGCGAGCTGGGCATCGACCGGGCGAAGGTGAACCCCAACGGCGGCGCGATCGCCCTCGGGCACCCGCTGGGCGTCTCCGGCACCCGGATGACGGCGACGCTCCTTCGCGAGCTGAAGCGCCGAGGCGGTCGGTACGGTGTGGTCACGATGTGCATCGGTGGAGGGATGGGCGCGGCGGCACTCTTCGAGGCGCCCTGATGAGAGCCGCCCTGCTGGCCTCGCTCCCCCTCGCGCTCCTCGCCTGCTCGCACGCGCCCGCGCCCGCCGCCCCGCCTCCCGCGTCCGCCCGGGCCCAGGCGGCGGACGCCGGTGTCGCCCTCACCTACCCGGTCGCCCGCAAGGTCGACGTCGTCGACGACTACCACGGCACCAGGGTGGCCGACCCGTACCGGTGGCTCGAGGACCCCGCCAGTCCCGGATACCAGGAGTGGATCGACGCCGAGCAGTCCCTCACCGAACGCTTCCTCTCCACCATCCCCGACCGCGGGCCGCTCCGGGAGCGCCTCACTGCGCTCTGGGACTACGAGCGGTACGGCGTGCCCTTCCGCGAGGGCAAGCGAGTCTTCTTCGAGCGGAACAGCGGACTCCAGAACCAGCCGGTGCTCCACGTGGTGGACCTGCCCCGCTTCGAGCCCCGGGTGTTGCTCGATCCGAACACCCTGAGCAAGGACGGAACGGTCGCGCTGGCGAGGGCGGTTCCCTCGCGTGACGCCTCTCTGGTCGCCTACGGCCTCGCCGAGGCCGGAAGCGACTGGGAGGAGTGGCGTGTCCGGAAGACGGACACCGGCGAGGACCTGCCCGACCGCATCCGGTGGGTGAAGTTCTCGGCCGCGGAGTGGACCCCGGACGGCCACGGCTTCTACTACTCCCGCTTCGACGAGCACGGCCCCAACCAGCTGCGGGACACCAACTACTTCCAGAAGCTCTACTACCACCGGCTCGGAACGCCCCAGTCCGCGGACCGCCTGGTCTACGAGCGCAAGGACCAGAAGGAGTGGGGCTTCGGCGCCACGGTCTCCGACGACGGCCGCTGGCTGGTGATCGCCGTCTCTCAGGGCACCGACCCGCGGAACCGGGTCTACCTCCAGGACCTCCACCAGAAGGGTTCGAAGGTCCGTCCGCTGATCGACGTGCTCGAGGCCCGGTACGAGTTCATCGGGAGCCAGGGGCCAGTGCTGTGGTTCCTGACGACGCTCGATGCGCCGAAGGGGAAGATCCTCGCCATCGACATGCGCGCTCCGGACCGGGCGCGGTGGAAGACGCTGGTCCCGGAGACCGACGCCCGACTCCAGGAGGCCGCGGCCGTGGGGCGGCGCTTCGTCCTCAACTATCTGCAGGATGCCCACAGCGTGGTGGAGATCCACCGCCTCGACGGCAAGCTCCAGCAGAAGCTCAACTTGCCATCGCTCGGAACCGCCAAGGGATTCGCCGGCCGGCTGACACAGGACGAGACTTACTTCTCCTTCGAGACCTACGCCTCGCCGCCCGCCATCCTTCGCCTCCAGCCGGGAAGCGGCACCCTACGCGTGTTCCGGGCCCCCCAGCTCAAGTTCGAGCCCAACGAGTACGACAGCCAGCAGGTCTTCTATCCGAGCAAGGACGGCACCCGGGTGCCGATGACCCTCAGCTTCCGCAAGGGCACGACGCCGGACGGCAACCGACCGGTTCTCCTCTACGGCTACGGCGGCTTCGACATCTCGGAGACGCCGAGGTTCTCGCCTACCTGGCTCGCCTGGATGGAGCGCGGGGGCGTGCTGGCGGTGCCCAACATCCGGGGCGGCGGCGAGTACGGCGAGGCCTGGCACCTGGCGGGGACGAAGCTGAAGAAGCAGAACGTCTTCGATGACTTCATCGCCGCCGCGGAGTGGCTGGTGAAGGAGCGGTGGACCGTCCCTGCCCGGCTGGCGATCGAGGGTGGCTCGAACGGAGGGCTCCTGGTGGGCGCGGTGATGACCCAGCGGCCGGACCTGTTCGGCTGCGCCCTCCCCGCGGTCGGCGTGATGGACATGCTCCGCTTCCAGAAGTTCACCATCGGCTGGGCGTGGACGTCGGACTTCGGCTCGTCGGACGATCCGGAGCAGTTCAAGGCCATCTACGCCTACTCGCCGCTGCAGAACATCCGGCCCGGGACGGCTTATCCGCCCACCCTGGCGATGACCGCCGACCACGACGACCGGGTGGTCCCGGCCCACACCTTCAAGTTCATCGCGACGCTCCAGGCCGCCCAGGCCGGCCCGGCGCCGGTGCTGGTCCGCATCGAGACCCGCGCCGGGCACTCGGCGGGGAAGCCCACCACCAAGAAGATCGAGGAGGCGGCGGACATGCTCGCCTTCGCGACGTGGGCGCTGCAGTTGCCCGGCGGTCGTCCCGGGCTGTAGCTGGCGGCGAGGAGCCGGATGCAGTCGGGCGCTCCGGATCGCCGCTCGAGGAACACCCTCGTGCGCCCCGTTTCGGGCCGATGCCGCTTCAGGCCGCCTCGTGTCCGCCGCGGCGCCCAGGGGGGAGCACCAGGATGTCGAGCTGCCGGACCAGCGACTCGACCGGCTCGAGGCGAGGGATGTCGGACTCGCCGCCGGCGCCGAGCTCACGGAACTTCCGCGCCGTGACCAGCGCCCGGGCCTCGAGCGAGTTGATGGCCGCGTTGTACGCGTCGACCGAGCCCCCCAGCCGCTGCCCGAGCGTGGCCAGGTGCTTGACCACCGTCTGCAGCCGGTCGTGGAGCTCTCGACCCAGCGCCTGGATGTCGCGCGCATTCTTCGCCACCTGCTCCTGGCGCCAGCCGTAGGCGACCGCGCGGAGGAGCGCGATCAGCGTGGTCGGCGTCGCGAGGATCACGTTCTGTTCCGCCCCGAACTCGATGAGCTGCGGATCCTTCTCCAGCGCGGCGAAGAGGAAGGCCTCCCCGGGCATGAACATCACCACGAACTCCGGCGCGGACTCGAACTGCGCGGCGTAGCTCTTCTCGCTCAGCTTGCGAACGTGGCGGCGGACGTCCACGGCGTGGGCCGCGAGCCGCGACTGCCGAGTGGGCTCGTCGGCGGCCTGGTGGGCGTCGAGGTAGGCCTGGAGCGGCACCTTGCTGTCCACCACCACCTGCTTCTCGCCGGGAAGGTGAACCACCAGGTCCGGCCGGAGGGTGCCCCCCTCCCCCTCCACCCGGCTCTGCTCGGTGAAGTCGCAGCGGTCCACCATCCCCGCCAGCTCCACCACCCGGCGGAGCTGGACCTCCCCCCACCGGCCGCGCGTGTTCGGGGCCCGGAGCGCGCCCACCAGCCGCTCGGTCTGTGTCCGGAGCGAATCCTGCGACTCGGCGAGCGCCCGGAGCTGCTCGCCCAGCGCCCCCTGCGCCCGCTCGCGAGACTGGTCCAGCTCGGCGAGCTTGCCATCCACCTTCTCCAGCGCCTCGCGCAGCGGCGCCACCAGGGCGTCGATGGCGGTCGAGCGTGCATCCAGCTCGACCTTGGCTACCTCCTGCGTCCTCTCCAGCTGTGCCTTGGCGACCTCGAGGAGGGTCTGGGCGTTCGACTGGAGCGCGTCGTGCGACAGCGCCTTGAAGCGCTCGGTCAGCTCCTCCTGGGTGGCCTGGACGAGGCGCAGTTTCTCGTCCATTGCCCGCTGCTCCTCGGCGCGAGCCGCCCGCTCGGCGGCCAGCTGGGCCAGGGCGCGCGAGCGTTGGTCCTCGAGCATCTCGGCCCGGGCGGTGGCCGCGAGCACCGCACGGAGCTGCTCCTGGACCTCCGCCTCCCGGCCCCTCACCCGCTCGGCGAGGACCTGCTGCGACGTCTCGAGCGAGGCACGCTCTGCCACGTGGGCCGCCGCCAGCCGGGCCCGACCGAGCAACCAGCCCAGCACCGCAGCCGCGGTCACCAGAATCCCCGTTCCCGCCACCCAGGACAGCTCCATCGCACGTCGCTCCTCACCCCCCGATCGCCCTGGACGGGCGATCAGCGGGGGATCCACCGTATGGGTGCGGGCTGACGTTTCTGCAGGGCGGTGGTCACCCCAACCCGGGCGTGGGTACCGGACGACATGCCTGTTGCTCACCTCCCCGGGGAACGCCGCGCTCCCCGGGGGGAGCGGGCGGCCACTCATCGGTCCGAGGCATAGGCGATGGTGGTGATCAGCGCGTTCGCCCTCTGCCGGGAATCGAGCCGGGTGTGCTGGACGACGACTGGCACGTCCGAGTGCAGGACGCTGGCGTAGTCCGTCTCGCGCGGGATCGGCTCCGGCGCGTTCAGGTCGTTGAAGCGCACGTGCCTCGTTCGCCGCGCCGGCACGGTCACCCGGTAAGGGCCCACCGGGTCTCGGTCGGAGAAGAAGATGGTGATCTCCACGTGGGCATCGTGGTCGCCGGGATTCAGGATGCACGCCGTCTCGTGGCTGGTGAACTCCGGTTCGGGGCCGTTGCTCCAGCCCGGGATGTACCCCTCCGCGATCGCCCACGTCGTCCGCCCGATGGTCATCGCTTGCTCCTTCTCCACCCGATTGCCGCAGCTGCCACTGCCGCGGCGGCGGCGGCCGCACCGAGCATGGCCAGCCGGACCCGACGCACGCGCACCGGCGGCGGGGGAGGCGGGTGGACCAGCGCCGACCGCAGCACCTCGGCCAGGTGCCGGGTGTCTCGTCCCGTCCCCTGGGCGATCTGCTCCCGGCAGCTGAACCCGTCGGCGATCACCAGCGTGTCCGCATGCGCAGCGCGCACCGCGGGCAACAGCGCCTTCTCGCCGATCGCCTTCGACACGTCGACGTGCGAGGCCTCGAACCCGAAGCTTCCGGCCATCCCGCAGCACCCGGGCTCGGGCATCTGGACCTCGAGACCCAGCCGCTGGAGCACCGTCTTCTCGGCCTCGAAGTCCAGCACGGAACGGTGGTGGCAGTGACCCTGCACGATGGCCTTCCGCCGCAGCGGCACCACGTCGAGCGCCCCTCCATGCTTCACGAGGAACTCGGAGAGAAAGAAGCTCTGGTCCCGGAGGCGCTGGGCGTCGAGGTCCTCGGGAAATAGGGCGCAGAGCTCGTCGCGGAAGACCGCCACGCAGCTCGGCTCGAGCCCGACCACGAACAGCCCGGCGCGGATCTGCGGCCGCAGTCCCTCCAGGACCTCGGCCAGGAGGCGCTTCGCGGTGTCCAGCATCCCGAAGTCGTAGAGCGGCCTGCCGCAGCAGAGCCGGGCCTGCGGGATCTGCACGTGGAACCCCGCCGCCTCGAGCACGTCCACCGCGGCGTGCGCCACCTCGGGATGGAAGTGGTCGTTGAACGTGTCCGGCCAGAGCAGCACCCGCGGCTGCTCCGACCGCACCAGCGGCCGCTCCATGAAGCTCGAGCGGAAGGTACGCGGGGCGAAGCGTGGGACCGCGCGCTCCTGGGCGATCCCGCCGGCCACCTTCACCAGCGCCGAGAGCCCGGGCGCCTGCGAGACCCAGTTCACCACCCGGGGCGTGAGGCTCGCCAGCCTTGCCCACCAGTGGATCAGCCCCATGGCGTACGCGTGCCGCGGACGGAGCCGGCCCCTGTAGTGGTGGGCCAGGAACTCCGCCTTGTAGGTGGCCATGTCCACGTTCAGCGGGCAGTCGTGCTTGCAGCCCTTGCAGGCCAGGCACAGGTCGAGCGCCTCGCGGACGTGCTCGTCGCGCCAGCCGTCCCGGAGGACCTCGCCCTCGAGCATCTCGAAGAGCAGGTGGGCGCGGCCGCGCGTCGAGTGCTCCTCCTCGCGGGTGACCTGGTAGCTCGGGCACATCACCCCGCCGCCCTCGCGCCGGCACTTCCCCACCCCAACGCAGTGCAGGGTCGCCCGCGCGAAGCTGCCCTCGTTCGGGTAGTGGAACCAGGTCTTCACCGGCGGCGGCGCGTACGACGGGCCCAGCCGGAGGTTGGTGGTGATGGGGAACGGGTCCACCACCTTCCCCGGGTTCATCTTCCAGTCCGGGTCCCAGATGGACTTGAACTCCCGGAATGCGGAGACGACCTCCTCTCCGAACATCTTGGGGAGCAACGCGGCCTTGGACTGCCCGTCGCCGTGCTCCCCCGAGAGCGACCCTCCCATCGAGACACAGAGGTCCGCGGCCTCGTCCAGGAAGGCGCGCCACTTCGCGATTCCCGGCTCGGTGTAGAGATCGAAGTTGATGCGGGTGTGCAGGCAGCCCTGCCCGAAGTGCCCGTAGAAGGGACCGTCGTAGCCGTAGCGGTCGAGCAGCTTGCGGAGCTTCCGGAGGTAGCCGCCCATCCGCTCCGGCGGCACCGCCGAGTCCTCCCAGCCTTCCCAGGTGTCGGACTCGTTGCGGGGGAAGGCGCTTGCGCCGAGACCGGCCTCGCGCACCTTCCAGATTCGCTCCCCCTCGCCCTCCTCGCTGTGCTCGAGGAGCTTCATCGAGGGCGCATCGGACTTCTTCCGCAGCGCCTCCATGAAGCGGTGTGCCTGGCCCAGGGCGTCCTCCTGCATGTCGGCGCCGAACTCGACCATCAGGAACCCACCCCCCCGAGGGAGCAGCTGCAGCCCGTCCGACTGGAGGTGCTTGTCCTTGATCTGCTGGATGAGCCGAGAGTCGAGCGCCTCCAGCGCGATGGGCTCGAATGCCAGGACCTCCATGAGGTGGTCCGCGGCCTGGATTGCGTCGTGGTACCCCAGCACCACCAGCGTGCGGCAGGGCCGGGCCGGCACGAGCTTCAGCCGGGCCTCGAGGATCGTCACCAGCGTGCTCTCGGACCCTACCAGCGACGCGGCGACGTCGAACCCGTTCTCCGGAAGGAGCGCATCCAGGTTGTAGCCCGAGATCCGGCGGGGAATCCGGGGGAAGCGCCGGCGCACCAGGTCCGCGGTTCGATCGCGCAAGTCGCGGAGCTTCCGGTACAGCTCCCCGCGCTCGCCGCCGGCGTCGATGATGCGCCGGAGCTCGTCCTCGGGGGTGGGGCCCACCCGGAGGCGCAGCCCGCGGTAGGTCAGCACCTCGAGCTCTTGGACGTTCTCGGATGCCTTGCCCGCCATCTGGGCGTGCACACCGCAGGAGTTGTTGCCCAGCATCCCGCCGAGCGTGCAGTGGTCGTGCGTCGCCGGATCTGGCCCGAACGTGACGTTCGACTTCTTCGCCTCGTTGCGGAGGTCGTCGAGGACACAGCCGGGCTCGACCCGCGCCCACGCGTCCCTCCCGTTCACCTCGAGGATGCGGTGGAGGTACTTGGAGAAGTCCATCACCACCGCGACGTTGCAGCACTGGCCGGCGAGGCTCGTCCCCCCGCCGCGGCACAGCACCGGAGCGCCCACCTCGCGGCACGCCGACACCGTGGCCACCACGTCGTCGACGGACCGGGGCACCACCAGCCCGATCGGGACCTGCCGGTAGTTCGAGCTGTCGGTGGCGTAGAGCGCCCGCGCACCGGCGTCGAAGCGGACCTCACCGGCCACCGTTCGCTGGAGGACGCGCTCCAGGCGCGGCACGTCGACGGCGCCCGCCCGGCTCCGCGGTCCGAGGGGCATCTCCGGCCGTCGTGGCGTGGACCGCCGACTCCTTCGCTCCTCCGTCTCTTGCCGCAGCATCGCCGCCGTCCTCCACTCCCTCGCTCGCCGACCGTCAGACCTCGAACCGCTTCGCGTCCTTCTCCCGGAGCACCAGTCCGTTCCCCGGCTCGGCCCCGGGCACCATCGCCCCCCCGACCAGCGGCGCGACCCCGTCGAAGAACATCCGCTCGATGCGGACGTGGTCGTGGAAGTACTCGAGGTGCCGGAGTGGACGGAGCGCGACCGCCACCGGCACGTGCTGGGCCGGCGCACAGTGGAGCGAGAGCGGGAGGTGCCACGCCTCGCAGAGTGCCGCCACCCCGAGGAGCCCCGTCACCCCGCCGCAGCGGGTCATGTCCGCCTGCAGCACGTCGACCACCTCGAGCAGGGGACGCAGGCTGTCGGGATCGCTCGCGTACTCGCCCGCAGCCACCTCCATCCCGGGCGGGAGCCCGTCGCGCACCAGACGCAGGCCCGCGACGTCCTCGGACGAAACCGGCTCCTCGAACCAGGTCACGGCGTCGTGGGCAAAGGCCTGCGCCTTCGCGAGTGCCTGCTTGCGGTCATAGGCCCCGTTCGCATCGACGAAGAGCTCCGCCGCAGGGCCGATGGCCTGTCGCGCGGCGTGCACGCGGGCCGGGTCGGCGGCCGGATCGGTTCCCACCTTCATCTTGACCCGGGGGATTCCCGCCGCCACCCACCCGCCCAGCTGCGACTGCAGCTGGTCCACCGTGTAGCTGGTGAAGCCGCCCGAGCCATAGACGGGGACCGCAGGACGCACCGCTCCCAGCAGGACCGAGAGCGGCAGCCGCAGCACCCGGGCGTTGAGGTCCCAGAGCGCCGCATCCACCGCGGAGAGCGCCATCCAGCCGAGGCCCCGGCGCCCGAGGTTTCGGAGCCGCCGTCCCATCGCCTGGAAGACGCCCGAGGGCGAGTGGAGGTCGGCTCCCAGAGCGCACGGTCGCAGGTCGTCCCGGATGAGCGTGCCCGCTGCCCGGGCCGTGTAGGTGTAGCCGATGCCGACCTCCCCGGCGCCGTGGGCCTCCACCAGGACCAGCACGGTGTGGTCCCAGCGGGCTGTACCGTCGGACTCGGGGCTGTCGGTGGGCACGGAGAAGACGCGGACCTCGAGCCGCTCGATGCGCTGGTCCGCCACGAGCCTCAGTCCCTCTTGCCGGGCTTCAGCGTCGCCCAGGCTTCGTGGAGGGTCTGGCGCACGACGCCTCCCGAGTCCGGATCGCCCTTGAGCATCGCGTAGGTGAAGTTCCGCGCCTCGTCGAAGGTGATGTGGGGCGGGAAGGTGGCGACGTTCGGGTCGGTGTAGGCCTCGACGACGGTCGGCCGGCTGGCGGCGAAGGCGCGGTCGAAGGCGGGTCCCAGCTCATCCGGCCGCTCGACCTTGATGCCCTGCAGGCCCAGCAGCTCGGCGTAGCGGGCGAAGGGGAAGTCGGGCAGGTCCTGTGACGCCTCCAGCTTCGGATCGCCCGACATGGCCCGCATCTCCCAGGTCACCTGGTTGAGGTCCCGGTTGTTGAGGACCAGCACCACCAGCCGGGGATCGGCCCACTCCTTCCAGTACTTGGAGATGGTGATCAGCTCGGCGTTCCCGTTCATCTGCATCGCGCCGTCGCCCACGCAGGCCACGACCACCCGCTCGGGGTAGGCGAACTTGGCGCCGATGGCGTAGGGGACGCCGCAGCCCATCGTCGCCAGGTTTCCGGAGACGGTACAGAGCATCCCCTGGCGGATCCTCACGTCGCGGGCGAGCCAGTTGGTCGAGCTGCCCGAGTCACCGGCGAGGATGGCCCCGTCCGGGAGGCGGGGCGACATCTCCCAGTACACCCGCTCCGGGTTCAGCGGATGGGCGTCGACCATCGCCCGGGACTCGACGATGCGCCACCACTGCTGGATCTCCTGCTCGATCTTCTT
>Ga0335079_10010617_pt1 | contig 10487 bp, 9 predicted proteins | sample Lox_Sample_33_FD_206719 | JGI IMG/M metagenome (GOLD analysis project Ga0335079, IMG submission 206719) | Soil microbial communities from Loxahatchee National Wildlife Refuge, Florida, United States - Lox_Sample_3.3 | ecosystem: Environmental > Terrestrial > Soil > Wetlands | place: USA: Florida... | reverse complement strand
CTGCCGGCGATCGAGGCGACGAGCTTCGTAGCGCCGAAGTGGGTGCCGCAGATGGCGGACAATGCGCAGGTCATGGCGGCGATCCGCCGCCGGCCCGGCGTGCGCTACCCGGTGCTCACGCCCAACCTGAAGGGCTTCGAAGCCGCGCTTGCCGCCGGCTGCGACGAGGTCGCGGTGTTCGTTGCAGCGTCCGAGACGTTTTCGCGCCGGAATACCAACTGCTCGATCGCCGAGAGCCTCGAACGCGCACGCGCCGTGACGGACGCGGCGAAAGCGAATGCGGTGCGCGTGCGCGGCTATATTTCCTGCGTCCTCGGCTGCCCCTACGAAGGCGAGATCGCGCCAGATCGCGTTCGCGACGTCGCCGCCGCGCTGCGGGCAATGGGCTGCTACGAGGTCTCGCTCGGAGACACGATCGGCACCGGGACGCCAGGCAAGACGCAGAAGCTGGTGGCCACCGTCGCCCAAGCCGTCCCGATCGAAGAGCAGGGCGGGCACTTCCACGACACCTATGGGCAGGCGCTCGCGAACCTTTACGCCGCGCTCGAGATGGGGGTCGCGACCTTCGACAGCTCCGTTGCCGGGCTCGGCGGTTGTCCGTTCGCCAAGGGCGCTACAGGCAACGTTGCCAGCGAGGACGTTCTTTACATGCTCGAAGGTCTGGGCATCGAGACGGGGGTGGACATGACCCGCCTGCGCATCGCGGGTCAGTACATCTCCGACTTTCTCGGACGCCCGCCGGTGTCGCGCGCGGCGCGCGCCCTCAACGCAAAGCAGCCGCTGCCCGCGAGGGCGGCGCAATGAGCGCCGGCGCGCAAGACGATGCGCCTAGATCTCCCTGCATCAGCGTCTGCGTCATCGACGGGCCGAGCGGCCTGTGCGCCGGTTGCTATCGGACCCTCGATGAGATCGCGGCCTGGATCGATCTGCCGGACGTCGAGCGGAGGGCGATCCTCGGCAAGCTAGCTTCGCGCAGAGCCGAGCACGGGCTCGCCATTGCGCGCCGTCAGTCCGCCTATGGCCAGCGCTGACTGGTATTTCGATTTCATATCGCCGTTTTCTTACCTGCAATGCGAGCAGCTCCCGGCGCTCGAACGGGGGCTACGCGTGCACTACAAACCCATTCTGTTCGCGGCGCTGCTCAATGCGCACGGGCACAAGGGTCCGGCGGAGATCCCGACGAAGCGGCGCTTCACTTACCGCTTCGTGGTGTGGCGGGCCAAGCAGCTCGGCATTCCGCTCAGGTTTCCCGCGGTGCACCCGTTCAACCCGCTGCCGCTCTTGCGCCTCGCGATCGCGGCGGATTGCACCCCCGAGGCCGTGCGGCGCATCTTTCGCTTCGTGTGGCGCGACGGGCGCATCGGCGACCTGCCGATCGAGTGGGCAGAGCTTACGGCCGAGCTCGGGTTGCCGGATGCCGGGGCACGAATCGCCGCTCCGGAGATCAAGGAGGCCCTGCGCAGGAATACTGACGAGGCGATCGCGCGAGGCATCTTCGGCGTGCCCACGCTGGCGATCGGCGAAGAGCTTTTCTGGGGCTGCGACGCCACGACGATGGCCGCGGAGTTCGCCGCTCAAGGTTGCAGCTACGCCGATCCGGAGATGCAGCGGGTCGCCACGCTACCGATCGGCACCGAGCGCGAAGAAGTGAGGCGGAGGTAGCGCGAAGCGGCGGCAGGCCTGCCGAAAATCATTTCCTCGGCGGCAACGACTTGGCGCGCACGGCCGCGGTCTGCTCGGCGCGGAACTCAACGAGCTTTCGCGCGAGAGCCGGATCCGTGCGCGCGAGCATGGCCACGGCGAAGAGCGCCGCATTCGCGGCACCCGCTTCGCCGATCGCGAACGTAGCCACCGGAATGCCCTTGGGCATCTGCACCGTGGAAAGCAGCGAGTCCTCGCCGCGAAGATACTTCGACGGCATCGGCACGCCGAGCACCGGCAGCACGGTCTTCGCGGCGATCACGCCGGCGAGATGAGCGGCGCCTCCCGCCGCGGCGATGATGCAGGCCAGTCCGCGCGATTGAGCGTTTTCGGCGTAGGTGAACGTATCATCCGGCATGCGATGGGCCGAGAGCACCCTCGCCTCGTGGCTAACCCCGAATGCATCGAGTTGCTCCACTGCGTGTCGCATGACGTCCCAATCGCTGTCGCTGCCCATCACGACGCCGACCAGCGCCCCTTGCTTGCCTCGCGGCATACTCATCCCCGGCGTTATTTCGTGCGAGGCGCGATTCTACCATCGCTCATGCGCGCGCTCGGGAGCCGCGCGCCGATGAGCGATAATAGAGCCCGATGATCGCGCTCCTGCAGCCGAGGCGTCCGTGCACCGCGTGCTGATCGTCTTCGCGTTGTTGGTCGCACTGTCGGCCAGAGCGGAGCCCGGCGATGCAGACTTCGCCGCCGCTCGCGACGCCTACCGCGCCGGCAACCTGGCCCGACTCGAGAAACTGGCGCCACGGCTTCAAGGCTATCTGCTCGAGCCGTATGTGACGTATTGGCGCCTCAAGCTCAAAATCGACGACGCGGATCCCGGGGCCGTGCGCGATTTCCTGCAGCGCTACGCCAACATGCCGCTCGCCGAACGCTTGCGCAGCGACTGGCTGAAGGCATTGGCAAAGCGAGGGGATTGGCGACAGTTCGGTGCGGAATACGCGAACCCGCACGACGAAGACACCGAGCTTGCCTGCTATGCCGTGCAATGGCGCCAGCAGCGCGACGGCGACGTGGCCCTCGATGATGCCCGCCGCTTCTGGTTCAGCGGGCAGGAGCAGCCCGAGTCCTGCCGCCCTGTGTTCGTCGCCCTGCTGGCGACCGGACGGTTGAACTCGAACGACATCTGGAGGCGTTTTCGACTGGCTCACGAGGCAGGCAACTACAGGCTGGCGACGAAGATCGCGGCCGAGCTGCCTCCGGGCGAGCGGCCCTCGCCGCGAGACTTCGAGCGCATCGATCGACGTGCGCTTGCCGCGCTCGCCAAGGGCGACTTCCGCTTGTCGGACTCGACGGGGCGCGAACTGGCGCTCTACACGCTCGACCGCGCCGCCGCGACCGACGCTGCGGCAGCGCGCGACGCATGGCTGCCTTGGCGGGCGCGCCTGACCGAGCCCGACCGTCTCTACGGCAATCTGCTTGTCGCCTACCGGGCCGCTCTCCAGCTGCTGCCGGCTGCGAGCGAGTGGTATCGAGAGGCGGAAGGCGCGCCGATGAACGAGACAATGCGCGCGTGGCGGGTGAGGGCTGCTCTGCGAGCGGGCGTTTGGAACGACGTCCTGCACGCGATCGACACGATGCCCGAAGGCGAAGCGGGCGATGCCGCGTGGCGCTACTGGAAAGCGCGCGCCCTCGCCGCAACCGGCCACGACGAGGATGCGCTTCGCTTCTACGGTGCCCTGGCAACCGAACGGAGTTTCTACGGCTTGCTTTCTGCCGAGGCGATCGGTGCGGACATCGCGTGGAAGAGCGCGCCGCTCGTGCCGGCTGCGGCCGAGCTCGACGCGTTCGGCGTACGCCCCGCCGTCCAGCGTGTGATAAGGCTCTCGGCGCTCGATCTGCGCCCGGAAGCGCTGAACGAGTGGCGCGCTGTCGTCCGCGGCCTGGACGACGAGGCATTGCTGCTCGCTGCGATCTTCGCCCAGCGCCACGGTCTGTACGACCGCTCGATCAACACGGCTGACCGGACCAAGCAGCGGCACGACTACGCCCTGCGCTATCCGACGCCCTTTGCAAGCGAGATCGACAGCGCCGCGCGTGCCTACGATCTCGATCCCGCCTTCGTGTACGGGCTCGTGAGGCAGGAGAGCCGCTTCGTCCCCGACATCGTGTCGTCTGCAGGCGCCGTGGGACTGATGCAGCTCATGGGTCCGACGGCCCGCTGGGCTGCCCGACAGACGGGCCGGTCAACGCGCGCACTGAAACTCGATGATCCGGCGCTCAACACGCAGCTCGGAACGTACTATCTCCACTACGTGATGGATCGTCTCGACGGGCTGCCGACGCTTGCTGCTGCGGCGTATAATGCCGGCCCGTCTCGGGCGCAGGCGTGGCGCGGCGCGGTGCCTCTCGAGGGCGCGATCTACGTGGAGAGCATCCCGTTCACCGAGACGCGGGAGTACACCAAGAAAGTGTTCGCCAACGCCATGGCTTATCAGGCCCAGCTCGGCTTGCCCTACCGCACCTTGAAAACCCGCCTCGGCGTGGTTACGCCACGCGGCGCCGCTGGCGACAGCGGCGCAGATGCGTCCGGCGATGACGCGTCGAGGAGTGCCGACGGGAGAGGCACTGCGCCATGAGTGCCACCGCGCTCGTGCTCGGCGGCAGCGGCTTTGTAGGGCGCTACATCGTAGCGCGCCTCGTCACGGACGGTTGGCGGGTCGTCGTGCCGACGCTCAGACGCGAGCGGGCGAAGCACCTGATCATGCTACCGACGGTCGACGTGATCGAGGCTGACATCGCCGATGGGCCGCTGCTGCATCAACTCGCGAGCGGTGCGACCGTCGTGATAAACCTGGTGGGCATCCTCAACGAGGGAGCGCGAGGCGATTTTCGCGGGGCCCATGTCGAGGTCGCACGCCGTGTCGTGGCTGTATGCCGCGAGGCGGGCGTGTCGCGCCTGCTGCACATGAGCGCACTCAATGCGGGTGCGGACGCCCCGAGCAAGTATCTGCGCAGCAAGGGGGAGGCCGAGGCCATCGTCGCGTCCTCCGGGCTCGCGTGGACCATCTTCAGACCTTCGGTCATCTTCGGCCGCGAGGATTCCTTTTTGAACCTTTTCGCGCGCCTTGAGGCCATCCTGCCCGTCATGGTGCTCGCTTGTCCCGATGCGCGGTTCCAGCCCGTGTTCGTCGGCGACGTGGCGCGCGCCTTCGTGCAGGCGATCGAGGACGATCGAATGCACGGCCAGCGCTATTCGCTCTGTGGTCCGCGGCAATACAGTTTGCGCCAGCTGGTTGCCTATGCGGGAGAGCTCACCGGACACGATCGGCCGATCCTGCCACTGGGTGCCGCCCTGTCGAAGCTGCAGGCGACCGTACTCGAGTTTCTGCCAGGGAAGATCATGAGCCGCGACAACCTCGCCTCGATGCAGCTGCCCAGCGTGTGCGCGCAGGCGTTCCCGCCCATTTTCGGCTTCGAGCCCATGGCGCTGGAAGCGGTGGCTCCGGAATATCTCCCGGGGCAGCGCGATCGCTACGCAGGGCTGCGCGCCCACCGACGCCGTTGATTCCGCGGCAGGCACTCGGGCGTCGCAGGGGTCTTGCATGAAGGTGTACCGCGTCGGCGGCTCCGTGCGCGACGAGCTTCTTGGCCGGCCGATCGCCGATCGGGATTATGTCGTCGTCGGCGCGACGCCGCAGGAGATGCAGGCGCAGGGTTTCCGGCCGGTGGGGCGCGACTTCCCGGTTTTTCTGCACCCGGAAACACACGAGGAGTACGCGCTGGCGCGCACCGAGCGCAAGCGGGGCCGCGGGCACCGCGGATTCACATTCCACGCTTCCCCGGAAGTGACGCTCGAGCAGGATCTCGGCCGCCGCGATCTCACGATCAACGCCATGGCGCGTGGCGCGGACGGTGCGCTGATCGATCCTTATGGCGGCGCGGCGGATCTCAGGCGGGGCATTTTGCGCCACGTCGGTCCGGCATTCATCGAGGATCCGCTGCGCGTGCTGCGCGTTGCGCGTTTCGCAGCGAGGCTCGACTTTACTGTCGCGCCGGAAACCGCAGTATTGCTGGCGACGATCGTGGCGAGCGGCGAGCTCGCAACCCTCACCGCGGAGCGCGTATGGCAGGAGCTGGCCACGGCGCTGATGGAGGCTCACCCCTCGCGATTCCTCAGCTTGCTCGATCGCTGCGGCGCGCTGGCGCAGCTCATGCCGGAGGTCGCCGCCGCGCTCGCTGTCCAGTCGTCGCGTGGCTCGTCGGGCGGCCGGGTGTCGGACCTTCGGCTGCTGCGCGCGTTGGATCTGGCGGCGGCCGCAGGCGATGCGCTGGCGGTTCGCTACGCGATTCTCGCCGGCGATCTCGACGCAGGTATGCGCGGGCTCGCTAGCCCGGCGCGGAACGAGCTTCTTGCGTCCGCATTGAGCGCGCGCCTCCGGGCACCAAAACAATGTCGCGAGCTGGCCGTCCTCACCGCGCGACATCGTCTCGAGATCGATGGCGCGGCGGAGCTCGGCCCCGCGGATCTGCTCGATCTTCTGCTCGCCGCGGACGCAGTGCGCAGACCTGCTCGGCTCGAGCAGCTGCTGCGTGTCTGCGCTGCGCTCTGGGCGGCAGGCCGGGGCCGGCGCGAGGCAGCGTATGCCCCGACGGCTGAGCTCCGGGCTGCGCTTGCAGCTGTAAGGCGCGTGGATGGCGCTGCGCTCGCGGGTGGCGGTGAGAAGCGCGCCGATCTGCCACGAAGGCTGCGCTCGCTGCGCCTGAAGGCCCTGCGCGAATGGAGGCGCTCGCCTCGCCGCCCGTGAATGCCGTCAGAAGAAGTGCGTCATCCCGAAGACGATCCCGGAGGGCTTCGCGCCCGTCGTGATCGCGTATTCGTTGATATTGAAGGTATAGAAGGCGTTCGCAGCATTGTTCAGCCGCACGTAGCCAGCGTACAGCAGCGTGCGCAGCGACAGCGCGTAGGTGTACGAAACTTCGAATTGGTCGCAGCTGGTGTCCGGCCCTCTCGTCACCATGCCAACGCCCGTGCCATCCGGCGCGCTGCCCCCGCCGTTGCCGGCGCGGCCCCAGAAGGCATAGAAGCTTCCGCCGCCGACCGGGACAGTCGCCGAGAAGCCCCAGAAATTGCGGGTTAGCGACCCGGCGAGCGTCCCGTAATTGAGTCGCTCGTAAATCCCGGCGACGCGCGTGCCGGGGTTCGCGACCAGGCTGCCGATGTCGTAGGCGGCGGCGACCGAGAACGCGTGATCGTTCTGTTCCGCGCTGCGCACCTGGTGGTTGTATTCGTAGGCCAATCCGATATCGAGCGGCCCGCTGCTGTAGAAGGCCCCGGCACTGAGGACGTTGGCGTGGCGCACCTCGGAGGCGTGATCGCCGTTGTCGCCGCCATTGAATCCGCTCGTGTTGCCTGAGGAATCCCGTGTCGAATACTGCAGCTCAGCGGAGAAGCCACCGAGCAGCGGCGTCTCGTAGCGAATCGAATTTCCGAGTCGAGCATCGAAGCCCCCCTGCGACTTCGGGAGCGGGCCCTGAGCCCACAGAGCAGCAGTGGACAGAATCGAAGTCGTCAACGTCGGTGCGTTGCCGAATATGGGCACGATATCGTCGTAGGGCGTGAGGAATTTGCCTGCTTTCACCGTTCCCCAATCGCCCTGCAGCCCGACAAACGTCTCGCGGCTGGCAAGCCCGTTGCTCGAACTGTTGCCGGTATCGGCCTGTACGTGGGATTCGAGTTGAAAGATCGCAACTTGCCCACGACCGAGGTACTCCGTGCCGCGCACGCCAATGCGCGAAGAGTTGCTGCTGATGCGCGTGACCGTCGGGTTGCTCGTCTGAGCCGACAGGTCCGACCCGGTTGGGCAATTCGTGCTCGCGAATGCGATCGCCGACGGGCAGGTCGTCCCCTTCACGAACTCGAGATCGACGTTGAGCTGGCCGTAGAGGGTGACCTTGGCGATCTGAGCCTGAGCGACCGTCGACCCTGCAGCCATGCCGAGCGCGAGGGCGGAGACGGCGAACCGCGCTCTCATCTACAGATAGTACGCAGTGGCCGTCATCACCCGTGCCGCCGCGCGCATCACCAGGCGCACCGGCAGGGGCAACTCGATTCCCCCAGCGTCACGGGCGTTGGCACCGTGTCGGGCTTCGTCGTCGCGCATCGCGGCGACGATAGCCCGGCTCCTGGCGTCGCCCGGGGGCAGGCGTTCGAGGTGACCCGTGAGATGTTCCTCGACCTGGCGTTCCGTCTCGAAAACGAATCCCAGGTTCGTGCGGTCGCCGGTAACCCCCGCCGCCAGGCCGATCGCGAACGAGCCGGCATACCACAGCGGGTTGATCAGGCTCGGCCGGCTGCGTAGTTCCGCAAGCCGCTGCTGGGTCCAGGCGAGATGTTCCTCCTCCTCCGCGGCGGCCGAGGCGAGACTGCGACGCGTTGCCGGATCCCGGGCCGTCAACGACTGTGCGTGATAGAGCGCCTGAGCGCAGATTTCGCCGGTGTGGTTCACGCGCATGAGTCCTGCCGCGTGCTGCCGCTCGGTCTCTGTGAGCGTCGCTTCCGGGCGTGCGGCGGCCGGGTTCGGGCGCACGCTGGCGGCCGCTCCGGAGACCGTGCGCAGGGCCCGGTCGAATCCAAGGATCAACGCGTCGATCATGGTTTGGCCGGAAGTCCCCGCTGCGCCGCAGTCTCAGGCATCAAGCGCATTCTGCCGCAAGCACAAAAAAAACGGGCGTCCATCGGACGCCCGGATGATCACTTCAAACCCAGCTAAACCTGGGAACTGCTGCTTCCAATCGCTTAAGCTTAGAAGAAGTGGACCATGCCCAGCAAGAAGCCGCCCGGCCGCCCTTGCGAGCAGGAGCTGTCGCCGAACTTGCAGGTGGAGATCGCGTAGCTATTGATGTTGAACGAGGTCGGGTTGTACTGGTCGTTGAGGAGCTTGGTGTAGCCCGTGTAGAGCATCGTGCGCGGCGAGAGGCTGTAGCTGTAGGAGATTTCCCACTGCCGCGTGCCTGTGTTGCTGCCATGCACGACGTAGCCCACGGTCTCGCCGTCGACAGCGCCGCCCTTGCCATTGCTCGCCTTGCCGAAGAACAGGTAGAGCCTGCCGGCGCCGATGTTCGTGGTTGCCGACACCGCCCAGAAGTCGCGCTTGAGATCGCCGCTCGGCGTATCGTACTTCGTCTGCTCGTACGCGGCGCCAATCTTCAGTCCGAAGCCCTGGAAGATCGTGCCGAAATCGTATGCACCGGTGACCGTCCAGTCGTAGTCTTTCCCATTGAAGACACACGCGGCGGCCGCTGTGCATTGCGAGCCGTTGAAGAAGCCGGTTACCGCCTGATACTGGCGGACGTTGCGGTTTTGTTCGCCGCCGAACGCCACCTGCAACGGGCCGTTCGAGTAGATGATGTTTCCGCCAATCACCCAAGCGTGCCGCACAGCCGAAGCGTGATCGCCGTTATCGCCACCGTACGGGGTCTGCGTCGTGTTGCCCGAATCGTCGCGCGTGGAAGCCTGGACCGCGACCGTGAAGCCGGCCATGTTCGGCGAGTCGTAGCGGATGTTGTTGCCGGTACGCGCGTCGAAGCCGCCCTGGCCCTTGTTCAGGTTGCCCTGCGCCCAGACGTCGGCCGTCGACAGAATCGAGGTCGTTAGCGTCGGGGCGTTACCGAAGATCGGATGCAGATCGTCCATCGGCATCAGGAACTTGCCGAAGGTCACGCGTCCCCAGCCGCCCTGCAGGCCGACGAACGTTTCGCGGCTCGCCAGACCGGAAGCCGAGCTGTTGCCCGAATCCCAGTTCACGTTCGATTCCATCTGGAAGACCGCGTTCAGCCCGCCGCCTAGGCTCTCGGTGCCACGCACGCCGATCCGCGAGGAGTTGCTGCTGACGCGCGTGACCGTCGGATTCGATGTCGTGTTGTCGTATGTCGTGCCGGGGCAGTTGGTGATGATCTGGTTGCCGACTGCCGGGCCGAGGGTGCCGGTGGCCGTCGAAGACCCGGCGAACGCGCCACCGTTGGGCTGCGCGATCGGCGCACGGCAGGTCGTGCCGTTCACAAATTCCAAATCGACGTTGGCGCGACCGTACAGGGTGACGTTCGCAGTTTGCGCCTGTGCGGCCAGCGGCAGCGCAAATGCGCTGGCGACGCCAAGAGCGACGAGCTTCTTATTCATCGAAATTTCTCCTCTAACGAAAAATTGGCAAGGAAACAGCGCTTGCGCTTGCCATCGGAACCTTCTCAGGAGTAGCGAGAAGCTGAAGCCATTGTGCCAAAGCGGCGAATCCATTGGCAAGCCAAAACCCTCGGCCTCAAAAACCCCTTCATTGCCTGTTGTTTAATTGCAACAAGAAAGAGGTTTTGCCCTCCCAGGAGTGGGCTTGGCCCCGAGTATAATTGCCGCCAGGGGCGCTCTCGTGACTGGGGCGCCGGACGAGGGCAAAAAGTGCGAGCAGGGGCGGCATCGCGGCGCCGGACGACCGGGGCTGTGCTGCACGCAAAAGGTGCCGCACGCGACGATGGCGTTTTCCGAACTCGTACGCCAATGGTCGCCAGCCGCAGCCGCGGCGGTCGTCGCATGGGGTATTCTGGCTTTTTTTCTGCGCCATGCGGAAAGACTACCCCTCGATCAGCCCAACGCCCGCTCGCTCCACGCTCGTCCCGTGCCCCGGATCGGCGGCGCCTCGATATGGGCCGGCTGGCTCGTAGCGGTCCTGTGGATCAGCGGTCCGAAGCCTTGGCTCGCGCCCTTGCTTGTGGTGATCGCCATCTCGCTTTGGGACGATCGTCGGCCACTAAAACCAGCCATTCGCTTCGGGGTCCACTTTGCAGCG
>Ga0335079_10010615_pt1 | contig 10488 bp, 9 predicted proteins | sample Lox_Sample_33_FD_206719 | JGI IMG/M metagenome (GOLD analysis project Ga0335079, IMG submission 206719) | Soil microbial communities from Loxahatchee National Wildlife Refuge, Florida, United States - Lox_Sample_3.3 | ecosystem: Environmental > Terrestrial > Soil > Wetlands | place: USA: Florida... | reverse complement strand
ACAAGGAGAACCCGACCAAAGGCGTCTCCGCCTCAACCCTCGACGGACGCCAATGGGGCCTCTCGCCTCGTCTTGGCTTCGCTTGGTCTCCACGCGCCTCCCACAACAATGTCGTGGTCAGCGGCGGTGCTGGCCTCTACTATGACCGCGGAGAACTCTTCACTTACCTCTCGCAACCGGCCGGCAGTTCTATCGGCGGTCCATTTGGCGTGACTGAGTCTGCCCCCCTCGTCAGCCTTGCCACTGGCAATACGGACTCGGAGTCCGGTCTTACTCTCGCCAATCCCATGGGCGATCTGGCCTTCAATACACCCACAGAAGGCGGCATCTATGTCCCTCCAAGTTCAGATCCCGGTGTTATGACGCAGGCATTGCAGGCGCAGTTAAACCAGATGACTGGAACTCCCTCAGGTTATTACAGTCAATTCGGTAAGAACTGCAGTGGCTGGCAAAGTCAGGAAGGGTACTTCCTCTGCACCACTCCACTTAACTTCGGCATTTACGACAAAAACAACGTGCTTCCGTACTCAATCAACTACACCCTCAACCTGCAATGGCAGCCTACCAACACCCTGGCTGTCTCCCTCGGGTACACGGGCAATCGCGGCCGTCACCTAGTCATCCCCATCCCCATCAATGAGCCCGGAATCGCCACGCCCACCAATCCCATCTGGGGCGAAACGGCAACCTATGGTATGGATGTCTTGAACCAGAACTCCGAGGACTGCGGCTACGATTATTGCCCCATTTCAGTTGAGCCATGGAATACCTTCGACGCAGGCAATACCGATTTCAGAACACCCTATATCGGCTTCAGTCCCAATGCCGCAGACTTCAAAACCGTAGGCATATCTGCCTACGACGCCCTCGGCGCTCACCTGGAAAAGCGTCTCTCTCACAATTTCCAGATCGGCGCCAGTTACACCTGGAGCCATTCCCTCGACGAGCAAAGTGACATCGGCCTTTTTTTCACAGGCAACGATCCCAAACACCTCCGCAACTCATGGTCTTCGTCTGACTTTGACCGAACCCACGTCTTCTCTGCCAACTTCCAGATCGACGTGCCCAACGCCGTTAAGGAACATAACTTCGCGTCCTACATCACAAACGATTGGCACCTGACCGGAATGGGGATATTGCAAAACGGACAACCATGGTCTTTGTACGAGTTCTATGGCGCCGTCGGTAGCCTCAACTTCGGAAACTTCCCCACCCTCATGAACCCGGTCCTCGGAATCAAGACTCCGGCTAATCCGAAATTGGCACTCACCGGCAATTCGGGTAGATTCCGAGACAACTCCGGCAACTACATCCCCTACATCGACCCGAGCCAGGTCGCGATCAACTATCTGCAGCCAGGCACGAATGGCATCCCAGTATCGACCGGAGACGATCCATCCGATATTTACCAGACCGCTTTCAATGTCGGGCAGCGCAACATCTTCCGGCAGGATCCGCAGAAGCGCCTTGACCTCTCGGTGCGCAAGGGCTTCAGGATTACCGAAAGAGTCAGGTTCCAGTATGAGTTCAACGTCTTCAACCTGACCAACACGACCAGCCCGGACGTTCCGCAGAACCAGGCTCAGATCCGCCAGAACAACGGATGCTCCGCCTCCGCCATCGCCGATTTTGGCGGCGACAACAACTGCAACAAGTTCCGCAGCTACCTCGGTTATGGCCAGGTGGTGACGTCCAACGATCCAGCCGATCAACAATCGGCTCTGACAAACCTTGACCAGATTCCCTTCTCAACCGGTTCGGGGAAGGGAACTCGTCTCCCCCTGACACTTTCCCTTAACCCTCCACAGGGAACTTGCACGTTGCCTGACCTGACCATCTCCGGCACCAGCACGTGCCCCAACAACGCCGCCAACTTCGGCTCCGTCACCGGCACCATTGGCGGTTCTAGGGCCGTCACCATGGGCTTCCACATCACCTACTGATCCACGACCGGCTCGACCAAAAATACCTGTCACACACGGCCCCAGCAAGCATACCCGCTTCCTGGGGCCGACCTCGAAGTCTCGAAGAACGGCCGGGTGCCTCATCCTCGCCGCAGACTGGGGTCCACACCGAAGGGCTTTGGTCCGCAGGGGTGGGATGCAAGGGTCGGAAAGCAACGACCCCTCGCCCTCCATCGAAACAGAACGCGCCGTGAACATAGAGCGCCCGGCGAGTCGCCGAATCCCACAACGAGTTTGCGTTAGGGCGCGAATCGACTCGCGCCGGAAGCCTGCGAAACCAACCCGTTCAACAGACCCATGCTCAGAGAGCCCAAAAGTAAGGGTGCCTGCACATTTTTTGTTGCTCTTTTTCCAGAGTCGGGGTTAGAGTTGAGTTTTCCACAGGTCAACTGTTTTGCGGAGTGCCTTATGGTGTGTTCCAAATGCAAGTCGGCAGCTCTGTCGACTGTCCCGGCTGAGATCCGGCTTTATCGCAACGCTCCCCGTACGATGAGCCACCCACCGATGTCCCCACAGCCCGATATCCATATTTGCCTGGATTGCGGAAATGCCGAGTTCGCGGTTCCGGAAAAATGGCTTTCGGCTGGATGGCTTCAGCCCCAGACACCCAAAGCACCCGTCAGTGCTCCTACGCTGATTACTGAAGCCCGCCGCCATATCGCTTGAAATGGCCAGCCGCTAAGAAGGCCGATCTCCCGGCCGCCGGCGCCGCTTTTTACCCAGAGAGAAATGAAGGCCCCCAGCCGATGCTGGAGGCCTTTCGTATGCGCAAGACACCCGGTCGAATGACTCTTTTCGCCTTGGATCAATGCCCGCGTTGAGTGTCGCGGAGCCAGGTCAAGACAGAGTTGATGAGATCCCACCGTTTGTCCGAGTAGGCATGATCCGTATCGAAATGGACTTCTCTGACTTCTTCATTGCCGGCCTTGTGAAGAGCGACTGCGAAGCCATGGTCTACATCGGCCAGCCCATCGCTTGATGTAATGACCAGAACAGGACGGGATGCGATCGCCGGTGCGAGAGCGTTGAAGTTGAGTTCGGCTGCGTGATCGCGAATCTCCCGGGCCAGAGCCATACCGGAGGTCCCACTAAGAGGAGTCATGTTGCCCTCTTCTCCGAGCGAGCCCGCTTCGTTTTCGAGAGTGGGTTCTCCTGCTCCGATGTGACGCCTCGTTTGGTAGTCCGCGCCAATATTCCACCCCGACACCACCACGGCGCCTGCGATGCGATTGTTGCGTGCTGCCGCCGAAACTGCCATGTATCCACCCATACTGTGTCCAATCGCAACGACGTGCAGAGGATCAATCCGATACTTCTTCACGTTCTCGGGCTCCAGGATGAATTGCACCTCTGTGTCGGTATCTTCAATGCAGTGTTGAAAGGAGAAATCTCCCTTGACACCCCAGGATCCGCGATAGTGCATCGCCAGCACGTTCCATCCGTTGCTGCGGAGCGCCTGGGCGAGGTCGAGATTCTGTTCGTAGCCAGGAAAGCCGTGCAGGAGGATTGCAGTCGGATGCGGTCCAGCACCGCCAGCAAGGTAGAAAACGCCGGTTAGGACACTCCCATGACTCGGTAGCAACATCTGCTGCATCGAGGCACGAGGGTTGGAGGTGGAAGCCGTCTGGGCACTCGCTATGGCGGCGAGCAGTGTGAACGACAGCGCGAGCATGTGAACTTTCATTCGGGCAGTATGCCACACGGCAGCAAGTGAACTGGGCCTTGCGCTGAAGGCGAATCGCTTATTCGTTGGAAATCCTAAAGCGGTACCTTGTCTAGCGGGGCAATGAAACCGATCCCCGGCACGTCTAATCGGTGCAGGTTTTTGTCGTTGGTGATGAACAAATCGACGCCAAAGTGAGCGGCACATGCTAGCTGGATTGCATCCGCATTACAAAGTGTGTGGGTGGCTCGAAGCGATGCATAGAGCCGGGCGACAGACGCATCGAAACTGACGACCTGAGCCGTGGAGCGGATCGCACGGTCCATTGAAAAGCCCCCAAGTTTTGTTCTCAGGGGCTCTTCTGTTTCTTGCGCCGAAGGCGCGGTTCGCCGTTCGCGAAGGACTAGTACATGCCATCCATGCCGCCGCCGTGGCCGCCACCGGCCGGGGCCGCTTTAGGCTCCGGAATCTCGACGACGAGGGCTTCGGTAGTCAGCAACAGACCAGCGATGGAAGCTGCATTCTGCAGAGCAGTGCGGGTCACTTTGGTCGGGTCGATAACGCCGGCCTTGACCAGGTTCTCGAACGTGCCGGTAGCTGCGTTGTAGCCGAAGTGGGGATCCTTGGACTCGAGCACCTTGGCCACAACCACTGCACCCTCTTCACCGGCGTTGCCGACGATCTGGCGCAGAGGCTCTTCGAGAGCGCGGAGCACGATCTGTGCACCGATCTTCTCGTCGCCCTGGAGGGTCTTCAGGAGATCCTGGACAGCCGCGGCAGTGCGAACCAGGGCAACGCCGCCGCCCGGGACGATGCCTTCCTCGACCGCAGCACGGGTGGCGTGGAGTGCATCCTCAACGCGAGCCTTCTTCTCCTTCAGCTCTGTTTCAGTGGCTGCGCCAACCTTGATGATGGCAACGCCGCCAACCAGCTTGGCGAGACGCTCCTGGAGCTTTTCCTTGTCGTAGTCGGAGGTGGTCTTCTCGATCTGCGAACGGATCTCCTTCACGCGGCCTTCGATGTCGGTGGACTTGCCGGCGCCGTCGACGATGGTGGTGTTGTCCTTGTCGATGGTGATGCGCTTTGCCTTGCCGAGGTCTTCGAGCTTGACGCCCTCGAGCTTGATGCCGAGGTCCTCAGTGATGGCCTTGCCACCGGTGAGGATGGCGATATCGCCGAGGATAGCCTTGCGGCGATCGCCGAAGCCGGGAGCTTTGACGGCCGCGACGTTGAGCGTGCCACGGAGCTTGTTGACGACGAGGGTGGCGAGTGCTTCGCCTTCAACGTCCTCAGCGATGATGAGGAGGGGCTTGCCGCCGCGGGCAACCTGCTCCAACAGTGGAAGAAGATCCTTCATCGCCGAGATCTTCTTCTCGTAGATCAGAATGTAGGGCTCGTCCAGCACCGCTTCGAGGCGCTCGGCGTCGGTGACGAAATAAGGGCTGAGATAGCCGCGGTCAAACTGCATGCCGTCGACGGTCTCGAGACCGGTGTGCATCGTCTTCGACTCCTCGATGGTGATGACACCATCCTTGCCGACAACCTTTACAGCATGCGCGATGATGTCGCCGATTTCCTGGTCGCCATTGGCCGAGATTGCGCCGACCTGGGCAACCGAACCCTCGTCAACCGGCTTCGAGAGCTTGCCAAGTGCGCCGTGCTCGGTGAACTTGCCGTCCTTGTCGCGGGTGCCGATCACAGCGGCCACGGCCTTCTCGATTCCGCGCTTCAGGGCAGTGGGGTTCGCGCCGGCCGCAACGGTCTTCACGCCTTCGCGGAAGATGGCCTGGGCCAGAACCGTTGCAGTGGTGGTGCCGTCGCCGGCAACATCAGAGGTCTTGGAGGCTACTTCCTTGACGAGCTGCGCGCCAACGTTCTCAAGCGCGTCCTTCAGCTCGATTTCCTTGGCCACAGTCACGCCATCCTTGGTGATGGTGGGTGAGCCAAACTTCTTCTCAATTACGACGTTGCGGCCCTTGGGACCCAGCGTCGCCTTCACGGCGTCTGCCAGCGTGTTCACGCCACGCAGGACCGCCTGACGGGAATCTTCACCGTGCAGAATCTGCTTTGCCATTTCTGTAAATCTCCTCAGTCTGTTATCGGTTCACAAATCTCGAAACTCAGACGCGCGCAAGCGCTGTCCGCTCGTCCGGCGAAGACTACTTCTTGATGATGCCGAGAACTTCTTCCTCACGCATGATCAGGAATTCTTCGCCATCGATCTTGATTTCGGTACCGGAGTATTTGCCAAAGAGGATCTTGTCGCCCGCTTTGACGTCGAGCGGGAATACTTTGCCCTCGTCGTTCGACTTGCCCTTGCCAACAGAGATCACTTCGCCCTCCTGGGGCTTCTCTTTTGCGCTGTCGGGGATGATGATCCCCCCGCGGACCGTTTCGCCCTCTTCGAGACGCCGGACGAGGATACGATCATGGAGCGGGGTGAAGGTGGTGGTAACAGAGGTTGCTGCCATTGCTTCGCTTCTCCTTCACACGCGGACCGGAATACCGGCCGCGGACTTGGTTAGTTTGGGTGAAAAGCTTCGGAAGATTCAGGCCTTCCGACGAGCCAAGCACTTCAAATCGCCTTGTGCTAGCACTCGCCACTTCCAATTGCTAAAGATAGAGCGTGAATTGGAAGTCTGTCAAGAGGGAAAGGTTAAATCTGAGTGAAACACACTCAAGGTTGGGTGGACAGTCCCCCTCAGAGCACCTGCGGCAGCCACCTGGGCGGCGGTTTTCATGTTGAAGTTCTTCTTGCGAGAATCGCCCCGTTGCCCGAAATCAAGATCGAAAACAAAAACGATTCGCTCATGCCAGATTCCGCCAGAATCCGTTCAGTAATTTCCGTTTCCCAAGCGATCATATCATCGTCAAATCTGGCGCTGCGCGCAGGTAAATAACCGAGACAGCCGGCAGAAAAATAGTGGACGCAACCGGCGATTACAGTCGAGTGTCTCCAGCATGATTCGAGACGCAGCATCGACCGCGGGAATCTTGCGGGATATGATTCCATCACAGTGCCATCGGCATTTGTTTCAGCCACAAAGGCTGTTGCCGAAAACTTTGCGCTGAGAGTTGGGGGGAATTGTTCATGAATCCTAGAGTGCGCGCTGTTTCCCTGCTTCTGGCGATGACTCTGCTTCCGGCTTCAATCGCGGCCGCGCAGCAATCGATCAAGTGCGAATCCAACAATGGCAAGCGCAACTATTGCGGTGGTTACGCGCCAAATCAGGTTCGATTCGACCGTCAGATCAGCGGCTCTCCGTGCGTCGAGGGCAGAACGTGGGGCGTGGACCCAGGCGGCCTGTGGGTCGATGCCGGCTGTCGCGCGTACTTTGTCATCCGCGGAGGTCCTTCTTACGGGCCGCCGGGACCGCCACCGAACGGAGGGTATCCGGGTGGTGGTGGAGGAGGATGGTGGCATCCAGCACCAAATGACCAATGGCCGCCACAGGGTTCCTGGCATGGCGGGAACTGGAATGGAGGCGGTGCTTGTTTCTACAAGGACATCAATTTTCGCGGAGATTACTTTTGTCTTCGCCGAGGTGAATCGCGAGACCAGCTCAGCGGATTGGGCGACAAAATCTCATCCATTCGCGCTTTTGGAGGCGCCCGGGCACAAATCTACGACGACCGCAATTTCAGCGGAGCGAGGCAATCGATTAGCGGCACCGCCCCTGACTTGCGGGCTATTCCTGTTCAACAAAAACCGGGGCACACCTGGAACGACCGAATTTCATCGGTACGCGTCCACTAGGATGTCTTGACTCCAAGGAACTCGATTGCAAGAGGAAAGGCAAGCGGTTGGAAAGAACCGGCGCTTCACATTTTCCAGCTGCCATTGAGAACAATCCACGAGAATGAACCGGGAATGGCCGCAGGTTTGTCACATTCGGTTGTGATTCCGTATAGCTGGATTTGCCGTACCATATTGGGCATGATCTCCGATCTTGACGCGATGCGAACAGCTTTGGCTGAAGCCCGCAAGTCAGCCGAGGCCGGCGAGGTCCCTATCGGAGCGGTAGTGGTGCACGACGGGGTCATTATCGCGCACGGGCAGAACTCGGTGATCCGGACCAGCGACCCCACGGCTCACGCAGAAATTGTCGCAATGCGCCACGCCGCCAACGTTCTGGGGAATTACCGGCTCACTGGCTGCATCCTCTACGTCACGCTGGAGCCGTGCGCGATGTGCGCGGGGGCAATGATTCATGCGCGGGTCGACAGACTGGTGTACTCGACGCCGGATCCTAAGGCGGGGGCGTGCGGGTCGGTGCTGTCGGTTTTGAATCATCCGCAGCTCAATCACCAGACGAAAATCGGGCAGGGAATTCTCTCTGACGAATCCTCCAATCTCTTGCGCAGTTTCTTCCGCGAGCGGCGCTGATCCTTGTTGGATTCAGCTTCGGGTCAGAGCCCTGATTCTTGCCCTCTGATCCGGCCACCTCGCGGCCAGTTCCGCACGTCCCGCGCTGTGGTAATCGGCGAAATCGAAGCCCGGCACCACGGTGCAACCCAGCAGGGCGACTTTCCCGCTGTCAACCAGCCGTGTGCCTTGCCAAACGCCGGCGGGAACCATGACTTGGACGTGCTGTCCCGCCGACAAATCGTGTCCAAGGGTTAAAACAGCGGAGCCGCCGTCGGGGAAGAGCAGCAGCATCTCGACCGGATCGCCCAGGTAGAAGTGGAACATTTCATCGGAATCGAGGACGTGCATCTCCGAGAAAGTACACGCCTCAAGCAGGTAGTAGATTGCCGTGCCCTGAGCACGCGTGCCACGAGGGGTCTCCACGCTTCCAACCGAGGTGTAGGTGCGCCGGAAATGTCCGCCCTCAACGGGATGCGGGGCCAGGTTTAGCAGTGTCTTGATCTGTTCAGCCGTCACAGAGAAATCGTACCCGGCAAAGTAAAATTGGAGAATATGAAGGTAGAGGTGTACACCGCCTCATGGTGCAGGGATTGCCGGGCGGCTAAACAGTTTCTAGATTCTCACGGGATTGCCTACACAGAAATCAACGTCGATACCAACCCCGCTGCTTCGGCAGAGGTTATTCGTCACGTCGGCAAGCGTGCCATTCCCCAACTGGTGATTGACGGCGAGTGGTTCCAACCCTACAAGGCGGGGCGCGGCCTGTTGTATGACGAGTTGCATAAGCGCTTCGGGATTGTTCGCACGTAATCTTCTTACAGCTTGTAAAATCAGGAGTTGGCCACGCGCCGAGTCGTCGCGGAGACTCGGTCCGGATGGAGAGCTAGAGGCTGGAAGCTAGCAGATAGTAACTGTCTTTCAGGAGTCTGCCTTGATCAAGCGTTACACGCGCCCGGCGATGGGCCGCATCTGGACTGAGGAGAACAAGTACCGCTGCTGGCTTCAGGTAGAATCGGCGGCGAGCGCCGTTCTTGCCGAAGACGGTGTGATCCCGCAGGACGCAGCTGATGCCATCGCGAAAAAAGCCAGTGCCTCCGCCGATCGCATTCACGAGATCGAAGCCGAGGTCAAGCACGACGTCATCGCCTTCACGACTGCTGTGGCAGAAAGCCTGAGGGCGCAGGGGCTGGGCGAGGAGTCCCGGTGGCTGCATTTCGGCCTGACCTCAAACGATATTGTTGATACCGCGCAGGCGCTTCAGGTCAAGGAAGCATCGGCGCTGATCCTGACCGGGATCGAGGCCCTGATGCAGGTTCTGCGCCGGCGCGCCGTGGAGTTCAAGCACACGCCTACAATCGGGCGCACCCATGGCATTCACGCAGAGCCGACCACGTTTGGGCTGAAACTGCTGAACTGGTACGCCGAGACGCAGCGCAACCTGAAACGCTTCGAGGCCGCTGCCGAGGAGATGCGAGTCGGCAAGCTCTCAGGTGCAGTAGGCACATTTGGACACCTGAAGCCGGAACATGAGGAACGCATCTGCGAACGCCTCGGACTGAGGCCCGCGCCCGTTGCCACGCAGGTGATCCAGCGCGACAGGCATGCGGCATACATCGGCACGCTGGCCATCATCGGCAGCACCCTCGACAAGATCGCCGTCGAAGTTCGTCATCTGCAGCGGACCGAGGTGCGCGAGGCGCAGGAGTACTTCAGCGAGAAGCAGAAGGGCTCGTCGGCGATGCCGCACAAGAAGAATCCGATTACGAGCGAGCAGATCAGCGGGCTGGCGCGGGTGTTGCGGAGCAATTCGCAGGCGGCGCTTGAGAACATTGCGCTGTGGCACGAGCGGGATATTTCGCACTCTTCGGTGGAGCGGGTGATTTTTCCAGATTCAACGACACTGGCGGATTACCTGCTTTTCAAAACGTGTGATCTCATCGACCGGCTTCTCGTCTACCCCGAGCGGATGAAGAAGAACCTCGAGTCCACGGGCGGACTCATCTTTTCGGGCCAGTTGCTGCTCGACCTGGCAGAGTCCGGCATGTTGCGCGAAGACGCCTATCGCCTCGTGCAATCCCATGCCATGCGCGCCTGGAAAGACGACCTCGTGTTTCGCGATGAGGTCGCAAAGGATCCAGCGATCTCCGGTCTGCTTTCGAGGGAGAAGCTGGCGAAGACCTTCGATTACACGCGGCAGCTTGGAAACGTCGATGCGATATTCAGGCGTGTTCTCGGAGAGTGATAGAAAGCTTCTAGTCGCCCGTTTTTGGGCTCCTGGCTGCTAGCGACCAGCTTTCACCGCTTGTGGCGTGGGAGAACCTAGAGCGTTCGGAGAACTTGGCATGAACCAGATTCCGGATCACGCGTCAGAACGGGTTCTGGGCACGATTCAGGAAGTCATCGACTCCGCGGATGAGGAACTCGAACAGGCCGGGCAGTGGATGAAGGCACTGGTCGAGGAGTTCCCCGAGGCGTCGATCGTGCACAGCTAT
>Ga0335079_10010614_pt1 | contig 10488 bp, 12 predicted proteins | sample Lox_Sample_33_FD_206719 | JGI IMG/M metagenome (GOLD analysis project Ga0335079, IMG submission 206719) | Soil microbial communities from Loxahatchee National Wildlife Refuge, Florida, United States - Lox_Sample_3.3 | ecosystem: Environmental > Terrestrial > Soil > Wetlands | place: USA... | reverse complement strand
TCAGCCTGGCAACCCGCGGGTTGGGCCATGGAGAGAACAGAATCCCCCGATGGGTGGTCTGTCTCTTGCATCCGGCTGAAGACCGGAGTGTCGTCGGCTCAAATCCGACCCGCGGCACCTTCAACACTTCAATGTGAATCAGCAATCACAGAGAACCATGAAACAGAGGGAGCGGTCGACCATAGATCGACCGACCATTGTTCGACGGCGTAGGCGCCTGACTAGTTCTTGGGCGCACTGGATTCGGAGGCGGGTCCTGCCGGGCTCTCCACGACCTGTCCAGATGCGAACCTCTCGGAGACCTGCGTGACCTTTATCCTCACGTTCTGGCCGACCTTCGTGCCAGGGACAAAGACGATGAATCCATCGACCTTGGCAATACCTTCTCCTCGCCTGCTGGTGTCGGAAATGCTGACGTTGTACTCCTTCCCGACCTCAACCGGCTTCTTGAAGCCCCCGGAACCTCTTCCGAAACCTCCTCTATTGCCATAACCTCCTCGTTGACCGAAACTCAATAGAAATCACCTACCCCACCGTTATTCCGTCCGATAAGGGAGCGTCGGTGGGCGCCCTATTAAAGGCGGTGAATCCGAATTTTCAGGCTCGGCAAGACCATCCGAAGTCGAGGACTGAAAACCTGTGATATCATATCGGAGCATCTTGAGCAACCCGGCCTCGAGTACCCGGCCAAGAAACACAGTCCGGAATGCTCTGAGCGTATTCTTAGAGGGCCGCACAGGCGTACCTATGCGCCCAGCGTCTTCGGGTACGTCTTTGGAGGGACTCTTGGTTGCTCATCTGAGCGCAGACTGGATAGGCAAGTATGGAGGACGATCCATCCAGGTGAAGTCAAATCCAGCTGGTCACGCAGACCTACAACTGGGCATGATTCATGATGCTCGTCGTTTTGGGACCTTGAAGGCATGGGCAATGTTACAGCGCAGGCCAAAACCCGACCCGTGATGGGCCAGCCTGAGAGTGCCGGATCGGACAGTCCAGAAGCAATACTTGACTCATCCAACCAGGCCTGGCGAAGGTACTGGGAGGCATACATTGAGCTTCAGGACCAGCTATATGAGACACTCCGAGCGGCCAGGGAGGTTCAGTGGCTAGTCGCAACCGACCAAGGAAAGGTCAGCGAAGTCAACAGGCTGCAGAGGGAACTCTTCGCTAGTGTGCCTCGCCCGCTCGATTACGTGCCCCTCAGCCAGATCTCGCTTGACCTTGACAGCGCACCCAGCAAGATTGGTGAGCTGGATGCCGCACTTTCATCGGAGGAAGAAGCGTGCAGGAAGTTGAATGCCGAAATAGGGAGTTCTCAAGACACGGACCCAGGCCATGAAGGAGGCCCTACAGGCCCTTGGGCGGCGATGACAAGGAAGGGATGGCTACGCAGGATGATACGAATGCCCTAACCATTCGATCTGTTTCTTTCTCGCTCAGCAGCTTTGCGGACTCGGTTTAGTTCTGCGATCCTTTCCTTATACTCCCTTTTTTTCTTCTTGTTTCCCTGTGTGCGCGCCTGATCGTACAGCTTCCTCAGCTTCTCTTCTTCTGCCGCGTAATCAGACAACGTCAGAGGTGAAGCCGTGGCGCCATAGTTATGCCTTTCAGAAGCCCCTGAGTTCCATCAAGAATGAGCTAGCGGCAATCCTCGGTGTTGGCTAGGCTCTTGGGACCCTACGATGTAGACAATGACTCTTTGCCTGTGGTTCCCTTCTCTGAAGGTATGAAACTTCGCAGGACGCCATCCCGGAATCCCGAAGTCGTGCGAGACAACGATGGAGCCTGCAGAAAGCTCCTTGAGGAGTTTCGGCTTCAATCTCGCGTTCTCGCTCGCGCTTTGATACAGTGTCACAACGCTGGCCTCAGAGATGTCCACGTCGTCATAGTTTGCGTTGATTATGAGGGCATTCCTGAGATGCCGCGTCTTTCTGAGGGCAATAGAACAGAGCTTCTGGTTCTGCTCAATGCCCACTACCTTCATGGCATTGTAGCGGCGGGCTGCCGCGAGCACTATCTCCCCATCTCCGGACCCCAGGTCATAGACGATGGACTCGGAATTCACGCCGGCCAGGGCGAGCATCTTCTCGATTGCGATCGCGGACGTCGGGTAGAAAGGCGCGCCCATTGGTTCTTGAACGGCGAAGCTGGTGGGTTAAGAATGTCTGCTGCCTGCCCGGTGGCGATACGACAGAGCATTACGAGCTCGTTTCAACCACAAGTCGTACCTACGAGTGGAGACTGTTTCTCACGTTCTGCTGACAGGCTAACGCTCACGTCGGAGAACGTTGCGAGTTACCTCTTTCAGATTGGTGATTTCGCGACACTTGACGCCATCCTCTCTACACCGTTCGGCAAGCCTCGACCCCTTAATCACGAATCGGACATTCGCGTGCCTAATGGCTTCATAGTCTGAGAGCCCATCCCCGATGTAGGCAACCCTGGTTGTCCTGGCTTGGATCGAACGGACCAGACTGCTTTTGAAGTTCGATGCTCCTCTCTCAGGAAGCCCCGAGAAGTCCAGGAAAATGCCACGCGACGTCAGCTTGGTTTTCGGTGCCGAAACGACAATCCGATTCTCCATGTTCTTGCGTCTGAGCAGGTGGGCAATGACAAAGTCCAGCCCTGCACTGACGATGGTGAATGTAATTCCTTTCTGTTTGCAAAAAGCGATCAACTCGTCAAACCCTTCCCTGAATGTGGTAGCACCGTCTACGGCATTGAGGAGTCCCTGTCTGGGTTCCTTTATCATTCGGTACTGTTGGCGCAGGCATTCTTCAAGAGAAATCTCACCTCTCTCGTACTGGTCGTCGTATTTCCGCCAGTCACCATCTGCAAATCGCGCGAGCAGGTACTCAACCGCGTCGATGTTCACAATCGTCCCGTCGAAGTCCGAGACAATTTCCAATCGCATGAGACGCGAAACACGTTCGAGAGTTGATGCCTATAAGAGGTGGTGCCGGCGTCGGGCGGGAATACGCAGAGCGTTTGAGGTGTCCTGACGCACCGGGGATATTGGCCGAGCTTTCAGGGAGATCAGGCGCGGCGGCTCCGCGTGCCGGTGCGGTCTCATGCCCTCTCAAATCCTAAATATCCGCAATCGTAATGCTAACCATGGCACAATCAAGGCACACTGTCGGAGCTGAAAGATCGATCGTGGCGGACTTCTTGGAGGCTCTTTCGGACAAGCACTCCCAAGTCGACATAAACCTACAGGGGATGACCGTCAGATTCCCCAGCACCGGAATGAGCGTGGAATTCGACGGGCTCGTGACTGTAACCAGCCATGTAAGGGATTTGACGGAGGACGAAAAGAAGGCTTCCGCCGGCAAGAACGTGGCCATGATGGCGAAGAGCTAGGCAAACAATAGCGCCTATCTCAGCGCCTTCAGCAGCTTCCTGGTCTTAAGGGGATTCAAACCAATCCGGCCAGTCAGCCTGGACATGCCGCTTCCGACGGTGAGGACCTTTTCTTTGCCTGCGTAAACAGCTAACGACCACCCTAGCTCAGACATCTCGCTCGCGATTCGAACCGGACCTTTTAACCCACCAAACATGCCCTCGTCTTGCCCGACCAAATCCCAGATGCGAACGCCGGCCGCCCTGAGTCCGTCCACATCTACGTCAATGGTTCTCGTTTCGGCGTCCAGTTGAACAAGGGGAGTTCCCTTCACGGAAACCGTCGCCTTACCCTTTGAAACGGTCGCCAGAAAGCCAAGTGCAGACTTGAGATTCGACCGTTGTCCCATGCGGATTGCCTGTGAAGGCAGCCTAACTAAAAAAGTGGGCCCTCTGCATCACCACTTGCCGTAGTGAACCACGTCCTCCCATCGACGCCTTCCGCGCTTGAGCGATGGAGATCTGACGTCTTCGGCCCCGTGTCCAATTGAGATGACACCCACTGGATGGAAGTGGGGAGGAATGCCTAGCAGGTCCTTTATCCCCTTGACATCGAATACACCGGAGAACGCTGCAGCGAGACCGGCGTCGACTGCGCCAAGCAGAAGAATCATGCAGCCCGCACCGATGTCGAAGAACCAATATGGGGTCGGCCACTCGGTCTCCTTGCCATTTCCATCCAGTTTGTCCGGTTCGTTGTATCTGTCGTGGTATGATTTCTCGCTGACGCAAGCAACGATGGCCACGGGCGCCTCAGAAATCCACCTGTGGAAGCCCCCAGCATTGTACTCTTCTTCTCCCTGCAGTCTTGCAACTTTGTTTTTCGTCTCGGTGTCTGTAACAACGACATAGGCGCTCCCCTGACTGAATCCCGCGCTGGGAGCATGCTGAGCGAGTTCGACAATGCGATCTATCGTCGCTTGGGGCACAGTCTCGCTTGTGAAGTGTCGAACCATGCGGCGTTTCCTCACGGCCTTTTGGAACTCCATGGACCTAGGGGATGGCGCGGACACGTAATTAACGAGCTTGGCGGCAAACCCACTCTCAGTCCTGCAATACGCCTGGGGTCCGATCCGCGGATTGTGCAAGGCTAATCTGTCTTGGCGAGAGAATCTGGTCACAGATAGGTCGAGGGCAGCTAGAGTGAGATCGGGTGCTTCCGAAGACCCATATTCCCAGAGGCTTCTGCAGAGTCTGTTGTCTCCTGCAGAGACAGGATACGCAAAGAGTGGAGAAGCCCACATCGCCGCTAGAGTTACCGAAAACGCGGGGGGTGGAAGTCTGCGCATCATCTGTTGCCAGGATTGAGTTTGGTAACTTCATTGACTGCCCCTCTTCGGTCAATACTGTGGTGAAGAAGAGGCCCACGTCTGTCACCACCGCAAGATAGCCGGGGTATTCTTGGTCGGGCGAGAAGTACTTGCAGTCTGGAGAGAACGCCCATTGGAACGGGATGTGCCAAGAGAGGATTCGCACCTGGGTGCCAGGTCTCATTTCTCCTGAAATGAGAATCAAGATGCCCGCAAAGAACGCCCCCAGAGTGGGTTGAAGCGCTAGTCCTAGGACGAGTCCGCTGAAGGCAGCGGAGGTCAATATGGCTGTGGGTGAGAATGACGCATAGGAGGCGGCGGCGACAGCGGATAGAATCGTGCCAACCACCTGGACGGAATTGCTGACAACCAATGCGTTGCTGCCGAGCCTACCAGTCAGTTCCCTCGTGAAGAGAAATGCCACTTCTCTTGAAACAGCCACACCCCCAACGAGGATAATTCCGGCCCAGATGTAGGGAAAGAGGTAACCGTAGGAGGGAAGGGTCCTCGCAAGGTAAACGATGGCGGCGGCCAAGGCGATGATGAGCGCAATGACGACGAGGAGTCTGGCTATTCTTCTCAAAACGACGTGTACCGGCTTTCCCGAGCGTGACGATGCGTTCGTATCGGCTTGATTGGCCATCCTTAGACGCTGAAGGACGTTTCGGATTCCTAAGAATAGGACCTACAATTTGTAGAGTGCATCGAATCCTCTTGAAATGTTATTGACGGCAATCACGTTGCAGGCAGCACCTAATTGGAGGCTCAGGCAAAGATGAATCCTGAGGCTTCCATGTCGAACTCTCTCGCCCTCAGTGGTACCAAGATGTCTCAGATGCATGATTTCGATTTAGGAATGACACATCCTTGGTTGTCAGCTGAAGGTTGGCGAGGCTCTAACCGGAGGCGTCCCTAGAAGAGTTGTTTGTTTACGTCGGTGCCGGACTTGGCGACACCCGTGTGAATGCCTGAGGTTGTGGTTGACGCGCTCATCTTAACCCCCGATACAGTCTCCGCGGTGTCCGAGCCCGCCGACCACGCGTGCGGGATCGGTGTGCGTGTCGACGATCCCGTGGGGAAATAGAATTCGCTCATTGTGGCACTGACTTTGCTGATCGGAGTGCTTGACCCGCCTCCCGGCCCGCACATGACAGTTTCTGCGTCGTCGTTGAGGCCATACGGATTGCTCCCGCCTACCTGGAACCAGGGGCTCGCACCCCCTTTCACCTTCCCATTGAAGGCAACGGAGTCGTACTCCGCTCCTCCTGCCAGGGTCGAGCCGTGGTAGACGTATATCGCAAAAGTGACGTCGGAAGCGCCCGAGTGGGTGCCAGAGGTCAAGACCGAGGTAGTAACGATCATCTCAATGCTGAAGGGGAGGGTCGTGGTGATTGTCTGCGCTCCAACGCAGTAGTAGAAAGTCGGCTGGCCCCCGGTCTGGGAACAGTCACCCTGCTGGTTTCCGAATATCGTCCCACTCATTTCAGCGGTAGTGGACGAGAAGTTCCATATGTTGTTCTCCAACTGTATCGTATAGCTGGTTCCCGCCTGGGTTATCACTGGTACGTCCTGGATCCAGTACACGCCCGAAATCGCCCTGCCTTTTCCGACCTCGTACACGCCGTAGGCGACAGTGTTCTGCTGGACGGTTATCTCCTTGCTTCCACCTATCGTGAGCTTGGTGAAGTTTGCCCAGGAGAGGAACTCCGAGGCCTTGTAGCTGTAGTCCGTCTTCTTGTTGACGCCGTAGTCGGCGATGCCCATAGGGCAGGGTGACGTCGCCGAACACGTGTATGTACCAATGAGCGGTCGAGGGCCAAGTTGCGCTGTCGGCGCGGAAGCTGCGGCGACATTCAGAAGAGAAACAGGAATCATCCCGCACAGAACAATCAAAAGACCAATTAACAGCACGCGTGCTGTCCTGGATGCCTCCGTCAAATTAGAGCTCGGGCAATATTCGGTTGGGTATTAAACATTGCAAAACCGCGGCTCAAGTCGCAGGTCCCGAACCCCGCCGAAGTTCCCTGAAGTATTGAAGGTTAGACGGACGAATCCTCTGTCCGGGGAGACTCGATGAAGTCGAGCTTGCTTCTTGACCATCTCGAGCTGTCATCTCCAGCGGTCACGTTGAAGCGGAGGACATCAGTAAAGTCGGACTTCCACTGATCGAAGTTGGTGTGGATAACCCTCCCAATGAAACGCTCACGGAGAAGCCTCAATGGCTCAAGATGCTTCGAAGCGTAGACGTACTTCGAGTACTCCGGCGTGTTCAATTGGTCTTCAGAGAGGTAGATCGGCTCTCTGCGGAAGCCTGTTGCGATTATCGCCTCGTTCAGGTCGTGAATGAGGACAGCGGCCTCCTTGACGAACTGGTCATGGGTAGAATTTGGGAAACCTCCTCTCTGCAGTACCCTGAAGAGGTACGTGGCATGTCCGCCTTCAGAAGTGACCTCCAGGGCTACAACATTTCCTCCTGAATTCCCCTTGCCCTCCAGGGGCAGCATGAACCAGACATAGACGGAGTCTTTGGACTTCCTCAGGCCGACCGCTTCGAGGCTCGTCTCAGCGAGCTCTGTGAGGTATCGGTAGGAGTCAGCCACGGGTGAGAGCTCCACGCACTTCTCCAGCCTGAGCCATAGGTCAGGTGATATCGCTTCGACTTCAATACGACGCGCCGCACGCCCTTCGATCATGAGCCTGCCAAGCTTCTGAAGTTCGTCGAAGTTGGCAGAAGGAATCATTCTCCTGATAGTCTCGATGGAGGCGGCCTCTACGCTCTTCATAGCTTCCGTCAATTTCTCGGCAAATAGCTGGGTCCTGCTGCCAAGCCTCGATAGCTCGATGGTTCCTAGACTCGACGTCGTGACCCTGACCTTGTAGGATTCTGTGTCCATACCGGCGAACTCGGAGAACGGAAATCGGATTGGCATTCCATTGGAGGGCAGGACGACCAAAGCTGTTTCGTAGATTCTCGCCCTGCACTGGACGGGGGCCTGCTGCGAAGAAAGGTAGCAGTTGGCCTCGTAGAACACCTTGGGCTCAACCATGAGAAGCGCCCTTGCCAGTGCGTCACCCCAGCCCTCGATGAGTTTCTGGGCCAACAGATCGTAGTTCGCCCCGAGCTGGGACAGAACGATCATGGTTCCTCCGATCGTGGTCAAAGAAACCCTGTAGCTCGCGGCTTCGATCTTGGCTGCTTCTGTATAGGCGGCGAATGTCGAGCTGGTGGCATCTGGCTTCACGAGAAGGCCTTGACTCCTCACTTCGGCAAGGGCATCAATCGGAGTCTGCTGAGGCGAAAGAAGGACTTTGCATCGCGCTTCAAACAGTGGTTCCCCGAGCGACGACTCGGGCGCTGGTTGCTCAGGAGCAGACCCATCCATCCTACATCGCGTCTACTATGTCCTTCTCTACCTGCTGGATGTCCTTCTCTATCTCCTTCTTCTTGCCCTTGTAGACCTTGTCTGAGATTGTTCCGTCCTTCTTCATCTGCTCAAGAGAAAGGAGCTTCTGCTGAAGTTGCTCCTTCTTAGCCTTCAGGTCTGAGACGGCGTCCTCGCCCAGCGCTGACCTGGCAATCTGCACGTCGATAAGACGCATCTGCTCTTTGTACTTCTCCAAGTAGAACTGAGCATCGTTCCAGCTGAGCCCCTGACCTATCATTTGCTCCGTCTGCTGAATCTTGGCCTGAAGGTCTGCTTTCTGCTTCCGAAGATCGTCTGCGGAGCTCATGCGCTATGAACTGACGACCTTCGTTCCACAGTTGTTGCAGAACCTAGCTGCTGGCGACAGCGGCGCTCCGCAGTTGGAGCACGTGGACTGCTGGAGGGAGGCGCCGCAGACCTCGCAGAACTTGCCGCTGGAAGTTGGTTTGCCGCAGTTAGGACAGGTGACTCGGACCTTCTCTGCCCCCTTGATCTCAGCCGAGTAGTCCTGGGCATACATGGCTTCGGATGCCTTTTGCCCGAACGCGGCCGCCCTCGCCTTTTGAACCGTGACTGCCTGCCTGGGAGAACACTCAACGCACATCAAAGCCTGCTCGTTCCAACACGTCGCGTCGACGTACTTCGTACACCCAGGACACTTTGTGAAGTGTCCCCTTGCTTCGGCAATCGCTTCATCCAGAGCCTTCTCATGGGCTTCGCGCCATCTCGAGTCTGCCATGTAACCAGCGGCCGAGCTCCCTCCCCCGGCACTTCCGCCGAAGCCACCGAACCTCCCCCCGAGCCCGCTGCTCAGGCTACTAGCTGCGCCAAGGAGCCCCTTTGCCTTTGCGAAGGGCGCTTCCCTGTACTTCGTCAGGAAGCCGTCGCCGCAGATGTCGCACATGAACTTGAACGAGTAACCGTTTTGGTCGGACACATCTTCGTAGTTCTTCACAAAATCGCGCAGAACCATCTTGTATCACGTCGTTGAAGCCCCTCATGATATTTAAGTGGATTGGGACGCCTCCCGGCTGATACCCAGATTCGCATGGTGATTTGCTGTATTAGGAAAGGACTCTCGGTCGCTACCTGGCAGAGGCCTTTGACGCCCTACCCCAAGAGGAACCTCAGAGACCCGCAAACGCGATATTGATGTCCTAGACCCCTGGAGGCGTGTGCCGGACACGATGGTGAGTGATTGAAAGAGGACCAAAGGAGCCTTCTCGCTACCGCTTTGGCCCATTTCGTCAACGACGGGTTGACTGGGGTCCTCCCTCTTGCATATCCCGTCTATCTCGTCACCTACGGACTCTCCATTCAGGTAGTGTCTGTCTTCACGTTTCTCCAGAACGCGTTGTCGATAGTCGTGAGCCCCGTGGTCGGACGAGTTTCGGATGTGAAAGGAAACTTCAACGTGATGCTCGTCGTGGGCCTCGTCATTTTCGCCGTCGGGACTGCAGGGTACGCACTCTCGGGCGACTTCTTTTCGGGAGGTGTTCTCGTCGTCGTGCTTCTGATCTTCACACTGATGGTTGGAGTGGGTGGCTCGTTCTACCATCCGCTCGGTGCGACAGTTCTGAGAGCAAAATGGAAGGAAAGCGAAATCGGACGGGCGCTAGGATTGAATGGATCGGCAGGCAGCATTGGGAGGATAGCGATGCCCTTTGCGGCAGCGCTGCTCATTACAGACTACGCTCTTTCGTCGGTCAGCATCCTTGCCGTATTCAGCGTCCTTGGAGCTCTGGCCATCTTCATCATTCTGCGAAACGTCAAGTTTGGGGCGAAGCCACAAACCAAAATCCGTGTAAGGGATTCGCTGCTGCCTAGCAGGGACCTGATTCGGAGGATGTTCCCGTTGACGGTGGTCTCGTTCTCGAGGGGACTGTTCACAGGCGTTGTCCCCTTCATTCCGCTCTATCTTACCCAGGTGAACCACATGAACGACCTTACGGCAGGTTTCCTCTACAGCGGGACGCTCGGAGTCGGAATCATATCCACCATCTTGTTCGGGTTCATGCAGGATAGACTCGGGCCCAGGGTCTCGCTGACAGTCTCAAACTTGGGAGGGGTGCTGGTATTGTTCATATTCGCAACAAGCTCTGACCCGCTTGTCGTCGGCAGTGCGGTGCTCGTCTTCGGCCTTTTCAGCTACAGCGCTTTCCCCCTACTGCTCGGATTGGTGCACAATATGACCGATTTCGAAGAGATGACCAGTGCGAGCTCAATTGTTTGGGGCATTGGAAACAACGGCGGAGCCGCGGTGGCACCGCTCGTGATTGGTGCGCTCGCGCTGCCTTCAGCCTTCGGAACGCTGACCGCAGGATTTGTTGCCTCGGCAGCGATAGGGATAC
>Ga0335079_10010613_pt1 | contig 10489 bp, 6 predicted proteins | sample Lox_Sample_33_FD_206719 | JGI IMG/M metagenome (GOLD analysis project Ga0335079, IMG submission 206719) | Soil microbial communities from Loxahatchee National Wildlife Refuge, Florida, United States - Lox_Sample_3.3 | ecosystem: Environmental > Terrestrial > Soil > Wetlands | place: USA: Florida... | reverse complement strand
AGCTCGTCGATGGCGTACCGGAGGCCCCCGACTTCCGGATCGCGCAGCCGCGCTATCGGGATGGCGAGTCCATCGCCGAGTGCCATCGTGGCCGCGATCGTCTGCAGGAATCCAGCACAATCGGGCGAGTCCCCGAGGTTCCCCTTGATCGCCATGATGGGCACGGGCGCTTCTCCCAGGATGGCGACGAGCGCCTCCGCCTCGGAACGGTCACCCGATGGCGATCCGTCGGCCGCCGAGCTCACCAGGGCGAGCTCGCCCGGGGCGATGCCCGCGAGCGCGAGAGCTCTCTCCGAGGCCTGTCGGAGCGCGCGTGCCAGCTGCGGCCGTTCCACTGCAAATGCAGAGCTCTGCCCGGCCAGCATCGCCCGGAGGCGAGCACCGCGCGCGATGGCATCTTCGGCGCGCTCCAGGATCAGCGCAGCTGCCGCCTCTCCGAAGGTGGTGCCGCACCGCGCCCGATCGAAGACGCAGAAAGCGCCAGCGGGCGCGATCAGCCCGGCGCGAGATGCGGACAAAAGGAACTCTTCGAATGGCGTGAAAGCACTCGCGACGATGCACGCTCGCGCCCGGCGGGCGGAGAGCAGTCGGGCTGCCAGCCCGATGGCCTCGAGCGAGGAGGCACCCCCATCGCTCAGTGTGACTGCAAGGGCCTTTGCTCCGAAGCACAGGGCCGCAGCCGCTCCCGGCGCGCTTGGGATGCTCACCGGTACGAGTGCAGGGTTCGTCCCGGCGGGCCCGTTCACCACCAGGCTCCGGTCGTACTCGAACAGCGTCTCGAGATGGGCATAGGTGGACGCCACGACCACCCCGAGCTGCTCGCCGGTGATCTCCTTCTCGCACCCGGCGTCGGCCAGCGCCAGTTTCGCTGCACAGATCGCGAGCTGCGTGGGCCGGTTGAACAGCCGTAGTCCCCGTGCCTTGATGTATCGCGTTGCCTCGAAGTCAACGATGCGGCCTTGCCTTGCATCGCCGTCCGCATGCGGAACCACGGTGCGGCGGGTTCGCAATGAGGCTGCAAAAGCGTCGAGCGAGTCGCCGAGCGGGGTCACGACCCCCATCCCGGTGATCGCGATGGGAACGGTCGTGCTCACGGGCCGGTCCTCCGAATTCGCTTCATCACCACGCATATGTTCAAGCCGCCAAACCCGGCCGACAGATTGAGGCAGGTGTCCACTGGCTGGGAGCGCCCCGTCCCCGGGACGTGGTGAAGGTCGCACTCCGGATCGGGTTCACTCAGGCCAGCGGTCGGCGGCACGGCCTGGTGCTGGATGGCGAGCGCACAGGCGATGGCTTCGATGGCGCTCGCGGCGCCATTCGTGTGCCCGATCATGGACTTGATGGAGCTCACGGGAATGCTGCGCGTAAGATCCTTGAAGACGGCCCTGATCGCTCGCGCTTCAGCCGCGTCGTTGTAGGCCGTTCCGGTTCCGTGGGCGCTCACGTAGTCGACCTCCTTGGCGCCAGTGCCGGTCACGGCGAGCGCCTGGAGCATGGCGCGAGCGAAACCGTCGCCGCTCGGCTCGGGCGCGGTGACGTGGTAGGCGTCGTTGCTCAGGCCATAGCCCGCCACCTCGGCGTAGACCCGCGCGCCGCGGGAGCGCGCCGCCTCGAGTTCCTCCAAGACCAGGAAGCCTGCTCCCTCGCCGAACGAGACCCCATCGCGTCGCCGGTCAAACGGGCGGCAGACCGTTCGCGAAAGAGCACCCATGCGGAAAAACCCACAGTAGGTGAGGCGCGTCAGGGTGTCGACTCCCCCCGCCAAGACCAGATCCGCCTCGCCCGACGCGATGAGATCGTATGCCCACGCGATCGCCGCGTTTCCCGAGCTGCAAGCCGTCGTGGTCAGGAGAACCGGCCCACCAAACCCGTGTCGCCTCGCGATCTCGGCGGCGATCCGGTGGTTGTCCACCCGTTCCAGCAACGCCGCGTCCACCGCGTCAGCGCCGCGAGACAGCCAGTTGTCGTTCAGCCGCGCGACGTGTCGTTCCGAGCCAAGCGTCGTGCCGACGACGATCCCGGCCTGCTGCCTTTTGGGAGCCGTTCCGGACTGAGCGGCATCCGCGAGGGCGCGCTCTACAGCGGCCATTGCCAGCTGAGTGCAGCGCCCGGGCTGTGGATCGGGATCGGTGCCGGTCGGGAGATCCTCGGAGGGCACCTCGGCTCCAAGGAGGGGGTCGACCCCTGGCGCGGAGAAGTGTCGGACGGGTCCGATGAAGCACCTCCCCGACATGAGCGCGGACCAGAAGCGGTCGAGGTCGTTTCCGGCGGCCGTGACCAGACCGCAGCCGCTGATGGCGACCCGCCGTGCGGTGTTTCCGGTCTTGCGAGAATGGGACCAGGGTGTTGTCATGGCACACTCACGGTGAATTACAGGAGAGCGGCGCGGGACCGAAGCATCGCACCCTCATCCCCCCGAGCAACGCACATCCGGGTGCCGTGCGGCCGGAGCGGACAGACAGGAAAGGCGCTCCCTTGCGTGCCCAGGAGGGCGAGCCGCGACGGTGTCGACGGCTGTGAAGTGGGCTCGTGCGGGGCTGTTGCATGTTTCCTCGACGTCTTCGACGCGGACAGGGCTATTGCACAGGCGGAGGCAAGGCAGCTTTCGCGCGCACGAGCTTGGCGATCGTGCTCACGGACCGAAACGTTCCGGCATTGACTTCGACCGGCTCGAGCTGGATCCGAAAGGCCTCGTCGAGAAAGGCGATGAGCGCGAGGGTCGAGAAGGAATCCAGGATGCCGCTTTCCTGGAGATCGCTCTCGTCATCGAATCCACGGCTGTCGCCGCTGAGCCAGGTTGCCACGATGTAGTCGCGTATCTTCTCGTTCACGGGATCCACGGCAGCTCCTTACTGCGGGGTGGGCCAGAGGGGACGGGGTAGCGTGCCGGCGAGCAGGCCGGCCCTGGTACCAACGTGATCCACCTTGCCGCTCGACGTGCGAGGCAAGTCGGAGACGAGCCTTACTTCGGACGGGATCATGTATCTGGGCAGCCGCTCTGCACACCACCGCTTGATGTCGAGCACGCACAATGAGACGTCGGACGGCACGACGACAGCGGTGAGTGTCTGGTCCCCTGCGAACACGATGGCTTCCTGGATGGCGGGATGGGAGAGAAGTGCGGACTGGACCTCGCCCAGTTCGACGCGGAACCCGTGGATCTTGACCAGATGGTCCCGACGGCCGTGGTACATGAGTTCACCATCCGACCGGCGAGACACGAGATCTCCAGTCGGATAGGGACGGGGCGCCACCGTGCGGCGGCCGCCGTGCCAGTATCCTAGCATGAGCGTGGGCCCATCCACGAACAGCTCGCCGGTTTCCCCGTCTCCCACCGGCCTTCTCTCGGGGTCGAGGATCGAGAGGACGTCGCCACAGGTCGCCCGGCCTATCGGGATCGCGCTCTCGTCCGGTTGGACCGGTGCCAGCAGCTCGTACGCGGCGCAGACATTGGTCTCCGTGGGCCCGAACAGGTTGAAGAATCGGGCATGCGGGACCGCCGCCATGACTCGAGAGAGGTGCTTGACCGGGAACACCTCGCCCGCAAAGAGGATCGTTCGGAGCGACGATGCTCCTCGCTCGATGAGACCGCCGCTCAGCATGAGCGCAAGCGCCGATGGCACCGAGTACCAGACGGAGATTCGTCCGGAGTGAATGCGATCGAGCATCCGCCGTCCGGAGGTCACCGTCGGCTCGTCCACGATGACAATGGTCGACCCTCGCGAGAGCGAGCCCCACAGGTCGAACACCGACAAGTCGAAATGGAAGGGGGCGACGCTGGCCACTCGGTCCGCCTGTGACAGCGCGATCCTGTCCGCGGCCCAGTGGACGAACGCGAGCGCGTTCCGGTGAGAGAGCATCACCCCCTTGGGAACGCCGGTCGAGCCCGAGGTATAGAGAATGTAGGCGAGCTCGTCGCTGTTGTCGCCGGTCGGCGCAATCGGGCTGCCGTCAGCGTGCCGCACCTCGGACCAGGGATGCACCTGGGTCGGTGCGGGCAACGCAGGTGCCTCGGCAGACAGGAAGAAGTGCTCTGGCAGCTCCTGCCCAGCGTGGGCAAGCCATCCGGCGAGCAGCGGCGGCGAGATGACAGCTTGGCGCAGTCCGCAATCACGAGCGATGAGCGCGATTCGGGCCGGTGGGGACAAGGGATCGAGCGGCACGAACACCGCGCCCGCGCGCAAGGCTCCGAGCGCGGCAGCCACTCCGCGTCCGGAGCGCGGCAGGTGAATCCCGATGCGGTCGCCTGGATGGACGCCGTGGGCGAGGAAGACGCGCGCAAAGCGGTTTGCCAGCGCATCTAGCTCAGCATAGGTGAGAGTCTCATCGCCTTCGATCGCGTGGTGGTCTGGCGTGCGTGTCGCAAAGGGCGTGACCAATCTGTCGAGCCGCATCATGTGAGTCCAAGCAACCGGGCGACGATTGCCCGCTGCATCTCGGAGGTGCCCGAGAAGATGCGCGCTGGCAGCGCGTCACGAAGCAGCGCGTCCACGCCCGTGTCGGTCACCGTCCCCGTCCCGCCGAAGATCTGAACGGCGTCGAGGCCGCACTGCAACGCCGCCTCCGAGACCCAGAGCTTGCTCATCGCGACGGCGAGATCGCAGCGCTTGCCTTGGCGGTGAAGCTCGCCTGCGTGGTAGAGCAACAGCCGGCTCGTCTCGAGTCGCAGCTTCATGTCGACGATCCGGTTCGAGATCGACTGGAAGTGGCCAATGCGCTGGCCAAACTGAGAACGGGAACGGGCATGCTCGATGCATCGGTCGAGTGTTCTCTCCATCGCGCCCACGTAGTACGCGAAGAGGCAGCCTCGTTCCCAGATCATGGATTCGCTAAAGAGGGCAGCGCCAGCCCCCTCCGGCCCGAGGCGAGCGCTCTCCGGGATGCGGCACTCGTCCAGGTAGACGGTTCCCCACGGAGAAGTCCGCAGCCCCGTCTTTCCATGCTCGGGCACCACCCGGAGGCCCGGTGTGTCGCGTGGAACCAGGAAGGCAGTGATACCAAACATGCCGCGCCGTGGGTCAGTTGTTGCATAGACGAGGAAGAGATCGGCGACCGGAGCATTCGTGATGAAGCACTTCGTGCCTTCGAGAACGTACGCGGCCCCTTGGCGGCGGGCGGTCGATTTCAGGGCATGCACGTCCGAACCGGCTTCGGGCTCCGTGGCCGCGTTGGCGCAGATGAGCTTGCCTGTCGCGAGGTCGCGCAGGTATCGCTCGAGGTGGTAGCTGGACCCTGAGCGCCAGATCGGGATCGCCGAGGCAAAGGTATGCGCGCACAGCGAAAAGACCATGCCTCCGTCTTCGCATCCCTTGCCCAGGGCCTCGATGACCAGCATGGTGTCCACGGCGTCGAGGCCGCTCCCGCCCCAGCACTCGGGGACGGGCAATCCGGTTAGGCCGAACTCGGCAGCCTCGTTCCACAATCTCCGATCGAACACCTCGCCCGCCTCGCGCTCGCGTGCGCCGGGCGCGAGGCGCGCCCGTGCGAAGCTCAAAGTGGCGCTCACGCGTTCGAGTTGGACTTGGGAAAGCTCCATGTCCCGTGCATCCTCCGACGTTGCCAGGAGACAATGCCACGATGTGTGGACCGATTGGCCCCTACTGTTCTCATACAACAGCGCCGCTCAACATGGAACGCTTCGATGTCTTGCGCGTTGCCGGCCATTCAGCGACGTCACCGCGCGAGCTGTCGCAGCCGGCTCCTCTGGCCGCCGGTCCGAGCGCTCGTGTCAAGCAGAGCGCGCTCGCGGGCCGCCGGCGTGGGCGTCTTGTAGTAGTAGGTAGCGGTCGATTATGCCGTCGACGACTTCCAGAGTCTCGATCTCGATGCAGAAGACACGCAAAGCTCGCGAGATGGCGTGGCCGATGCTGGTGCGACGCCGCCTGTCGAGCCGCCGCGCTCGCTTCGACGGCAGCGCACCCCCCTCAAACAGGGGTGCTGTTGGCTGCTCGGCGACGGCGCGCTCTCGACACCCGTGCTCCGGTCTCGGTGGGTCGGCCGATGCGTCATTTCTTGGAGAATCCATTCCGATTTTGGAATGGCCCTGCGTGTGATTTGCTTCTTCGCCCCATCGGGCGAAGAAGCCTGTCCGACCCGCAGCGAGATCGCACGCGCTCACTTTCGAATCACAGCCGTGAATCCGCCGCGGGGCTTCTCGCCAGTGGCCAAGGGAGAGCACACCAAGGCGGCCAGCCTCCCATGCCCCGAATTTGCGGTGTGATTTTGAAAGGGCTGCGGTCTCGATGCCCTCAACCGAAGCCTTGTGGAGCATCATCGCGCACCGCAAGTCGGGGCCTCGACGGTGGCACGCCCTTGACCGCTGGGCAGGACTCGCCGACGAGGTCCCTATCTCGGTGGCGCCGAGATCGACGGTCTCTTCCTCGACGGACGGGATCTTTCGTGGCGACGTCGCCTCGAAACGGATCGCCAGGTTCGCTGAGCGCGACGTGGCCAACCCCGAGCAGAAGGGCCGAGCGATGTTCGCCGCGACCGGGAGCCTTCCACTCTCTCGACCCTGCCGAGCGGGGCACTTGCGAGCGAGCGCGGGCATGCGAGCGAATTTCGCACGACCCGCGTCCGGAATTCGGCAAACCTGAGCTCTTCCGCGAGCACTGGTCAGGTAGGCGTCTTCGGGGCGATGAGTCACAAGCGAACGTGCCGAGAAGGTGGCGCGACGCGAGGCATGGCACGTCAAGCGGTGCAGGGATCGGCAATGTGGAGCAACTGTTTCCCGACGTTCTTTCCAGTGAAGAGCCGGGCCAGCGCGGCCGGAGCGTTCTCGAGCCCTTGCAGGACGTCGACGCGATTCCTGAGCTTCCCCTCACGGAGCCAGCCCGAGAGCACCTGGATGGCCTCCTGGGCGCGCGGTAGTCCAGCACGAGAAAGCCCTGCATCCACCCTCGCTGGAGGATGAGGTTGAGATAGGTGCGTGGTCCCGCGGCGACAGGATCGTCGTAGGTCGCCATTCCGCCACACAGCACCACGCGACCGCGCAAGGCAAGGTGCAGCAGCGCGGCCTCAAGGATCCGTTCGCCCACGTTGTCAAAGTACACATCGATCCGGTCGGGACAGACCTCCCGCAGGCGCGGCAGCAGGGTCTCCGATTTGTAGTCGATGGCAGCATCGAAGCGGAGTTCGTCCACGAGGTATCGACGCTTCGCGCTTCCGCCCGCAATGCCGACCACTCGGCAGCCGAGGATCTTGGCGATCTGCCCGGCGGCACTTCCCGTGGCTCCTGCCGCGCTTGAGACGAGCACCGTTTCCCCGGCCGTGGGGCGGGCGATGTCGAGCATACCGAAATATGCCGCGATTCCGGTGTACCCCAGGATGCTCATGGCCGTCTCGATGGTCGTGCCCGACGGAACCGGTATGAGCGCGGAGTCCGCGTCGGCGTGGACGAGTGCGTAGTCCTGCCATCCGAAAAGTCCCTGGACGAGCTGGCCGGGCGCGAAGCGGCTATCGCGCGACGTGACCACCTGCCCGACGGCAAAGGACCGGATGACCTCCCCGATCCGGACAGCCGGAAGGTACATGTTCACTTCCAGCCAGTTTCGTTGCGTCGGGTCGCAAGAAAGATAGAGATTGCGCACGAGGAAGGTGCCGTCGACGGGCTCGGGTATTCTCGCTTCGACCCAGCGCATGTCGTCAGCCCCAAGTTGCCCCGCTGGGCGCCTGGCCAGCACCCACTGGCGATTGGTGTTTGCGGGCATGGATGTCCCCTCGCTCCCTTGCCAAGTCGTAAAGCGACCTACCATCTCGACCACGGCACACGTACCATGGCAGGTGCGCGCCGAACCAAGCAAAGTGCGGCAGAAAACTGGGTGGCACCTGCGACCAACGCGGGAGGATGACACCGGTCCTGGGGAACCCTGCGGTGATGCGCGACGAGAAATCGGGGTTGGGCGGCACAGGGTGCTGCAGTGCGCGCGCGACAAGAAGCTGTGCTGGGTCCGCCACCGATTGAGTGGACGCAGGGGCGATGCGCCAGGAGCGCCATGTCGAAGACGATGTCGGCGGCGGAGAAGGGCCGAGCCCTCGCAACCGAGTCTTCAGCACCGCGACGAAGCCCGGCTGGCGGGCAGACTTCTTCGATGGCGCCGAGCACCTCACACTGGACGCGGCGCAAGGAGAAGGTTCCCCAAAGGGTCGGTCGCAATGCGAGAAAACACAGATACAATTCTTCGTCAGGATGAAGAAGGCGTGGAGAGGGTGGATTGCCCTGGTCCGCGCGACCCAGCAGCATGGATATGAACGAGTGCGTCAATTGCTCTTGCTCGCTCGGCACAAACCGTGCGCACTTCTGACGGAAGAAGCCCGGCCTCGATCTGCCGGTACGCCTCCGACGGCGCAGCATGCAGCCGCTTGCACTGCGCCGTTGATTCAGCCATTTGCTGGTTATGGAGCTCGCTCTCGATCGCCGCTCGTTTACCTATGCGACTCGTTGTGTCTCGGCGATCCCGAAGGGGCCACGCAAGTCACTCTCCGATGGCCGGCCGCACAGTTCCCTCTTGCTCTCAGTTACCGGCGAACACTGGGTGGCCTTGGCGGCGGACGGGGCGGTTCGTCCGTTGAGGAAACGCGGCGGACACCATCGCCATCCCTAATTGGTGGTTCGGCGAAATTTCGGCACGGCGCTGCGCCCAACCCGGATGACCGGGGCTGAACAAACGCGGGCCCTTCAGGAAAACCCGCTGTCCGGAATGACAGGGTGACGCTGGAAACAGAATGAGGCTCGGAACAAGGCACCGGCAAGTTCCGACGAGGAGACGGAAATCTCTTCCCGCTTGCCGACCAGCAGTGCAGCTGCGTCCTTTCCGACTGGTGGCCAGGAGGCTCGGTCCGGCCTCTGCGGCATCCAGGGTTGAGGGTCTACGACCCGCGATCTTTCGGGGCAGCATTGCCATTGTCTGCTGGCTGGGTGCCGCTTTGGTTTTGCGCGATGTCGGAGTGGTCACGGGGGGTGAAAGATAACCCACCCCACGGCGAAGAGCAGAGAGCTTGATCCCGATCAGATGACCGGTTGCTCGCCTCGGTTGCCGCGCGGCAACTATCCCTTCTCCCTATCAGTGAAGCAGAGCGATGCCCACAACAAAAGTCTATTCTGTTCTCCCTGACTGCACGTCTACTTGAATGCGCAATCCTCGGCTGGCGGGGCGGTTGTCATGGCTACCGCGGGTTCGGGAAGCGGGCGTTCCATCCCCACCTCTCGCACCTTTGAGCCCATGCGGCTCCGATACCGGCAATCAATCCCGTGATGTCGCTCGAGCGCATGAAGAGGCCGTTCTCGCTGCGGCCGGAGCCGGCATTCGGCATGTGGCAGTGGTTCGCCGCGGGACGGGAAGGGTGGGACAGCGCTGGCCGGGGGATTCAGGCAGACTGCTATCAGGGCACGGTGCCATGGACCCGACGACACTCAACCTGCTCAGCGACTGCCTTGTGGGCTTCTCCACTGACCCGCAGGCCAACATCGACCGCATCGCCAGTACACTTGGGCGCCTGCTCAAGGCGGACTGCGCCCTCTTCAGCGTACTGGAGGCCGACCAGCTCCGTGTAGTGGGGAGCTGGCAGGCGCCGCCGGACATGAAGCTGCTCGATCGGGCTGAGGGGCACCTCTGCACCGACGTGATTCGCCGCGCCGATGGTACGCCGCTTGTCGTGCGCGACCTCCAAGGTACCCGGTATCGGGATTCGGATCCGAACGTCCGCTCCTACGCATTGTGCACCTACGTCGGACAGGCAGTGTCCTGTCGCGGGACGAGTGTTGGCTCCTTGTGCGTGGTGTTCCAGCACGACTTCGTGCCCACGGCCGAGGATCTGGAGACCCTGAGGATCCTAGCCTGGGCTGCGGCCGTGGAGGAGGAGCACAGGACGGCGGGCGAATCCTTGCGCGCGAGCGAGGAGAAGTACCGGGCCTTGGTCGAGGGGACGAGCGACCTCGTCTACTCCCTCTCCCCGAGCGGGATCGTCGACTACATGAGCCCGCAGATCGTTCGCTACGGATACGGCGAGGCGGACCTGCTCGGACGGAGCCTGATGGACTTCGCGCTGCCGGAGGACGCCCCGCTCCTTGCCGGGAAGCTCGCTGAGGCCGTGCGCACCGGAAAGCGGCTCGCGTGCGAGTTCCGTTGCCGGTCCCGGGACGGGGAGATTCGGTGGTTCCACGGGAGCGGTAGCCCAACCCGCGGGCCGCAGGGGACGATCACCGGGATGATCGGCGTCCTCGCGGATATCACCGAGCACCAGCGGGCCGAAGCGGCGATGGTGACGGTCCAGAAGCTGGAGTCGCTGGGGACGATGGCCGGCGGAATCGCCCATGACTTCAACAACATGCTGACCGGTATCCTGGGCAATCTCTCGTTGGTCAAAGAGGACCCGGCCACCGGGGGGGAGATGCTCGAGCTCCTCCGAGAAGCTGAAGAAGCCTGCGTCGCGGCCAAGGGTCTGGCGCGCCAGCTGCTCACCTTCGCGTCCGGCGGCAATCCAGTCGTCG
>Ga0335079_10010612_pt1 | contig 10489 bp, 8 predicted proteins | sample Lox_Sample_33_FD_206719 | JGI IMG/M metagenome (GOLD analysis project Ga0335079, IMG submission 206719) | Soil microbial communities from Loxahatchee National Wildlife Refuge, Florida, United States - Lox_Sample_3.3 | ecosystem: Environmental > Terrestrial > Soil > Wetlands | place: USA: Florida... | reverse complement strand
GCCACTCCGGCCCCCTGAGCGGGATTGTCGCGGTGGGTCGCAGTCCGCACGGCCTGTCGGTGCGCGTCCGGCGCGCCGACGGCAGCGATGCGGGCGTCGGGGAGAAAGGTCGCATCGTGGTGTCGAGCGCCCATGTCAGCCCGGGCTACTGGAGGCGCGCGGACCTCGACGCGGCAACTTTCTCGCGGGACCCGAACGCTCCCGACGTCGTGAACTACGTGTCCACCGACCTCGGCTACTTCGACGATCGCGGGGATCTTCATTTCATCGGCCGCGAGGGCAGCCGCGTCAAGATTCGTGGGCAGTCGATCGACTTGTCCGAGATCGAGGCCGCGCTCGCGGCATGCCCCGGTGTGATCAGAGCGGCGGTCGTAGCCTCCGACGACGGCTCGCAGCCGGAGACGACGAAGCTCACCGCTCACGTCGTCCTCGAGGAGCACTCAGAGCGCAGCCCGCTTACGATCCGCCACTTCCTGGCGTCGCGGCTTCCGTCGTACATGCTGCCGACCGCTTTCGCGTTCCCGGACGCGCTTCCTCTCACCGCGACCGGAAAAATCGATCGCCTCGCGCTCTCCGCAGTGGTACCGCCTGCCGTGGCGCGCTCGACCGAGCTCGATCCGCCGCGCGACGACGTCGAGCGCGTCGTCGCGGGAATGTTCGAGCAGCTCTTGCGGCAGGGCTCGGTAGGGCGCGACGACGATTTCTTCCTGCTCGGCGGCGATTCGCTGTCCCTGGTCGAGCTGCAGACGCGGATTCTCGAGCAGTTCGGCGTGAGCCTGCCGAGGGTGCACGTCGACGCGAGCGTCGCGGCCATTGCCGAGAACATCCGCCGCGATCTCGAGCGCAACCCCGATGCGCGCTCGCAGGTTCCCGTGCTGCTGCCGTTGCGCGAGCGAACGGGCGGGCTGCCGCTATTCCTCGTGCACGGCAGGCTGGGCCAGGCCTTCGTCAGCCGACACTTCCTGGACCTGCTCCCGGAGGAGCTGGCGGTATGGGCGCTCCAGGCGCGCGGTCTCGACGGATTGCGCGAGCCTCACCGGTCCATCGAAGCGATGGCTGCGGATTACGTGGGCGAGGTGCGCAAGTTGCGACCTCATGGCCCGTACTTCATCGCTGCGCTGTGCGCCGGCGCGCTGATCGCCAACGAGATGGCGCGCACGCTGCAGGCGGCGGGGGAGCCCGTGCTGCCGCTGCTGCTGTTCGACCCGCCAGGGAAGAACTTCCGGGAAGGCGCCGCCGACGAGCAGCTGGTTGCGCGGCTCGCCGCGCGGCGGAGCGCCGGACTGTATTCGACGCCGCTCGACGACCCGCAGTACGCTACGGCAGCGGTGCGCACAGCAAAGGCCTTCGAGCAGGCGATCCGGGCCTACGAGCCGAAATCATATGATGGCCCCGTCTACATGCTCTCCAGCCGGCAGCGCATCCACGGGAAATCGCAGGCTTACTGGAGGACGATCTTCACCGGCCCGCTGCAACGCTTCGAGGTCGGAACCACGCATGACGAAGCGCTCGACGCCCGCAGCTCCGTGTTCGCCGCGCACCTCGCTCACTGCCTCAAGGTCGTCCTGACCATCGCGCAGAAATCCGGCGCGACGCAAGCACTATCCCACGACGCTGCTCTCGCCCACCTTCGCTCGGACTCGTAGAAGGCGCATACCGATGCCCACCAGTGCATGGCCCGAGCTGCCGTATGCGGCGTGGAAGGAGACGCGCACCACGCTGCATCTGTGGACGCAGGTCGTCGGCAAGATTCGCCTCGCCCGGACGCCCTGGCTGAATCACTCCTGGCACGTACCGCTCTATCTCACGACGCGAGGACTGACGACTTCGCCGATACCGTACGGAGACAGAAGTTTCTCGATCGATTTCGATTTCATCGATGACGCGCTGATCATCGATGTCAGCGACGGCGCGAGCAGCGAGATCGCTCTCGAGCCGCGCACGGTCGCGGATTTTTATTCGGAGATCATGGGAGCCCTTCGGGATCTGGGGCTCCCCGTGCGCATCCAGGAGATGCCCAACGAGATACCCGATGCGATTCCCTTCAGCCAAGACCTGGTGCACCGCGCCTACGATGGCGAGCAGACGCGGCGTTTCTGGCAGGCACTCATCCTGGTCGAGCGCGTGTTCTCGCGCTTCAGAACGAGCTTTCTCGGCAAGTGCAGCCCTGTGCACTTCTTCTGGGGGAGCTTCGATTTGGCGGTGACACGCTTCTCGGGCCGGCGCGCGCCGCTGCACCAGGGGACGGTTCCGTATCTGCCGTCGGCGGTGCTGCGCGAGGCGTACTCGCACGAGGTGAGCAGCGCCGGCTTCTGGCCCGGCGGCGGCGGCATCGACTACGCGGCTTTCTATTCCTACGCTTACCCGGAAGCCGACGGCTTCAGGAGCGCCACCGTGAAGCCGAAGGCAGCCGTCTACGACGCGACGCTCGGCGAATTTCTGCTTCCCTACGACGCAGTGCGCGGCGCCAAGGACCCGGAGCGGGAGCTGCTCGCGTTCCTGGAGACGACCTACACCGCAGCGGCCGATGCCGCGGGCTGGGATCGTTCGACCCTGGATTGCGAGCAGGGCAAGCCGGGTGTGCCACGTCGGGTCCGCTGACGCACCAACTTTGGTGCGGCGCCGCATAACTGGACGTCAGCAGATCCGGGGGCCATTTGTTCCGATTTTCATTCCTCGTGCCCTGGGGCTCATCGGTTGCAACGCTGGGACGGACGGTGCCGGCAGGACGCGCCCAGGTTTTCGGTGATATTGTTACGGTCGCAGGGGGCGCTATGGCGCCACGTAGACCCGCCTCTTTCCAAGGAGAAGAATGATGGATGAGATGAACTTACGCCGTCGCGCCCTTGTCGGCGCACTCGCAATGGCTGGAGCGGTCGCTTTCCTCCCCGCGTGCACAACGATGAAGGGTCCGCCCTACACCCAGGTGGTCACCCTGGAAGGGGGCCAGGAAGTGCCGCCGTTGAGCACTACGGCGACGGGACTCGCAACCGTCACCATCAGGCCCGATAGGAGCGTGTACGTCACGGTCACCGTCCAGGGCATGCAGGCAACTGCGTCGCATATCCATGAAGGTGCGACGGGGACCAACGGACCGGTCATCGTTCCGTTCACCAAGACCAGGAGTAAGGGCGAGTTTGCCATCTTCGAGTCGGCGCCGGACGCCATGCTCACGGAGAGTCAATACGCGAGCTACAAGGCCGGCAAGCTCTACATCAACGTGCACAGCGCCCAGTACCCCGGCGGCGAGATCCGCGGTCAGCTGCAGCCGGTTTGACGAGGGCAGGCGCGGCGACGCCGCGCCTGGCTCTTTCTCGGTTGCCGCGTGCGGCGGAGGCCGGACCGCCGGCGCTCAGGGCTGCTGCTTGAGCGCGTACCCGCTCGAGCGCATGCACATGTCGTACATGCGGTTGTACGGGCCCTTTGACGGATCGAACTGTCCGTTGCCGAATTCCTTCTGGTGCGCCGCGGCCTGCTTGTCGCAGGATTCGGCGTCCTTCTTGAACTTGGCCTCGGGAACGCCTCCGCGCTCGTAGTCAACTGCGGTGCGGGCGGTCAGCGAGCTGCAACCGGTCGCGAGGATCGCGATGCAGAGCAGCCGGAACAGAATCGAGCGAGGCGGAGCCATGCAGGACCGACAAAACGAGCCGCGCGCATCGTCGCGCGGAAGCGCGGGCATGTCAAACCGAGCGCTGCGCACTCTGAAAGCGATCAGCGAAAGGCGTAAGGTCGGCATCGATCCGCAAGTCGGGACGAATCTGCGTCCGGGGGAAGCCACGGTGCTTCGTGCAGCGGTTGCGCTGGTAGTTTTCGGCCTGTGCTCCGCGGTCGTGGGACAAGTTTCGACTTTTGCCGATGTGAAGTCGAACGGCGGCATCCAGCTCAGCGCCGCGCAGCTGAACGAGTTGCTGCCCGGAGCCAAGGTGATCAGCAAGACCCAGGCCGGCAGCACGCGCACCTGGCAGAACAAGACCGACGGCACGCTCTCGGCGAGCACGAATGGACGCGGCGTCAGTGGCGGCAGGAACGCCTACGCCACCGGCGAGGGCACCTGGAAGGTTGGCGACGACGGACGCTGGTGCGTGAAGATCGGCTGGCCGCGGAATCCGGACGACTGGTGCCGCATCATGTTCAAGGTAGGCGACAAGTACTATGCCGTGAGCCGCACCGAGGACAGCGCGCAGACGATGGAGTTCGAGATCTCGAAGTAAGGGCGCCAGACTGCAGCAGGAGGAGGCCCGCGGGCGCACTGCGCTCGGCCATTGTCCCCTGACTCACAGCGAGATTGCATGAGCCTTTACACCAAACTGCAGCAGCGCGCCGCGGAGGCAAACCCTCTGCGCGTGGGTCTGATCGGGGCCGGCAAGTTCGGCGCCATGTACCTGGCGCAGGTCCCCAAGACGCCGGGCGTCCATGTTGCAGGCATCGCCGATCTCTCGCCCGCGGGCGCGAGTGCCAACCTCGAGCGCGTCGGCTGGAAGCGAGAGCGGTGGAGCGCCCCCTCGCTCGACGACGCACTCGCGAAGGGGACGACGCACATCGGCGAGGATTGGCAGGCACTCGTTCGCCACGCGAAGATCGACATCGTCGTCGAATGCACCGGCAGCCCGATCGCCGCGGTCGAGCATTGCCTGGAGGCGTTTCGTCACGGCAAGCACGTGGTCAACGTCACGGTCGAGGCCGACGCGTTCTGCGGCCCGCTGCTCGCGCGGCGCGCGGCAGAGGCGGGCGTGCTCTACAGCCTCGCGTTCGGCGACCAGCCCGCGCTCATCTGCGATCTGGTCGACTGGGCGCACGCGGCCGGCTTCGGCGTCGTCGCGGCGGGGCGCGGCCACAAGTGGCTCCCGCAGTTCGCGCAATCGACACCTGAGACGGTGTGGGGCTACTACGGCCTCACGCCCGAGCAGGCGCGCATCGGCGGGCTCAACGCCAAGATGTTCAACTCGTTTCTCGACGGATCCAAGCCGTCGATCGAGTGCACGGCGGTCTGCAATGCCACCGGCCTAGTGCCGCCGCCGGATGGGTTGGCCTATCCTCCGGGATCGATCGACGATATCCCTTCGCTCTGCCGGCCGCGAAGCGAGGGCGGCGTCCTGCACCAGAAGGGACAGGTCGAGGTGATCTCCTCGCTCAAGCGCGATGGCACGCCGATCGACTACGACATCCGTTTCGGCGTCTTCGTCGTCTTCGAGGGCGACACCGAGTACATCCGCAACTGCTTCAAGGAGTACATGGTGCATACCGACCCGAGCGGTAGGTACGCGTGCCTCTACAAGCGCTGGCACCTGATCGGCCTCGAGGTGGGTATCTCGGTCGCATCGGTTGGACTGCGCGGCGAGTCGACCGGCACGGCGAAGTGCTTCAACGCCGATGTGGTGGCCACCGCGAAGCGCGATCTCAAAGCAGGAGAGCTCCTCGACGGAGAGGGCGGCTTCACCGTCTGGGGAAAGCTCTTTCCCGCGAAGAAATCACTTTCGATCGGCGGCGTGCCGCTCGGCCTCGCGCACGGCGTCAAGGTCATGCGCCCGGTTGCGCAGGGGCAGCCGCTAACCTGGGCTGACGTGTCGATCGACGAGAGCCTTCCCGCCTATCGGACCCGCCGCGAGATGGAAGCGCTGTTCGCGTCGACAGCGGCTGGCGCGCAGCGCGCGGCTTAGGAATCGGTCAAGCGGCGGCGGCGTCCTTGATCTGCTGCACGCGGCCGATCAGATTCACGAGCACACTGCCGGACCATCCGAAAGTGAACAGCCCGGAGATCGCAATGATCGGGGCGAGCATCTTCCAGCCCGCGGGAAGGATGTCGCTGCCGTAGCCAATCGTGGTGTAGGTGTTCCCGGCAAAGAATCCGGCGGCGCGCCAGTCGGCCACCAGACCGGAGTAGACGAGTGTCATCGACCACACGACGATCTCGAAGAGGTGCAGGGAAAGGAGCAGGAGCACCATGCTGCTCATGAGAACGTCGGCGCGCCAGACTTGTCGCGTCGTGAGCAGCTGCTTCGCGCGTCGCGTAAAGGCATCGGTGATCCAGCGCACGCCCGCTGCGTGGATCAGCATGATTACCACCAGCACGATCCCGCCCAAGAGCAGATCAGCGGCAGGCATGACTTCGGTGAGGTTCTCCAGGAACGACATGGCGAGGCTCCCGAGCGTGTTGGCAGAGGGCAGGATTATGCTACCGGCGAGGGCTACGCGGTGTTTGCCGACCTCAACATACCGCTGGCCAAGACAGGGAAATGAGCGCGTACCGCGTTCTCTAGGGTTCGTCGGTCGGTGGCACGATCTGCAGCGACACCAGCCGGGCGAGGATCACCGCCGGATAGAGTTGTCCGATGAACGCCTCGAGGGTCGCCAGCGATTGCGCGATCGTGGCCACGGGCGTGATGTCTCCGTAGCCCACCGTGGTCAGCGTCACGAAGCTGAAGTACGCCCAGTGCGAGAACCGCTCGGTCTTCTCCAGCGTCGTCGCAAACGCGCCTGGAACGTGGATCGAGACGCTCTCGTAGGCAACGGCGAACGCGACTCCGATGAGAAGATAGAGCACGATGGCGCCCATCACGCGGTCGAGCGTGATCCTGCCCCTGGCGAAGACACCGCTGCCGACCGCAGTGCCGAGCACGATCAGGGTCAGGAGCGTCGCCGTCTGCTGCACGGGCAGGAGCAGACTTCCCGGGACGAGCCGCTCGATGGCGCGCGCGAGAATGGCGGCCGCGCAGAGGAACACGAGGACAACGGTGATGACTCGCCGGTTGGCGACGGCAACGACGCCGACGATGAGCATGAGGCTGGCGAAAGCGTCACGCAGGATGCCAGGACCGCCGGGGGGCTCGATGACGGGGAGCACAAATACGTTGAAGACCAGCATGACGAACAGCGCGGTAAGACCCCGTTGGCGCCATCGCTTGGCGCCGGATGGCCATTCGGCAGGCGATGCCGATCCGCCTGGGGGCTGCTCGCTTTTCATCGACATACGGGAGCGTCGCCGCTCGCTTTCGAGCGCCGAGCTATTTTAGCTGCTCGAGGAGGGACCGCGCCGATGCATCGTCGGGATCAACTTCGAGCAGGGCGCGCGCGGCGCGCTGCGCGTTCTCCCGGTGGCCGGCATCGCGCTCCATGGTGGCGAGCGCGGAGAGGATGTCGCGGTCGCCCGGCCACTTTGCGGCGCCGCGCTCCAGCAAGCGGATCGCCTCGGGCGTGCGGCCGACCGAGTTGAGCGCGACGGCGTAGACGTACGCGTAGCGCGCGTCGGCGGGTGCAAGCTCGACCGCCCGTCCCAGCTCGGCCAGCGCCGCGGGGCGCTGTCCCGCGCGCACGTAGGCGAGCCCGAGCGCATGATGCAACGCCGCGTTGCGGGGCTCGACGCCGATGCCCTCGCGCAGAATGCCGATCGCGAGCTCCTCGCGTCCCTGCTGCCGGTAGGCGTCGGCGGCATTCACGTAGGCGGGCACGTAGCGGCGATCGAGTTTCAGTGCCGCGGCGAACTCGGTCTGTGCAGCATCAAAGCGGCCGAGGTGCGCATGGAACGAGCCGAGATTGGTGTGCGCTTCCGGGCGATCGGCGTTGTACTGCTGAGCTACGACGTAATCGTCCGCGGCGCGCTGCCAGGCGGTACGCAGCTCGGGGGAAAGCTCGTTCTGAGGCACACCGGCGAGCGCATTGGCTGCTTCGATCCTCACCGCGCGCAGCGGGTCGGCGAGCAGCGGGCCGACGGCGAAGCCGCGGTCGCCGGGCGGCAGCGACTCGGCCAACCTTGCTGCGGCGAGACGCACGAGCGGATCCGAATTGCTCGCGGCGCTGCGCGCCGCGTCGACGGCACCGGAGCCCGGGTCCAGCCCAAGACGGTCGAGCGCCGACGCGCGAACGATCGCGGGCTCGCTCGCATCGGCGGCGATCGCGGCGAGCGAAGCGCTTGCGCGCGGCTTCCGCAGCTCGGAGTCGCGGAAGGTCGTCGCAAAGCTCGGCCCGCTGCGCGGCTCGTGGCCGGACCAGTCGCGCAGCGCATCGGCGGCCCACTGCGCAGACTTCTTGTCATGACATTGATTGCAGGCATTGGGCACGCCCAGGGTCACGCTCAAGTCGGGGCGCGGCACGCGAATGCTGTGATCGCGACGCGGATCCACGATCATGTACGTGGCGTTGGGCATGTGGCATTCCACGCACTGCGCGCCGGGTGAGGCGGCAACGTGGTGGTGGTGCGCTGGCGAGTCGTACTTCTGCGGCGAATGGCACTGCGCGCAAAGCGCGTTGCCCGTGGCGCGCAGCTTCGCGCCGTGCGGCTCGTGGCAGTCGCTGCAGGTCACTCCGCGGCGGTACATCCTGCTCTGGAGGAACGACGCCCAGTTGTAGACCTCGTCGCGCTGCTGCCCGTCGACGTAGTACAGCGGCGAGGTCAGCAGCGCCGGAGCGTAGTAGTCGAGGAAAGGCTTCCCCGCGTAGTAGCCCTCGGCGAGCTGGGCGCGCCGCGAATGACACTGCGCGCAGACTTCGATCTCCCGCCCGCTCTCGCGTGCGGGCGTGCGCACGGCATTGCCCGTGGCCGAATCGATCGCCCAGTTCGCGCCGGCGCGCTCGTCGAGTGCGGCGGTGAGCCCCATCTTGGGATCGCTGTCGCGCCGCTGCGCCCAGGAGAGGTGATTCGACCCGGGGCCGTGGCAGGATTCGCAGCCGACGTGAAGCTCGGCCCAGCTCGTCGCAAACTTCGCCGCGCTCGCGTCGTAGTTCTTGCGCAGATCGGTCGAATGACAATCCGCGCACATGAAGTTCCAGTTGAGCTGGCGGCTGGTCCAGTGCAGCTCGTCGCCGGCGTGGATCTTTTCCTTCGGGTAAAGGCTGAACCAGCGCTTCGCGTTCGTGTCCCAGGCAATCGTCAGCGCCTGCAGCCGCCCGCCGGGCAGTTCGACGAGGTATTGCTGCAACGGCTCGACGCCGAACGTGTACTTGATCTCGAATTCGCCCGTCTTGCCGTCGGGGCCCTCGGTGCGCACGAAGAACCTGCCGTCGCGCTTGGCGAAGGTGGCTGTCGTCCCGGAGCCCTCGAAGCGGGTATTGTTGAAGTCGGCCGCGACCGTGCGCTCGCTCGCTTCCTGCATCGCGTGCGCGTGCTGCGAGTCCGCCCACGCCTTCGTCTGTGCTGCGTGGCAGCTTGCGCAAGCCTCGCTGCCGACGAACTTCGGTGGCGTCGCGGCAATCGGTGCGGCGATCGGCGGCGCGCTGCCAAACGTGCGCTGCCACGGCTTCCAGACCAGAGCGATCCCGGCCGCAGCGACCACGATGGCCAGCGCTGCGGCGGCTGGCAGCCACTTTCCTCTCGCAGTCGCGATCGATTTTGTCCCGGCAGACTGCACTGAGGCCGGAGCCTGGGCAGCGCGCGTGCGCCGGTTGCGCTTGGACATTGGGCGGGTGGATGAGCCGGGTATACTGCCGCAAAGGGCGAGAGTTTACCGTGTCGGCAAGCCGCGACGATATCCTCGTGCAGGAGAAACGGACGAGCGCCGCGCTATCCGCGATGCTTGCTGTGCTGCTCGTCTTCGCGGGCGCGGCGCTGGCGCAGATACCGGGGCTTCCCTCGCTGTCTCCGCCCAAGGTCGAGACGCCGCCGAAAGCAGATGCGGGCGAAACGACCGAGCAGAGGCTCGCGCGGGTACGCAAGCTTCTCGACGAGACGCGCGAGCAGAGCGATCGGCCGCCGCAGGCGGTGCCACCCGGAATCTTGCCGCGCGAGACCGCGGAGTGGCGCGATGCGCAGCTCAAGCTCGCCGTCGCCTACGATATCCAGCTGCGGGCATTGGACGGTCTCCAGCGGGCTCGTGCAACCCGCAAGGACGCGGAAGCGCGCGAGCGCGACTGGACGGGATTCGACACTCCGCCGCCGTACTCGATACTGCGCGTCGACGAGCTGCGCGAGGCGGCCGACGTCGCGCGCGATCGCGTTTCGCTCATCGAAGCCGGAATCGCCCAGCTCAAGCTCGACGCGCAGCGCGCTCAGGAGGATTTGCGGCGCGCTGAGGAGGACTTGCGCCGCGCCGAGGAGAACCTTGCCTCCGCGTCGGCACCCGAGGACAGCGCGCGGGCGACCTGGCGCCGCGACCTCGCCCGGCTCAAGGCGCGCGCTGCAGGTGCGGCCGCGACCGCGGCGAGCCTGCTGACGGAATTCCGGAGCGACGAGCTGGCCGCGCGACACGCCGAGCTGCGACTGCTCGAGCGCCAGATCGTCGTCGCCTCCCAGGACGCCACATTCACCGAAAGCGATTTGGCAGCCGCGCGTAAGCGCCTCGACGACAAGGTCGCCGAGCTGCGGCGCGAGCTCGTCGGTGTCGAATCCACGGCGGGACAACGTCTGCGGGAGCGCGACGCGACCAAAGCGGGACTGACTCGCGTTCAAGACAACCCGACTGCCACCCAGGCGCAGCGCGTAGCCGCCGATGCCCGCGCCGATGCTGCGGAGGCATGGGTCGGTGCGAGCCGCGACCAGGCCGACGCCCTGCGAGGCATG
>Ga0335079_10010610_pt1 | contig 10490 bp, 8 predicted proteins | sample Lox_Sample_33_FD_206719 | JGI IMG/M metagenome (GOLD analysis project Ga0335079, IMG submission 206719) | Soil microbial communities from Loxahatchee National Wildlife Refuge, Florida, United States - Lox_Sample_3.3 | ecosystem: Environmental > Terrestrial > Soil > Wetlands | place: USA: Florida... | reverse complement strand
CAGCGCGAGCCCGCTGCCCGGGTGCACGTCCGCCGGCGCGATGTGATAGCTGGCGAAGAAGTGCGTCGCCGCGTACACCAGGGCGGTGAGCGCGATCGCCGCCGCGGTTCCGGACTCGCGCTCGATACCGGTGTGCATCGCGCCGCGCAGGAAGGTCTCCTCGATGAAGCCCACCGCGAGTCCGCTCGTCAGACGCAGCAGCACGAGCTTCAGGAGCGCGCCGCCGCTCAGGGCCGCCGCGCGCGACCAGTCGAGCAGGCCGAGCGCGCTCATCGAGCCAACCACGAGCAGCATGGTGGCCACGCCGACCGAGAGCCCCAGGGCGAGCTCGCGCAGGAAGGCGCGGCGCGCCAGCCCGTAGCCGAGGCTGGCGCGGTCGGCGAGCCGCAGATGACGCGCCAGCAGCACGAAGCCGACCAGCAGGGCCAGCATGCCGACGCGCTCGCCCATGCGGTGGAACGGAAAGCTGAAGTGCGGATGCAGCAGCAGCCACACCGGATAGGAGAAGGCGGCGATCGCGGCGAGCGCGAGCGCCATCATCAGCAGGAACCAGGCGAAGGTGCGCACCGCGCTTAAGTTACGTGGCCGGCGCCGGGCCTGACAAGCCGCTCAGCGCGCGAACAAGGCGCGCCACTGGGTCACGATGCGCCCGAGCAGGAAGCGCGCGTCCGGCTGCACGTGCGGGCGCGCTCCGCCGCGCCACTCGGCCACGCGCGCCACGAACGGCTCGAACAATCCGGCGCGCGCCGCCAGCTGCGCCGGCAGGCGGCGCAGCGCGAACGGCAGCCCGCCGACGAGCGCCTCGTACGCGCGGTAGGCCGCGCGCAGCGGCAGCACCTCCGCCGGATCGCCCAGCACCTCGAGTGCCGCGCCGCAGTCAACCGTCAGCACCGGCGTGCCGAGGGCGTGCGACTCGGCGAACACGAGCCCGAAGGTCTCGGGGATCACGAAGTTCGGGAAGAACGTGCACAGTGCCGCGCGCACCTGCTGGTGCATGCGCGCCTGTGGCAGCGGCCCGAGAAACTCCACGCCGGGCAGGCGCGTGGCGCGATCGGCCTTGTAGCCGGGGTTGCCGACCAGCAGCTGCAGGTCCGGCATCGCGCGGCGCAGCGCGGCGAAGGCATCGAGCGCGAAGCCGAGTCCCTTGTTGGGCGAGGAGAAGAACACCAGCCGCCGCTCATCGACCGCCGTGCCATCGGGCATCAGCGTCTCATCGATCGGGTTGTAGATGGTGAGGGAGCACACCGCGGCGCCCAGCCCCAGGGCCTCGAGCACCGCGTCCACGCCGCGACGCTGCGCCTCGGACACGCACACCACCGTCACCGCGGCCGCGCCCAGCGCCCCGGCGCAGGTGGCCAGGCGCCGCGCGCGCTTGCTGCCCGGGCGCAGCTGATCGTGCAGCCACAGGTACACCCGCGCCTCGGGAAACAGCGCCTGCACCTGCGGCAGCGCGCGCGCCTCGCGGTTGAGGACCACGTGGCGCACGCCGGGCAGTGCCTGCGGCGGCAGGTAGCGGCCCCAGCGCTCGGCGCGGTTGTGCTGCATCACGTAGGCGTCGAGGGCGTCCGCGACGCGCGTGAGTGTCGCCTCGGTGCCTCCCAGGGCCTGCTGTTGCAGCGTGCGCGTGTCGTAAGGGTGTTGGCACACCGGGTCGAAGAACAGCACGCTGCTCATTCGCGCTATTCTATGCGTGATCCGCGCAGCACGAGTGGTGGGACGTGTCGAGTCCGAGCCGCCTGTCGGCCTGCATCATTACCTACAACGAGGCCGACCGCATCGAGGCGTGCCTGCGCTCGGTCGGTTTCTGCGACGAGCTGCTGGTGGTGGATTCACACTCCAGCGACGACACACGCGCGCGCGCGGCCGCACTCGGGGCGCGCGTCATCGAGCGCGACTGGCCCGGCTACCGCTCGCAGAAGCAGTTTGCCATCGAGGCCGCGAGCCACGACTGGGTGCTGTGCCTGGACGCGGACGAGCGCGTTACGCCCGCGCTGCGCGCGCAGATCGAGGCGGTGCGGGCGGGCGGTTTTGCGGGCGCGGCCGGCTATTCGCTGCCGCGGATCACCGAGTACTTCGGGCGCTTCCTGCGCCATGGCAATGCCTATCCCGATCGCCTGGTGCGCCTGTTCGACCGGCGCCGCGGCGGCTGGAGCGGCGCCGAGATCCATGAGAACACCCGCATCGAGGGTCCCGTGCGCCGCCTGCACGGCCACCTCGAGCACTTCTCCTACCGCGGCCTCACCGATCACCTCGGCCGCATGCGCCGCTACGCCGACCTCATGGCAGAGGCGCAGTACGCGCGCGGGCGCCGCTGCGGGCTGCTGCCGGTGCTGCTGAACCCGTGGTGGCGCTTCGTGCGCGGCTACCTGCTGCGGCTGGGTTTCCTCGACGGCTGGCGCGGCCTCGTGTTCGCGCTCATCGAGAGCAACTACGTGCGCGAGAAGTACCTCGGTCTATACGTGCGCAGCCGCGGCCTGCCGCCCTGACCAGGCCGCCACCTGCGCAAGGCGCGCCAGCGGCTCGTCCAGCTCGAGCAGCGCCAGCTTCTCCTCTGGCGAGAGCGGCAGCACCTCGGCACAGCGGTTGGCCACCCAGCCGGCATCCTCGTACTGCGCCACCACGTGGCCGTAGCCACGACCGAGCCCGGGCAGGACCCCGCGCAGCAGCTCGGCCAGATGCTCCAGTTCCGGCGGCACCGGACACGGCACATCGCCCGGCAGCTCCTCCACCTCGCCGAGGTACAGACCATCTGACTGCTGCCAGTGCCGCCGCAGCCGCAGGCGCGCGCCGCCGAGACAACCGATGCCGAGCAGCCCGCCGGGCAACGGGTCGAAGTCCACCACCCGCGCCCGCGTGCCGATGGTGGCGAGCCGCTCGACCGCCCCCGCCTCCTCGCCCGCGAGGATCGTGAACACGCCGAACTCGCCCTGCTCCTTCAGGCAGCGGCGCACCATGTCCAGGTAGCGCGGCTCGAACAGCCGCAACGCCAGCGGACCGCCGGGAAAGAGCACGGTGTGCAGCGGGAAGAGCGCGAGCGGCGTGCTGTCCATCGGCTTACGCGGCGCGCGCGCGCAGCGCCGCTAGCAGCTTGCCGTGCAGGCCGCCGAAACCGCCGTTGCTCATGATGAGCACGTGGTCCCCGGCGCGCAGCGCGGCGGCGAGGTCGCGCGAGAGCTGCTCGACATCCCGGCGCACTTCGGCGCGCGCGCCGAGGGCGGCCGCCACCGCCTGCACGTCCCAGCCGAGATCCGCCGGCGCATACAGCCACACCTGATCCGCCCCGGCGAGCGAGGGCGCGAGGGTGTCGCGGTGCACGCCCATGCGCATGGTGTGCGAGCGCGGCTCCAGCACCGCGATGATGCGCGCGCCGCCGACCCGCCGGCGCAGACCGTCCACGGTGGTGGCGATGGCGGTGGGATGGTGGGCAAAGTCGTCGTACACGCTAATGCCGTGCACCTCGCCTGCCAGCTGCATGCGGCGGGCGATTCCGCGGAACTCGCGCAGCGCCGCGAGCGCGCGGGCCACCGGCACGCCCGCGTGGCGCGCGGCGGCGATCGCGGCGAGGGCGTTCTCCATGTTGTGCGCACCGATCAGCTGCCACTCGAGCTCGCCCTGCGGTACGCCGCGGTACAGCACCTCGAAGCGCGCGTAGTCGCCCGCGCCGCGCGCGCTCCACTCGGCCGCTGCCGCAGGCGTGCCGCTGAAACCCTCGCGCTCGCTCCAGCAGCCCATGGCGAGCGTGGCGGCCAGTGCCGGGTCGGTGGCGTTGGCGATGATGCGCCCGCTGCCGGGCACCGTGCGCACCAGGTGATGGAACTGGCGCTGGATGGCGGCGAGGTCCGGATAGATGTCGGCGTGGTCGAACTCGAGGTTGTTGAGCACCAGGGTGCGGGGCCGGTAGTGCACGAACTTGGCGCGTTTGTCGAAGAAGGCCGTGTCGTACTCGTCCGCCTCGATGACGAAGCAGCGCCCCGCGCCGAGCCGCGCGCTCACGCCGAAGTTGGCCGGCACGCCACCGATGAGGAAGCCCGGCGCGAGGCCGGCATGCTCGAGGATCCAGGCGAGGAGCGAGGAGGTGGTGGTCTTGCCGTGCGTACCCGCCACCGCCAGGACGTGCCGCCCGCGCAGCACCTCGCGTGCCAACCACTCGGGGCCCGAGCAATAGGGCAGCTCGCTCTCGAGCAGTGCCTCGGTGACCGGCTGGCCGCGCGTCATGACGTTGCCGACCACCACCACGTCGGGAGCCGGCGCCAGCTGCGCGGCGCCGAAGCCCTGCGTGAGCTCGATGCCGAGGGACTCGAGCTGCGTGCTCATTGGCGGGTAGACGTTCTGGTCCGAGCCGGTGACGCGAAAGCCGGCCGCACGGGCGAGGGCGGCAATGCCACCCATGAAGGTGCCACAGATGCCGAGGATGTGGACGTGCATCGCGGCTTCAGCCCTCGGCGCCCGCAAACAGCCCGCGGCGCAGCAGCTCGCCGGCGAGAATCTGCAGGATGACGAGCGCCACGCTGGCGCCGCCGGACCACTCCAGGGCCGCCTTGACGATGTGGCTGTTGGCCGCCACCAGCCACACCAGCAGCACCACGCTGAACAGCACCACCGGCACGCCCCAGGTGGAGTCGTGCACGAAGCGCGGCGTCAGCCAGCCGGAGACAAAGAGCAGCGGGGTGAGCACGGCCTGCAGGCCGAAGACCGCCGTGGTGGTCTGCATGGTGCGCTCGGCCTTGCCGGCCAGGCGCAGCAGCGCCACGTACCACAGCAGCGTGAACGCGGTATCCAGCAGCAGCTGCGCGGTCCAGCTCGACTGCTCCACTTCGGTCACGTGCGCGGCGCTCTCCGGGCCCGGCGGCGGCAGCAGGGCGTTCATGACGAGGTTGATCGCCAGATAGGCGACCACGGTCAGGCCGAGGAGCGTCGCCGAGGACGGCAGGTCCTGCGGTCCGCGCCGTAACAGGGCAATCTGGGTAAAGAGCCTGACGAGCTCTCGCATGGCTATCGGTAGCGGCGCGCTCCTGCGCATAATGAGGCGTCGCCGATTGTACAGATCTTCGCATCCAGCGCATTTGCAGCCGATCATCGCCACCGCCGCCGCGCTCGAGGAATTCGCCGCACACCTGCTGGCGCAGCCGCGCATCGCGCTCGATACCGAGTTCCTGCGCGAGCGCACCTACCGGGCGCAACTGTGCCTGGTGCAGCTGGCATCCCCGACTCAGGCGGCCTGTATCGATCCGCTGGCCCTGAGCGAGCTCGGCCCGCTCTCGCAGGTGCTGACCGCGGTCGCGGTGCCGAAGGTGATGCACGCCTCGCGCCAGGACCTGGAGGTGCTGCTGCCGCTCGGCCTGACGCACCCCGTGTTCGACACGCAGATCGCCGCCGCGCTCTGCGGCCTGCCCGCACAGATCGGCTACGCCGAGGCGGTGCGCCGCCTGCTCGGGCGCGAGCTGCCCAAGGCGCACACGCGCACCGACTGGTCGCGCCGCCCGCTCTCGGCGGACCAGGTCCGCTACGCGCTCGATGACGTCAACTACCTGCTGGCACTGGCGACGCGCCTGCAGGAGCAGCTCGCCGCCCTCGGACGACTCGGCTGGCTCGAGGAGGAGCTGGCCGTGCTCGCGGACGAGGCCAACCTGCGCACCGACCCTCAGCAGGCCTGGACGCGCCTCAAGGGGCTGCGCGAGCTGGATTCCGGGCGCGTGCGCCTGGCGCAGGCGCTGGCCGCGTGGCGCGAAGAGGCCGCCATCACGCACGACCGGCCGCGCGGCTGGATCCTCGATGACGCGGTGCTGCGCGAGATCGTGCTGCAGGTGCCCCGCAGCCTCGAGGCGCTGCAGGCAATCCCGGAGCTGCCGCCCGGGCTCCTCAAGCGTCGGGGCGCGGAGCTGCTCGCGCTGGTCGAGGCGGCGCAGATCCCCGCACCGCCCCCGCCGCTGCCCGGCCGCGCGCGTCCCGACCCGAGCCGCGCGGCGCTGCTGAAGAAGCTGAGTGGCATCTGCCACAGTGTGGCGGGCGAGCTGCAGCTCGCCCCCGAGGTGCTCGCGACCCGGCGCGAGCTGGAGGCGCTGGCCGAAGGGGCACGGGCCGGGACGCTGCTGCAGGGCTGGCGCCGCGCCGTGGTCGGCGAGCGGCTGCTCGCGGCGCTGTAGTGGCGCGCTAGCGGCGGCGGCCGCGCGGCGCGCTGCGCCGCCGGCTGCGTGCGCCGCGCGATGCGGATTTGACCGTGGCGCGCTTCTTCGGCGCTGCGCGCTTCTTAGCCGGACGCGCGCGCTTGGCGGTCTTGGCGCGCTTGGCAACCGCAGCACGGCGGGTACGCTTGGCGGGGCTGCGCAGCGCGCGCAGCCCGAGCGTCTGCGCCAGGCGGCGCGTCACCGTGTCGAGCTCGCCCGCCGCGTCGATGACGCGCAGCAGGCCGCGCGCGCGGTAGAAATCGATCAGCGGGCGGGTCTTCTCGTCGTACACGCGCAGCCGCTCGGCCACGGTGGCCTCATTGTCGTCCGGGCGCTGTACCAGGCGATGCGGCTGACCGGTCTTCGGGCAGCGCGCGCTCGCGCCGCTCGGCGGGGAGGTGAGCAGGTTGAACACCCGGCCGCAGTCAGCGCAGGTGCGGCGGCCGGAGATGCGCCGCACCAGCTCGGAGTAGTCGACCTCGAGCTGCACGACGGCGTCGAGTGGCTGGCGCAGCGCCTCAAGCAGGTGATCGAGCGCGTGCGCCTGGGCCAGGTTGCGCGGGAAGCCATCGAGGATGAAGCCGCGCCGCGTGTCCGGCTCCTCGAGCCGCTCGCGGAACATGCCGAGCACCAGCGAGTCATCGACCAGGCGGCCGCTGTCCATGGCCTCCTTCGCCTGGCGGCCAAGCTCAGTGCCCTTGGCCACGGCGGCGCGCAGCAGATCGCCGGTGGAGATCTGCGGGATCCCCACCCGCTGCACGAGACGCTGCGACTGGGTTCCCTTGCCGGAGCCCGGCGCGCCCAAGAGGACGATGCGCATGTTTGTGTCGAGCCGATCGCTGCCGCTGCAGCCCAAGGGGGCGCCACGTTACCGGGGCGGCCCCGGCGCGGTCAAACGGCGCGCCGCGCCGCGCCCGGGCACTGCGCTATCCTTCCGGCCCCAGCCGCGCTCAGCAGCACCATTATGAAAAAGCCCGCCCCGCGCAATGCCTTCTACGCCCAGTCCGGCGGCGTCTCCGCCGTCATCAACGCCTCGGCCTGTGGCGTGATCCAGACCGCGCTGCGCTCGGCACGCATCGGGCGGGTGTACGCCGGCCGTCACGGCATCATCGGCGCGCTCACCGAGGATCTGATCGATGCGGGCCGCGAGAGCGCGGCCGTGATCCGGGGACTCAAGTACACGCCGGCCGGCGCCTTCGGCTCGGCGCGCTTCAAGCTGAAGGGGCTCGAGCAGAACCGCGCCGAGTACGAGCGGCTGATCGAGGTATTCCGCGCCCACGGCATCGGCTACTTCTTCTATAACGGCGGCAACGACTCGATGGACACCGCCCTCAAGGTGTCGCAGCTCGGTGAGTCGCTCGGCTATCCCATCACCTGCGTCGGCGTGCCGAAGACGGTCGACAACGACCTGCCGCACACCGACTGCTGCCCGGGCTTCGGCTCGGTGGCCAAGTACGTCGCCGTCTCCACGCGCGAGGCGGCGCTCGATGTCGCCTCCATGGCGCGTACCTCGACGCGTGTGTTCGTGCTGGAGGTCATGGGCCGGCATGCCGGCTGGATCGCGGCGGCCGCCGGGCTCGCCGGCAAGGGCGCGGCCGAGCCGCCGCACGTGATCCTGCTGCCCGAGGTGCCCTTTGAGCAGGAGAAGTTCCTGGCGCGCGTCAGGCAGTGCGTCGAGGCGTACGGCTACTGCGTGATCGTGGTCTCCGAGGGCGCCGCCTATCCGGATGGCCGCTTCCTCGCCGATGCCGGCACCAAGGATGCCTTCGGGCACACGCAGCTCGGCGGCGTGGCCCCGGTGGTCGCCAACATGGTGCGCGAGGCGCACGGCTACAAGTACCACTGGGCCGTGGCCGACTACCTGCAGCGCGCCGCACGCCACATCGCCTCGCGGGTCGACGTGGAACAGGCCTACGCGGTCGGCCGGGCGGCGGTGCAGCTCGCCCTCAAGGGCGTGAACGCCGTCATGCCCACGATCGTGCGCAGCTCCTCGCGCCCGTACCGCTGGACAATCGGCCACGTGCCGCTCGCGGAGGTCGCGAACAAGGAAAAGAAGCTGCCGCCCGAGTACATCCGCGCCGATGGCTTTGGCATCAGCGAGGCGTGCCGCACCTACCTCGAGCCCCTCATCGCCGGCGAAGCCTATCCCCCGTACCGCAACGGGCTGCCGGACTATGTGAAGATCCGCGGCCAGTCCGTGCGGCGCAAGCTCGCGAGCGATTTCAAGGTCTGAGGGGCGCGCTTTGCTGCGGCGCGCCGCCGGGCCCCGCGGCCGGGGGCGACGGCCGCCGTGCTATAGTGCGCGGCCTTTTTTGGGGGAGGTTCCCGCGATGGATGCCACCGTGTGGCTTTGGGCCGCGATCGCGGCCGGCGTGCTGGCCGTGCTGTACGGCGTGTTCTCGATGTCCGCGATCCTGCGCCTGCCGGCCGGCAACGCGCGCATGCAGGAGATCGCCGCCGCGGTGCAGGCGGGCGCGAAGGCCTACCTCAACCGTCAGTACTCCACGATCCTGATCGTCGGCATCGTGCTCTTTCTCGTCATCGGCTTCTCGCCGCTCGGCTGGCCCACCGCCGGGGGCTTCGCGGTCGGCGCCGTGCTCTCCGGGCTGACCGGCTACATCGGCATGAACATCTCGGTGCGCGCCAACGTGCGCACCGCCCAGGCGGCCACCCACGGACTCAACGCCGCGCTCGGCGTGGCCTTCCGCGGCGGCGCCATCACCGGCATGCTGGTGGTGGGCCTGGGCCTGATCGGGGTCGCGGGCTACTACGCCTTCCTCAGCCGTGCGACCGCCCTCGGCGCTGACGGCGCGCTGCACGCACTCGTGGGGCTGGCCTTCGGCGGCTCGCTCATCTCCATCTTCGCGCGCCTCGGCGGCGGCATCTTCACCAAGGGCGCCGACGTCGGCGCGGACCTGGTCGGCAAGGTCGAGGCCGGCATCCCCGAGGACGACCCGCGCAACCCCGCGGTGATCGCCGACAACGTCGGCGACAACGTCGGTGACTGCGCCGGCATGGCGGCCGACCTGTTCGAGACCTACGCGGTGACGATCGTGGCCACCATGCTGCTCGGCGGGCTGCTGTTCGGGCCGCGCGGGCCCGATGCCGCGCTCGCCGCGGTCATCTATCCGCTGGCACTGGGGGCCGCCTCGATCGTGGGCTCGATCATCGGCACGTTCTTCGTCTCCGCGCGCGCCGGCGGCAAGATCATGAACGCGCTCTACAAGGGCGTGCTGGTCTCCGGCGTGGTGTCCGCGGTGGCCTTCTGGTTCATCACCAAGAAGATCATGCCCGGCAACCTCCTGCCGCTGTACGGCTGCACGCTCATCGGCCTCGGCCTGACCGCCGCGATGATCATGATCACCGAGTACTACACCGCCACCGAGTACAGCCCGGTGCGCAAGGTGGCGAGCGCCTCGCAGACCGGGCACGCCACCAACATCATCGCCGGGCTCGGCGTCTCGATGAAGGCCACGGCGCTGCCGGTGATCGCGGTGTGCCTGGCGATCTGGGGCGCCTACGCGCTCGATGGCCTGTACGGCATCGCGATCGCGGCCACCGCGATGCTGTCGATGACCGGCATGATCGTGGCGCTCGATGCCTACGGTCCCATCACCGACAACGCCGGCGGCATCGCCGAGATGGCCGGCCTGCCGAAGCAGGTGCGCGACATCACCGATCCGCTCGACGCGGTCGGCAACACCACCAAGGCGGTCACCAAGGGCTACGCCATCGGCTCGGCCGGGCTCGCGGCGCTGGTGCTGTTCGCCGACTACACCCACAACCTCGAGGCGGCCGGCAAGCTCGCCACCTTCTCGCTGTCGGACCCGGCGGTGATCATTGGCCTCTTCATCGGCGGCCTGGTGCCTTACCTGTTCGGCGCCATGGCGATGGAGGCGGTCGGGCGGGCGGCCGGCTCGGTGGTCAACGAGGTGCGGCGCCAGTTCCGCGAGATCAAGGGCATCATGGCCGGCACCGAGAAGCCGGACTATTCGCGCGCGGTGGACCTGCTCACGCGCGCCGCCATTCGCGAGATGCTGGTGCCCTCGCTGCTGCCGATCCTGGTGCCGATCGTGCTGGTGCTGGTGCTCAACGCCCTGATGGGGCCGGGCGCGGGCGTGCGTGCGCTCGGCGGCCTGCTGATCGGCACCATCGTCACCGGGCTGTTCGTGGCCATCTCCATGACCACCGGCGGCGGCGCCTGGGACAACGCCAAGAAGTACATCGAGGAAGGCAACTTCGGCGGCAAGGGCTCCGAGGCCCACAAGGCCGCCGTCACCGGCGACACGGTGGGCGATCCCTACAAGGACACCGCGGGTCCGGCCA
>Ga0335079_10010605_pt1 | contig 10493 bp, 6 predicted proteins | sample Lox_Sample_33_FD_206719 | JGI IMG/M metagenome (GOLD analysis project Ga0335079, IMG submission 206719) | Soil microbial communities from Loxahatchee National Wildlife Refuge, Florida, United States - Lox_Sample_3.3 | ecosystem: Environmental > Terrestrial > Soil > Wetlands | place: USA: Florida... | reverse complement strand
TACGCGCAAGTGCGCGAGACCGCCACCGTCGAGGTCGTCGAAGTTCCCGTTTACGTCACCGCGCGCAACGCGCCGGTCGGCGGCCTCACGCGCGACAACTTCCAGCTCTTCATCAATGGAACGCCGCAGGCGATCGACTACTTCGATGTCACCGATTACGCGACGCTGACCGAATCGCACGATGTTCGCCAGCGGCGGCTGTACATGCTCGTCTTCGATCTGTTGTCGCCGGCAAACGATCTGCATCATGCCCAGAGAGCGGCGCTCGAGTTCGTCGATCATGCGCTGCCGAGCGACACGATCGGTGTCGCGACCTACAACGCCGGCGGATTGAAGATCATCGTGCCGTTCACGCACGATCACGCGATCGCCGATCGGGCCATCGCCGCTCTCGATTTTCCGGCTCTCAACGATCCGCTGCACCTCTCGCTCAGTGCGGCCGAGCGCGGGGAGATCAGCGGCGGGCGCTTCCACGATCCCCGCTTCGACCCGGCGCTGCTCGATCCGCGCATCACGCTGGCGGCACTTGCCGATGACGAAGTTGCGAGTCTTACGGACCTTGCCGACCGCCTGGCCGGAATGGAAGGGCAGAAGCACGTCGTGCTCCTTTCTGCAGGGTTCGAAGGCGTTCTGCTGCACGGACTCGAATCGCCGCGCGCGCCGGGCGACATTCGCTCGATGAGCCTCATTCCGCGAGAGACGCGCGGCCGCCTTCCCATGCTCAATATGGACCTTGTCCGGCACATCGAGGGGCTGAACAGAGCATTCGCAGCGGCCGGGGTTTTTCTCGATGCGATCGACATCGGCGGCCTGCGTCCGTTTCAAACCTTTGCCGACAATGAATCGCTCTACGCGCTGGTGCGCGACACCGGCGGCGAAGTCATCGACCATCGCAACGATCTGCCGTCGGCATTGCGCCTCCTCGCCGACACTCACCGCGTCGTCTACAACCTCGGATTTTCCGCGCACGACACCGGCCGGAGCGAAAACCGGATCACGGTGAGACTCGTCAACGTGCCGCGCGGAACGCAGGCGTTGTACCGCCACTCGTACACCGCGGGCGCCGGCGAAGGCGACACCGGCGACATGCTCCGGCTCGCCGACATCATTCAGAACGACATCCCGCAGAACGGCGTCACCACGAACGTGATCGCGACGTCGAGCGGCAACGCGGCAACGGTCGAGCTCGAGCTTCCCGGCCGCGAGCTGCTCGCGCACGAGGTCGCCGGCTTCATCGGCGCGAAGGTCATGATGTACGTGATGTCGGGCGCGAGCGTCGTGGCCTTCAAGATCAAACGCATTGATATCGATGTTTCGCGCGCCGAGGCCGGTTTGCAGGACGGGGCGCCGGTGCGCGTCAGCGACACGTTCGATCTTCCGCCGGGCCACTACGCGGCGAAAGTCGTCGTCCGCATGGACGCCACCGGCGCTCTCGGCTTCGCCCGCGCGGATGTCACCGTGACTCCGTAACTTTCCTGGCTCGGCGCGCGTTGTACCGGGAAGTCTGATACAAAAGAGGCACTGTGGCCGAGCCGCTGATCCGCAACATCTCCGACACTGCCCTCTGGGTCGCCATCTATCGAGCGATGGAGACGGAGCAGAAATCGCCCGTCTTTTCCGATCCCTTCGCGCGCAAGCTCGCCGGCAGCCGCGGCGAAGAGATCATGGCGTCGATCAGGAAATCGCAGCAGTACGCGTGGTCGTACACCGCGCGCACGTACCTCGTCGACACGTTCGTGCAGCAGGAGGTCGCCCGCGGCGCGGACATGGTCATCGATCTCGCCGCGGGACTCGACGCGCGTCCGTACCGCATGCAGCTTCCGTCGTCGCTGCAGTGGGTGGAGATCGATCTGCCGGAGATCATGGTCTACAAGAGCGAGATCCTGAAAGGCGAGAAGCCGGCGTGCAGGCTCGAGCGCATTCCGATCGATCTCGCGAATCCGGCGGCGCGCCGCGGCGTCTTCGAGGAGCTCGGCCGGTTGACGAAGCGGGCGCTGATCATCAGCGAAGGGCTCCTCATCTATCTGACGGCCGATGACGTCTGCGCGCTGGCGAAAGACCTCGCTTCGCAGCCGGCGTTTCAACGTTGGGCGACCGATCTGACGAACCCTGCGCTTCTCAAAATGCTGCAGAAGCAGATCGGCTCGCGCCTCGGCGACGCCGGCGCGCCGCTGAAGTTCGCCCCCGCGGAGGGCCCGCACTTCTTCGAGAAATGCGGATGGAAGCCGGTCGATGTTCACGGCATGCTCCACACCGCGGCGAAGCTGCACCGCCTCTCCCTTCTGTTCCGCCTCTTCGCCCTCTTTCCCGACACGAAAGGCGAGAAGGCGAAAGCGATCTGGGGCGGTGTCGTCCTGCTCGAACGCGCGATAGACTGACGCGATGCGTCGCCTTCTCTTTTTCCTCTTCCTCTCTTTCCTCGCATGCAGTCTCTTCGCGCAGCCGATATTGCTCCGGCCGGACCGCGTGTTCGATTCCGTCAGCGCCGAGCCGCACACCGGCTGGGTCGTGCTCGTGGAAGGCGACAAGATTGCCGCGGCCGGCGCGAACGTCGCCGTGCCGCCGAACGCCAGGATCATCAATCTGCCGGGCATGACGCTGCTTCCGGGACTCATCGACGCGCACTCGCACATCTTTCTGCACCCGTACAACGAGACGCTGTGGAACGATCAGGTGCTGAAGGAGTCGCTCGCGTATCGCACGATCGCCGCGACGCTGCACGTCCGCGACACCCTCATGGCCGGCTTCACCGCCCTCCGCGACCTCGGCACTGAGGGCGCGGGGTACTCCGATGTCGACGTCAAGCGCGCGATCAATGAAGGGCGCATTCCGGGTCCGCGGCTCTTCGTCGCGACGCGTGCGATTGTGGCCAGCTCGAGTTACGGTCCCGGTCCCGCCGGTTTCGCGCCGAATGTCGAAACGCCGAAAGGGGCGCAGGAGGTCACCGGAACGACGGAGATGGTGAAAGCGGTGCGCGATCAGATCGCACACGGTGCCGACTGGGTCAAGGTTTACGCCGACTATCACCGCGGACCCTTTCCGACCACAGCGACGCTCTCGATCGACGAATTGAAAGCGGCCGTCGACGAGGCGCACAGCGCGGCGCATCCGGTGGCCGCGCACGCGACGACGGCCGAGGGCATGCGGCGGGCGATCGTCGCCGGCGTCGACACGGTCGAGCACGGCTACGGCGGCACCGACGAGGTGTTCAAAATGATGGCGCAGAAAGGCATCGCGTACATGCCGACGCTCACCGCCGAGGAAGCGTATTCAGAATATTTCTCGGGCTACAAGCGTGGCACGACGCCGTACACGCCCGGCATGGAGGACGCGATCCGTGCATTCAAGCTGGCGCTCGCGGACGGAGTGACGATCGGCTGCGGCAGTGACGTCGGCGTTTTCACCCACGGCACGAATTATCGCGAAGTGGAATGGATGGTGCGGGCGGGAATGACGCCGGCGCAAGCGCTGCTCGCGGCGACCGCCGTCGACGCGAAGGTGCTGCGCCAGCAGGATCATTTCGGACGAGTGGTTCCGGGACTCTTCGCCGATCTGATCGCCGTTCCCGGCGATCCGACGAAAGACATCACCGCGATCGAGCACGTGCCGTTCGTGATGAAGGGCGGCGTCATTTACAAGCAGCCGTAGTGGCGCCGGCTCTGCGCCGGCGATGCGGCAGTTCTGCTCGCGGCCGGCGCGAGGGACTCACACGCCGACGCCGAGCAGATCCTCGCCGCCCGCTTCTCGGAAGAGCGACGCCGCGCGGCGATGGCGGTCACGCGAGTCTTCGATCAGCCGCGCGAACTCCGGATCGCCGCGCAGGAAATCGAAGCTGCTCTCGCGAGTCAGAAACTCGTCGCAGCAGAAGTTGCCGTCGATCGCTTCGCGCAGACCCTCGAGCGCCATGTCCTTTTCGCGAACGCGCGCCAGTTGTGTGGCCCAGACGAACCAGTGTTCGGGATCGGGGACTTGCGCGCGTCGCAAGCGGATGGAGGCTTCGACCGCTGCCTGCCGGTCGCCTTCCAGCGAGCCGGCGATCGCGAGAAGAACGTCGCGCTCGGAGCCGTCGGCATTTGCGGCGAGACGGTGCATGTCCTCGAGGACTTCGTCTCGTTCGCCGGTCTCGGCGCGCGCCATCAGCAGAGGGAAATCGATCGTCCCCCGCGGCACGCCGACTTCGATCACGCGTCGATAGTCGTGCAGCATCCAGTAGGTGTACCCAACGCTGGTGACGATCTGCGGATCGAGGCGCCGCGCGCGTTGGTCGGCCGCCATCGACGCGCCGAGCATTCCGCCGAACCGGCATGCGGTCACCAGGCCGGCAAAGAGATCGGGGTCGTTCGGCCGGCGGCGCACCTGATCGAGGAGCCGCGTGATTGCGCCGGGCATGTTCCGCATCTCCTCGAGCTCGAAATACGTGTAGAGGTTGTGGGCGAGTGGAAGATCGGGATTGATCTCCAGCGCTTTTCGGAACGCCTCTTCGGCGGAACGGCGGTTGTCCTGCGGTGCCTCGTGCCCATACTTCGCGATGATGCGATGAACGCGGCCGAGGCGCGCCCAGGCCGGCGCGAAGCGGGGGTCCTCACGCACGCATTCGCGAAGCAGGTCGCGCGCGGCGAGAAGCCGCGACGTCGACAGCGAGTCGACGCCGACGTGCATCGCGCGAAGGTACAGCTCGTACGCGCGCGCGGTCGCCGGGACGTCGCGATGGAGCTGCTCCTCGCTCGATTGCGACAGCGGCATCGACAACGACTCGATCAGGCGATCCGTCAGCTCGTCCTGCAAGTCGAAGATGTCGTTGAATGCGGACTGCAGCGTTTTCGACCAGACGACGCGTCCGCTTGCGTCGATCAGCTGCGCGTTGAGCCGCAGTTTGTCTCCGGAGCGCAGAAGAGTGCCGAGCAGCACGAGGTCGACGTCGGCATCGGAAACCACCTTCTTGACATCGGCATCTCCGGTGATGCCGGCGGCGCGGTTCGAGCGAACGACGAGCGATTCGAGGCCGCAGAGCGATGCCGTGACGGCGTCTGCGAGCGAAGTCGGCAGAAAATCGATGTCCGCGTCGGGCCGCAGCAGACGAAACGGCAGCACCATCATGCGTGTGATCGTTCGGATTGCCTGAGTCGCGACGAAGCCGCTGCCGGCGGAGTTGATGCCACGGAGGTCCTGCGCCATCGAGCCCGCGTCGGGATAGCGGTCAGCCGCGCGCTTGGCCAGCGCGCGAGCGATCACGCGATCGAGCGCCTGCACCTCCGGACCGCCTGCGAGGGCAGGCGGCTGCGTGTGAACGATCGCGTGGCAAAGGGCCGGAAGGGAATCGCCTTCGAAGGCCGGTTTTCCGGTCAGCATCTCGAACAGAATCGTGCCGCAGGCAAAGAGATCCGTTGCCGGCCCGGCCTCCTCTCCCGACCACTGCTCGGGCGCCATGTACCTCGGCGTTCCCACGATCGTGCCGGGCGTCGTCAGCAGCTGCGCCGTTTTCGAGTCGTCGGTCTGCGTCACGCGCGCCAGGCCGAAGTCGAGCAGCTTCACGCCGTGCGGCGTGATGAAGAGATTCGACGGTTTCAGATCGCGGTGCACGAGGCCGGCGCGGTGAATCGCCGCGAGGCCGTCGAGCACCGACAGCGCCATCGGCAGCGCTTCGCCGATGGCGATCGCCCCCCGGCTGATGCGATCGGCGAGCAGCTCGCCCTCGAGCAGCTCCATCGCCACGAACATCTCGCCCTCGTGCTCGCCGACTTCGTAGATGTGGCAGATGTTCGGGTGATTGACCGCCGCGGCCGCGCGGGCCTCGCGCCAGAAGCGCTGCCGCGCAGTGTCGCCGGTGTTCTGCTTCTGAATGATTTTGATCGCGACCGTGCGGCCGAGGCGATCGTCGCGCGCGGCGAAGACCACACCCATCGCCCCCTCGCCAAGCTTGCGGGTGATCGTGTAATGCCCGATCTGCTGTTGCAAACGGTGGGATTTTACTCGCCGCCGATACTGCGCCGTGCCGCACCCCCGGAATTCGGCAGGGCGCAGCCCTGCCCTACACGCGGTGGGGGAAGTCAGCGGCCGAGGTCAAGGGCGGGCGGGTGTAGGGCACGGCTGCGCGTGCCGCATCCCCCGGGGATTCGGCAGGGCGCAGCCCTGCCCTGCACGCGGTGGGGGAAGTCAGCGGCCGAGGTCAAGGGCGGGTTGTGTAGGGCACGGCTGCGCCGTGCCGCACCCACGGGGATTCGGCAGGGCCGCAGCCCTGCCCTACATGCGCCGGGGGGAAGTCAGCGGCCGAGGTCAAGGGTGGGGTGGTGTAGGGCACGGCTGCGCCGTGCCGCACTCCTGGGATTCGGCAGGGCGCAGCCCTGCCCTACACGGGGATTCGATGCGTCAACGGCGGCCGGCGTGCGCGCGCAGGAACGTCTCGGGGTTCGAGAACACCTTCGCGATGTTCATGCCTTTGCGCACGGCACCGAATGTGACTTTGCGCGTGGCGAGCGCGGCGCCGAGTTGCAGATAGGTTTTCAGTTTGCCGCGATAGTGATAGCGCACCTCGAGCGCGTGCCGCCACAGCCGCGAGTACTCGTCGTAGAACTCTTCGAGGGAGAGCTTCGTCGGCAGCACCGCGTGAACGATGTCGTACATCTCCCAGTCGTGCGTGACGACCTGCTCTTTCGCGCTGTCCCACAGGTCCGTGCCGGGCAGCGGCGTGAGGATCGAGAAGCCGCTGTTGTACGCGCCCATCGTGTCGATCCAGTCGCGCAGCCGCGCAAAATCATCGCGGTCCCACGCCGGGTCGACGATGAAGTTCGGCGTGAAGCCGACGCCGAGCTCCTTGAGGATGTTGATCGCGCGAACGTTGTTGTCGGCGGTGTTTTTCTTGTTGACCGCCTTCAGTCCCTCGTCCGTCACGGCCTCGAGGCCGAGGAAAATCGCGAGGCTGCCGCAGTCTTTCCACATCTCGATCAGATGCGGGAACTTGCAGATGATGTCGGTGCGCGTCTGGACGGTGAAGAATTTCCTGATGCCCGCCGCTTTGAGCTGCCGCGCCATCTCCTCGCCGCGGCGGACGTTCATCCAGAAGATGTCGTCGGTGATGAAGACGTTCGGCGCGTCGATCTCCTGAAGCTCTTTGACGACGCGCTCCGGCGATTTCTCGCGGAACGTCGAGTCGTGAAACTTCCAGACCGAGCAGAAATTGCATTTGAACGGGCAGCCGCGCGCGGTTTCCATGAGCGCGAGCGGCTTCCGAAAATTGATATAGTAATTGTTACTATAATGTTTGATCAAATGGCGCGCCGGCAGCGGGTACTCGTCGAGGTTCGCGCGCATCGGCGCGGGATTCGGCACCGAATGCGGATCGCGCCCGCGGGCGAGGGCATCGACGATCATCGGCATGATCTCTTCGCCGTCGCCGATCGCGATCATGTCGATGGGGGACCGGCCCTCGGCTGCGTTTTGCTCGAACCACTGCGGGTCGCGTGAGGCGTCGTGTCCGCCGGCGACGACGAACGCGCGCGGCATCTCGCGCTTCACGCGCGCGGCGAGCCGCAGAGTGCGGTTGCGCTCCGTCGTGAAATTGCACTGCAGGCCGACGACGTCGGGATCGAACGCCCGGCAGTTGGCGAGGCCCTGCTCCTCGCCGTCGATGCGCAGATCGAACACCGCGCACTGGTGGCCCTGCTCCTCGAGGCACGCCGCGACGCAGATCGGGCCAAGCGGCTCGACGAACGTCAGCATCTCCAAACCGAGGATTCCGCCGACCGGCGGCTTTAGAAACGCAACCTTCATCTCGGGCTGGGCGGATTCTATCGCGTTCGCAGTTTGCGGAGTTGCCGGGCGAACGATCGGTTTTTGTGCAGGGCACGGCGGCGCCGTGCCGAATTCCGGGCGGGGCTTCGGCAGGGCGCAGCGCCGCCCTCCAACCGAGCTATTGGTTCTGCTCGTCCGCCTTCACGAGCTGTTTGCGGATCGTGCCGAGGATGCGCTGATCGGCGAGCGTCGCCAGATCGACCAGGTGCTGCCGCTCCTGATATCCGTTGAAGACGACGACGAAGCGATCGATCCGAAACGCCACCGCCCGGCCGAGATACTTGTCTTCGGCCGTGAAATTGTCTTCGCCGAGGTTCGGGATCGGATCGAGGAGCTTGCCGTTGTGCACGAAGAGCGTTCGATACGCGTTGAGGATCGCCGCGGCGGCCTGCCTGTTCGCCGCGGGGAGGACGAGGCCTTCGATCTGATCGCCGTCGTAATCGAACGTTGCCTGGAAGGAGTTCGCGAAGTACGGCTGGCCCAGCCCCGATTCGGCCGAGTAGCGCTCGCTGTTGGCCACGCGATATTTGTCGGGAAGGAAGTTGAAGACGGCGGGCTTGCCGGGCGCCACCGGCATTCGATCGGCGACCGAGCCGGCGAGCTTGAGGAGCGCATCGGGCGGCTCGCCGATGATGCGCACGTAAAACGCGCCGCGCCAGAACTGAATCGAGTGCGTGTTTTCGAACGACTCGTTCTGCAGATTGAGCGCCTTGTACGCGCCGATTTTGCGCATCGAGTACGCGCCGAACGCCTTGACGAAATCGGGGAAACGATAAATCTCGACGCTGGCGAAGCCATTGCCGTCGGTCGCCGAATATTTTCCGATCGTCAGGTCGAGCGTTTCGTATTTCGCGAAATGCGCCGCGTCGCTGCCGAGGTACGAGTCGAGGCGATTGCCGGGAATGACGATCGGATCTTCGTCGAGCTTCCAGCCGGGCGCCTCCTGCTGCCGCGGCAGAAACTGCAGGCTCGGCGACTCGAGCGAAGTGAACGTGACCTCGTCGGCGACGGGATGCGCGGCGGCGCGGACGGCGGTCGCACGCCGGCCGCCGCATGCGGCCGCGAGCGCGATCAGGATCGCGAAAGCGACTGCAGGAACGCGAGCGTCACGCGCACGCCGGCGCCGGTCGCTCCGCGGCCTTCGCGCGCCGTCTCGTGCTCGGTGTATGCCGTGCCCGCAATGTCGAGATGCGCCCACGATGGACAATCGACGAACTCCTTGAGAAACATCGCCGCGGTGATCGCGCCGCCCCAACGCCCGCCGGAGTTTTTCATGTCCGCCCATTCGCTGCGGATCAACTCCTGATATTCGTCCCAGACGGGCATGCGCCAGAGGCGCTCACCGACTCGCTCGCCACACTCAATCAACTTCCGAGCCAGCTCATCGTCATTCGAGAAAAGGCCCGCCGCTTCGCCGGCCAGAGCCACGACGCATGCGCCGGTCAGCGTGGCGTAATCGATGAGGTGATCGGGCTTGAGCTGCGACGCGTAATGCAGCGCATCGCCGAGGATCATCCGCCCCTCGGCGTCGGTGTTGACGATCTCCACGGTCTTGCCGCTCATCATGGTGATGATGTCGCCGGGTTTGTAGGCGCTGCCGCTCGGCAGATTCTCGGTCGAGGGAATCGCGCCGGTGATTTTGACGGGGAGCTCGAGCTTCGCCGCGGCCTCGATCGTGCCGATGACCGCCGCGGCGCCGCACATATCGAACTTCATCTCTTCCATGCGATCGGCCGGTTTGATCGAGATGCCGCCGGAATCGAAGGTGATTCCCTTGCCGACCAGCGCGACGTGCTTCTTCGCTTTTTTCGGCGCGTATTCGAGGACGATGAATCGCGGCTCCTGCGTCGAGCCCGAATTCACCGCGAGCAGGCCGCCCATCTTCATCCGCTCGATTTCTTTTTTCCCGTAGACGGTGCACTTCACGCCGGCGTTGCGAGCGACTTCCTGTGCGCGCTCGGCGATGAACGCCGGGGTGGCGAGGTTCGGCGGCGCGTTGCCGAGATCGCGCACCGTGCGCACTCCCGCACGAAGCGCACGCGCTTCGGCGTCGAGCTGCTTGAGCCGCTTCGCCGCAACACCGTTGATCGGAATGACGGTTGCGCTGATCGGCAGATTTCCGTTCTCGTCCTTCTTCGTGATGTAGGCGTCGTACTTGTAGTCCGACTGCGAGAGGTAGTCGGCCACGACGAGCGTCGAATCTTCGGCGTCGAGATCGGGAAGCTCGTACGGGACGGACACGGCGATCGAGCGGTCCCGCTGCTTCTTCGCGATCTTCGCCATCGCGTACAGCGCCGCGCGCACTGCGCGCATCGTCAGTTTGTCTTTCTTGCCCATGCCGATGAGGGTGACTTTGCGCGGCTCGTCCGCCAGCAGCGTGAGCGCCTCGTCGGAGCGGCCGCGGAAGCCCGACTCGTTCGCGAGCTTCTGCAGCGATCGCATCGGAAGCTGCAGATCGTTTTCGGCGAGCGCGATGAAGAGGTGGTCGATCTTCGACCATTTCGGTTCTTTGTTGAGGCTGACGTCCATGGTTTGCGCAGTCTATCCCGAGCGCGGGTGGCGCTGAGGGGCGGGAGCGAGGGATCAATGGAGCCGCCGCGTCGGACATGCAACCGGCGAAAAAACGCGAGGCCAGGCGCGACGAGTCTTCAAGTTGCGCTGCAGGCGCCTCGAGGATTGCTCACGGTGTAGGGCAGCGCTGCGCG
>Ga0335079_10010604_pt1 | contig 10493 bp, 7 predicted proteins | sample Lox_Sample_33_FD_206719 | JGI IMG/M metagenome (GOLD analysis project Ga0335079, IMG submission 206719) | Soil microbial communities from Loxahatchee National Wildlife Refuge, Florida, United States - Lox_Sample_3.3 | ecosystem: Environmental > Terrestrial > Soil > Wetlands | place: USA: Florida... | reverse complement strand
ACAGTAGCAGCATGTTGAAACGTTGGCGCGAGGTCGTGACGACGACGATCTCGTCCATGCTGCGAATGTGCGCCACTGGCAGGCCGCCCGTCGCTTCGCGGATCGCCTTGGTCACGGCTGGCGTCAAGACGTGCGGCTCCGTGCGTGTGCGCACGATCCACCACAACGGGGCGATGCGCGAGTTAAGCTCCGTCACCTTGTCGGGCATCTGTGCCACAGGCGTATACATGGTTGGTCCGGGATCCTGATCGAGACCGCCATCCCGCATATCGCCGACGACGCCGATGATCTGCCTCGGTGGCTCGGCAAAGACTTGGCCCATGCCCGCTCCGACCTCTAGACGATCGTTCAGCGGATCACTCTTGGGCCAGAACTGTTTTGCCATCGTCTCATTGATAATGACAACGCCCGGAGCGGCACCGTTGTCGTTTTCGGTGAAGTGCCGGCCGCGGAGTATGGGCACCTTGTATACATCAAAGTAGCTCCATGAGACCGTCATGTACTCTGCCCCGCCAGTCGTGGGATTGTTGCCATTTGCGCGGCCTACGATGTTGAAAGGCAGTCCAAAACCGCCCTGCAGAGGAAGACAGCAGGCGGCAGCACTTGCCGTGACACCGGGAACGGCATTGATCCGCTCAGTGCCATCGCGAATGACCTGCGCGACGCCGCTGGTTTTGAGAAATCGATCTCCGCTGATCGACATGGCCATGGTGAGCACATTGTGCGAGTCAAAGCCCGGATCGACCGACTGCAACTTCATAAAAGTACGAATCAGGAGTGCTGCGCCGATCACGAGTATTAGAGCAAGGGCCATCTCAGTCACTACAAGAACGGAACGAGTCTTTCCGCTACGAAGGCCTACTCCTCCGCGATTGCTGCTCTCGTTCAAAACGGCTGCGAGGTTCTTGCGCGAGGAACTGATGGCTGGAACCAGACCAAACAAAATTCCGGTTAGGACAGAAACCGCGAGAGTGAATAGAAGCACATTCAAATCGACCGTAACCGCCGATCCGTTTTCGCCGATGCGCGGGATGCTGCCGGGATTGATCGCCAAGAGGAATCGAACGCCCGCAAATCCAAGGAGGAGTCCGAGCGTACCGCCGGTGAATGAAATGACCAGGCTCTCAGTGAGCAACTGGCGAACGATGTGCCAGCGTCCAGCGCCAAGCGCAGAGCGCGTGGCGAGTTCCCGTTTACGCGCCGTGGCACGAATCAGCAACAGGTTTGCGACGTTCGCGCAGGCGATCAACAGCACAAGTCCAACTGCGCCAAGCAGGACGTAAAGTGACGATCGCGTATCGCGAACCATTTCTTCCTGCAACAGGATGACTCCGAAGCCATTGTTCGGCCCAAGCCTGCCCTGATACGTCTTGCGGAATTGATCTTCGGCCAGCTTCAACTGTGCGTTGGCCATTGGCACTGTGATGCCAGGCTTCAGCCGCGCAACGACCTCGAAGTAGTTGGCCGGATTCGTCGAAGTGAGTTCAAACTGAAACGGCAACCAGAGATCCGCAGGATTATTGGTTACAAACTCGCGGCCGATCACGCCTACCACTTCATAGGGCTGTCCATTGAGTTGGACATTTCTGCCAATAATGCTCCGATCTCCACCAAACCGGCGCTTCCAGAGTCCGTAACTGAGCACTGCCACGTTTCCACCGTGAGGGCTGTCTTCCGCAGCGGTGAAAGTCCGTCCGGCAATCACAGGTGCGCCGAGAGTTGCAAAATAGTCCGCACTGACATGCACGCCTTGAATCTGCTCCGGCTGATCGTTGCCGGTGAGGTTCAATCCAGCGCCGCCGCTGTCGTAAGCCGCAATGTGCTGAAAAATGCTCTTCTGCTGTTGCCAGATGTTGAACTTGGGGACGCTGGCAAAGGTGTCGGAGTCATCACCGGTGTTCATCAACTGCACCAGCGATTGCGGATCGGGATAAGTGAGCGGCTTGAGGAGGACGGTATTGATGACGGAGAAGACGGCGGTATTTGCGCCGATCCCGACGGCAATCACAAGGATCGCGATCACTGTGAATCCCGGAGACTTCAGCAGCGACCGTACAGCAAAGCGAATATCGCGCCAGATCGCTTCAAATGACAAAAACGAAGAACCGGCTGTTATGTTCCGTGTCTCATTGGCCATGTTGTCCCCTGAGATTCACAAACGTGTGCGCACCCCGAATAGACGTTACATCGCGCGGAAAGTTCGTGGGAACCCGCTAAACCCGTTTCGCCGGACACTTCCGACTCACAGTTAGAACCGCGTCGCGGTGCCTGACGTTGCTTCATTCTCTCATCTAGGATCGGATGCCGTACAAAGAATGGTTTTGCCACACCTCGTCCAGTAAAAACCTCTTCACCGCCGAGTGTGCTGAGAACTGCCGCAGAGTTCGTTGAGAACCTGCGCGAGCTAATTCCGGGAAGTATCGAGAATCGATTGAAATCGAATGGTTATTGTACGGAAGGTCCACGGCCTACTTGGAGAATTACGGCGCGGACTGCGTCGGCTAAGGGGCCGTCGAGGGAGCAGCCGCTGGCGCACTCGTGGCCTCCGCCGCCAAAGCTCTCGGCCACGTGTGCGACATCCACCTTGCCCTTGCTGCGGAGGCTGACGCGATAGCGCCCATCTGCCATTTCACGGAAGAAGGCGGCCACTTCGATACCGCCAATGGAGAGAACGTAATTGACCAGTCCCTCGCAATCTTCGTCGAGGGCATTGCACCGCTCCATCTGCTTGCGCGTAACCCAGAAGTAGCCGATGTGGCCCTCACGATGCAGATTCCGTAGAGCCTCGCCGAGCAATCGCAACTTGGCCTCAGAGTGGGCAAAATAGATTCCGCGAGCGCAGTGTGCCGCATCAGCGCCCGCCAGAACAAGTTCCCGCGCTAGCGCGAACGTGTTCTCGTTCGTGCCCTGAAACATGAACGAACCGGTGTCGGTCATTAGTGCGGTGTAGAGACAGGTAGCGATTTCGGCAGAAAACTTAACCCCGGCTTCGCGGGCCAGACGAAAAACCATTTCCGCAGTCGCGACGGCGTGCGGGTCGATCCAGTTCACGTGAGCAAAGGGGCGTCCACTGAGGTGGTGATCGATGCTGATGAGGAAGCGGTCTTCGAGGCCCTCAAGCCTGGTGCGGTGAATGCTGTCGCATTCCAGAATGATTGCGGCTTCGTAGCTACCCATGACTCGACTGGATTGGAGCACCTGATCGGCGAACGGAAGCGACTTGTAGATGCGCGGCACACCGTCGTGCAGTACGACGTCGGCCTGCTTCCCCATTTCGCGGAGCACCTGGCAACAGGCCAGAGCGGAACCGACCGCATCACCGTCGGGACGTGCGTGGGACGTCAGCACAAATCGTTTGTGCTGTCCGATCTGCCTCAGTACGTCCTGGAGCATGTCGTTACGCCTGGTCTCCACGTGCTTCCTTACGGGCCTTGTTTCTTTTCTTGGCCCGCTCCAATAGTTCCTCGACTCGAGCCTTATCCTGCTCGGCGCGATCGAGCCGGAAATAAAGCTCGGGCGCTCGACGAATTCGCAACCGCTCTACTAGTTCGTGGCGAATATATTCCTTCGCGGCTTCCAGTCCGTCGAGACTGCGATCGGCTTCGGTATCGTCGCCTTCGACGTTCACCCAGACTTCGGCAGAGCGTCCGTCATCGGCAACATGAACTGCAGTTACGCTCACCAATCCGACGCGCGGATCCGCGAGCTCGCCCTCAACCAGAGTTTCAATCTCTTCGCGAAGGGCTTCGCCAACCCGGCCACGATGATGCTTGAGCCCGCGCTTCTCCAACACTCCACCTCAGGTAAAACGGTTGAGAATACCAGAAAAAAGGTTGCAGGTGTTGCGCCGGATTAGGACATTGTCCACCTGTTCTGGTGAATTCTGGTAAGTACGACGGTAACAACAGCTTAGAGGAGTGGCGAAAGTCACGAGGAAGTTTTCGCGAACTCAGTAGTACTCCACGAACGAATCGGCGATCTCCGCGCCGTGATTGTTCGCGATGCGGGTGGCGGCACGCTCCACATTCTTCATTTGCCCGTCGAGATAGTCGCGAGAATGGGAGATGCTAACTACTCCAATAGTGGCGCGGTTCCAGAGTTCAGCGCTGTCGAGTTCAGCAACGGAAACATTAAAGCTGGTACGCAGCCGATCTTTCAGACTGCGCACCACCTGGCGACGATCTTTGATCGATTGCGCAGCTTCGATGTGGAGCTCGAGAGTGAGGAAAGCGATGGGCATTCGGTCGGCGGTCGTTGGTCGTCAGTCGTCGGCAAAAACTGTAACGACCAACGGCAAGCGACCAACGACGAATTATGCAATCACTTCCGCGGCGACGCGCGTGGTCACGAACGCCTCGATCACGTCGCGTGCCTTGATGTCGCCGTAGTTTGCGATCGAGATGCCGCACTCCATTCCGTTTGTGACTTCTTTGGCATCGTCTTTGAACCGCCGCAGCGATCCGATTTTGCCTTTGAAGACGACAACGTTGTCACGCAGCAGACGAACCTCGGCATCGCGCTTGATCAAGCCATCGATCACGCGGCAGCCGGCAACGGTCCCCACTTTCGGGATACGGAAGGTTTCGAGCACCTCGGCGCGTCCCTGGTAGGTTTCCTTAATGGTCGGTTCGAGCAGTCCGCTCATGGCGCGCTTGATCTCGTCCTGCAGCTCGTAAATGATCGAATGCAGGCGGATGTCGACTTCTTCCTGCTCGGCGAGTTCCTGCGCCTTGCGCTCCGGACGCACGTTGAAACCGATAATGATGGCGTTCGAGGCCGAGGCGAGCAGCACGTCGGTTTCTGTAATGGCGCCGACTCCGGAACGCAGCAGCTTCAGGCGGACTTTGTCGTTCGAGAGTTTCGAGAGCAAGTCGCTGAGAACTTCGACGGAGCCCTGCACATCGCCCTTGAGGATGATGTTGAGTTCCTTCGTGCCGGCGGTCTTGATTTGCTCGGCGAGTCCCTCGAGAGATACACGCGAACTCTTGGCCAGCGCGGCTTCGCGGGCTTTTTGCTCGCGGTATTCGGAGATGCCGCGGGCTTTATCGCGGTCGGCGACAACGACGAACTGATCGCCTGCTTGCGGCAAGCCTTCGAGTCCGAGGATTTCGACTGGAGTCGATGGAGGAGCAGATTCGAGCGCGGCTCCGCGATCGTCGAACATGGCGCGGACTTTTCCGAACACGTTGCCGACGACAAAGTTGTCACTTGCGTTGAGCGTGCCGTTCTGGACCAGCACCGTGGCCACCGGCCCGCGACCGCGGTCGAGTTTTGCTTCGAGAACCACGCCCGTCGCAGCGCGCTCCGGCGTGGCTTTGAGCTCCGCTAAGTCGGCAACCAGGCAAATCATCTCCAGCAGAAGGTTAAGATTCGTTTTCTGCTTCGCGGAAACGTCGACGAAGACGGTCTTGCCGCCCCAGTCTTCGGGAACGAGCCCACGGTCGGCCAACTGCTTCTTGACGCGATCCGGAAGAGCGTCGGGCTTATCGATCTTGTTTACCGCGACGATAATTGGGACTTCCGCGGCGTGGGCGTGATCGATCGCTTCGAGCGTTTGCGGCATCACTCCGTCATCGGCTGCGACAACCAACACGACAATGTCGGTCGCTTTCGCGCCGCGCGAACGCATACGCGTGAAAGCTTCGTGACCGGGAGTGTCGAGGAATACGATCTGGCGTCCGTAGGCTGGCGACTCTGCGTCGCCGATCTTAACTTTGTACGCACCGATATGCTGAGTGATGCCACCAGCCTCCCCACCGGCAACGTCGGTTGCGCGGATCGAATCAAGCAACGTGGTCTTTCCGTGATCGACGTGGCCCATGATGGTGACCACGGGCGGACGCGGAATGGCTTCGGCTGTCGATTCTTCCCCGGACGCAGCGGCATCGATATCCTTCGCAGCCTGCTCTTCGAACGTGATCACGTTCGTGTCAGCGCCGAAGAAACGCGCCATCTCACTGGCGAGCTCGGCGTCGAGCGTCTGATTGATCGTGGCGAAGACGCCGCGAGCCAGAAGACGAGAGATCAGATCCTTTGCGCGGATATCGAGCTTTTCGGCGAGATCTTTTACGCTGATGCCTTCGGTGATCGTGATGTTCCGCGTAATCGGCGCGGGCTCGTTCGACACCACCATGCGTGGTGGGGGCGTGTAGCCCTTCATTGGGCCTTCTTTTACACCGCGCGGAACATAACGCTGACCCGGCCTGCGCGCAGGCGCACCGGGACGAGCACCAGGACGAACTGGTCCCGGAGGCGGCCCACCAGGGCCTACACCGAGGGGACGCGGACCGGTAGAAGCTGATCGCGTGGGATGCATCGGACGGCGCTCGCCGGGGCGCAGCGGCGGACGCGGCCCACCAACCCCGGGCGGTCCTTGCGGACGCGGACGCTGGAAAATAGGCTGGCCGGGCACCGGGCGTCCAGGAGCGGGACGCATTCCGGACGGCGCTCCAGCCGAGGGCGCGGGCGCAACAGGGCGCGGCGGAGCCTTATAAACCGGACGCGGTCCCGTTTGAGGCACGATCATGCGAGGCGCCGGAGTTTGCGGAGCAGACGGGGCTGCAGGACGCGGCGCGCTCGGAGCCGCAGGTGCCGGCGGCGGGGCCGATGCGGTGATCGAGGGCGCCGAAGGCTGAGGCGGAGCAACGACAGCCGCAGGTGGCGGAGACGGCGCAACTGCGGGTCGCGGTGGCGGCGCCGGTGCAGGAGGTGCTGGCGCGATGGGGGCTGCGGGTTTCTCAGCAGGCGTAACAATTGCCGGACGACGCACTGGCGCAGGGGGAACTGGGGCCGCAACGGGCGAAGGAGGCGCCGATGGCGGCGCCGGTACAGCCGGCTTTGCCACAACAGGAGCGGCAGCGGGGGGCTTCGGCGCAACTGGTGGCACAGCCGGACGCGGTGCAACTGGCGGCACAGCCGCTGCTTCCTTTTTCTGTGTGATCGCCTTCAGCACATCGCCCGGGCGGGAGATGTGCGACAGATCAATCTTGGTCTTGATTTCTTCTTCGCCGCGAAATGGCCGCGCGGCGCGCGCAGCAGCACTCTGCGATTCAGCCGAGCCGCGGATGTGTGCCCGCACCTTCTCGGCTTCATGGTCCTCGATGGAACTGGAATGCGTCTTTTTCTCAGTCACGCCCACCTGCGGTAGCGCGTCGAGAATGGCTTTGCTCTTGACTTCCAGTTCTCTAGCGAGATCGTTGATTCGAACCTTACTCATCCGGCCTTTCTGTTTCTCCGCGCTGTGCTAGGTCTTCATCGCAACCTCACGGAGTCAGCTTCTTGGACTCGCACGCAATCGAACTTGAATACGCGTGCCATCTTATTCAGTTGTTTTGTGAGCGCCGTCCTCTTCGGACGTCGGCTCCTCGTTGACGGCAGTTTCTTCGGATGCTTCCGGCGCCGCCTCTTCCGCGGAAGCTTGGATTTCTTCAGAACCTTCGACGGGAGCCTCTTCCGAAACGGCTCCTTCCTCGGCGCCCTCGGCCGCAACCGCGTCTTCGGCACCCGGTTCCAGGCTGGCGAAGTAATTATTGACCGCGAGGCTGATTTTTTCCACCGTCTTCGGCCCAATTCCTTCAATGGCCTCGAGCTGTTCCGGGGTCATATCGGCCAGCGCTTCGACCGTGGTTACGCCGGCAGCAGTCAGCTTTTCCAGCACGCCTTCACCCAGGCCAGGCACGTTCTCCAGAGGAGTCGTGGTCTGCGGAGCCATGGCCGCCATCTGCTGTTCAACTTCCTGCCGCTTCTCTTCTTCGCTCTTGATGTCGATCTTCCAGCCCAGGAGCTTCGCGGCGAGGCGGACATTCTGCCCCTTCTTGCCGATGGCAAGCGAGAGCTGGCTATCGTCGACAACGACTTCCAGATGCTTTTCGGCGCTGTCGACGATCGTTACACGGCTGACTTTCGCCGGCTGCAATGCCTTCTCGGCGAACGTCACGGCATCTTCGTGGAATTCAATAATGTCGATCTTCTCTCCGCGTAACTCGCGAATGATCGACTGCACGCGCATCCCCTTCATGCCGACGCAAGCTCCGACCGCGTCCACGTCCTTGTCTTTCGACATGACCGCAATTTTGGTGCGCTCACCAGCCTCACGCGCAATCGCACGGATCACCACGGTACCGTCGTAGATTTCGGGAACTTCCGTCTGGAAAAGATGCTGCACGAGTTCCGGCGCCGCGCGCGAAACCACTACACCCGGTCCCTTCGAGGCTCTCTCGACGCGAGCGATTACTGCACGCACGCGCTCGCCCACTGCGAACGACTCAAGCCGCGATTGCTCTTTGCGGGGCATGCGCGCTTCTGCCTTGCCGATGTCGAAGATCACATCCGGCCCTTCCACGCGCTTTACCGTCGCATTGACGATCTCGCCGACGCGTCCGATGTACTCGTTGTAGACAGTGTCGCGCTCAGCCTCGCGGACCTTCTGAAAGATTACCTGCTTCGCAAGCTGCGCAGCGATGCGTCCGAGGATGCCGTCGATCGGCTTCGGAGTCAGCAGCTCACCGCCAACTTCCAGGCTTGGATCGACGCGGTGCGCGTCTTCCAGGGTGATCTGGAGGGTCGGGTCCTCGACCTGCTCCGGCGTCTCCACAACCGACTTCACGACGTAGGCGTTGATCTTGCCCGTGTCTTTGTCCAACTTCGCCCGGAAATTCTCCTGCGATTTGTAGTGTTTGCGCGTGGCCATGACAATGGCGTCTTCCACCGCGCTGACTACAATCTGCGGATCGATTCCCTTTTCCCGGCTCACGCCTTCGATAATGTTGTAGAGCTCGCTAGCCATAAGCAAACAATTTGGTAATTGTGCAATTGAGTAATCTCGTAATTGAAAATCTGTAGCCGCCGTTCAATTACGAATTACCAAATTCCCCAATTACTCAATCCTTCAAAATTCGGGTACCAGATTCGCCTTCTCAACATTGGCGAATTCAATTTCAATTTTCGTTCCCGCCGCGTCGCCCATCTTCTTGCGCGACTTGTGACTGGCCACACTCAAATCCAGCGTCAATCGGCCGTCCTGAAAACCCTCCAGGCGCCCTTCGAAGTGCCGGTTGTTATCCACCGGCTGTCGCGTTGTCAACTTCACCCGGCTGCCTGTGAAGCGCTTGAAATCCGCGGCCTTCACCAGCTTGCGATCCATCCCGGGCGACGAAACTTCCAGCGTGTACGACCCAGGCATCACATCTTCCACGTCGAGGATGGTGCCAAACTCCCGGCTGAAGTTCGCGCAGTCCTCATGCGTGACTCCAGCGATCGGATCGTTCCCCGCCGCGGGCTTGTCAAGAAACACCCGCAGCATCCGTGCCTTGCCTCCACCCAGGAACTCGATATCAAGGACTTCGAGTCCGCTCGAGGCCGCGACCCGGTCCGCTATCGACCGCACACGTTCAACGTCAAGCGCCATGAATCCAATAACTTACTGGCGGATGGCCGCATCACCGACGGGGCTCCAACTAAAAAGTGGGCTTGCGCCCACTGGTGTGCTTCGCCAAAAGCCGGTACACAGCAGTTCTCAGTCTCTTAATATACGCCCGGAGTGGGGGAAAAGACAAACGGTGGGGAATCTTGATTCCGATCTCAGAGAGTGTGTCCAAAATCATTCCCGAAGGACAGGATTAGGTCTATCATGCAACGTCCCCTCCACTCTGGAGACGCTATGACCGCTCGTTTATCGGTCCTCAACTACGCTGTTCTCTTCATAATTTTGACCTCGTTTTTGGGCACGGAAGCACTTGCGCAAGGCACTCTCAAGGGCAATCGCGACTTGATGCACGGGATTGCGCAGGGCGTGTACGACATCGTCAAGAAAAACTTTTACGATCCGTCGATAAAAGGAATTGATTGGAACAAGGAGCTGCAAGATGCCCAGAAGAAGATCGAGAATAGCAATTCTCCGGGCGAAATGCTGGCAGCAATTTATTGGATGGTTCGGAAGATCGATGATTCCCACACGAACTTCGTGCCGCCGTCCCAGACGTTAGAGCCGCGTTTCGGATTTCAAGCAAAACCGTTTGGCGATACGGTCCGTGTGTTCAAGATCAAAGAGAAAGGGCCAGCCCAACGCGCTGGGCTATTGGTTGGAGATACCGTAATAGGAATTGAAGGCGTCGCCGCCAATCGCAAAACTTATTTTCAAACGCAGTACTACTACCGCTTTATACAGCCCGCCGGGATCATGGTTCTTGACATTGAACGCGACGGCAAACGACAGAGGATCGAAGTTCCAGCTGATGTCCATACTCGCCAGGCCTTGGAGGCAGTCTATGACTTTTCGAAAGTCTACGATGCCATCCGCGAGGAGGAGACTTCATACTCCGAGAACCCATTCCAATATGCGAGCGCGGACGATATTGGCTTTGTGAAACTTCGCAACTTCATAGGAGATATGGCGGAGAAGACGCTATGGAAGGTGAAAGGTTCGCGCGCTCTCATAATCGACCTGCGCGGAAATCCTGGAGGGGAGATCCAGGATCTCCAGCGTTTCGCCGGTT
>Ga0335079_10010603_pt1 | contig 10493 bp, 8 predicted proteins | sample Lox_Sample_33_FD_206719 | JGI IMG/M metagenome (GOLD analysis project Ga0335079, IMG submission 206719) | Soil microbial communities from Loxahatchee National Wildlife Refuge, Florida, United States - Lox_Sample_3.3 | ecosystem: Environmental > Terrestrial > Soil > Wetlands | place: USA: Florida... | reverse complement strand
AATTTGAACCCCGCCTTCGGGCGGGGTTTTGTTCGACAATCAAAATTCAACAAGCCCGACTACTCTTTCATCATCGCGTCGATCGTCGAGTAGAGCTGGTTGTTGTCCTTCACCTCGACGTAAGGGCGGCTCGGATTTCGGTTGCTCACGATGTACACCGTCGGAGTGTGATCGAGCTTCATCGCCTTTCCGAGATCGCGTTCCGCGTTCACTTCGGCGGAAAACTTTCCACCCGCATCAACCACGTAGGGCAGATCCACCTTGTGCGCGGACGCGAACTTTTCGGCATATCCGCGCAGGTTTGCTTTATCGATTTCCAGCTGGTTCTGGAAAATGTAGTCGCGGAAATCGTTTCCGAGGGATTTCGAGCGCGAGTCGAAGTAGTGCGCCATCACCGCGGCATCGTACGACCAGGGATGCATCGGCAGCGGAAAATCGTGGCGCACGAGCGGAATCTTGTAGGTCTTGGATGCCTGCTCGACAAGAGGCGCCGTGCGGCGGCACATCGGACACTCCAGATCCTCGAAGACCACAATCGCGACCTGCGAGCCTTTGGGCGGACGCAATACCGACTCGGGTGTGTCCTGAGCACGGAGCACAAAACCGGACGCGCCGAGTACCATCACAACCAGAGACAACAGAGCCAAGCGAAATTCTTTTCTCATCAGTTTTTCTTTGCCTTTACTGCGTAAGTTGCTGGAACCCACATTTGGTTAGACGCAGGAAATACGCCTGCGGCAACCTGCAGAGCGAACCCACTCGAATCAAAAGCCTTATCTATGGTAACCGAGCCTGTGCGCGGATGTCTTGCGGTTCAGGCAACCATCGGGCCGGTGCACAAGACGTAAACTTCCGTGCGGCGAAGTTCCCGGTGCAACGCGCTATAGTAGACGGTTCCCCTGAATGCCGTGAATTTGCTGGTCGCATCCCGTGCAAGCCGTTTCGCCCTCGCTTCGTGGCTGAGCCTCAGCTTGCTCCTGTCAGGATGTGGCCGAGGACATCATCGCTTTCTTGAAGTGGCTTATGTCTCGGCCCCGCAGGCGACGCTTCGGGACCAGGTCGCCGCCATCTACAACCGCGTCGGCACCGTGAAGAATGGCGAACGCGTCGAGATTCTTGACCGCGAAAAGCGATTCGCCAAAGTTCGGACTGCAAGCGGCATCGAAGGCTGGATCGAGCAGCGCTTCCTCGTCGATCAGAAGACCTACGACGGTCTTCAGCAGCTCACGAAAGAGAATCAGTCTGCGCCGGTGCAGGCTCCGGGCGTTCTTCGCAACGACACCAACCTGCACATCACGCCCGGCCGCGACACCGAGCATCTTTACCAGCTCTCATTGGGCGCAAAAGTTTCCCTGCTGAAGAGAGCCACGGCTGAAAAGGCCGGTTCGACAGCCCCCGTGACCAAGCTGGTCGGAGGCAAACTCACCCCGAAAGCTCCGACTGGCCCGGTCCTCGAAGACTGGTGGCTGGTGCGCGATGATCAGGGCCGCGTGGGATGGGTCCTCGCGCGCATGGTGGATGTCGATGTACCGCTCGATATCGCGCAATATGCCGAAGGACAGCGCTTCGTCGCTTTTTTCAAGCTGAACGAAGTCCAGGATGGCGATAAGAAAGTTCCCGAATATCTCTGCGTTTTGACCGATCCGCGCGACGGATCGCCGTTTGATTTTGACCAGGTCCGGGTCTTCACCTGGAATGTCCGGAAACATCGTTACGAGACCGCCTATCGCGAGCATGGTCTTGAGGGAGTCTTACCCGTCACGGTCACCAAAGAAAACTTCGATAAAGAAGGGTCGCTGCCAGTTTTCATTCTTCGGGTCAAAGACGACGCCGACAACGTTACCGAGCGCAAATACAAGCTGAATACCCCAATTGTGCGCCGAGTGCTCGCTCCGGGCGAGGTGCCAGTCCGTGCCGCGCGCAAGAAACGCTGAACCTCGGTGACATAAACGTAACAATATCAAGCAGGATCCACTACCAAATCTCATATTGATCGCGGCGAGTTTCTTCCAAATTTCGTACTGGATACACTCCGTTTAACATTAAACGATTGAAAACACACAATTTGTTGTACCAAATGTTTGGTTCAACAGTTGCATTGTGTTGGGGTTCGTGTAGCTGTGTGGATGTAAGCCCGCGGAGACGGGCAGGTGGGGCACCAGATCGATCCCAGCGTCAGAATGTTCAAAAGTATCAACGATTTTGCAAATTCATCGGATCGCGTGACTGTTCCTGAGGGAAAGAGCCCGACGCTTGAATCCGGTTTCGGCATGACGATATTCCAAGGAGGCAAGGAAATGCGTTTTGGACGTTTTCCTATATTCATCGCTGTTTTGTTGACCCTGTCCCTGGCAGCAGCCCCGCTGTTTGGCCAGTCGCTGACCACGGGCAACATCAACGGTACGGTAATGGACCCGAGCAACGCCGTGGTTCCCAATGCCACCGTTAACCTTAAGAACCTAGATACCGGATCAACCGCCAGCACAATCAGCACCGTCAGCGGCGGGTACAATTTCCCGCTCTTGAGGCCCGGACACTATCAGGTTTCGGTAAAGCAGTCGGGCTTTGCGGAAGTCGCGCAGACGGTAGAGGTTCAGGTTGGACAGACCTCGAAGGTCGACATCCAACTGGCGGTCGCGAAGGGTACTGAGACGGTCGAAGTCACAGGGACCGCCCCGCTCATCAATACTGAGCCAAGTCAGAACACTGCTTTCACACAAGCGGAAGTCGCGCAGTTGCCAAGCGCGGGTGGTGACATCACCAACATCGCAGACACAAGCCCGGGTGTCGTTGTCAACTCGACAGGTGGCTACGGCAACTTTACGGTCAACGGCATGCCGGCCACGTCGAATCTGTTTACGGTCAACGGCGAAAACGATATGGACCCGTATTTCAATATTAACAACTCCGGAGCGACGAACCTGACGCTCGGCCAGAATGAAATTTCTGAGGCCACCGTCATCACGAATCCCTATGGAGGCCAGTACGGCCAGTTGGCTGGCGCACAGATTACATACGTGACGAAAGCCGGCAGCAACACATTTCACGGAAATGCCCAATATTGGTGGAATGGTCGCTACGTCAATGCGAATGATTGGATGAACAACAATGCCGGTGCACCAAGACCGTTCTCCAATGCGAACCAATGGGCAACATCATTTGGTGGTCCTATCTTCAAGAACAAGACCTTCTTCTTTGTGGACTACGAAGGGATGCGTTTTATCCTGCCGAATGATCCAGGGTTAGACACTCCAACGCCCGCCTTCGCAGCAGCAGTCATGACCAATATCAGTGATGCGTCGAGCCCCAACTATCAGCCAAATGAAATCGCTACGTACCAGAAGATGTTCGACCTCTGGGCGGGTGCAAAAGGCTCGAATCTCGCGGTGCCAGTGAGTCCTGACTCCTATTGCAGCGGACTGGTATTCCCGAGTGTTGTCACCGGGTTTACTCCAGGTACTACATCCTGTGAACAGACGTTCCGCGGGTCGACCACAGCTCTCGGTAAGGAATACATCCTCGCATTCAGAGTCGACCAAAAACTGACCAATAGCGACAACATGTTTTTCCGCTATAAACTGGATCACGGCACTCAGCCGACAACTCTGGATGCCATTAACTCCAATTTCAATGCGCTTTCGCCACAACCGTCGTATGACATGCAAGCGCAGGAGACTCACCTCTTTGGCGCGAACGCGACGAATGCCTTTACTGCCACGGCGAGCCACTATGTTGCCCAGTTTGCGCAGGACCCCGCTTTGGTTGCGCAGACCTTCCCGACATCGATCATTACATCTGGCGGGTCGGTGAACTTTAGTGGTTTCAATCAGGCCTATGCGTTTCCACAAGGGCGAAACGTCACTCAATACCAGTTTATTGATGACTTTTCTTGGACGCACGGTGCACACACCTGGAAGTTCGGCGCTAACTTCCGCCGATACGATATTAGCGACCACAACTTCTTCTTCAATACGCCAGGTACTTATTTTGGCTACAACAATAACGGCCTGCAGGAGTTGGCCAACGGACGCGCCTATCAGTTCCGCCAATCGCTCAACGAGTCGAGCAATGTTCCCATCGGCCTTTGGGGAATCGGAGCTTACGCGGAGGACGACTGGAAAGTCTCGCACAACCTGAAGTTAACGTTGGCGCTACGTCTTGAGCACAGTTCCAATCCAGCCTGCAACACGAATTGCCTTGCAAATTTCAAGGGACCGTGGTCGAGCTTGGCTTCCGTTCAGTCGGCTGCCGCTGGAAACGATCCGGGGGATACCGTTTACAGTGCGGACATTGCATATAACCAGCACAATGCTTTTCAGAGTATCGATAAACTGAGCTGGTCGCCTCGCATCGGTTTCAGTTGGTCTCCGCTGGGTAGCGACAAGACTGTGATCAGCGGTGGCATCGGCCTGTTCTATGACACGACAGCAGCGGGATTGTTGGATGACCTGCTTGGCAATCCACCGGCAGCAGTCTCTCTTCGTGTTCGAGGAACCGCGGGAGTCGGAGTATTGCCGTTCGACAATACCGCTGCAGGTGCGCCAGCTACGTTCGCTGCTTCAGCGGCGGCATTTGATATCAATCAGAGCTTCAATAGTATCTACACGAACCTCCAAGCGCTGGGCACGACGTTCAATCCTCCGGGGTTCACGTCGTTGGTTGGCACGATGCACACCCCACAGTGGCAGGAATGGAACCTATCGGTCCAGCAGCAACTCGGACGTAGCCAAGTCCTGATCGTAAGCTACGTTGGGAATCACGGAATTAAGATCCCGTACACCAACGCTTGGGCAAATGCTTACGATCCGTACGAGGTGTACCCTGACACGGTGGTTCCATTTTCTCCGTATGAGAATAATTACGGTACGGTTACTCAGGTTCAGAGCGGTGCGATTTCCAATAACAACGGTCTGACCTTCAGCTACCGCAAGCAGTTCTCTAAGTGGGTCTCGGCTCACGCGAACTACACATGGGCACACAACATGGATGAAGTCTCCAACGGTGGCATTTTCACGTACGGCGACTCCCTCTTGGGCCAGATCAATCCCACCAGCCTTCGTGCCGCGAACTATGGAAACTCCGATTACGATATTCGGCACAATTTCAATGCCGATTTTGTCGTGAATCCGGAGTTTCACGTCAGCGGTCCGATGAAGTGGATTGCCAATGGCTGGCAGTTCTCGGGTAAGTGGTTCTGGCGCTCGGGCCTGCCCTTCTCGGTGATCGACAACAATTGGAATGGGGCAGTCTTTAATGGTGGGTCCACCATTCTGGCTCAACCTCTGGTCGGCGGAACTGCACCTGGTTTGGGAAGTTGCGGCGGCCACAACGCAACGGCAAACCCCGGGGCTGCCGGTGGTCCGGCTCCCTGTCTCGATGGCTCCGTCTTCATTCAGAGTGCGGATCCTTCGTTCACAGGCTTTAATGTGTGGTCTCCACAGCGTCGCAATCAGTACCACGGAACGCATTTCTTCGACATGGACTTGAACCTCTTCAAGAATTTTAAGTTCACGGAGAGGCTCAACTTCGCGGTCGGAATTCAGGCGTTCAACGCTCTGAATCACCCGAACTTCGGCAATCCGGATAATGGTTTTGGAGACCCGGGCTTTGGACAAATCTCAACCATGGTTGGAGTTCCGACGAGCCCCTACGGCAACTTCCTAGGGTTCGATTCCTCTCCACGCGTGGTCCAGCTGTCAGGCAAGATTACGTTCTAGCCTCCGTTGTTGGGAGCTCTAGGAATAAGGCCGGCCTACAAGCCGGCCTTATTCCATTGCGGTGTTCTGTGTTCACCTATAATTGCGTTGGCGAGAAGGACTTGTTTCAGGATTGTGAATCAAAGGAGTGGACTCATGACTCATTTACGTTCCATTGTGATGGCACTGCTGTTTGCGGCTACCTACTGTTTGGGACAGCAGACTGATCCGCAGGCACCGAGTTCAAATGTCATTGGGCATGGAGCATTTCCCGTGAAAGTCACGAAAACCCTGGACTCCAGCAAAATGAAGGAAGGCGATGCGGTCGAAGTTGAAACGGCTGGGAGTTTCAAACTAGCGGATGGTACGTTGATACCGAAGGGGTCAAAGCTGAGTGGTCACGTTACGACAGCTAAGGCAAAATCTAAAGGGGATCAAGAGTCCCAGCTGACACTTACTTTCGATAAGCTGAGTATCGCCACTGGCAAGCAAGTTCCAGTGAAGGGCACTGTCCAGGCCGTTTTTCCTCCCGCTGAAGAGGCGGATCCCGGAATGCCAGCGACGTCTTCTCATCAGGGCGGACCAGCTTCTGCGCCGGCGCCGGACTACAAGCCCTCGACCGATATCAGAACCGGAGTCGATACACAGTCTGCTGGTCATCCTCAAGCTGCGATTGACCCGAAATCGGTCGGAGTGCAAGGCATGAATAACCTACAGCTGAATGACGGAGTCCTTAGTTCAAAGGATAAGCACGTGAAACTCGGCAGTGGAGTGAGGATGATTGTTCGTGTCGAGATACTTGGTTAGCCGCTTCTTAAGCAAATAAACTAAAAGGTCGCGGCCAAAGCCGCGCCGTTTCATTTCCCGAAGATCACCGTGCTCGAAAAATGCGACGCCGCTGCCATGTAAAACAGCATTGGCACCGACAGGAAGAAATTCGTCCTTGATGCCAGGAACGCCTGTCGCGCCAGCTTGGCTGCGTCTTCTCGTGGCGTTCCGGCGATCACTCCGCGAATGATCTTCTTGTTGTTCGGCCAGATGATGCCCCACACGTTGAACAGCATCACAATGCCCAATCCGCCACCGAACCCAATGCAGAGAACGTGGTTATCCTCGCCGCCCACCGGCGTGTAGTGAACAAATAACCATCCTGCCGCGTAGACAAGAATCGCTGTGATTGCGCCCAGGATGTACCCGTTCGGCGTCCAGAACTTGATCACAAAATAGAGCAGCCAGAACGTCACGATCCAGATCAGCAGAAATAATCCGACCGTGCTGCCTTCGCCTACGCCCTGCCTCTCCGCGTCAGGGCCGACCAGAAATTGTCCCCAATACCAGCCGCCAAGAAAGACGGTTACCAGCGCGCTCCAACGGAACCAGTGCATGGCAGGCAGCGTCAGATACTGCAGGACCTTCGGCCGCGCCGGGGCGTCCACCGTTTTCATGAAGGGCACGTTGACCAGATTGAAGAAGTACAGCAGCCCCACCCAGGTGATGCCGGCGATGAAATGGAACCAGCGCAGAATTAACATAGCGGCTTCTGATCCGGTAATCGTGGGAAGAACCGCCGCGGCGCAGAACGGGTGCATCGGAACCCTCCGTAACAGAAGATGTACAGGTTATAACGTCCGGACTAGCCAAAATCCGCCCAAACGTTCGGTTGCAAGAAAAGCAACTACGACGGGTAAACCGGCTCCAAAACGGGATTTCGCCCCGCTGGCCCAGAAAAAAGTCGAGGCAAGTCTGCTCTCCACAGGCTCGGGCTGTCAACTGGCGTGGCACTTTCGGTGAAAGTTATCGGTTGAAAAGAGGCGAGGTTCGCCGTATCGTGTTCACATCTGCCCGCGGAAGTGCGCCATCTTTGCGGCATAGAGTGCTCATCTGCGGGGTTGTCCCCCCTTGTTCCTGAGGCAGCGGGAAGGCCGCCGGGAACATGCTGTGAGTTTTGGCCTGTCCACGGCGGGACCGCGGACAGCGATTGGTTCGGCAGTCTACAACTCGAGGAGATCGGCGATGGAGAATAACAAGCCGGCGCAGAATATCCAGGATTCCTTCCTCAACACGGCCCGCAAAGAGAGAGCGAGCATCACGATTTACCTCCTCAGTGGAGTCAAGCTGACGGGCCGAATCCGCTCCTTTGACAAGTACTCCGTTGTTCTGGAGGCGAACGGTCAGGAGCAACTCATCTTCAAGCACGCCATCTCCACGGTGGTGATGGGTCGGCCGATGTCGACGCATGCGCACACGGCGCATCCGGAAAAGTCGGTTGCCGGCACCGCCGCCGCTGCCACGGTGGCAACCGCCTCAGGCACTGAAGGATAGGCTTTCTCGGCTTGGGAAGTTCTCATCGCAAGAAATCCCGCGACGTGGCGCGTTCGAGCCATCGCGCGCCGCTCGGGACCGTTGTCGCTCGCGCTGATGACCGGGAGCGCGCTTTCCTGGTTGGCCTCGATGTGCGAACGCGCCGTACTGGTGTGGGAACCGTCACGGCGCAAGCATCTGCGGCGCGCGACGCCGCGCAGATGTCCGCCGGTCCGTCAAAGACTCGCAAAGACGGTGCCACGGCGGTCAAGCCGACGATCCCCGAGTTCGACGCCGATGAGTCGCTCGCGGAATTGCGCACACTTGCGGAGAGCGCAGGCGCAAACGTCGTCGGTGAGATTCTGCAGCGCCGCGACCGCCCCGATCCAGCCACACTAATTGGAGCAGGGAAACTCGAAGAAATTGCCGGCGCCTCTGCATCCACGGATGCCGACGTTCTGCTTTTCGATCACGATCTCAGCCCGTCGCAGCAGCGCAATATCGAGAAGATCGTCAAGCGACGCGTCATCGACCGCACGCAGCTGATCCTCGATATTTTTGCGCGCCACGCCAGAACGCGAGAAGGCCAGCTGCAGGTCGAGCTCGCGCAGCTGCAATACATGATGCCTCGCCTTGCCGGACGCGGTGTCGAGATGTCGCAGCTCGGAGGCGGCATCGGTACTAGAGGCCCCGGCGAAACGCAGCTCGAAACCGATCGCCGGAAAATTGCGCGGCGCGTGCGCCACGTCGAGCAGCAACTGGAAAATGTACGCCGGATCCGCGCCCAGCAGCGTCAGCGCCGCGAGTCGGCTCCGGTAGCGACTGTCGCGCTGGTTGGTTACACCAATGCAGGGAAGTCGACGCTGTTCAACGCTCTGACCCGCGCCGGCGTGCTGTCGTCTTCCAAGATGTTTGCCACGCTGGATCCGACGATCCGTGCCGTTAACCTGCCGTCCAAGCGCAAAGTACTTCTGTCCGACACCGTGGGATTCATCCGCAATCTTCCGCACACACTCGTGTCGGCGTTCCGAGCCACACTCGAAGAAGTTCAACGCGCTTCGCTGATCCTGCACGTTTCCGACGCAAGCAGTCGCCTTTCGGCGGAGCAGGACGCTCAAGTGGAAATTGTCCTGAAGGAACTCGACGCCGAGAAGAAGCTCCGCCTCCGCGTGATGAACAAAGTTGATCTGCTCGACGAAGAGGTCGCAGCGTCTTTGCTCGCCGCGCGCGACGCCACGAATACTGTGTACGTTTCCGCGATCGAAGGCACAGGGCTCGACGTTCTTCTTGATCGGATCGACAAGATGATCGAGGAGGATCGAATCAGCCGCATCCACCTGCGCGTTCCGCAAAAAGAGGGAAAGACGCTGGCACTGCTCGAGGCACGCGCCCGAATCTATTCGCGAAAATATACGGATGGTGCGGTCGAGCTCGAAGCAGATGTTCCGGAATCGGTTGTTCGTAGAGTGAAGAGCTACGTGACGGGATAGCGTGGAAGGCGGCTAGAATTCGTCCCCGGCTTGGTCGAGATCATCGATTCCCACCATGAATTCATACATCACGCTCTTCGGATTGCCATTCTGCGGCAAGCCGTAATAGAGCATGCCGATGTCTTTCGTCACGACCTTGCGCAGGCGGGCTACAGAAATGTCTGCCGCAAACGGAGCGCTGTCGCGACGCAAATTCAGCCGCGCCGTGGAAACCACCGCGGTGCGGGTGCTGGCGTCTCTCCATCCAAAGCAGAATTGCCAGTTTTGCGACGCCGGATAGAGGTCCTCCGACGTGAACCCGATGAGAATCGCTTTCCGGTCGTACTTCCCGGTGCCCGCGCGAAGGCTGGCCATCAGTTTTTCGGCCACAATTTGTTGACGGCCGGGGTCCCTTGCAGAGTCGTCAATCGGTACGCTCTTCAGAATCGGGATTTCCAGCCCGTAGCTTTGCCGATAAAACTCGACCATCGAATCGAGCTGGCCCGCGGGAAAGTCACCGATCGGGACAAAGTAAATCTGGCTGCCTTCCACACTTGGCGCCATCGACGATCCAGCGACACTGGTTTGCAGGGAAGCCTTGGATGCGACACAGCCGACGAGTATCGCGGCGAAGCCGAGAATGAGACCGACGGTGCGTTTCAACGAATACTCCTACGGCGATCCGATCGGGCTGGAACGGGAAAGAATGAAATCTTCAGCCGATTACAGCATAGAAACGGGAGAGTCTAGCCGATACAAAGTGCATCAGGAATTACCAAAGTAAGTACCTGAATCAGCAGAAATAGGAGGAGCGGAAGGGACTTTGGACTGAAAAAGAAGGCAGCTTGGCGCGTACGCGGTACTGGGTTGTGCAACGGACCACTGTTATTCCGAAGCGATACAGGGAGTCCGATCTTAGCCGGCCGCTTATGGTGGAAAATTAAAATGGGCCGGCAACCAAGAAGCGGTGACTTTCCTTGGCTATCGGCCCATTCGATCCTGAATTGGATCGGAGGTGATATTTACA
>Ga0335079_10010601_pt1 | contig 10494 bp, 7 predicted proteins | sample Lox_Sample_33_FD_206719 | JGI IMG/M metagenome (GOLD analysis project Ga0335079, IMG submission 206719) | Soil microbial communities from Loxahatchee National Wildlife Refuge, Florida, United States - Lox_Sample_3.3 | ecosystem: Environmental > Terrestrial > Soil > Wetlands | place: USA: Florida... | reverse complement strand
AGGACTATCACATCTCTCAGATCTCGTGAAAGCTAGTGGAGCAATAATGGGTCTTGCTCATGACGGAGACGCCGATCGTACTGTTTTTGTCGATGAGAATGGACAATTTATTGAAGAGAATAAAGAGTTTTCAATTATTGCTCAATATGTTTGCGAGAAGAAACTGGGGATTATCGTCACCCCTGTTAGTACTTCTCAGTTGGTTGAAACAATCGCTAAGAAAGCAGGATGCAAAGTAATGTACACAAAAGTTGGAAGTATTTTTGTTGCCCGGACCATGCGTTCTCTTATTCAAAAGGGAGAGAACGTAATTTTGGGTGGAGAGGGGAATGGCGGACTCATTTTTCCCGAACATCAGTTCTGCCGCGACGGAGGAATGACTGCAGCGATGATGGTTTCAATCATTGCATCTAAAAAAATACCACTTTCACATCTTGTGAAAAACTTACCCCAGCGATACATGATAAAAGAGAAGATCTATGCAAATAACAACAAGAAATTATTGGAATCGGTAAAAAACAGATTCATTAATGATAAAATGGATCTTACGGACGGTCTAAAAATTTTTCGGGATGATTGCTGGGCATTGATTCGAAGCTCGGGAACCGAACCCCTCATAAGAATTATTATAGATGGTCCAACTTGTGAGAGATGTAATACATTACGTGATGAGATTATGAAAACAATTGCGGATTGATTCCCAAAAAACTTTAATTCGATTATAAAATAAGTTTTCAATTCGATGGAAAATTAGTAGAAAACCAAGGATTATTCTTAATATATCAAAAAATTATTGATTTAAGCCTGATTAAAAACGAAAGATTTATCAATCATTTTGCTCAAATTGTGTTACTAATCATCATTTTCAATATGTGGTATAAAAATGATCAGATCTTCCGATATCATAAATAAAATCCAAAAATCGCTTTCGCCGGAGGATTGGAAATATCTCGAAAGCGCTTTTATCCAACCAAATCAATCTCATGGCCGTAGATCAAGAAAATCGCTCATCAATGAAATCAATTCAATAATGATTGATGTTGCCCTCAAAAATAACAAGCCTTCAATCCTTTACGCTCTTCCGAATTTTCCCAGCAACGAGATAGATGAGTTATTTTCCAAAATCGCATCACAATTTATTAAAACAAAAGAAGAATCCTGGCTGAACTGTCTTCTTCTTCTCTCAAATATGTTGGGAAAAAAAAGCTACCAGTCCCGAGTATATGCGAGTATAGCGCTCAGACTGATAGATGCCGGTGTAGCAGAATCCGATCCATTTCTTATAAATCACGGTGTTGCCATGCTGGATCGGGTCATTTTTCGAAAATACCGGTCTGATATAATGATCGATATAGTTCCATTACTCATAGTTTGGGCGATCAACATAACCGACGAAAAACTCATTTATTCGTCCTTAAGAACGATCGATGAAATCAGCGATATCTCAAAGAAGGCAGTTTTACATGCAGAACTCGCAAAAGCAATTGCAACAATATCCGTTCTCAAAAAAAATAAGGATCTTTTCTTTGAGAGCATTCGAATATCGACTAAAATAAGACAAAAAATCCGCAGGCATGACTGTATCTCCACAATAATAGAGAAGGGAGTAAAATCGATTTTTGGAAAGGAGATGTCTGACATCCCACGCTTCGTCCAAAATTTTTCCGATATACCCCAGGGGGAAATTCTCGAGATCACCAGCGCACTCGTAGCGCAATTGCTCGAACGGTCAAAAGATAAGAAACATATAATGACAGTTCTTGAGAATCTTTGCCGAGAGCGACCATTGGTTACAAATATTATTGTTACAGACTTGCTGAAAAAAGCTGAACGATCGGGAGATGTGTGGTATCTCACGTCAGCAATTCATCTGCATAACCAGATCTCAAATTCAGAAAATTATCCGGTAAGGGAGATGATTCGGGCGAGCGTTGCAGTTGCTAGGTTTTCAAAAAATATGCAGGTTCTCAAAGACCTCATCCCGATTATTGCGACTCATTGCGATCCAGATTATCTCTCAAGAACATACCTTCAGTTTTCTCAAATCATGCTGTCATTCGGGGATTTTTCTTCCGCGCTGGAAATTTTTATCAAAATTACCCGAAAACCCGAACTTCAATCTTCTTATATCGAAGGATTAACCAACTTATTAAAGGAGGGTATCTGCGAAAACCGAATAGAGGAGATTAAGAAAGAGATCTTAACACAATTAGAGGAAGAAACAATCAAGGCAGTAATTTACCGGACTTCAATTGATACGTGCAAGGAGCAAGAATTTGAGGAGATAATTTCTCACATCTCATCAATAAAAAACCTGATATCAATTTATCCGAAACGCGATCAGCTTTTCGTTGAGTGCATCTCCATTTTAATTAATCGGGGATTTCTTGATAAAAAAGATCCTAGCATCCTCATAGATCTCGTGGAAGCAATACATGATTCCAACATGAAAGAGCGGGCTATTTCAAATATTGTAATTAAAATTGCCCGAATTGGTGTTCAAACGAGAAATCGCGATTTTCTTCAGAGAGCCGTCGGTCTCACCTGTGTTATTGACGGGCAAAATATCCGATCCGTGACGTTGAGCAGTATTATCGATGAGGCATCTGTTCTTGCTTCACAGGACGGGGATCTGGATCTTCTTCTTAGAATGAGGGAATGGAGCAGCTCGCTCCTCGAAAAAGATCTTGCCGCTTATGCGATGGCTAACATCATCGAAGGAATCCTGAGATATGCAATTGGCAGAATTTCTAGCGAAGCTGTTGAGAAGGCATCCCTCATTGCTGAAGGTATCGATGATCCCGCCTTAAAAACTCAAATGTTCGAAAGAATTGCGGAATGTTTCGTAAAAGTCGGTTGTATCTCATTAAAAGAGAACCGGTATGAAAAGGCAGGATTCAGCGGTGCAACATATCCTTTCATAAAAGGTCTCGAGATTATAAAAAGAAATGTGAAAAAGTCTCAAATATCTCTGAAAATTGCGGCAATGATTGATATTATGCTCTCATTTTCTAAAGAGAGCGAAAACCCGGACTATATTATCGCACTCGCAATGTACGCCATTGAGATAGAGAACTCATTCGAAAGAGATGCGATGTTACACCGGATTATATCAAATCTGCACGATGAGATGCCTAGACCAAATTCAACCGATCCGTATGAAATTATCTCATTTCTCCTCCAGAAAAATTCACAGACAAAAACGAATCCGGATATCATCCGGCTTACTTATGAATTTGCTAAAAATATCAGCGATCCCTATGTTAAATTAGAGGGATTTTGCAGTATTGCCGATCTTTCCATTAAATTGCATGATTACGGGAAGGCAAGAGAAATCCTTGAGGGCGTATACAATTCCCTTCCCGCACTCTCGGCAGAATATGAAAAAGTTGTAATTCTCTCTGACTTGGCAATGCTATTTTGCCATTTTGACAAAGAAAAGGCAAAAACCTGCTTACAAAAAGGAATCCAATACCTTGAGAATGTTGAAGCCGATAGGGATGGCGTTGCCAGAACGCAGCTTGTAATGGCGGTTGAAAGCATCAATACTGTTGATCCGGATAAAAACTGGGAGGTTATAGCAACAAAAGTATCTGCGAAGATTGCAGATCCTTTTGAATATATTCAATCTCTTATTGCAATTCATGATATGAATTCTGAGGACAAAAACCGTCGCAGGGATATTCTGGGAAAGATGATAGCGGCGACGGAAAAAATTACTTCGCCATATGACAAAGTCATGATTCTCCTGAGAATTTTTTCATTTTCGGAAGAGGATTATGATGATAATACATCTCTTCAAATCTTAAGAAATATGGAGAATTTGACAAAAAAAATAAATATAAATTATATTTCTGATACGATTCGCGATAATATTTCGGAAATTTTGATTTCAAGATATTATAAAAACGGTCGCAAGGACTACCTTACTTATGCGATCGAAATAGCAAAAACAATCGAAAACGATGAGATCAGAATCCGTCGCCTCATAGAAGCTGGGTTTCACGAAAGCTATGATTCTCCACCGCCATATTTAAAAATCAGGAATATCGCCGAAAAAGTACTTGCAGGAGGGGCTCATTCAAGCCAGATAGCGACTCTTGAGCGGTTAATAAGATCTATTGCCGATCGTGGAAAAGAAGCCATCTTTTTCTGCGACTGTGCGATTCTCTTTAGAGAAGAAGGGGAAGAAAAATTATCAAAGCGGATGATTCAGTGTGCTATCAGAGAAGCAAGGATAATTCGACCGCTTTCCCGAAGGGCATTTGTTATGTGCGATATTGCCATGAAAATCTCACAATCGGGTTGCGAAAAAACTGCTCAGAAAATTCTTGATCTGGCGATTGATGCCGCTACAAATATCCGCCAATCGTCGATACGGGATGACGTGTTTGATGAACTCGGACTTGCGATTAAAATTATTCAAGAGATGTATCGTGAAAACGATTGAAATAATAATCACAGGGAAGGTCCAGAAGGTTGGATTCCGTGCATGCGTACGAAAATTAGCACATGACCTTAAGATCACAGGTATGGTAATCAACATGCCTGACGGGAACGTTCACATTTTCGCTTCCGGTGATTCGATGATACTCGAAAAATTTATTTCCATGATCTATGGTTGTCCACGTGCGGTAATTAGAGATGTTCGTACAGAAGAAGTCCCCTTTAAGATATTTGCCGATTTCTCAATTATTAAAGGAGAGAGCAGAATCAGTACAGGACTCTGAATTCCAGATCATTCTGGATTGCATCTCTGAAATTCCGGACCTGTTCATCAATTTTAGCATTGTTTATCGATTTATGAAGCAAACAGATCAACTCAGATATAGTTCCGTCAGATAGTATACAACGACCTGGTTCCAGATCATATTCCGTATCGATCAATGATTCGCGAGCATAACGAAAAACCACCGGATCTATCATTGAAGATTTAAGGGGATCGATTAAATCCTGGACTAGCGCTCCTCTCCCCTCGTGTATAACACCAAAATCAGGATCAAGCTTCGCCCCAATTAATGAAATACAGCAATTACCGTATAGCATCGAATAACCGAAAGATAACATCGCGTTAATAGGATCCTTATGAACGCCTAAGTTTCTTCGTCTGAACCCAAACGTCGGCGGAATATCTCTTGAAATTATTTCGTAATACATGTCACTCATCAGCAGGAACATCCTTCTGATTTCTTCCAGTGTGATCAAATACGGGAGTTCGTCCAGTGATGCATGAAGGAATTCCATCTCTCCTTCATAAAATAACCTGGTACCCCTTGCCATTTCAATAGACGAGATGTAAACAAGACGTGATTTTATTGATCCTTTAGCAATTTCTATTGCATAGCGATAATGGGATATATTCAGTTGCTTTTTTTTAAGATCCTCCCCGTATTGATCTCCGAACGGTCGTATGGTGCCAACAGGGATGCCATTTGGTTCAAAAAAAGTGATATATGTTCCATTTTTAATAAGTTTTGAAATTGTTGCAGAACTAATCATATGTCCTCCGATGATCATGAGGTTTTTAACAGAATCAAGAGGAAACTCATCGCAGGAACTTTTCTTTTGGATGATAAGTTTGTGTTGCGTCGATTTGATATGGGCGCCAAACCCGCTAACGCATAACCAAGGTTGGTTCACCGTTTTCAGCCCCCAAAAATTATTTCTTCTCTCTATTGTTTAACAGGTTTCCTGATTAAATCATCGTCCGAATGCGTAGTTCCGAAATTCTTTGGAAAGTAAAAATTCGGTGGATATAAACTCTTGAACGCGAAATATTTTTTTACCCGTGCAGTTTGCCGATCAGGGGGTTCTGATGTTCTGGGACAAAAATATTGAGACAATGAAGCTAAATGACCTGAAAACGCTTCAATTAAAGCGATTGAAAAAGACAATAAAACAAGCTCAAAGAGTTGGGTATTATCAGAAGGTTCTTTCAAGTGCAGGAATAAAAACTTCATCTATTAAAGAACTTGATGATATAACTAAGATTCCCTTTACAAAAAAACAGGATCTCAGAGATGGATATCCATTCGGTTTTTTCGCAGTTCCATTGAAAAAAATTGTCAGGATACATACAACCTCAGGGACAACGGGAAAACCTACCGTTGTCGGATATACCTGCAATGATTTGGAAGTATGGTCCGATCTTATCGCTAGGAATATGACCATGATAGGGGGAACTGACCAGGACATCTTCCAGAATATGGTGAATTATGGGATGTTCACAGGGGGTCTTGGATTTCATTACGGAGCAGAAAAAATCGGAATGACTGTCATCCCCAGTGCCACAGGAAATACGAAACGGCAGATAGAGATGATCCAAGATTTTGGCGTGACAACTATTCACTGCACCCCCAGCTACGCTATGCATCTCTCTGAAGTTGCCGATGAAATGGGAAAATCCCTTGAAAAAAGACTTGGCCTTACAGCCTATGATTCATATGGTCTTAGCGAGCTCTTCGGACCGGGTGTTGCTTTCGAATGTCCTGAACGGGAAGGGCTTCATATTTGGGAAGATTGTTATCTGGTCGAGATAATTGATCCAAAAACTGGTGAACAACTATCCGAAGGGGAACGCGGCGAATTAGTCGTCACTCCCCTTGTAAAAGAGGCGATGCCGTTACTACGATACCGGACAGGTGATATCACAATGCTGATGGAAGACGGATGCCTTTGCAGGAGAGGTAATAAAATCGCAAGAATTACCGGAAGAACCGATGACATGCTTGTCATACGGGGGATCAATGTCTTCCCGTCGCAGGTAGAGCATATTCTCCTAGAGATTCCGGAGGTAGGCAATCAGTTTATGGTCTATATCGACAGAATAAATCATCTTGATGAGATGACCGTCGAAGTTGAGATCAACCGAAAATTTTTCAGTGGCGAACTTGCGGATCTTGCAAAACTCCAGAAGAAGGTTGTAAAGGCACTCAGGGACACTCTCGAATTAAGAACTGCAGTCAGACTGGTCGAACCGGGTTCCCTGCCGCGCTTTGAGGGGAAGGCAAAAAGGGTGATTGACAGAAGGGAGGGAATGTGATGAAATACTGGGATTCTCAGATTGAGGAGATGCCAAAGGAAGATATCCGGAGAATGCAGTACAAGTTATTAAAAAACCTGGTAAACAGACTCTATAGTTTTTCCTCTTTTTACCATGATCGGATGAAAGAGCAAAAAATTCATCCGGATGATATCCGGGATATTTCTGATATCAAGAAGCTTCCATTTATGTTCAAACGGGATTTAAGAGACAACTATCCGGACAAGATCTTCACTGCATCCCGAGAGGAGCTGGTAAGATATCACGTTTCATCGGGAACTACCGGAAAACCGACGGTCGTAGGTTATACCCAAAATGATCTCAACAACTGGACAATATCCCTTGCCCGTGCTTTGACTTCAGTTGGACTCGGAAGAGGCGATACAATTCAGGTCAGCTACGGTTATGGATTGTTCACAGGTGGTCTGGGACTTCATTATGGTGCAGAACGGATAGGCGCAACGGTCTTGCCAACGAGTGTGGGCAATACCGAACGCCAGATAGAATTGATGCAGGACCTTGGCGCAACGGCAATAGCCTGTACTCCTTCGTACCTTTTGCACATTGGAGAGGTAGCGGAAAAGATGGGGATTGATATAAAAAATGATACCAAGCTAAGAACCGGGATTCTTGGCGCTGAGCCGTGGACCGATGGAATGCGAAAAAGGATCGAAGAGTGGCTTGGAATAAAGGCATTTGATATCTACGGGACGAGCGAGTTATCCGGACCTATGTTTACTGAATGTGCTGAGCAGAAAGGTTTCCACGTATGGTCCGATCTCGCACTCGCCGAAATCGTCGATCCCTCAACCGGAGAACCCCTTGAAGCAGGCGAGCGGGGAGAGCTTACCATAACTGTTCTCCAAAAAGAAGCGCTTCCAATGATACGGTACCGGATTGGGGATATTTCAGTCATAAATGATGATGTATGTGCTTGCGGACGAACGCATCCAAGGGTCCAGCGAATACAAGGAAGGGTGGATGATATGCTCATCATTCGCGGCATCAATGTATTTCCATCCCAGGTCGAATACACTTTAATGACAATTCCGGAAGTCGGGCAACATTTCCAAATTGTCGTAGATCGAAAGGGAGCACTTGATGAGATGCTTGTCCGTGTTGAATTGACAAAGGAAGCTTTCAGCGATAAAATTAATGATCTGATGCAAATCGGACAGAAGGTCGAACATCGGCTCAGAAATTCGCTGAACGTAAATGTCGAAGTTGAGCTTGTAGAGCCGGGATCTCTACCACGATTCGAAGGAAAATCGAAAAAAGTTATTGACAAGAGGTCGATGTGAATGGAGACCCAAAAGTATGTAATCAGGCAAATATCAGTATTTTCCGAGAACCGCCCTGGCCGTCTGGCAGCTATCGCGCACGCTCTGGGAGAAGAAAAGATCAACATCCTTGCCTTTAGTATCGCCGAAGCAAATGGGTTCGGTGTTGTAAGGGCATTGGTGGATCATCCGGAAAAAGCGCACGCAAAATTATCCAAACTTGGTTTTAATATCGCATTTACGGATGTAATCGCAGTTCAGATGAAAGACCAACCCGGGGGTCTTTATGAAGTAGCAAAGATTCTCGGGGATTCGGGGATAAACATAGAATATTCGTACGCTTATTCCGGAAAGGAGGGGGCAGTGCTAATTCTGAGGGTGGATCAGGTGGATGAAGCGATAAAAAAGATTTTCGGTTCTGGTGCAACCCTTCTCGAACGATCAAAATTTCATTGAAGATATCATCTTTTTTCCCATTTTATCAGCTCTACAATTCCGGAAAGTGTATCTCCCCGCCGTATTTCTTCGCGTATTCTTTCCTCGTTTTTTTTGACTTCAAGGGCCCGCCTTGCAATCTCATACGCACGTGCGGACGGTATAACGACAACGCCACTTTCGTCACCGATGACCCAGTCTCCGGGACTGACCTGCTGTCCACAGCATACGATCTCGGCATCGATCTCGCCAAACCCTTTAGGTTCCCCTGCATTCGGCACAACAGCCCTCGCAAAAACAGGAAACTGCATCGATTTGATATCGTCGACATCACGAACAGCCCCGTCAATTACAACCCCGGCCAATCCTTTTTTTATTGAACTGAGGGTAGCAAGCCCCCCCCAGGGCGCAACATGAGTTCCTCCATCATTGTTTATAACGATAACATTTCCTGTATTGGCACGATCGATCGCTTCAACGGGCTTTGCCCAGTCACCTGCGAACGTCTGAACTGTAACAGCTTTTCCTGCCATCTTGGTATCCCCACAAATTGATATAAGTCCGGTCATTGCCCCCTTGCGATGCATGGCATCCGTCACATTTGGTGATGACACCTGCATGAGAATAGACAGGATTTCATCATCGAGGGATTTTTTTTCTGGGAGGTTAGTTGATGGGCGATCAATCGAGCTCCGGATCTCTTTAGTAGAACGGGTAACATCTGCAGAACGAACGATATTACCACCAACAATAATTATTTCTGCTCCGGAAAGAACTGCATCTCCTGCGCTATCAGCGTCGAGGCCTCCAGCAACAGCCAAAGGAATGTTTACACTGCCTTCTAATGACTTCAGAAGTTCTATCGAATCCTTTCCGATCATCTGCTGGTCTATTCCGACATGAGCACAAATAAAATCAACTTGCATCGATTCGAGTTCGCGAGCCCGGATCAGGGGATCTTTTACGTTAATGAGATCCGCCATTATCCGGATTCCATAGAGTCGTGCCGCTTTAACCGCTTCGATAATAACTGAGTTATCAGAATCTGCTAGGACACATACGATGTTGGCACCGGCCTTCGCAGCCATTTCAACTTCCAGGGTACCGGTATCTGCCACTTTCATATCAGCGATGAGGACCGCATTGGGGAAATGATCCCGAAAAGACCGTACTGCATGCATCCCTTCACTTTTAATTAAAGGGGTACCAATTTCGATCCAATCTGAGCCGCCATCAAGAGATTCCTTGGCGATCTGCAGTGCTCTGTTGAGCTCAAGAACGTCGAGGGCTACCTGCAGGACTGCTCTTTTCATGATCAATGATGTGAAGGCTCACGTTTAATATTATCCGCAATTCTGCAATTCACGGAGCAGAAAACTTTTAAAAAAAATTATACGATCCACGAATCCTGTAACCGGGATAGGAGGAGAGTAAAATGGAAATTTCATATTTTCTTTTTGCACAATGCGATCCCCATTAACAGTGCAATGGTTGTTACCATTACATCGAATCCGGGTGCTGCAGTTGCAGATGAGACGGTCTGAACCGGGAGGTTCGTTGCTGCAGGAGTTACTTCTATGGTATTCATGGAAGTGGTGGTGACAAAGGGGGCCGTTGACGTCGTAGGCGATGGTGTCGGAATTCTGGTTTCCGTTGTCGGAATTGGCGTCGGCCTTGGTGTGGAGGGAGGGGTTGTTGCAATTACCGTTGGATTTGTCGTCGTTACTCCCGAGCGTA
>Ga0335079_10010600_pt1 | contig 10495 bp, 8 predicted proteins | sample Lox_Sample_33_FD_206719 | JGI IMG/M metagenome (GOLD analysis project Ga0335079, IMG submission 206719) | Soil microbial communities from Loxahatchee National Wildlife Refuge, Florida, United States - Lox_Sample_3.3 | ecosystem: Environmental > Terrestrial > Soil > Wetlands | place: USA: Florida... | reverse complement strand
TAGCCTTCGTCGAGGATGCCGAAAATTCCAGGCGTCTCGTCGACGCCTTCGAGCAGCAGTTGCCTGGTTTTGGCCGGGAATTGGTCGAAGGGCGTGTTCAGGTTGATTTTGAATTTGCGCGCCAGTTCGCCCAGCCGATGTTGCATCATCCACGAATTGCCGCCCGGCCCGAGCCCGCCATCGAACAGCGGCTTGGAGCGATCGACAATCACCTTGACCTCGTCGAACGACCACTTGTTCCCCAGGCCGTTGCACTCTTCGCACGCGCCGTAGGGGCTGTTGAAGGAGAACGAGCGCGGCTCGAGCTGCGGCACGCTGGCTCCGCACTCGGTGCAGGCCAGCTTCTGCGAGTAGAGGCGCTCCTCACCGTTGACCACCGCGATCAGCACGAGCCCGTTGGCGAGCTTCGTGGCGGTGTCGATGGAGGCTTCCAGACGCTTCTCGATGCCGGGCTTGACCAAAAGCCGGTCGACCACCACCTCGATCGTATGGTTTTTGCGCTTGTCGAGCGGGATGTCTTCTTCGAGCGAGCGGAGGACGCCGTCGACGCGGGCGCGGAAGCCCAGCTTCGCGTACTTTTCCAGTTCTTTCTTGTATTCGCCTTTGCGCCCGCGCACCACCGGGGCCATCACCATGATCCGGTCTTCGGGCTTGAGCGCCAACACGTGTTGCAGGATCTGCTCCGTGGTCTGGCGCGAAATTTCGTTGCCGCACAGCGGACAATGCGGCACGCCAATCGAGGAATAGAGCAGGCGCAGATAATCGTAGATTTCGGTGATCGTGCCGACGGTCGAACGGGGGCTGCGGCTGGTGGTCTTCTGTTCGATGGAGATGGCGGGGCTGAGGCCGTCGATGGAATCGACGTCGGGCCGTTCCATCTGGTCGAGGAACTGGCGCGCGTAGGTGGAGAGCGTCTCGACATAGCGGCGCTGCCCTTCGGCGTAGATCGTGTCGAAGGCCAGCGACGACTTGCCCGAGCCGCTCAGGCCGGTGATCACCGTCAAGCTATTGCGCGGGATTTCGATGTCGATATTTTTCAAGTTGTGCTGGCGCGCGCCATGCACAGTGATCCGGTCCAGCATAGTGAGTCGCGACGGGGGAAGGTGAATCTCTTATTGTGACGCGAGTTGTGCCGTGTCGGCAAATGGGGTTGGCCGGTCGCCGGCACGGTATTGTAACGAAGAGGAGGTGCGGTTTGAAAATCAAGCTGGCGATAATGGTGGCGGTGAGTGCGGCGATCGCGATGGCGGCGGACGCGCCGGGCACAGGCCACTTCAGCATCATGGGTACGAAGAGCATGTCGAGCCCGATCCGGATCAACCGGTGCGACATCTCGAAGCCGGGCAAAACAGCGCTGGCGGGATACACCATCGACGTGGCGGAGGATCCGATGGTGGGAAGCATCATCTTTCAGATTCCGTCTTACGCCCAGGATGGCGTATTTACAAGCGAGCCCGCGGATGCCGCCCAGAAGCCGCGGCCGGTGGTCTTCGCGGCGGTTGCCCGCTTGCAGCGGAGCGATCCGTTCGCTTCGCCAGTCATGCAAGGCACCACCGGCGCCTTGATCGCCACCATCCGCGACCATGGCAAGAGTGGAACCCTCGAGATGCATGACGTTACGTGGATGTTGGACAAGCCGTACAAAGTCTCCGGTCTGATGACCTGGACCTGTTCCTCCGTGAAAGTGGACTAGGTGTGCCCGGCGCCAACTCGATAGGATGATCCTCTCCGCTGAACCGCACGACACGGGAAAACGGCTGGATCAACTCATCCACGAACGTCTGCCGCAGTACAGCCGGTCACGGATCCAGGAGTGGATCCGCAGCGGACAGGTACGCATCAACGGTGCGGCGCAACGGGCGTCGTACCTGATCCGGCGCGACGATGCCATCGAGGTGGAGCCGTCGGAACCTCCGCCCCTGCACGCCACCGCGGAAGATCTTCCGTTGACGGTTCTCTACGAAGACGAAGACGTGGTGGCGATCGATAAGCCGGCAGGGATGGTGGTGCACGCCGGCGCCGGAGTCCACGCCGGTACGGTAGTCAATGCGCTCTTGCATCGTTTTGGAAAGCTATCGAGCGAGGGCGGACCGCTGCGGCCGGGAATCGTGCACCGGCTCGACCGGTTTACGAGCGGGGTGCTGCTGGCGGCGAAGAACGATTTCGCGCATCAGGCGCTTGCGAAGCAGTTCTCCGGCCGCGAGGTGGAAAAAGTTTATCTCGCGCTGGTGCACGGGGCGGTGAAGCCGGAGAGCGGGCGCATCGAGCGGCCGATCGCGCGCGACCCGGTGCGGCGTATCCGTATGACCGCCCGCCTGGACCGCGGAAGGACGGCGCGGACGGAATACCGCGTGCTCCGGCGCTTCGCGCATTTTACGCTGCTCGATGTGCGGATCGGGACCGGGCGCACGCATCAGATCCGCGTGCACCTCTCGAGCGCCGGGCATCCGGTGGTGGGCGACACGCTCTACGGCGCGCCCGCGAAGATTGAAGGACGGCCGCCGCTCGGGCGATATTTCCTGCATGCGCAGCGCATTCGCTTTCGCCAGCCCTCGACGGGCGAAGCGATTACCGTCGAAGCGCCGCTGCCGCTGGAACTCGAGGGGTGGATGGCCGGCGTCGATGGGCAACGCTGATGGTGGCCGTTTTGGGAAGTTGGCGCGATACGTAATAAATCGCACTTATTGCGGCTCTTCAGACCGATCACTCTGCTTTTCCAAACCAATAATTCTATTGATGTCGGAGGCGAGTTGGCTGCAACCATACGGCAAATGACGGATTGTGACAGGCGGAGTTCGCAGTGTATCGTTTCTAATCCACCACTGGCGCCGGCATCCGGGCGGCGCTGTCCGCACACTGAACGGCCATGGATCAGGAGTCTATCCGATGAAACTCGCCGGGAAGACGGGAATCGCGAAGGCAGCGCGGAAGCAACGGGTTCGAAGGCAGGACGTCGGCATTTGGGAATTGCGGCTTTATATCGCGGGCCAGACTCCGAATTCAATTACCGCAGTGACCAATTTGAAGAGGATCTGCGAGGAGCGGCTTCCCGGGCGTTACCGGATCGACGTCATCGACCTCCTGCTGAACCCGCAACTCGCGAAAGGAGACCAGATTATCGCCATCCCGACTCTGGTGAGACGGCTCCCCGCACCAATGAAACGGATCGTCGGCAATTTATCGAAAAGCGAACGGGCGGTAGTAGGATTAGACCTGCAAGCAAGGTGACCGGAAGGGCTTGGTGAAATGGGCACGAAAGTAAGGAACCGAAAGCCGGTAGAGCGCAGTTTGCGGAAGTCGCTAACCGGGATACAAGGGCTTGACGAGATTACGCGCGGAGGGTTGCCGGCCGGGCGGCCCACCCTGGTCTGCGGCAGCGCCGGCTGCGGCAAGACGCTTCTCTCCATGGAATTTCTCGTGCGCGGGGCCACCGAGTACAACGAGCCTGGTGTGTTCATGGCGTTCGAAGAAACGGCCGAGGAGCTCGTACAGAACGTGCGCTCGCTCGGTTTCGATCTGGATGATCTGGTGGCGAACAAGAGACTGGCGCTCGATTTCGTCCAGGTGGAGCGCAGCGAGATCGAAGAGGCCGGCGAGTACGATCTCGAAGGACTGTTTGTGCGGCTCGGTTATGCCATCGATACAATCGGCGCCAAGCGGGTGGTGCTCGACACCATCGAGACGCTGTTCGGCGGGCTCTCGAACGCCGGCGTGATCCGTGCCGAACTGAGACGGCTCTTTCGCTGGCTCAAAGACAAAGGCGTTACCGCCATTGTCACCGGCGAGCGCGGGGACGGCACTCTGACCCGTAACGGCCTCGAGGAATACGTCTCCGACTGTGTGATTCTGCTGGACCATCGCATCACCGAGCAGGTCTCGACGCGCCGCATGCGAATCGTCAAGTATCGAGGCTCCAGCCACGGCACCAATGAATATCCGTTCCTGATCGACGAAAAAGGTTTTAGCGTCCTGCCCATCACCTCACTCGGTCTCGAGCATCAGGTCAGCGACGAGCGCATCTCGAGCGGGATACCGCGGCTCGACACGATGCTCGGCGGCAAAGGTTATTATCGCGGCAGCACCGTTCTCATTTCCGGCACGGCCGGCTGTGGCAAAAGCAGCCTCTCGGCCCACTTTGCGCAGGCCGTTTGCCAGCGCGGCGAGCGGTGCCTCTACATTGCGTTCGAGGAATCTCCCGGCCAGATCCTTCGCAACATGCGTTCGATCGGCATCGATCTGGAACCGTGGGTCAAAAAAGGACTGCTCCGTTTTCAGTCCACCAGAGCCACCACCGACGGTCTGGAAGTGCACCTCGCTAAATTCCATAAACTGATTCAGGAATTCGAGCCGCGCGCCGTGATTATCGATCCGGTGGGCACGCTGGTGCAGGCGGGAGCGCTCCGCGACGCGCGGACCATGCTGACACGGCTCGTCGACTTCCTGAAGGCGCGGCAGATCACCGCCGTGTTGACGAACCTCACTTCCGGGCGCGACTCGGCGGAAAGCACGGACGTGGAAATTTCTTCGATCGTGGATACCTGGCTGCTGTTGAGGGACATCGAACTAGGTGGCGAACGCAACCGCGCCCTGTACGTTCTGAAGTCCCGCGGGATGGCGCACTCCAATCAGATTCGGGAGTTTCTGTTGACCGAGCACGGAATTGAATTGATGGAGGTCTATGTGGGCGCCGAGGGAGTCCTCACCGGATCGTCCCGGTTGTCTCAGGAAGCGCGGGAACGGGCTGCGGCTTTGTCGCGCGAGCAGCAGATGGAAGCCCGCCAGCGGGAACGGGAACGCAAACGCGAAGCCCTGGAAGCCCGGATTGCCGCCATGCGAAAAGAGTTTGAAGCAGAGGATGCCGAGGCCGCCCGTCTGGTGGATCAAGATAGGAGCCGCGAACAGGAACTCGGGCTGGACCGCGAAGCCATGGGTCGTAGCCGTCAGTCGGATGAAGCCGGCACGGCCGAGCGCGTTCCGGAGAAGTCAAACGGACGTGCGGACAGTGCCCGAGTGTGAGCGTGGGGCGGGTCTGCGAACCTGCCAAGCCTGGAAGGCTGCAGCCATCCTCACGGCTTGGCGGCTAAGAGCGCAGGCCGAAGCGCCGCGACCGAGGTTTGCGGTTCCGGACGGCCGAAGCGGCGCCTCGCGAAGACCACGCCGCGGAGCGGGTCGGCGCCCGCCGGCAGTTCCTTGGCGCCAGCAGGGAAGTGGTTCGACTTCAAAATGTAGGCGAGGACCGCCGCGTTGGTTTCCTGACTGAGTTGCCCGGGACGGTTGGCCGGCATCGAAATCTGGATCTCGTCGGCGATGTCGCCGAGAGCGGTAAGGTCCCAATCGGCGGCAAAGTCGGCCCCAGTCAGCGGCGGGGCCTGGTCGGTCCCTTCGAGCTTCGGGCCGTGACATGACGCGCAGTATCGGCGATAGGCGCCTTCGCCGCGCTGAGCCTGAGATTCGGTGTAAATGCCATCCCACACCGAGGGCGGGAATTCGGCCTGGATGGCAAGGCACGCTATGCCGCCGAGAAGCAGAATCCGTCCGCGCCGCCAACGAGAGCGATCGATCATAGACCTTCCGCTTGTGCCAGTCTATCGCATCGGGCTGCTATCCTGAGCGCCATGGAGCTGAAACTGGTGCCGCTGGAGGTTCCCGAAGGCGGGAACCTGATTCTCGGGCAGACCCATTTCATCAAGACCGTGGAAGACGTTTACGAGGCGATCGTCAACACCGTGCCGCAGATGAAATTCGGCGTGGCTTTTAATGAGGCGTCCGGACCCTGTCTGACCCGCGTAGACGGCAATGACGACGCGCTTCAAGCGGTGGCGCAGAGGAACGCCGCCGCGCTGGCCGCCGGCCACGTGTTCGTGGTCGTCATGAAAGACGGCTACCCGATCAATGTGCTGGGGCGCATCAAAGACGTGCCCGAAGTCTGCTCGATTTTCTGCGCGACGGCGAACCCGGTGCAGGCGATCGTGGCGGAGAGCGAGCAAGGGCGCGGCGTGCTGGGAGTGATCGACGGCTTCCCGCCGAAGGGTGTCGAGACCCCAGCCGACGTCGAAAAGCGGCGCGGGTTTCTGCGGACGATCGGGTACAAGCGGTGAACGTAACGGAACGGCCCGCCACGGCACATTGGTAGGTGAGGTAGAATCGTCTGACATCCATGCCGGTGGCCGTCGGAACGAAACTCGGCCCTTATGAAATCGTCGCGCCACTCGGGGCGGGAGGCATGGGCGAGGTGTACCGGGCTCACGATGGCATACTCCATCGCGACGTCGCTATCAAGTTTCTCAAGCCCGAATCCATGGGTAACCAGCAGGCGGAGAAACGATTACTCCGGGAAGCTCAATCGGTTGCCCGGCTCGATCACCCGAACATCTGCACGGTGTACGAGGTCGTCACTTCCAGCGAACAGGCATTCATCGTCATGCAGTTCGTGGACGGCGACACGCTCAAGGAACGGGTGACCGCCGCTTCAGGGTCCGGAGCGAAGAAGGGTTTGCCCATCGAGGAAGTCTTGAGTATTGCGGCACAGGTTTCGGATGCATTGGCGGAGGCACACCGGCACGGAATCGTACACCGTGATATCAAACCGCAGAACGTAATGCTGACCAGGGCAGGTCGGGTTAAGGTGCTCGATTTCGGGCTGGCCAAGACGGTTTTGCCGATGTCCCCGGAGGAGCAGACCCGCAGCCTCCTCACGGTGCCGGGTGCCGTGCCGGGCACCGCGCGCTACATGTCCCCCGAGCAAATCCGCGACGAAGATCTCGATGCGCGCAGCGATGTCTTCAGCCTGGGGATACTCTTGTATGAACTCCTGACCGGCGAGCATCCGTTTCCGGGATCAAGCTCCGGTGACACGATTTCCGCCATCTTGACGCGCGAGCCGCCGGCCATTCGGGAAAGTTCGCCGATTCCATTGGAACTTCGAGAGCTGCTGCGGAAGTGCCTGGAAAAGGATAAGGCCCATCGCTATCCATCAGCGGCGGAAATTGGCGTGCAGCTCGCCACGATTCGAACGCAATGGGATTCCACCGAGCACAGCGTTCCGCCTGGAAATCCGCCGCCTCCGCCACCGACTTTGGCCGCCCCATTTGGCTCAGCGGTGTTCGTGGGACGGGAGTCCGAACAGCGGACGATGGCCGAAGCCTGGAATCGCACGAAGAACGGCCAACGAAACATCATACTGGTTAGCGGAGAGCCTGGCATAGGAAAGACGCGGCTGTGTTCGGAGTTTGCCCGTTCCTGTGCCGGCGACAGGGCCACTGTCCTCATCGGTCGCAGCGACGAGCAAGCGCTGGTGGCTTATCAGCCTTTCATTGAGGCGCTCGGATGGTACGTTCGGACGTGCTCTCGTACCGATTTGCTGTCCCACCTGGGTGCGGCCGGGGGCGGGGCGGAACTGGGATTGATTCTGCCGGATCTGGCGCGCCGAGTACCCGGCCTGCCCGCGGCGGCTCCGATAAACGCCGAAGCGCAGCGATTCCGCCTTTTCGAGACAGTTACCGGCTTTTTGATATCGATCTCGTCTTCTCATCCGACTCTTTTTGTCTTCGATGATTTGCAATGGGCCGATCAGGCGTCTTTGCTGATGCTGCGGCATCTGGCACGGTCGTCCGTATCCGCGCGGTTGTGCATTTTGGTGAACTATCGGGATAGCGAGTTGACGAACCGCAGCCTGTTGGCGGAGATGCTCGCGGAATTCCGGCGTGATTCCTCCGTAACTCGAGTGACGCTCTCGGGCCTGAGCGAACCGGCAGTCGGCGAAATCGTTGAATCTCTGGCTCAGCGCCCTCCCGACTATCTCGTGAAGGCCGTCGCGGAAAACAGCGGAGGGAATCCGTTCTTCGTTGGGGAGATGCTCCGGCACCTTGTAGAGACGGGAGCATTCACGATCTTGCGGGACACGATAAGCCTTCGGCATTCGGATCTTGGCGTGCCGGAAGGTGTCCGGGACGTGATCCGTCACAGACTGTCGCGCTTAAGCGAAGACTGCACGCGCCTGCTGACCACCGCGGCAATTGTCGGTCAGGAGTTCGATCTCGTGCTGCTGGAATCGGTTGCGGGCGTGTCCGAAGAGCGCATGCTGGACGTGATCGACGAGGCGGTTCGCGCCCAACTGATTATTGAAGCCGCTGGCGACCGGTGCCGATTCGTTCATGCATTGATCCGCGAAACCGTATACGAGGAGCTGAGCGGGCCGCGACGCGCCCGGATGCACCGAAAGATTGGTGAAGCGCTGGAGCGGATCAAAGGAAACGCGCCGCCGTTGGCGGATCTGGCGTACCACTTTCACGAGGCCGTAACGGTTGGCACGGTCGAGAAAGCCGTCGAGTACGCGACGCGGGCGGGTGACGCCGCGGCAGCCTCGCTGGCTCAAGAAGAGGCCGCTCGATTCTACGCCATGGCGCTGAAATCGGTGGAGTCGGCGCCCGCAGGACCTCAGACCACGGCGACGCGTCTTGATTTGCACAGTCGCAGAGGCCGGGCATTCACCGCGATTGGGCAATGGGCCGCCGCAAAGGGGGAATTCGAGCGCGCGGTCGCCTGCGTCGATCCCCAGATGGCCGAGGTACATTGTGAATTACTGTTGGGCATCGCCGAGGCGGCCTTCTGGTTGGGCGGCGAGGTTTCGGCTGTCGCGGAGCTTGCCTCGAAGGCGCTGGCACTGGCCGAACGGATTCCGGCTCGTCCGGATCTGGTGGCCAATGCGATGGCCCGGGCGGCTCATTGCGCAATGGTGTCGGGCAACATCGAGTCGGCCGTTTCTCTCAATCTGCGGGCGGTCGATACCGTGGCTGGCCAGCGTACGCTCGCGTATCCCCACGGAACGATCGCTCTCTATCTCACGGGTCGATCCAGCGAGGCGGTGAGTCTCGGGCGCAAGGCCGCCGAGTTGGCGCGCTCGTCACAAGACCTGGGCTTCATTATGCAGGCTTTGCCGCATCTTGCGATCAGCCTGGCGGCATCGGGGGCTTATCGGGAGGCGCAGGAAGTCTTCGCCGAGGCTCGGCAGTTGGGCAAGAAGTACGGCACCATCGCACCTTTAGCTCGCGTTGTCGCGTTCGAGGCCGGCCTTCATCTGAGCCTATTCGATTATAAAGGCGCGGAGACGCTTCAGCAGGAGGCGCGGGAGTTGGCGTCCAGTGTGGCATTCGCGCCTGCCTTCATCAGCTCCGGAATCGATATGCTGCTGACCTTTGCGCGCACACACAATCCTGGCGCGGCTGAAGGATTTCTTGACGAAATGAGTATAGGCGCTGCGAAGCATCCCTGGCATCGAGGTTTGTGGGCGGTACGCCTTAGTCAAGCGAGGGCCGAACTGGCACTGTCCCTCCCTGAATGGGAAAAGGCCATTGTGCAAGCGACCGCAGCGGCCGCCGAGGCTCGCAAGATCGGCCGCCCCAAGTATGAGGCCTTGGCCCTGATCGTGCGCGCGCAGGCGAGGGCTGCCCTCCATCGCAGGGATGAAGCCATCGCCGATGCCCGCGGCGCGGTTGCCCTGGCCCGCCGAACGGGTGACCCTGCGCTTCTGCTGCGCGCGCTCGACACGCAGTTATGTATCAATGGCGACGATGATTTGTTGGCGGAGGCGCGCTCCGTCGGCATCCGGATCAGTGAAGCCCTCTCGGACGATACGATGCGGCTCCGGTTCAGCGATTCAGAAACGATGCGGCGTATTCTACGGGGTCAGGAAGCTTCGCGGGTACCGTAAGCCACCGGACCATCGCCGGCGTTACTTGGCCAGGTCGATGCCGAGCTTCTTGAGTTCCTCGGAATAGTAGCGCCTGTGCAGCAGATCCCACTCCTCGGTGCCCTCGGGGATTTCCCGCTTTTGCGAACGGATCTTCAGGCGGGCGGTGCGGTCCACTTTTTCTTCGGCGACCAGCAGCTCCGTCATCGAGCGGACAATCTCCAGCCGGACGTTGTTGGGATCCTTATCCTTCAAGCGCAACTCGCGGCTGTGGCGGAGAGTGTCGACGATCTTGTGGGAGATGTCGGTGACTTTGTCGCGCGACAGCTTCATGGCGTCGCCCGAATCGCGGCCGGACGCCCGAATCACCTTGCGCTGCGTGATGAGCGTGTTCTTGATGCGGCGGAACATCTCCTGGTAGCTCACGCCTTCGCGGCGCATGTACTCGCTGTATTGGCTGAGGAGATCGCGCACTTCATCGTTGAGGCGGTCCTCGACGGCGAGTTCTTCCTCGATCACCTCGCCAATTTTTTGGGCCACCGCGTCGGGCGCAGTGGTTTCAATGATCCTGGGAGTCAACCGATTGACGAGTTGTCTGGAAATGTAGGCGACAAATTCTCTGGCCAGCAGCATTCTACGCGCGCAAGCCGTAGTGTAGCACACAGTTGCATTGGGCTCGGATTGCGCGCGGGCCTTAGTTCACCGTGGCGTCCAGCTCTCCATGCCCCAGCCGGACGTGGATTCGGGAGTCCCGCGGCGCATCGCGCGCGTCTTTGACGATGCCGGTTTCATAGGAGACGATCGCAT
>Ga0335079_10010597_pt1 | contig 10496 bp, 13 predicted proteins | sample Lox_Sample_33_FD_206719 | JGI IMG/M metagenome (GOLD analysis project Ga0335079, IMG submission 206719) | Soil microbial communities from Loxahatchee National Wildlife Refuge, Florida, United States - Lox_Sample_3.3 | ecosystem: Environmental > Terrestrial > Soil > Wetlands | place: USA... | reverse complement strand
GAAACCTAGAAAGTCAGATAAAACTATGGCCGAGTAATTACATTCCCTTCGCTTTGGCCAGAACCGTTTGAACAATAAGTTCTCCTAGACCAGATTCACCCCCGGAGGTGAGCTTGCAGAGACTACGGTCTAGATTGAGTTGGCCACGTATGAACGATTCCAGGTCCTGATCAGACGCACCAATTTCTCGGAGCTCAAGGCTTGCAAATCCAGACATGTACTCTACGGCGAAAGGCCTACCGGTAACCATTAGCCGCACTATAGGTCGCAACTTCTCAAGATGTCGGAGGAGGATTTCGACTGTATGTTCGCTCGTTGGGCATTCGTCAAGTGCATCTATTACAAGAAAGATCTTTGTAAATTTAGATCTTTCAGCCTCAAGGGCAACGGCAATATCTTTAAGCATGGGGGAGGTTTCCCGTTTTAAATGCTTCCGGTAGAGTTCTCGTGTCTCATCAGATACAGATGACTTGCGCTGAAGAATGTGCTTCAGAATACTTCGCAAAATGTCCACTGGCTTGAATTCTTGTTTGTGATCGAAGTAGACACATGCCAATCCGATGTTTTCGTCGTAACAAAATTTGTTTTCGAGATAATTGATTGCGATTGATCTGAAAGTCAGCAAAAGCGGAGGTTCTTACTATACGCAATAATTGTCTTGCCCACACCGGCTATCATGAGATCAGTGACAAGAAAAAAAGCGGGTTTACGATCGCCCGGACACCACAGGACAGTGTTTTCGGAGCTAGTGACCCAGTTTTGGAAGGCCGGGTCATTTAAGAACCATTCTCCGGTTCCCTCTTGATGACGCTGAAAGCTATCATCCTGTTTTGCCCAGAAATTTAAATCAGAAAGCCATCGGATGATGGTTTCGCTGTCTTGGTCCTGAAGTCTATCTCGTTGATCTACAGTGTTAGCCTTGAACCTGCTAATGGTCATCTTGCCTTTCATCATATCGCCAAGTTCGTCGACGCTGGCTTTGATGGCTTCACTGAGAGCCCTACAATTAGGTATTGCCTAAAACATGGCGTACATGTGCTCATTCTGTAGCGCAATATTCAAGAGAGCCTTGATTCGTTCGATGCGAGTTATGAGGAGCGTGACTTCCCCTTTCGCAAAAGGCCAGACCAGAGCTTTGGCGGACTTGGACCACTTGCCTGTCGGAGGCGCGAGTTTGGACTCTATGCGTTTCAACACTGCACTCAGCTGTTCAAGAGGGCCTTGCCGTCTCTTCAGAGCGTCGATCGTCTCCTTCCACTTGGATTTATTGGAATAGCGATGTAGCTTGGCGAGCACGTCGCGCGTCGCAACCACTTCTTGTAGCAACGCTTGTTTCTCGTCGGTCGCCTCGTAAACATCCTTCATATACTCGATGACAACTTTCGCAAATTCCAGGAGGTTGGCAAGGCTGGCAGCCAGTCCTATCCCCTCCATCGTGACGGGTGCCTCCTCCGCGTGTGGCGGCTCGGGGGACAAAGCAATCGGTGCGGAAATTCGCGAAGCTCCCGCTATTGGTGTCTGCGGTTCTGTTGATGTCGGACCCGGCCTGTGCACGGCGCACAACGGACAAGGGCGAAGACAACGGTCGCGCGTGGTTCTGCGGATAGAAAGGTTCAAGGGCAAAGGGTGACGGCTCAGCGGGACCCCGGTATGATCGTTGCTGGCTGAGGCAAAGGCTCATAATCCTGGTCGAATTCGTAACACCGCTGCCCAGTGGAACGTTGCCGGGTTGGGGCGATGTCTGTGTCTGTGGCTGTGTCCGCGTTATTTTTCCTGTGCCGTCTCGCTACAACTCCAGGGGCAAATCTCAACCCTGACCCAACACGCCTCAGCCTCAGTATGCAGCCCGCGATATCCGCTGTGCTCGTCGCAGCCGTTCTCCTGTCGCTCGTCGTCGGCGCCCCAACGCCGTCTCAAAGCGCTCGCCCGTCGCCCGCAGTCGAACCCGCGTTCGTTCCCGATCCCTCCGGAAGGGGGACCATCGGCCTCGTCACCTCCTGCGTCCTCACATTGTCGCTTTGTGTATGGACCGCGCTTCATTTGAACTGTTACGCGCCCGGAACAAGCAGCTTTACAAAGTTTTGGATTAAGGCGACTTGGGCTGGCATCGCGTTGATAGCCCCTGAATACGTTCTATGGCACGCGATTCATCAGTGGGAGACTGCTCGCCAACTTTGCAATGAGGTCAACGAATACCTCTTCCCCAAAGACAATCAAACTGAAAACCTACCCGAAGACGCGCAGTCTCAACCGGCGCCGCCATTGGAACCTTCGACATCGGGCGAGCTGCCAGTCGATGACATTCAGACCGCCCAACCTGAAGCCCACACCACCCACCAGGTCGTGCTGGAGCCTTCGACGTCCAACGCATCCCGCAATGAATCGATTGAACCTCTGCTGGAACCGTCTCACCCCGACATTGAGCGTCCTTCTGAAACCGAACTTGACATTGAAAAGAATCAGAAACATCGATGGAAAATCGAGCACGGGTTTTTCGCTGTCATGGGAGGCTTCCAGATCACAGTGACACAGAAGGAATATGAATGGGTGCTCGAAGCTCCAAAACGAATCCTTACGCCCAAGGGGATTGTATTCTTCGCAAAGCATGGACTTCTTCCTGATCTCCCGTCGAAACGCTTGAAGGAACGAGGGAAGGCAGATCAATTAGCCAAAACACTGGTATGCGCTCAAGCAATTTGGATGGTTATCCAAACAATTGCCAGGAAGGCATCCGGTCTTCCGATCACATTGTTGGAGTTAAATACGTTGGCGCACGTAGGCTGCGCAGTTTTCATGTACCTTGTCTGGTGGAAGAAACCTCAAAACGTGAGTGTATTGATTGATGTGCCGATCAGTCCACGCCTTGGGGCGGCGTTATCATCTCCGTCATTGGGTTGGTTCGCGAGAAAAGATGAACGTCCACTCGTCGACGAAGTATTCAGCCCGCAGAATGAACAAGCGCGATTATCTATTCCTGAGTCCAAAGTCGAGTTCAGGGTGGAGGATATGGCGTCGAAATTTCACATCGAGGTCCTGAATATGCTGAACGCCAATGAGATCAGAAGTCTAGTCCGTCTAGACGGCGTATTCATGCTTCTGGCAAATCAAGGTCTAGAAGAAAGCCCTTTCTATAATTCCGGGGCATTGCCTCAACATTTGACGCAAATGGAGGTGACAAAGCTAACATCCAAATCCCTCTTAGGGGAGGAAGACGATATAACCAGAGACCTCCCGTTGTTTCATAGCGTTCATTGGTTTATCACATCTCAGGCCTCAAATCACTCCATCCATGGTAATCTTCAAGCGGTTTCGGAGTTAAAGCCTCTTGTGATTCTGACAGCCCTGGGTATGTTGTATGCCGGAATTCATGCATCATCGTGGAATGAGCACTTCCCAACAAAGGCGGAAGCAATATTGTGGCAGGTAGCCGTTTGTTATATCGGCGCAAGCGGATTCATAGCGATTGCCCTGCTGCTCATACCGGACAACATCGATCATGGCCCTAGCCAAGTTGGCCGATTAATTGCCGGAAGCGTTAACGGTAGTATGTTGGTTCTTGTGATTTTCCTCCTTGGCATACTTGTAGCATGCCGCTGTTATCTCATCATCGAGGCCTTCATTAGTATCCGCAGCCTCCCATTAGGTTCATATAGTACAGTGACTTGGGTGAACTTCCTCCCACATTTCGGCTAGAGTATATGTGGATTGAAGCAATGAGCTTCTCGTGTGTAGCCAAAACAACAAGGATTATTCAAGCAGAGGTCGATATCGCTTGCCTCTCATTATTCATTAGTACAAATCTCCAGGAACTGTACTTCCTGGAACAACACCCCAGCTTATGTCGGTTCCAACTCTCTTTTTGACATCGCTGCCTGTAGTAGGAAACTTTGGTTGCACCCTTCCGTAAACCTGCTCCATTCCTTCTTCCATATTTGCTTTCAGCCCTCGTTGATGGTCCCGTGGCCCTTATCGGGAGAAGATATTTCCCAGAATTGAACCCGACGCGCTACCGGGGCAGCAGGCCGAAGATTGGATGTGAGGTCAAGATGGAGCATGAAATGACGTGAGATTTTTTTTTCTCCACTTCATCTATGCACAGAGTTTGAACTAAGAACGGCTGTTAAGGTATAGATTACCAGCATGGACCAGGCATCAGTATGGCACGACCAATCTTAGTCGGCTCTTGCCGACCAATGGAACGGAAGCGATCCATCGTTGCGGCTTCCAACAGAACATCCATTTTCGATGGGATGGCATGTCTATCCAAAATTTAGTAGAGTAATCGCTGAATTGAAATTTCTTTGTTTTATCGGGATCTACGTTCATACGGATTCTCAAATTCAGGAGCTTGAAAGTCATGAAGGTTGTCCAAACCTCAGATGAGACGAACGAGACATAAATCGTGTTAGTTAAGAAAGCGTCCCATTGTCGCCCGTTCGAGGATGATCGGAGCACGGCTTTCAAGTTAGAAAAAGCATTTACCTATGTAGACTATCCTGCATCCACTACATTCCTCGGAGCAATACATAATTTCATAAAAGTATACCAATCTCAATATGGTGAATCTAAGATGACACTCTTCGACATTCTGTTAGGTTTGTGGCGAATCTGAGTTTTAGACGCCGTATGTTCATTGTGATCGTCTTGCTTGGCAGATTCTGAGCCTCCACCAAATGCATGCGAAAGGAACTTGAAACGTGTCTTTCCCTTGGTGGCCCTAGATTCAACCGTGTCGTTTCCATTGTCTGTATCGAATAAGTTTGGCACATCTGATTGGACTTACTCAACAAACCGTGGACTTGCAGTACTTTCCTAACCTCAATCCAGTCAAAAGAAACACATCGATTTTCGGCAATTGAGCGGGTCCCAACATGAACAGCTGTCTGATTAGACTCGCTTGCCGTCAAACAATAACGATACCTCTAACTTTCCCATTCACGATGACTGGGGAACCACTCATCCCAGAAACTGTACTGACCCGATACCGTGGCATAAAACCTCCGAGAACCACCAGACCATGAGTGATCACAAGTCGGCTTTTTGGGAAAAGCTCAAATACATCATCGACAATATCTCCGTCAATTAGACCGGGATGCATATTCCGGACATCACGTTCCGAATACAGCCCTGGATATCCAACTACATCAACGAGGTCGTCTACATCGAGACCGCTCTCGTCGATTTTCAAAAATACCTTGGCTCTATATGATCCGGTTACTTGTAAAACCGCGAGGTCTGCGTTGGGCAGTCCAGTTCCAAGGCACTTGCATTCGAACGTGTCGAACGGTGGGGGCTTCTTGAAAAGGTCTTCTACGAATGAAGTCGCACGCTGAGTGCCCGGGAGCTGGCCAACGATTCGTCGCTTGTTGTCAGGAACCAGGTGAGCAGCCGTAATTAGTAAGGTGCTCGAAACGAAAAAGGCCGTTCCATATTGGTATCCCGCCGACGGGGTTTCAAGATTTCTGTCCGGCTTTACACCGATATAGCAGGTGCTTTGGGCAGCCAGCGTTAAAGAAGACTTTCGCGTATCGAAGTTGGGTTGGATGCTAGAACCCGTCAATGAGAGGCGTCAAATGACATACTTTTCCGGACACAAGTCCGGGCGAAGGGGAATGATATCCCACCCGGGAGTGAACTTCGCAGTCGACGCCACGAATTTGTCACCTTCGACAAGGCAGGCCTCATTGAGGTCGGTGTCAGTGCATTCCGTCATATCGACTATCCCGATATCCGTGCTTGCCTTGAGGTCTTTGCGAGGTGTCCGAAGTCTGGTAAGACGAGGGGGCCACAGACGAATGCGAAGACAAGGAAGCATCGTGGTCCACCCCAAGGTCGGTGTGAGTGCGGGTCCGGTTACGTACACACTGAACCTTAACGAATGAAATGGCTACAGAGGAGGAGCGGGACGGGGGGGAGCCGTCCCAACCTTTCGTCGATGTTATCGGCAGTCCTGACATAATCTCGCACAATATGCGGTGCGGCACACCTCTTGTCCCGCGGTCGGGCAATTTAAAGTTTGGAATCTAAAATAAAGTTACAATGGGCCACGTAAGCGCTTCGCGACACTCCATATGTATGGCCTTTCGTTTATCTCTTCGCTTCTCGCTGCTCTGTTCCGTCGGTCTTCCCTTCGACCAGGAAACCCTCGGGACCTCAGCATTTTACAACACCATCGTCACAGACACTATCCTGGATCGAAAATAAATTGCCAAACTTCATCTCACGCCCAGGAGAATGGCCGAGCAACAACAGGACGAGAGTGGGGTCCTTCTCCGAGCTCAACCAAAACCGCTGGGGCATATCCCACGCATTCTTGCCTTTGATGCGGGCGATGTGCGTGGCTTTTCGTCTCTTCCCATCATCAAAGGACTAATGCATGACGTTCAAAGAATCCTGGTAGGGAATGGAAAGGTCAAGACCGGTGATAGGCTGCTTCTCCCTTGCCAGTATTTTAACCTCATTTGCGGAACAAGTACAGGCGGGCTGATTGCAATTACGCTTGGTCGTCTTCGAATGGTATATCTTCCGGCATGTTTGCCTACTGTTAACATTAGCCTGTTGATGATTGCATCGATAAATAAGCACGGAGGGGGCGATCCGACACAGGTGGCAATCTGACACAATCAACCATGGTTTTGTGTGTGATCTGCATGTTACAATGTTGAATTTTGAAAAAATGGATTCTTATTATTCAGGCCTACAGATGGCCACACACATTGCAAAATTCTGATTCCTAAGTATCGTGCAGACTAAACCATCACCCATCAAATGAGACTGCTTACTAAGAGTGAGATAGCTGAGGAAGATTCAGTGAGCTCAGAAGGACCAAAAAATGGTCAAAATTGAAGGATTATTTTGATTTTGCCTGAAAAATTTGTGGGTAAAATACCACTAAATGGCATAAAACAGCCTCTAGTTTGACAACCATGAAGAATATGAACTAATCCTTCTAGCCAGAGCTAATAAGATTCTATGTGCATATAATACCTTGAAATTAGATTTTTTCTCGATGTGGTGGGGTGGCTAGACTCGCTCGAACCGAAGGGTCAATTTGCTTATATATGGGACCCACACATATTAACTGAAAAGTGGTGTCAGATCGCCACCTGTGTCAGATCGCCCCCTTTATGCTTACCTCGAATTTTCGGAAAACAGTGGAAATTGCAGAGCGCATCATTTCTCGGCTAGAACGCGAGGAAAATTGGCTTTTAGTCGTGGATAACTTGGACAACCTTGATGCCTTGTGTAAACTTGATGAGCTCAACACAAAAGCTATCCTTCTTCTGCCACTGGGAAACTACCCCAACAAACCTTGATTACTACTCGAAATCGATATGCCAATGAAATCCCTGCCCAAAAGATTGAGGTCACCAAGTTCGATCCAGACGAATCGCTCAAACTACTTTATGAGTTGTCGGAGATCCCGACCCCACTGAATTTGAGGCAAGATGAAACCGCAGTGAAGATTGTGGAGGAATTGGATCATTTGGCCAGCAAAAGAAAATTTAGCACCTTTCTTGAAGACTATGCAAAATATCGCCCTGACTTGTTGCACTGGACACGTCAAGGCAATGACGTCTTAGCATAGAGTAAGACTTCTCCATCCTAGCAGCTATATATCGTTCATCGTCCATTTGTTGCAATTACAGAAATGTTCCGTCTTGGCATTGTCGATCATGATTCCGTTCACGTGGCGCATACAGTACACCCATTATCCACTGCACAGGCATATCGTTCACACTATGGGAGTATTCACACGTGCTCAAAGCGGTTTCACAATTGCGCCGTGTAGATGGATCCCGTGAAAATGGCCCCCATACTATTGTCGCCTTGGATCTCGTCATGTCCTTGCAGCACCATCTATCCGAATTATTATAAAATCAGCCCGTATTTGCTCAGAGGACGCACCTTATGCCAACATGCATTTGAAGAGAATAATCGTCAGTGCGGTCTCCCTTGGCACAGTATATGCGTATGTGGCCGATATTGCACGTCGAGACTCTTGCGAATGTGGAAGCGTTGATCAGTGCGATAGCGGTTACTGTTGTGGTGGAATAGCACGTTCAAACCTTTGAGTTCATTCCTGAGACACAGAACCCAATGCAAAATCTTTGGATTGCTGCGGGAGAGGTTCCTTGGTACCATTGATTCAACTAACATTGTAGGATGCGACATAGACTGTGAGAACTGTGACAGTTGTGTCGCGAACTTCCGTGGTAATCCCGGTTCTTGCTTTGTACCGGATCCACCCAGCCGGCGTGCACGATAGAAAGCAGCTGCTATTACAGTGGTCCTTAGGGAAAAGGTCCGAGAAATAGCCAATGATGATGATGATTCAATTATACCCGTATGCGGGCATGCGCCCGGCCCACGGCTAGTGAACTACATCCGATATCTACCATCTTGCGTCGGTCTGTGTCATAGTTCTAGTACAGGTCTTCACTGTGTCTCTAGGTGCCCTTGCAATCTGCTTATAGTGTTCCTGTGCTGCCAATGTACTCCACTGTGTGAGATGTCATCTTCATGTTTGCAAGGAGCCGTCACGGCTCACTTTTATATTACAATCGGGACTAGGATTATTATTAGTACCCACAGGTAAATTTCGGAATCTCTAGTAAACAGCTCTGATCTTACTCCTCGTCACCTCTTGTTCCTTCGTAGTGTGATAGGTGGTGGGAACGGGAGACTGGAAGGGCAACGAGGCAGAGGTGAAGATTACAGTGAAGCAGTGAAGATAGAAAGAAGGATGAAAATTAGGACTAACACGGAGGGCCATATCTCTGTGGGGTTACTCTCTTGGAGGAACTGACCAGCTAGAGGTCTAGGCGCCTACTATGTAACAGGGTTCTGTAATTTACTGATCCTGGGAATTATTTTGATTACGCATAAAACATGCCCTTTTTTTTTTTTTTTTTTTTTTTTAATGTACTCCAGGGTTGTTGGCATAATGCGGCAATACCCCGTGGTCCGCGGTCGATAATGGTGATGCGAAATGTAAATGAGCGATGCGGAATGTAATTTTTGTTTCCGAGCTAATTGGGCCTGCACATGAAAAACCAGACAGTCCCTACCGCCGGACTGTCAGATTATCGAAAACTGCTACCTTTCGCCATCGAATTAAGACAGTCCGAGGGCCGAAAGAGTCGGCAATCACAAGCTTGTGCAACCACACAGATTATTATTTTGCTTCTACCGCGGGTCAGAGTGTGCTGTTGTGCCGTTTTGCGTTTAAGGTTGAGTTCAGTTGGTGGCGTTTCTGTTACCAAAACCAATTAGCGCGGGAACAAAAATTACATTTCGCATTGAACATTTGCATTTGGCATGACTTTCGTTCACCACAGGCCATCCTCTCACCCCGCGACAAGCCAGTGCTCAGCCCTCCAATCATGCCAATAATGGTTGCTATGAGAGAAAACACTCGGATTCCGCGCGATTATAAATAATACTAGGTTTTTGGAGCGGTGGTTCTTTTTTGGCAGGGAATAAGCCGAGCCGCACCCTCAACTCCGCCTCAATGTTCACAGCCACAGGGCAGCGCAGATTACTCCAGTAGCACAGAGTTATTTAACCGGAGAGCTTCGTCGTAGAAATCCGAATTCATCAAACCGACGATGAAAGCTGTCATTTTTCGAGGTGAGGGAAATCTGGACTATGCTTGGACAACGGGCAATGATCGTTGGATTGTGCATCACCGGATAATTGATCGCGGGGCTTCTAGCGAAGTCCATGAGGTATCATGCCAAGTTTTTCTTACCCTTAAATATAACAGATGATTACAAAAGTCTCCGCGAAGGTTGCCCAAAAATTTCCAATCTAATCCACAGAGCTTCGCACGGAAATTAATCAGACCGTTTGGCTTTCTGACCGAGAAAGATGTAAGCACCGAACTTCAAATGATAAAATTTCTCTTGGAAAAGTCCAACCCGCACATCATCCGCATTCTGGATTACGGTAAACTCGAAGTTTCTCGGTATTATTATATCGACATGGATCTCTGTGCGATCAATCTAGAGCAGTATATGCTCGGAGAGGTGACGTAGCCGATTGGATTCGTAATTCGTCGGTCGACAAATGAGAGATACACAGGACTGGGAAGCGAGACCTTATCAATCAAATGGGATATTATTCGGCAAATAACATTAGGTACTCTGCACCTGCATATCCTTGGAATAATTCATCGGGATTTAAAACCAAGAAATGGTTCGGTCATCAGTTTTACATAAGGTTGCTCATTGACAGTTTTGTTCTGTCTCGGCGACGGCCAATGGAAGCTCGCTGACTTTGGTCTATCTACGAACGGCACTTCGAAAAAGGTTCACGCATTATCGCCGAGGAACAGAATGTTATCGAGCGCCTGAGATCATAAGAGAAAGCGGAGAGTACAATAACAAGGTCGATATATGGTCCATTGGCTGCATTACATATGAACTCATGCTCGGAAAACGCGCATTTGCAAGTGACTATCGCATTGGCCGCATTGCGCAAATCTTTTTAAG
>Ga0335079_10010596_pt1 | contig 10496 bp, 12 predicted proteins | sample Lox_Sample_33_FD_206719 | JGI IMG/M metagenome (GOLD analysis project Ga0335079, IMG submission 206719) | Soil microbial communities from Loxahatchee National Wildlife Refuge, Florida, United States - Lox_Sample_3.3 | ecosystem: Environmental > Terrestrial > Soil > Wetlands | place: USA... | reverse complement strand
CTCCAGAGCGAACTCGATAGCACCAACGCCGCTAACCGCGAGGTACTCCGGAAAAGCACAGTGCACTTGAAACAACAGCTCAAAATAGTCCGAGACCGGGCCAAGGCAGCTATTGATTCGAAAAAGGCTGAGTCGGAGCTGAAGATGAAAGCCCTTCGCGCCCAAGTTGAAGCGGCGGGAAGCGAGACTCAAGTTCGGATCGAGAAGCGAATTTCCGAAGCGCAGACGGATTTCGTGACGCGGACCCAAAAGTTAAATCGAGCCCTGGCTCTGGCAAAAGAAGCGCTTGGCCCGCAAGAAGATTTCGAAGAGCCGTTTTCAGTCACCGGGTTTCGGCTGATGTAGGAAGGAAGGCGGCTAGCTGATTGCCCGGCGCTGCCGTCGACTCAGCAATCGTTGCTAGGACGTGCCCTAATGGCGATCCATTGATCTCGCTCAAGCAGTTCGCCGACGATAGCATGTAGTTATAAAAAAATGATGTGATACGGGAGGCTTCAGGTCGCTGGCCGCGAATTACGCCGGAAGCTGCCCGCCCTCGCAGCGTTCAAAGGAGACCCATCATGGATAGGCGCTTGCTCGCGATCCTGGTCGGCTGTGCCGTTTGCCTATTTGCTGCGGCGGCCGATGCTCGCACACCGTATGACGGCGCGTGGAACATCAGTTTTGTTACGCAAGCCGGTGACTGCAATCCGACTTACAACTACTCAGTCAATATCGAGAATGGCGTGATAACGTCACCTAACGTGGAGACGTTCAGGGGCAATGTCACGAGTTCTGGCGCAGTTCGAGCATCGGTTACCCTGCAGGAGAAACATGCCTCTGGCACTGGCAAGCTTTCGGGTGTCTTGGGCCGGGGCACCTGGACCGGCTATTCCGGAGACCAGCGTTGCGCGGGATCTTGGACGGCCCAGCGGGCCTGGTAGAAGTCGCTCCATGCCACGCCGTGTTGCCAAGATTACGCAAGGTGAAGTTGCGCTCGCGATCCGCGCCGCCAAGAGGGGCAAATTCTCGTTGTGTATCGCCAGATTCATCAATTTCGTTGCTCGTGCGTTAATCAGCTAGAAACGCCTTCAAGGTTTCCCACGTCATGGACTGTCTCCAGTAGCCCGAATGCGAGGCAGGAAAGGGCAGTCCGCTCTCGACTTGAACGTCCGTCCGTTGGCGGCCTCCTGTGAAGACTGGTTCAACGACAAAACTGAGAAGATCGCGAGAATCCCAAAAATTGAGCCAGTCCGGAAAATCTTTCGGCAAAGACGTGCCAAAAGGTAGCGTTCGTAATGCGTTGATCTCGTAAAAGAAGCCTGGCTGGCTCCCGGCAGTCACGAACTTCCTTACCCGCCGGCGTGTTGTTGCATCTTCGCAGAGCATTTCAGCTGCCGCCACGCCGCCAAGGCTGTGACCTAAAATCGCGACTGGCTCCGATGCGTTTGCAACCACATCGGCGATACGTTGACGGATCAGATCTCCACGAACCTGATAGAGAATTATGTCTCCGGCAATTGGCGTAGCTGCTTGCGAGAGGGCTGCACGCCGACGCTCCCCCAGGGTCGGACCCAGGCCCAGAAGCGTGCGTTTCGCCCAATCGCCAGCTTCCGTCAGCTCAACATCGTGTAGGGACCGTTCCGTCTCGGCCGAAAGGACTTCGATATCGAACAGGCTTGGTGCCGGCACTCCGCGCCTGAGTGCAATGCGTATAGTTCTTGCCACGATAGCGCGAGCGATGGCTCGGGATGCTTGCGGATGTTTGATTGCGGAAGCAGTGGCGGCATGGTTCTGTACTTGTTTCACGGCCGCAGCAAACAGTTTTTCGAGTTCAAACCGCGCTAAGCGCGACTCAAGCTCTTCAGTTGGCTCGATACCCGCTCTCAAGCGATTCAGGAGGTCAAGCCAGTTCGGGTGACAGGTCTCAGGAGTACTGCGCGTCGTTTCGTTCGACAGGGCAGCCAGCACTCGCAACTCGAACGTTGGATCGTCCAGTAACATCGCCCAGAAATCAGCGGGGTCGTCTGGCTGCGGCGATATACCAATTCTGCCGCGCTCGGGGGGAAATGACACTCCTTTCCCAAGCAGGCGCGCTCCTAAATCGTCCCCCCATTGACACCTGACCAATGTCCAATCGATTTCGTGGAAGAAAAGCTCCCCACTGATTGCGCGGCATGTCGCGTCGTTTGGGTGCTCGCTGCCATCGTGGGGCTCGCGCACGGCAATGCCGTGAACAAATATCAAACTTCCCATCGTCCGATTACCCTTCAAAGATATTCGATCCGATCCTTTGATGCCGGGTCGCCAACAGGCTCAATCAACCGGAATCGGCATTTCCGGCACGACTTCAGGGATCATCAGACGGGCCGATGTCGATTTTCGGATCGTTTCGACATCGACGCCCTTGCCACGCTCCCGCAAGCAAAGACCTGAGGCGGTCGGTTCGATCACGGCCAACTCGGTGACTATCAAAGTGACGCGACGGATAGCGGTGATGGGGAGGGTGCATTCGGGGACGATCTTCGGAATCCCGTTCGCAGTGTGCTGCATCGTCACAATCACGCGCCATGCTCCTGACACAAGATCCATGGCGCCGCCCATGAGAGGGGATCACACCCACGGGGACGATTTCGCGCGGCTCGCAGATCACCGTTTTCGCCGCCAGGGCCATCGCGGTGAGCTGATAGGCGAGGCTGCCGCCGTGATCGGCCCGGTCGGCATGGATCAGCGCAAAGTCTGCTCGAAGCGGCGAGGCATAGAGCCACTGCTGGCCGTCGATCTCGATGATGCGCTGGCCTTCGGCGGCCAGGGTGCCGAGCCCCGTCCTTGGCAGAACGCCACCGAGCCCAAAGCCGCCGGCACGGATGCGCTCGGCAAGCGTACCCTGAGGGACCAGCTCCACGTCGATCTCGTGGCTGAGCATGCCCTTTTGGGTCAGCGGGTTGAGACCGATGTGCGATGCGACGACGCGGCTGACGAGACCCGCGGCAATCATCTTTCCGATGCCGACGCCGCGGCGTTGGCGATCACAGTGAGATTGCGTTTGCCGGCGGCGATGATCGCGTCAATGAGCCGGTGTGGCGAGCCGACGCCCATGAAGCCACCAATCATAAGTGTTGCGCCGTCCGGGATCATTGCAGCAGCATTAGTCGGAGAGATGGATTTTTTCATCGGAGTTTGATCAGTGTGGCTTCTCCCGGTCCGGGCGTGGGAATCGGAACATCCGTGATTGCAAGTGGCTCGCCAAAGCTCCGCACCAAGGCAGCTTTCATCATGCCCTGGTTGCTCCCTTGTCTTGCCGTTGCAAACTAAGCGATCACGTCCTCAGCCGTATTGACTGAGATCAAATTCATGGCTGCGCAATGGACCCGCCGGCGCAGTTTAGGTCATCGAGCGTATGTGTAAGGACGCGGTCTAAGTAACGCGTGAGCGGCTAGGGCGATCTCACTTTCGATTTTTGCTCCGCATTCGGCGAGTCAGCTTCAAGCACCCTCTAAACCGGCTGATCGATTGTCGGCGTAAGCGATAATCGTTTTTGTCAAGAAGCATTGATGTGCGTCAACAGATACGGATTAAAGAGAGATATCGTTTTCAAACATGGAGGACGTCCAATGGCAAATGAAAACACGCCGATGACATCGACATTTTCGTTCACGCCCCCTGAGTGGCTTACGTCGTTGAACGGTGCCGCAAAGATTCCCTATGCCGCGGCTTCAAGGGAGGCGCTGGGGTTCACCGCTTCCCGTCTTCAGGATCAGGCTGATCACTTGAAGAACCTCGCTGAGTGCGCAGACCTCGCCGAAGCCATGAAGTGTCAATTGGAATTCGCGCAGCAATCGTGGTCTCGATCCTTCGGTGAAGCATGGAAGTTATTCGATCATCTGCGAACGCAATCCTCATCGCAAAGCACATAGCTTTCGCCGAGGAGCGGGCAAATCAAAGGCTTCTGCACGAAGTTCAGATTCCTCAAAGCGGCAGCAGCCTGCGATGAAGCGAATCAAAAGCAGAAGCAAAAATCAAAAAACAAAAGCGAGCAGGGAGTGACCACCATGGAAGACTCTCTAGACATAGTAGAGCGCTCTCAAGTTCCGATCGCTGAGCGCACGCCTAGCGAGCTCGTCAATCTGATCAAAAAGCTTCGCTGGATCGGTTTGGAGGAAGAGGCTGCGCAAGTTCAAGTTCTGCTGCGCCGCACTAACGCAGCCGCCACTCTGCTGGCCGGGCCATACGATACAGACTAGTTGTGCACGAAAGGAAAGGGCAGCGCTATGAACCAGCTTGATAGCGGAGCGCGGGCCTCGAACTCGACTTTTGATCGCAGCGGGCTATCTGCTTTGCAGGCCAAAACCGACCTGGCGGCAGCAATTCCGAAACCTTCGCAGGCAAAAGACGCGGTTTCGAACGCGCGGTCGCCCGGCGCAGCCGCAAGCGCAACGATTTCACCTCCCGCAGTCTTCCCGGAAAGAGAGCCATGGTCGATTGCGAGCGGCTATCGTCCTCACAGTCTTGATCGCGCGTTCAAAGCGAATTTGGCGAGGCTAACCTTTGGATTAAGTCCGGCGGTAATGGCGGAGCAAACTTTCGATTGGATGGTGCATTTCGCATTCTCGCCAGGAAAGCAATTGGAATTGGCCGAAAAGTTGTTCCGCAACAACGTTCGATTCTTCCTCTATGCCACCGAGAGCTTCGCAAGACCAGGCACTCCGCCTTGCATCTTGCCGTTGCCGAATGACAAGCGTTTCGCGGGAGCTGCTTGGCAGCGTTGGCCTTATAATCTGATCTATCAGTCCTTTCTCCTCACGCAGCAATTGTGGCACAGCGCGATGACGGGTGTAGACGGCGTCTCGCAGCGCAATGAGCGCAGTCTCTCGTTTACAACTCGCCAGGTTCTCGACGTCTTCTCGCCATCCAACTTTATTTTGACGAACCCGGAGGTTCTGGAAGTCACTGCTGCGCAGGCCGGGCGTAACCTCTTCACCGGATTTCAGAACTTTGTTGAGGACTACCAGAGGACGATCGCCGGCAAGCCTCCGGTCGGCACTGACCAGTTTGTCGTTGGCCACAACGTTGCAATTACGCCGGGCAAGGTCGTCTGTGAGAACCGCCTTTTCGAACTCATCCAGTACGCGCCCAGCACAGAACGGGTTTATGCCGAACCAGTGCTGATCGTGCCGGCCTGGATTATGAAATACTATATCCTCGATCTCTCGCAGAATAACTCGCTTGTCAAATATCTTGTCGACCAAGGGCATACGGTCTTCATGATCTCGTGGAAGAATCCAACTTCCGAGGATCGTGAGCTTGGAATGGACGATTATCGCAGGCTGGGAGTAATGGCGGCTCTCAACGCCATCTCTGCGATACTACCTGGCCGCAAGGTGCACACGGCCGGTTATTGTCTAGGTGGCACCATGTTGATGATCGCTGCGGCTGCGATGAGTCGCGACAAGGATGATCGCCTCGCTTCGATAACACTGTTCGCGGCGCAGGGCGACTTCACTGAAGCGGGCGAACTCCTGCTGTTCATTACCGAGAGTCAGATCTCGTACCTCGAAAACATGATGTGGGACCGCGGATATCTCGAGACCTACGAGATGAGCGGAGCGTTCAATATCCTCAGATCGAACGACCTTATCTATTCGCGAGTGGTTCGAGAATATTTTCTGGGCAGACGACAACCGCTAAATGATTTGATGGCTTGGAACGCGGACACAACGCGCTTGCCCTATCGAATGCATTCGGAATATCTGCGCAGATTGTTTCTCGATAACGACCTTGCGGAAGGGCGATATCGGGTGGAGGAGCGTCCGATCTCCGTTGCAGATATTCAGGTGCCGAGTTTTGCTGTGGGAACCGTGGCGGACCACGTGGCGCCGTGGCGATCGGTCTACAAGATCAATCTCGTGCTGCCCAACGACATCACTTTTGTCTTGACCAGCGGTGGCCACAACACAGGGATCGTCAGCGAACCGGGTCATCGCGGGCGCACCTATCAGATCCGTACGCGGCATGCCGGCGAGAGCTATGTCGATCCAGAGACGTGGCAGGCCGAAACGCCGGTCCAGCAGGGATCATGGTGGCCGGAGTGGCATGCCTGGCTTGATCGGCATTCTACCGGCCGAGCTTCACCACCTCCGATGGGGGCCCGGGAAAAGGGTTACGCCCCTCGACGGGAAGCGCCCGGTCTGTTTGTCCGTCAGCCTTGACCAGCCAGTCGGTGGAGTCAGTCATGCAAGTGAGCGACTTTATCGAAAACCGGACGTTCGACGAGATCGCCATCGGTGAGTCCTCAACTTTGGAACGGACACTGTCGAGGGACGATATTGCGCTGTTCGCGGTCATGTCCGGCGATGTGAATCCGGCCCACCTGGATGATTCCTATGCCGAGACAAGCATGTTTCACCGGATCATCGCTCACGGGATGTGGGGCGGTGCGCTGATCTCAGCTGTTCTGGGAACGCGGCTCCCTGGCCCTGGCACGATCTATCTTGCGCAAGATCTGCGCTTCCGCAAACCGGTCGGCGTAGGCGATAGGGTCACGGTCACCATTACCGCTACCGAGAAACGGCCGGAAAAGCACATCGTCGTGTTTAACTGCCGTTGCGTGAATCAGAGGGGAGATGAAGTCATCGCCGGAACCGCGCAGGTGATCGCTCCGACTGAAAAGATTCACCGGCCTCGAGCTGCCCTGCCGGAAGTCCAGATTGTGCGGCATGATCGGTATGACGAATTGTTCAAACACTGTGCGGAGCTCGAACCTATCCGGGCCGCCGTCGTCGATCCTCTTGATCGCGCCTCGCTCGAGGGAGCGGTTCGCGCATCAGAGGCTCGGCTAATCAACCCAATTCTTGTTGGTCCGGAAAAGGACATTCGATCGGTCGCCGCGTCCGGGAAGGTGGAAGCCCTCATAAAGGGGAGTTTGCACGCGAGCGAATTGATGCATGAGGCTGTCGTGGCAGGGACCGGTCTTCGGACTGACCGACGTATGAGTCATGCCTTCGTCATGGATGTACCGAATTATGCGACTCCGCTCATTATCACCGATGCCGGAATCAATATTTTCCCGAGCTTGGCTGACAAACGCGACATCTGTCAGAACGCGATAGATCTCGCAAATGTCCTTCGTTTCGACGAACCAAGGCTTGCCATCCTTTCAGCAGTCGAAAACGTGACAAGGAAGATTCCATCGACGGTGGAAGCGGCTGCATTGTGCAAAATGGCCGATCGCGGACAGATAGCCGGCGCTCTCGTCGACGGCCCCCTTGCATTTGACACCGCAGTAAGCGCCGAGGCTGCTCAGCAGGAACATATCGTATCGCCGGTGGCTGGCAGGGCAAACATCCTGCTCGTTCCCGATATCGAAGCCGGAAATATGTTGGTCAAACAGCTGACGTTCATGTCGGGGGCGGTTGGCGCGGCAATCGTGCTTGGAGCGCGTGTTCCAATCGTTTTGACCAGCAGTTCGGACAATCTGCGGACGCGCTTGGCTTCAGCAGCGGTTGCTCTACTGCTTGCCAACGCAAAGCGGCGGTCGACGCGGATCCTATCGGCGGCAGAATAGATCTAGCTAGGTGCTCAATGCCGCAGGTCTTTTCAGCACAGGATGGTTCACATGATACAATTTTCAGCGCGTCCCCTCGTAGGAAAAAAGGGAGTTATCCTCGGAATCGCAAACGAGCATTCAATCGCCTATGGCTGTGCCCGGGCATTCCGCGGTCTCGGTGCCGATGTTGCGCTGACCTATTCAGGTGAGAAGGCAAAGCCGCACGTCGAACCGCTCGCCAAAGCGCTCGAGGCGCCGATTTTTTTGCAGTGCGACGTGAGAGCACCCGAACAATTGGAAAATGTTTTTCAGACCATTGGAAAGACCTGGGGAAAGCTCGATTTTGCGCTCCACTCCATCGCCTCGGCCCCGAAGCAGGATCTGCACAGCCCTCTGTCGCAGTGCTCTCGCGATGGCTTTCTGCAGGCGATGGACGTGTCCTGCTATTCTTTCATACGCATGGCGCATCTTGCTGCATCAATGATGCGCGACGGAGGCACCATCTTGACGATGTCCTACTACGGCGCCGAAAAGGTGATCGAGAACTATAACGTCATGGGAGCCGTAAAGGCTGCATTGGAAAGTTCAGTTCGCTATCTCGCCTCCGAGTTCGGACCAAAGCATATTCGTGTGCACGCGATCTCTCCAGGGCCGATAAGAACCCGCGCGGCTTCGGGTATCGAGCATTTCGACGAATTGCTGGAGCGCGCGGCCCAACGTGCCCCCGCACGGGATCTCGTATCGATCGAGGACGTAGGCGCCACGACGGCCTTCCTCGCGACGGACTACGCGAGGTTGATGACGGGAGAAACCATTTACGTCGACGGGGGCTATCATATCGTTGGTTAGCAGTTTGCGCCGCCAAGGTCCGTTGCAGCAGGAAAGGTTCCGCAGATGCTGTTCACTATTGTTTTCGCAGCTGGGGACGCGCGTGCGTTTTCGGCAACTGACGCGACGACAGCCAGGGAAGCCCTTGCGATCGCGGAAGCGCTTCAAAGTCAGGATCGAGAGATAAAGTTCATAATGTCACCCCAAGAAGGCGAATTTGGAGTCGAAATGCTTCGGCTTCTGGCGAAAGAAGAGCGTGAGGAAATGCCCACAGCGTCGGACTAAAGCGACGAACAACCGGCTTGATGGAAAACCGATCGAGGTAAAGACCCTGCGAGTGTTTTAAGGCAATTTTCGTGCGGCCTGGAACATGTCTGACAAGCAAAGGCGGCATAGGCTAAGTATAACATCGGCAATCCTGGCGGGGATGCTGTTCGGCCTTATTGGGCCTACTTCGGCGCAGTTCTTCAACTTTGGCGGATTTCAGCAGCGTTCGCAGCAGCAACATGGAGGTGGCTGGTTCGGCAATGACATGTTCGAGCCGTTCCAGCAGCCCGCGCCCCATCCTCGTTTGTACAGGCGGCAAGCGCCACCGCTCGTACGTGAGGATTTTTCGAAAGCGCCACCGCCGGAGAAGCGCGAAGCTGTAGCGCACCAGCACATCCTGGTGCTCGGAGACGCCATGGCAGATTGGCTGGCTTACGGTCTTGAAGGCGTCTATTCCGAGCAGTCGGACATGGGCGTGATCCGGAAGCACAAGACTGTTTCCGGTCTCATTCGATATCAGCCTACGGACGAGCCCGCCGACTGGGTCGCTGCAGCCAAAAGCATCATCGCCTCCGAGAATCCGGACGTTATAGTCGTCATGCTCGGCCTCGATGACCGCACCTCAATACATGAGAGGGCGCTCGAGAAGACCGACGGCAATTCTTCGATCGACAAGAAAGTCGAGAAAAAGAATGGCGTGAAAATGGATGCAACGCCCAAGCCCCGCGTTGAACCAGCCGAGGCGCTCGGAGACGACGAACTGCCCCGCGCCAAGCCGCCAATCATGGCGCCGGGGAACCGTACGCGTTCGCTCAACGGCATCTACGAGTTTCGCGATGAGCTCTGGGTCGAACTCTACAACAACAAAATCGATGAGATGATTGGGGTGCTTCGGTCCAAGGGCGTTCCGGTGCTGTGGGTCGGTCTGCCGGTGGTCCGTAACCCGAAGGCGACCTCGGATGTCCTGTTTTTGGACGCACTATATCGCAATGCTGCCGATAAGGCCGGCATCGTCTACGTCGATGTCTGGGACGGGTTTGTCGACGAGGCCGGACGCTTCCTGCAAAAGGGACCCGATTTCGAGGGCCAAATTCGCCAGCTGCGTTCCTCCGATGGCGTGTATTTTACAAGAGCCGGTGCGCTCAAGCTCGCTCACTACGTCGAACGCGAGATCACCAGGGTCTTGGCGGCGCGAGCCGCTCCCGTCGCGCTGCCGACCGAACCGGCAACGCCCGACGCCGTCGCAATTCCAGACCAGCCTGTGAGGCGCCCGCTCGCCGGCCCGATCCTGCCGCTGCTGGCCCCTACCTTAGATACCGATCAACTGCTTGGAGGGCCGGGATCGCCGCCGGCTCCGGTCGACCCGCTCGTCGCCAGAACACTGATCAAGGGTGAGGCTTTGAAACCGCCCGCCGGCCGCGCGGACGATTTTGCCTGGCCTCGTGGTGAAATAGGGCGCGATCCAGCCGAAGGCTCGAATGCAATTGCATCGGCGGCTGTCGACCGCGTACGCGATGGCCACGCTCTAATGATGGCGCCCGCCGGACAGCTAAAGGCGAAACGGCCCCGTCGCTAAGCGGACTTTGGCCCCTCAGCCGCTGAAGATCACGCGGCGGAAGCGGTACAAGGCAACACCAAAAAAGACGCTGCCGATAGCGGCTGTAGCAACGATCTCGGGCCATACAATGGAAGCATCCGCACCCCGGTAAAGCACGTCCTGTGCGAAAATCACGAAATGTGGCGTCGGGCTGATCACGAGCATGAGGTACTTCAGCCACACTGGCATGCTCTCCAATGGAGTCGTGCTGCCGGAAAGCAGCATCATGACAAGAAACACTGGAAACGATAGCAGGACGAACAGGGCCATCGTTGAAGC
>Ga0335079_10010594_pt1 | contig 10496 bp, 9 predicted proteins | sample Lox_Sample_33_FD_206719 | JGI IMG/M metagenome (GOLD analysis project Ga0335079, IMG submission 206719) | Soil microbial communities from Loxahatchee National Wildlife Refuge, Florida, United States - Lox_Sample_3.3 | ecosystem: Environmental > Terrestrial > Soil > Wetlands | place: USA: Florida... | reverse complement strand
CGAACTGCACCTCCCAGACTCCTACGAGATTGGCGGCGTACTTGACAGAATCCACTTTCGTTCCACCGTTATTGATACCCACAATCACCGGAGTTGTGATGACGATATCGCTGTCGAGCGGCAGTTGCGCGTTGGTGGTGAGACCCGCCGGCGGAATCAAACCAGTCACAAACGCCCGGCCCGTTTCGCCGCGCATGATCGGGTTAGAAACCGATACGACGCTGCCGTCCGGCCGAAGAACCACGGGCAGGCGCCTGCCGTCCGTCAGGACCGGACCGGTATCGAAGACGCCGGGAGCAGCTAGCAGAATGGTGGCGGTGACACTGGCGCTGGCTCCGCCCGCGGTGATGGTAACGGGGACAGCCTGGCCCGTCAGAGCTTCGAGAGGAACCTGAACGGTCACCGACTCGGAACCGTTGTAGTTCGACACATTGAAGATGGGGGCGTTGGGAGTTGCCGATTGAGCGCTAGGGTCGGTGGCGGTGGCGAAGGTCACCGAAACGCCGGCCACCTGGGTGGGCAACGGGCCGAATAAATTGGGCACGACGGAGCCCTGGATCCCCTGCGCCAGTCCCACGCAGTAAATCGTGGCCACCCCGCCGGGAGAAATCCAGTTCGCCTGGAATCCGGCGCCGTTGTAGAAGGTCTGGCCGGGCGTGCAGTTCGGGCCTGGGGTGCGGGAAGTCAGGTTGAAGGTTGCCACCGTCTGACCGACCGCGGCGGTGATAACGATGGCTCCGGGGGTGCTGCCGGCAGTTACGGTGGTGCTGGCTTGACCCTGCGCGTTGGTCACGACAATCGCCGTTCCAAGAATCGCGGAACCTTGGGTGACGGCAAAAACTACCTGGGCGCCCTGGATTGGGTTGCCGTTGGGATCACTCACGGTGACCACCAGAGGATCTGCGAACGGCTGGCCGGTAATCCCGGTTTGCTGGTCGCCGGTCTTCAGAATTTGCCCGACATTGACGGCGACATTAATGGTGAAGGTCGCAAAAACTTTTCCATCGGTTGTCTCCACACTGACCTGGACTGGACCCGAGACATTACCTGGAGTGGCGACGGCGGAAACTTCACCGTGCACATCGGAAACGTTACTGATGTTGCTGAACGCCACGGTGCCGGGCACGACAGCCCTGAAATTTAAGGTGACACCCGGGAGCCAATTGCCGGCGACATCAGTTACTTGGGCAATCAACGGACGGGGAAGGGGCACACCGGGCTGGCCGGACTGCTTGTCGCCGGATATGATCACAATCACAGCGGGCGGGCCGGCGGTCACCTGATAATTAAAGGTAAAGCTCCCGAGACTTCCACCGTCAATCAGGATCACTCCGGTACCAATGGCGCCCCCGAACACGGGGGTGCAGGTGACTAGTCCATGAGCATCAGTATAAAGAGAGCTACCCTCCGCACAAGTGAGAGTCGAGGTCAGGGCCTTATCGTTGGGACCGATCTTAATCAAAATGTGCGGCACCGGCTGGCCTGCCTGCCCTCCGGCAACGGCTTCGACCAAGACCTGAATCTTAGTGGTGCTTTGTTGGCCTGCAGCTCCAGTGAAGCTAGTTCCGAGGGCTGGTGTTCTCAACTGCATTTCCACGAATTGCCCGCCTTGACCAAAATTCTGACCCACTACGGTCTCCGTAAACGTGACCGTCTTGCTGCTGTAGACGGCGTTGATTTGGTCCTGAGCGAAAGAGGCACTCAAGGGAAGGCTGGCCGGTACGAAGTTGTTGCTGGTTTGACCAGTGGAGTCCGTCTTGGTGGTGGTGAAGGTGAGGGCGCCACCCTGCGCAGTGACCACAGCCCAGGTGACGGAAGCATTAGCGAGGGGGTTGCCTGCGGCATCGCGTACCAAAACCACGAGTGGTTGCTCGCTGATGAGGTTACTGACCAGAACCGCCTGGCCGTCGCCGGAGACGATGGAAATGGACTGGCAGAAAGCGGCCCCGGCGAGCAAAATGCCGATCACCAAACGAGCAACCAGCTTGGAACCTGATGAGAGGGACATGGCAATAACTCCTAGTTTCAGACCAAGCGCCCGGTAGGCTCTGACGCTTGTGGACTCTATTGGATGTGGACGCGGGAAAGCTATTTTATCACCAAATGGACTGAAAATGACAAAAAAAAAGGGGGAGCCTCGCTCCCCCCTTTCAAGCTTCAAGACTGCGAATTAGAAGCCTAACTGTTCACCAGTTCCGACGCCGGCGGCTGGGAACGGACTAGCTCCGTTTCCGCGACCAGCAACATCAGGAATGATCAGCGCGATATAGCCTTGCGCTACCTGATTTGCGGAGCCCGGTGTTCCGCCGAGCAGGAAGGCGTAACCATGCGCGTACTGGAAGTTGCAGACCGCGATGATATAGCCCTGGAAGCCGGCAGCAATACCCGACAACACGTTGGCGTACACCGAACCCGCCGCGACATCCGGAGTTGTGAATGCCGCCGGTGGCGGAGGCGTGGTGCTTCCATTGAAGAAGTTCAGAGTGCACGTTCCGTGCTGTGTGATGGTGCCGAACGGATCCTGCGAGGTATTGGCGACCGCAAGACCGGTGTCATAACCAGCCTGATTGGTCACGAACGGATACAGGATGTTCGTTCTGCAGGCATTGACGCTGAAGCGATTGGCCTGCGTGCTGGTATCGAGGAATCGAGGATCGGGTGTGCCGCTATCCTCGGAAGCGTAATCCGGCGGCGTGGTGGTCGGAGCGAAGCTGACGCCCGCCGTTGCCGGACCGCTGGTGATGGACGGGGAGTTTCCTGCCGGATTGGCGATATAGGCGACGATCACTGGAATGTCGAGTTCATCGATATTCGCCGGATCCTCGGCCAGAACTTCGTAGACGGCCTCTCCAGCATTGGCACTGAGCGTAACCTCACCCAGTAGCCCGGCCGGGTCGAAGGAACTCGCGCCCGCGGCGCTGAAAGCACCGGCCTCGTTTTTCACGAGAACATAAACGCCCAGTCCGTTTGTAATTTTCAGCGGAACGTAGATGTGCACTCCTGTAGGCACGTTGACGAATTCCACCTTGATGCGGGTACCGGCGTCAGCCAAGCCGGCAGTCGCGATCCTCGTGTCCGCGAAACTGGCGTCCGTGGTGCCGGAATTATAGAACCCAGATTCCACAGCCGGATAGTTCGTGCCTGGAACATCTTGGTCCGCCGTAGCCGTGGGAGCCGCCGGGGTTGTGGCAATGTTCCGGATCTTGAAGGCGGAAGCGAAGCCCTCCACCGCCTTGACTAAACCGGCGAAACCTTGGTTATCGACAAAGTCACCCGCAGTTCCTATGAACGCCAACTTGCCGCTACTGTTGACGTTGACGTTGTTGCACTGCTTGAAGGCCACGGCATCGTCCTGACTCTGGACGAGACCGTTGAACACGAAAGCGACGGTCTGCTGCGGATTGTTGATTGGCACCGCGCTCGGGTTGCTGACGGCGATGGTCATGAAGATCGGAATGCCGCCGATGCCAACGCCGGTAGATACCGCAAACCGGGTTGCGTTCCCGCGGACGTTGGTCACGCGAAAGACAAGAATGGCTCTCGCGGTTCCGGGCGGATCAATAGGAACGCCGCGGAACACGATGGAGCCGGGCTGGTTCGAATTCCAATTGCCCTGGAAGACGTTTTTGTTGTTACCGACGCCATAGGCCGTACCGGGTGTGGAGCCTTGGCTGATCATCTGGCAAGGGGCAACGGCTGCGAAACAAACAAACTGATTGCCCGGCGCCGGCTCGTCCGCTAACAGAATCGCTTCTGAGCCGTTGACGTTGTCATCCAAAAGCCGGCTGGTAACCTCGGTGTTCAGGGTGACGGTAATATTGACGGTGGGAACCACTGTGCCCGCAGTGGTGTTCACACCTCCCGTGCAATTCAACACCAAGTCGCCCATTAATTCGGTGATCCCCTGCTGACGAGCCTGTTGAGGGGTTGCAGCATTGGTCTGGCACTGAAAGCCTGCTGCGCTTACCGTGCTCGCTGCCCCAAATAGGAGGGCCAACGCGGCAAGCACGATCATACATCTGCGAAAATCTGCCATTTCCTTCTCCTTGTAAAGTGCGTTATTGAACCGGCCGAAGTTTTCCAGCAACCTGAGCCTCTCACTACCGCAAAATGCTTTCACAACCTTGGGGAACCTCTCCGTGTCGGGCGGAGAGCCAGAACCACCGCGGGCCCTCAAGTGGACCGGCGGCACACAATCCAAAAACCCGCGATCAGCACATGGTCAAATCAGATCTTTTTTAACTTCTGCTTCTGTGCCTGCGGGACTAATGCGCACAATTGCAAATTGCCTCGGACGTGGTAAACATATTGATACCTCAGGACGCTCGCCCGTGTCAAGAGAAAATTCTTTATCTTCAACGCGAAGACGCAATTTTGCCCGCTCGCAACGGCATTTAAGCACGGGGTTTAGCCGCCGTCAACACGAACGCCGCCAATTGCCGAAATCTTCATCGAACGGCGCCGGGCAGGCTTGCAACTGGGTTCTGGCGCAGTAATGGAAACAGGTTAACGAAAGGTAAGGATTTGAAGGGTGCGGTCTAGAACCCCGAATCTCTCTTCAGGCCACTTTAAACTTGTCGCGGCATGCCACCGAGCAGAAGTAAACCTGTTCGCCATTGACGGTCTTCTTGACGGAGGTGGCGACGGGAACAAAAGTTCCACACACAGGGTCCTGCTTCAATTCGCCGCCCACGCTGCTGCGCGGGGCCTGATTTGAAGCGTGGGGATTCGTGACCTGGGAGATCATTCGCGCGACGGCCACAAAAACATAGCGGATGACGGCGAAGAAAACCAGCAGCAGAAGAAAGCGAACGAGAAGCCGAAACATATACCGGGCAGGCATTCGTACCTGTCCATGGAAAATGAGAGGCGGGGACAGGGACAGAACGCCAGCCTACCAAATTACTTTTTCTTGCCCTTTTTCTGCGCCGCGGGATTCTCGTATTGAGTGGCGACGGTGCCTTCGATGGAAGCCAGAGCGCCTTTGGCTGATTCGGCGAACGGGCCGTTGGGTTTCAACTCGAGATATTTCGACAGAGCTTCCTTGGTGCCGGGCGCGGGGATGACTTTGCCCTCCGGGGTTACTTGCGCTTTGCCCAACAGGTACATTCCGTATTGATATTGCGCGTCGGCGTAATTGGGATCGGTGTCAATGGCCTTTTTGAACGCTTCACCGGCCGCCTCATTCTGCCCGGTGTTGACCATGACTGCCCCGAGGTTATAGAAGTAGCGTCCCGCGTTGGAGGGATCGAGCTGCGCGGCCTTAGCCAGCTCCGCCTGAGCCTCAGGAAGCTTCTTGGCTTTGACCAGCGCCAAAGCATAATTGTTGTGCAGGGCGGCATCATCGGGCTTGAGTTCAATGGCCTTGCCGTACGCCTCAAGGCCCTTATCGAGAGCGGCCTGCGAATCGGCGCCGGTCTTCTGGGAAGCGGACTGCGAATAGGCATCGGCAAGCTGTGCCCAGATCACAGTCTGTTTGGGATCCAGTTCATTGGCCTTGGTGAACGCCGCGATGGCTGAGTCCCACTGCTTAGTCTGCATGGCGGTCATGCCTTGGTTAAACGCATCGTTTAGCGCTTTATTCTTGGACAGGGCCTGTTCGCGCTCTTTGGCGGCCTTTTCGAGCGCGGCCTTCTGTTCCGCAGACATGCCGCGTTCCTGATCCTTGGTGAGCGTCCCGCTTGCGGCGGCCTGGGCGAGCGACTGCTGCCGCTCCTTGGACTCCTTCATGCTGAAGTTGTTGACGACGGACTCGCCCAGCGTGGTGCGGACGTTGTCAATCGAGTCGACGTCTTTTCCATCAACTTCCAGCGTTATTTTGTATTGGCCCAGCGGCAAGCCCGTATGGAAATAATGGCCCTTCTTATCGGTCTTGACCTGGTAGTGTCCCTTGATGTCTTTGCGATCGATCTTCACCAGCGCGCCTTTGAGCGGCTGGCCGTTTTCATCTTTGACATCCCCTTCGAGTGAAGAAACCTGCGCGAGAGCCGCGGAGGCGAGAAGCAGGAGAGTTGCGGCAGACAGAGCCGCAGTTCTAAGCCTGAGCATGAGGAAAATCCTCCAATGACAAGTTTTTAATGTCTGTAAATCCAGCATACTACAGCAGGGTCCGCGGGGCGAAGCCCGGTTTGAGGTTTGCTACGATGGACAGTAACTCGAAGGCACCGTGTTGGTTGACACCGTTCCAGACATCTTAGCCCGGATTGTCGCCCGCAAGCGCGAAGAGTTTGCGCAGGCGGCGGTTCCGCGGGTGGAGCTGGAGCGGCATGCGGAGGAGCAGCGCTCCGGCCGCCGCGGATTCCGGGCGGCGCTGCTCGAACGGTCGCCGGCCATTATCGCGGAGATCAAAAAAGCCTCACCCAGCCAGGGGATTCTGCGCGAAGACTTCGAGCCGGCGGCGCTGGCTCGCGAATATCAACAGAACGGCGCGGCGGCGCTTTCGGTGCTGACCGACGGGCCTTTTTTTCAGGGCAGTCTGGCGGATCTTCGCGCGGCGCGGCAAGCGGCGAGCCTGCCGGCACTGCGCAAGGATTTTACTCTGGACGAATACCACGTGGTGGAAGCCGCAGCGAGCGGCGCGGACGCCATTCTGCTGATTGCCGCGATCCTGGAAGAAAAACAGATGCGGGAACTGCGCGAGTTGGCCGGAGGGTGGGGGATGGGCGCGGTGGTCGAGGTCCACAGCCAGCGAGAGCTTCGGACGGCACTGGCAGCGGGAGCGGAGATTATCGGCGTGAACAATCGGGATCTGAGAACTTTCGCCGTGACTTTGGAGACTTCTCTGCGGCTGGCGGAAGAGATTCCGGCGGGAGTTTTGAAGATCAGCGAGAGCGGGATCCACTCGCCAGAGGACATCCGGCGGCTGAGAGAGGCGGGCTTTGATGCATTCCTCGTGGGCGAGCACCTTCTCAAATCGGCCAGCCCCGGCGAGGCCTTGCGCGCTTTGGCCGGCACAGCATGATGGTCAAGATCTGCGGGATTACGAACCTGGAGGACGCGTTGGCGGCGGCGGCGGGCGGCGCCTCGGCGCTAGGGTTCAATTTCTGGCCGCGCAGTCCGCGCTATGTGACGGCTGAGTCGGCGGGGCGAGTGATCGAGCGGCTTCCGGCGACGGTTTGGAAGGTGGGGGTGTTTGTGGATGAGGATCCACGCACGATGGAGCGGATTGCGCGGGAAGCTGGATTGGATGTCGTGCAGTTGCACGGAGAGGAGAAGGCGGCGAATTTTCCGGCGGCGATGCGAGTGTGGAAAGCCATCCGCATTCGCGGAGATTTCGAGGCGGCGTGGCTGGATGAGTATCCGGCGGAGGCGATCCTGCTGGACGGACCGGCTAACGGCGTGAGCTTCGACTGGAAGCTGGCGGCAGGCGTCTCGAAAAAAGTGATCGTGGCTGGAGGCCTGGATGCAGATAACGTCAGGGCCGTCATTCAACAGGCCAAGCCGTGGGGCGTGGACGCATGCTCCCGCCTGGAGTGCGCACCCGGCAGGAAGGATCACGGCAAAATGGCACAGTTTCTCAAGGCGGCGTTAACCGCATGACTCCGCAACCTGACGCCGGGGGGCACTTCGGCAGCTACGGGGGGCGGTACGTGCCGGAGGTGCTGATGTCGCCGCTCGAGGAACTGGAGCGGGCATTTTGCGAGGCTCGCGAAGATCCGGCATTTCAGGCGGAGCTGGACGAACTGCTGCGCACGTACGCCGGGCGGCCCACGCCGCTCTATTTTGCGCGGCGGTTGACGGAGAAATTGGGCGGCGCGCGGATTTATCTGAAGCGCGAAGATCTGCTGCACACAGGCGCGCACAAGATCAACAACTGCCTGGGCCAGGCGCTGATTGCGCGGCGCATGGGCAAGAAGCGCATCATTGCGGAAACGGGCGCGGGCCAGCACGGCGTAGCGACGGCCACGGTGTGCGCGCTGTTCGGCTTCGAGTGCGTGGTTTACATGGGCGAAGAGGACATGCGGCGGCAGCGGCTGAATGTTTTCCGCATGCGATTGTTGGGCGCCAAGGTAGTCGCGGTAACGAGCGGGAGCCGCACGCTCAAGGACGCAATCAGCGAAGCGATGCGCGACTGGGTGACGAACGTGGCGTCCACGCACTACCTGCTGGGGTCGGCGCTGGGGTCGCACCCCTATCCGCTGATGGTGCGCGAATTTCACAAAGTGATGGGCGAAGAGGCGCGCGCGCAGATCCAGCAGGCGGAGCAACGCTTGCCGGACGCGGTTTTCGCCTGCGTGGGCGGGGGCAGCAACGCCATCGGGATTTTCCACGCGTTTATTCCGGACCGCGGCGTCCGGCTGATCGGAGTAGAGGCGGGCGGGCGCGGCGCACGGCTGGGCGATCATGCGGCGCGTTTCTCTGGCGGATCGCCGGGGGTGCTGCATGGCGCGCGCAGCTACCTGCTTCAGGACGAAAACGGCCAGGTCTCGCTGACGCACTCGGTTTCCGCGGGACTGGATTACGCGCTGGTGGGCCCCGAGCACGCGTGGCTGCACGATACGGGCCGCGCGGAGTATGTTTCCGTCGACGACCGGCAGGCTCTGGACGCGGCGCGGTTGCTTTCTCAGACCGAGGGCATCATACCGGCGCTGGAATCGGCGCACGCGGTGGCGGAAGCGGCTTCGCGGGCGCCGCAGGCACAGGGGCAGGTGTTTGTCGTCAATCTTTCCGGGCGGGGGGACAAGGATATTGATATTTACCGGGAGAATTTTCGAGAGTTGGATTCATGACCAGTGTGGGAGAGAAACGGGGACAGTTCGGCGTCATGTCGCCGAGGCGACACCCGCGAGGATGAAAATGACGGCGCGGGCTCGTACACGAGGGGACAGGCACCACCGTCCACGACGAGCGAGCTGGTGGTTTGTGGGCGGCTCGATTAGGGACGGTGAAGCCAGTCCCCGTTTTTCGGCTCCTTTTAACTCATGACCCGGATTGGCAGGCTGTTCGAGAATTTGAAGAGATCCGGCAAGAAGGGTCTGATCGCGTATATTACGGCGGGGGATCCTTCCCCGGAGCACACGCCGGCGTTGGTGGAGGCACTGGAGCGCGGAGGAGCGGACCTGATCGAACTAGGCGTGCCGTTTTCGGACCCGATTGCCGATGGTCCGGTGATCCAGCGCGCGGGAGAGCGTGCGCTTCGCGCGGGAACCACGCTGCGTAAGGTTCTGGAGGTCGGACGCGAGGTGCGGCGGCGGTCGGAGATTCCGTTGCTGCTGTTCACCTATCTCAATCCGGTGCTGCGATACGGGCTTGAGGGGCTGGCGAAAGATGCGGCGGCGTGCGGCATCGACGGCTGCCTGCTCACCGACGCGAGCGTGGAGGAAGCAGGAGAGTACGTGCGAATCATGCGGGCTGCCGGGCTGGATACGGTGTTCCTGGCCGCGCCCACCAGCTCGCCGCGCCGCCTGCAACTGGTGGCGGAGTATTCGAGCGGTTTCGTGTACCTGGTTTCGCGCGTGGGGGTGACGGGGGAGCGCGAATCGCTCTCGGACGCGGTGGGGCCGCTGGTACGCTCGATGCGTGCGATTACGCAATTGCCGCTGGCGGTGGGTTTCGGCATCTCGCGCCCGGAACATGTGGCGGAACTGGGCCGGCAGGTGGAAGCGGTGGCGGTGGGCAGCGCGATCATGCACCTGATCGAGCGGAATCTGGACAATCCTTCGCTCGAGGTGCAGCTCGAATCCTTCGCGCGCGAGCTGAAGCATGGTTTCGACATGGCGAAAGCGGGAGCGCACCGGCCGTGAGCATTGAAGCAGCGGTGAAGGCGCTTGCGGACTGCCGCGAACGCATCGACACGATCGACCGGCGCCTGCTGGCATTGCTGAACGAGCGGACGCGCGTGGTGGAAGAGATCGGGCGGATCAAGCGGGAATGCAAGATGCCGATCTACGAGCCCAAGCGCGAAGAGGATGTGCTGCGCAACGTCACCGAGCACAACGGAGGGCCCATGGCGCCGGACGCCGCGCGCCGGATTTTCGAACGCATTATCGACGAGATGCGCACGCTGCAGAAGCTGAAAATGGAAGCGGCACGAGATGGCGAAGTGGAATAGTGGGCTGAAGAGGGAGCGGTTCAGCGGCATGTCGGCAAAGGGCGAAATGGGGACAGTTGAGCGTCATGTCGCTCGTGGCGCGACACCCGCGAGCATAAAAATGGCGAAGAGGGCTGGTGCAGGAGGGGTGCAGGAGGGGACAGGCACCACCGTCCACGACGAGCGGGCTGGTGGTTTGCGGGCAGCTCGATTAGGGACGGTGGAGCCAGTCCCCGACGCGCTCGATTTAGCAGCGACCGAATCAGCGATTACGGCCATTTTCAAGAGAGGCAACTGCGTCCACGGAGAGAGTGTTGACAAAGTTGAGATGCGCTCGGTTAGGGACGCAGAAGCCAGTCCCCATTTCGCGCACCCGTTTCGCGACGTAAGGAATAGACAACTTCAGTTGAAGGCGGACCAATGCTCGTAGTCATGCAAGAGGGCGCCGCTGAGGCGCAGATTCAGG
>Ga0335079_10010593_pt1 | contig 10497 bp, 8 predicted proteins | sample Lox_Sample_33_FD_206719 | JGI IMG/M metagenome (GOLD analysis project Ga0335079, IMG submission 206719) | Soil microbial communities from Loxahatchee National Wildlife Refuge, Florida, United States - Lox_Sample_3.3 | ecosystem: Environmental > Terrestrial > Soil > Wetlands | place: USA: Florida... | reverse complement strand
GATCTCGGCGCGCTGTTGCATTAACTGCCGCAGTTCATCGTGAGCCTGGCGGATCACTTCCTGCACGTGGCCGACATCATAGCGATCGATCGGCCGTAGAGAGCTAGCGGACCTTTCCAGATTCTCCATACTTCCCCCAGAAGTGTCGGACATCTTGGGACCGCGATTCAGCTTCACCATGGATACCCCTATGGCGGAATCAGACGTCCCGAAGAGCCATAACCATCCGACAGGCAGAAGCCCGCTTATAGCTCTAAACGCACGATGTTGTCGTGGCGTTCCGTCGATCTCCGCATGAATCGAGGTCCACCGGATTTAGCTCATTAGACGTAGGAAACGCGAAAGGGTTAACAAAAAAGTATCACTTCGCAGAGGACACTCGAGTTGTGAGGATCACTGCAGAAACACCACGAGTAAACGCCCGTCGGAGTGGTATCCGTCTCCGGTTGCGTTCTTGGCTTCCTGGACGGGGTTGGGCGGAAGGTAATAACTAAACGTTTTGGCCTTGTTTGATTTTTGCAGACTAGCACCGATGTTTTCGCGCTCACCATCGACAGAGGGATCAATCTTGTGCGTAACGCTATTATTGCGTTTGTCTTTGGCGAATCCGATGTCATGCGTGCCAGCACCGACCCATACCTCCTGACCTTTCCAGGTGAAGGGTGCCTTCCAGATGCGAAAGTGATGGCGACTGGCAACCATGGCGATGGGGTCCGCCATCTCATAACCAAAATCCTGCTTGCGGCCGAAGAGGTACAGTGTGCTCATCGGCATCGCGAGGTAGTCTTTGCTCTCGTAAGTCTGCATTACCGCGTTCATCACGGCCGAGGTGTTGCTCGTATCGGCCACATGCCAATCTGAAGCTTGCAAGGCCTCCTGCACGTTTTTCTGCGGGCCGATGATGACGAAGTTCACCATATCACCGAGATTGTTGAACTGATCGTTGACTCGTCTGGGCAGCCCATCGAGGGACTTTCGAAGCCCGGCATCCAGTGGGGCATCGGATACGTGAAGGGCTGGGACGGATGCTGATCCCGTACCCGCGGAACCGGTGGCAGATGTGGCATTCTCGCCAGAGGAGGCGGGGTTATTGATCCCGAACTGACCGGACATGAACACCTGCGCCGCGTTAGCCAGTTGGGATTTCAATTGATCCCCACGAGATTTCGACGCAGCAGCATTGCCCGCCGCGGAATCTTTGGTTGAGACCTGCACCTTGACATCGAATCCAGATTGGCAGGTCGAGGCGCCAGATCCGTTCATCCCCAGGAATAAGTGAGCGGTCTTGTCGACATTGAGCTCCCGTTGAGCACCAATCAGAATCGCAGCACCGTCAACTTCCAGTTTCGCGATCAAGGCGCCGGGATGGGCGTCGGGAACGGGCAGAGTCGCTGCATTCGTGGAACTGCCGCTGGAACCGGCGGGATCACATTGCCCTGACGAATTCTGCGACGAGCCGGGGAGGACCGCCGATATCATGACGGCATCCCCTGCTTGCAGATTCAACCCCGTATCAGCCCAGGATGGTGCAGGCGAGACATGGAAGCTGAGTTGGCGAGGGGTTGATCCCGATTGCGCTTCTAGTTGACTGGCGACCGCCAAGGTGACGAGCAGGAGAGTGAGTCGACGCATATAGCACTTCCTTGGAAGAGCTTAATTATGATCTAGACCTCCCCCCCTCTGGCAAGGCCGCGAGAACAAGTCGTATATGGGGCGATGTTCAGTTTCGGAACTTTTGTTGGGCGTCTCGGCGATTAAACTTCTGCCCCCAGATTCCGATGGTAACCATGTGATAACGGCGGCGAAACCAGCAATTGCGCCTCTGCGCGTGCTCCTGGTCGGGAATCGCGAAGAAGATTTCTTTCTGATTCGCGACATGCTGGAGCGAAGTCGCAGTCTGATCGCCGCCGAGTTGGAGCATGCCCGCTCGCTGGAGGAAGCGCGGGAATTGTTACTACATCGGCCTTATGGGCTGGTGCTTTTCGAACACGATGCCGGGGACGCGGAGGCAGTCCGCCTCGTCACCGACCTGCTTCACGATGGCCGAGCAGTACCTTTCATTCTTCTGACTGAAGACGCGGACGAGAATACGGTCGCCGAGATCATCGGTTCTGGTGTATGGAACTGCCTGGCCAAGTCACGGCTGGACGGAGCGACGCTAGTCCGCACCATTCACCATACGGTCGCGCTGCATAGCCTTCAAGTCGAGCAACAAAGCGCGGAAGAGTCATTGAGAAAACTGTCGCGAGCGGTCGAACAGTCTGCCGATGCGGTCATGATCACCGATCACCACGGTGTCATCGAATACGTCAACCCTGCCTTCGAAACCCTGACTGGCTACGGGCGCGATGAGGCACGGAGCCAGACACCGCGAATCCTCAAGTCCGGGGAACAGAGCCCAGAGATCTATGAGCAAATGTGGAGAACGATTCTCGCCGGAAATGCCTTCCGCGCGATTCTGGTCAATCGCAAGAAGAATGGAGAACTATATTACGTTGAGGAGAGCATTTGCCCGGTGCGCGATGGCGCGGGGCAGATCACCCATTTCATCTCCAACGGCCGCGATCTGACCGAGAGACTTCGCCTGGAGGCGCAGTTGCTGCAGGCGCAGAAAATGGACGCGATCGGCCGCCTGGCCGGGGGAGTGGCTCATGACTTCAATAATCTGCTGACGATCATCACGAGCTACTCGGAACTCGCCCTCGACTCCGTTCCGGAGAACAGCCCTCTGGAAGCGAAGATTCAAGAGATCCGCCAGGCTGCGCGCCGGGCAGCAGAATTGACACGTCAACTGCTCGCCTTCAGCAGGAAGCAACCGCAAGCCTTGCGGGTGGTTGATCTCAATTCTGTTGTCAACACCATCGCAAAAACGCTGCCCCGACTCATTGGAGAAGACATCGAATTCAGCTTCACACCCAGCGAGGGCTTGGGTCGAGTCAGAATCGATCCGGTTCAACTCGAGCAGGTTCTGATGAATCTCGCCGCGAATGCGCGGGATGCCATGCCCCAAGGGGGGCATCTGCAGATCGAGACTTCCGACATTCGCCTGGACGACAGCTACATGCACGGAAAGCCTGCGGTCATTCCGAAAGGGCACTATGCGCTCATCACAGTCAGTGATGACGGAAATGGCATTCCACCCGAAGCCCTGCCTCATATTTTTGAGCCGTTTTACACGACGAAACCATCGGGCAAAGGGACGGGCCTGGGGCTGGCCACGGTTTACGGCATCGTGAAGCAGAACAACGGGTTCATCTGGGTCTACGGCGAGCCGGGATCAGGTACGGTCTTCAAGATCTACCTGCCCTGTGTAAATGATGGCCGCCGCGAGAGTAATCCTGAGCTTCCCGAACATGAAAAGGAGACCCACGGATCAGAGACGATTCTCCTGGTCGAGGACGAAGCTGCGGTGCGGCGCGCCACGGCGGAGTTTCTGCGCCTGCAAGGGTACAACATCATCGAAGCACGGGATGGAGTCGATGCGTTAGCCCAGGTAGAAGAGCACAGAACTATCCAGTTGGTCGTGACTGACGTTGTTATGCCACGCATGAGTGGAGGAACTCTGGCAAAGGAAGTCGCGCGAGTGCGTCCGAAGACGCAGTTCCTGTTCGTATCTGGCTACGCTGGAAAAACAATTCTCGATCATAAGGTCGTAGATCTGGAAACCAATTTTCTCCAGAAACCTTACACACTGAAGCAATTGTCGTCGAAAATACGTGCCGCGCTGAACTCTCAACAGTCAGTTCCTCAGTCGAAGTGACCTGCAGCCGTTTTTGCCTCGGTATAATAACTGCCGGTCCGGCCCATGCTCCCATGCGCAAGATGCACCCTTGCAGTGCTTCTTCTCGGCAGTCGTCTTTCTCCGGGAAAACTCGTGGCGGGGGTCTTGTTGGCTGTCTTCTGTGGAGCCGTCGCCTACTGCATCCTGCAAATCGTGGCGGCCATGCGCTATCTTCGAGTGCGTCCGCCGGAACTGCAACTTGCGGAACCGATCAGCATCGTCAAGCCCCTGGCCGGATTAGACCTCGACCTTGAGTCGAATCTCAGGACGTTTTTCGAGCAGGAATATCCATCGTTCGAAATCTTGTTCGCAGTTCGGAAGGAGAGCGATCCCGCGGTGAGCGTAGTATCGCGACTGCAACGGGAATATCCAAAGATTTCATCGCGTCTCGTGGTCACGGGCGAACCGCCCTACCCGAATGCCAAGGTATTCAGCCTGGAAAAGATGCTGGAGGCTGCGGCGAACGATCTTGTGGTGATGAGTGACAGCGATATCCGCAACTGGGAGTTGCTACCTGCCCATACCGTGCAGTGCCGGGACGAAGCTTCTGGTCTCGCCTGGAGGCGACCGGCATGAACACCGATTTCTGGGGTGGGGCGCTGGTGGCGCGAATGCTGGAAGGCATGCGCTTTGCCGTCGGGCCGACGATTATCGCGCGGCGCGGTGTTCTACAGTCGCTGGGCGGACTCAGCCGCTTCAAAGACTACCTGGCGGAGGACTTCGTTATCGGACAATTTGCGGCTGAAGCCGGGTACGGTGTAGTGATGTCTTCCTATGTGATCGAACATCACATCGGAAACGCAAGTTTCCGCGAGAATGTCGCGCACCGGATTCGCTGGGCGCGAAGCACGCGGCGCTCACGCCCCGCGGGATACATCGGGCAACTGTTCACGATGCCCTTCCCGCTCGCTTTGCTGGTTTGCGCATCGTGGCCTGCATGGTGGCCAGTTCTGCCTTTTGCATTTGCGGTCCGTGCCGTCGCCGCCCATATGGTCTCGACGCGGGTCCTGCGGGCGAGTCTCAACTGGGTCTTGTTGCCGATCGAAGACGTGATCGCATTCCTTTTCTGGATTGCCGGATTTTTTGGGAACACGATCTCCTGGCGCGGACGGAAATATCGCCTGTTTGCTGACGGGCGTTTCGAACTGATTTCGACGACCAACTGATCTACCGCTAAGAAATGCGAACCAGCCTTCCTTTTCTGAGTTCAAATAAATCACCGCGCCATTTCACGGTGTGGCCCCAGAAACTCACGATCCATATGGCAACGGCAAGTAGGTCCCGCACAGGCAGCAGCCACAACAGGCGAGGAACCTGGTGATCTTTAAGAATCGACTTCCCGACAACCAGTGCTACCAGAGTCCGCAGAAGAAGCACGCATCCGAGCACGATCCAAGCCCATCTTTCCGCGCCTGCGAAGAGCAGGTTCAGCAGGGCCCACATGAATCCGAAAGTTGAGGCCAAACCGACATATCCCCCCAGGCGGGCATCGCGCACGCCGCGTGCCCACCGCATTTGATGCGCAAGAAACCCGCCGAAATCGTACGCGGGAAGATACGTCTCGACGACGACATCTGAGAGTTGCACCTTCTGACCCAAGCCGGCGATCCGGTTCCCAAGCTCGTAATCATCGGCCAGGAAATCGACAATCGATTTGAATCCTCCAACCTTGTTCAACTCCCGTCGGCGGAAAGCTAACGTCGATCCCAGCCCGAAACTCAGCCCGCCCTCCAGCAACCGGGCCGCAAGCACCCCGGCACAGAAGTCTGTACTGATACCCAGCGATTCCAATCTAGAACCAAGTGTGGACGCCGCGATTCCGCGATACAGACAGGTCACCATTCCGATCTTAACGTCGGCCAAAGGCGGAACAATTCGACGCAGATAGTCTGGTTCGACCCGGATGTCGCTATCGTTGACGACCAGATATTCGTATCGAGCCGCGTGGGCCATCTGCTCGAGATTGCTCACTTTCACATTTGGCCCAAGGATCTCCGGGCAAATCACCAATTGAATCGATCGATCTGGGAACTCCTTTCTCAACCGCTCGATGCTGGCAAGGGCGGGATCGACTGGATCGCTGACTCCAAACACAATTTCATATTCGGGATGATCCTGCAGGCAATGGCTCCGGAAACTCTCGTACATTTCGGGATCGGTTCCCTTTAGCGGCTTAAGAACAGAAACCGCTGGTATCTCAACCGAAAGCGCGTCGCAAGGATTCCTCTGCGACCTGACAAAGTGGCGGGCACCGAAGAGGCAGAGAACGTAATACGCACAACTGGAGGTGCACCCGAGAATCGCAATGATCTGAAGAACCAAGGTGGTCGAGTGCATCATTTCGGAAGGAGAGCAGCCTTATTCGTACCTCAGCGATTCAATCGGATCAAGCGTCGAGGCTTTCCAGGCTGGATAGATGCCGAAAACAAGGCCGACCGCGGCGGCTGAACTAAAGCCGAACGTGACCCAAAACATGGACATGTGGGCGGGCAGTGATGGCCAGGCCAGCGGTATGGTCCAGACCAAAATCGCTCCGACCAAGATGCCAATCACTCCGCCCACGGCAGTTAGCATGATGGCTTCCAGGGTGAACTGCAGAAGGATATCGCGCTGGCGCGCGCCGATAGCCTTTCGAATTCCGATCTCGCGAGTCCTCTCGGTTACGGAGACCAGCATAATATTCATCACCCCGACTCCGCCGACGACGAGGCCCACACTGGAAATTGCGAACATGCCGACGAAAAGTCCGCCGGTGATCTGGTTCCAGACCTCCGTAATGGACTCGGAGGTGAAGATTGTGAAGTTGTCTGGCTTGTCAAAAGCGACTCTCCGCCTGCGCCGAATGACTTCGCGAATCTCGTCCATTGCCTTGGGCATATCCTCATGGGACGTAGCTTTGACGACGATCCAGTACTGCTTCACTTCCGGATGCAAGGCTTTGAAGGTGCGGATGGGGAAGAAAACCCGGTTGTCGATCGGATCTTTGCCTCGATTGAATACCGATTTGATCTTCCCCACAGTCCCGATCACGCGAAACAATCGGCCTTCGATATTCACCTCTTGGCCCAATGGGTCATCGTCCCCAAACAGTTCTTCCCGGGTGTCGTGGCAGAGAATGACGACCGGGGCGCGATGCTCATCGTCAAACTCGGTGAACCACCGTCCGCTTGTCAGGGGAAGATCCTCGACATCAAGCATCGACGCGGTGTTTCCCTCAAGCAGGGTGTTCTTCGCTTTTCGGCCCTGGTATTTCACCGCGTATGTACCGCTGCCGATCTCCGGCCGATACAAACGAAGCAGAGCCGATACCGATTTCACGTGAGGCAAGTTTTCGAGCGCCTGCGCGTCCTCCAACGTCAGTTCTTTGCGGCTCCGCATCTCTTCCGACATACGCCCGAACGTAAAAAGATTCAGGTGATAGACGAAAATGACATTGGAGCCGATGGTGGCAAGGCGATCACGAACATTGTCGTCAAGCCCACGGCCGATCGACGACACTCCAATCACGACAGCGACTCCGATCACGATTCCCAGCACGGTCAGGCCTGACCGCAGCTTGTTGGTGCGGATCGTGTCTGTCGCCATATGAACGATTTCGCTGAATTCGCTTTTGCCTAGCATAGAGGGTCGCCACCCGAGCTGTTCAGGATGCGTGAGCTTTACTCACGGCGACAGGCAACCACAAATGGATAATACCGCGGTTTAGAAACTCTCGACGGCAGCGAGGCTATTCGTAACGTAGAGACTCGATCGGATCGAGATTGGCTGCCTTCCACGCCGGATAGATTCCGAAGATGAGGCCGACTCCCGCGGCGGAACTGAAACCGAAAGAGACCCAGAAAACGGACATTCGCGCGGGAAGAGAAGGCCAGACCATGGGGATTACCCAGACGACAAGGCCACCCACGAGAATGCCAATCAGCCCTCCCACCACTGTGAGCATGATCGCTTCAAGCGTGAACTGCAGAAGAATATCGCGCTTGCGTGCGCCAATCGCCTTTCTCACGCCAATCTCCCGGGTACGCTCGGTAACGCTGACCAGCATGATGTTCATTACGCCGACGCCGCCGACTACGAGACCGACGCTGGAGATTGCGAACATGCCAATGAAGAGGGCGCCCGTAAGCTGGTTCCAGACATCGGTAATCGAATCCGAAGTGAATACGGCAAAGTTGTCCGGCTTGTCGAACGGCACTTTGCGCCGCCTGCGCATGAGTTCGCGGATTTCGTCGATAGCTTTTGGCACATCGTCATGTGATGTCGCTTTGACGCTGATCCAGTGCTGCTTCAATTCCGGATGGAGAGCTTTGAAGGTTCGCAGGGGGAAAAACACGCGATTGTCGTTCGGATCTTTGCCTCCCCCAAATACCGATTTGATCTTCTGTACGGTGCCGATGACCTCGAACAGCCGCCCTTCGATGTTGACCTCTTTCCCTAACGGGTCCTGGTCTCCAAAGAGTTCATGCTGGGTGTCGTAGCAGAGCACGACCACGGCGGAGCGGTGCTGGTCGTCGATATCGCTAAACCAGCGCCCACTCGCCATCGGCAGATCGAAGACCTCCTTTACCGAGGCGGTGTCTCCCTCAAGGATCGTGTTCTTTACCTTCTTGTCCTGATACTTAATCGCGTAGCTCCCGACCCCAAGCTCTGGACGGAACAGGCGGATGCCGGCTGAGACGGCTTTCACATGGGGCAGAGCCTCAATCGCCTCGGCGTCTTCAAACGTCAGTTCCTTTCGCGTGCGCATTTCCTCGCTCATGCGCCCAAACGTGAAAGGTTGCAGATGGAAAACGAAGACGATGTTCGAGCCTATACTGGCCACCAATTGCCGGACGTTATCGTCGAGCCCGCGTCCGATGGAAGACACACCGATGACTACGGCGACGCCGATCACGATGCCGAGGACCGTCAACCCCGATCGCAGCTTGTTGCTGCGGATGGTGTCCGTCGCCATCTGGACGATTTCGCCGAATTCAGACTTGCCGACCATAGAGACCTTTGTAGCTACCAAATCATCACTTACTCAATTGCCAAGTTCGACAGTTCCTTGATAGTCACATCTCAAACCGCAATGCCACGATAGGATCCAAGCGCGCAGCCTTCCGCGCGGGATAAACTCCGAAAAATACGCCAACGCTGGCAGCCACCAGCAAGCCGGCAAAGACCGCCCAGAGCTTGATCGAGGAGGGCATCCCGATAATCGCGGTTACTCCTTTAGCGAGCACGATTCCCCCCAGAACTCCTAACGCTCCGCCCAAGAGGGCAAGGATGATGGATTCAATCAGGAACTGAAGCAGGACATCATCGCGCCGCGCACCCATCGCCTTGCGAATACCGATCTCGCGCGTACGCTCCGTCACAGAGACCAGCATGATGTTCATGATGACGATGCCGCCGACCACCAATGACACTGCCGCAATCCCGATCGTCGCCATGAAGAATGTGTTGCTCAGTCCCGACCAGATTCCCAGCAAGCTGGCGTTGGTCTCAATCTCGAAGCTGTCATCCTGCCCAGGACGGTCATGGCGATGGGCGCGCAGTCCAGCCCGGGCTTCGTCGATTGCCTGATTCAGGGGGATCCCAGTCGCCGAGGCCTTCCCCCAGATACCGACACTGTGATTGTGGGCTCCATACTTCTTTAAATACACAGAAATGGGGACTAGTGCGTAGTTGTCAGCACTCTGGCCTAGCGTCTTCCCTTTTTTCTTTCCGACTCCGATGATCTGGTAGGTCCAGCCATCGATCCTGATCTCTTGTCCGAGCGGGTCAGTGCCCGGCAGCAGATGATCGACAATGTCGGTTCCCACAACCGCGACCTGAATATGGTTGTTCACATCAGTGTCGCTGATCATGCGTCCGGAGGTGAGATCGGTGTCGAGAATGGTGGCAATCGAAGGAGTGATCCCCTGAATGTTGGTGTCATCGATCGATTGCTCGTTCCGTTTCACCTTGCCGCTACCTTGCACGAGTGCTCCAACATATTGACAGTGTCCGCAGGACTCAAGCACCGTCTGGTAGTCCTCCATGTCGAGGTCCTTGCGCTTCTCGGCTTCCAGAAAGTGGTCCACGTTGGTCTCGACGGCCGACATCTTGGCGATGATGAACACGTCGGCGCCCAGATTGAAGATCTTTTTAGCGACGTAGTCGTTGATCCCCGACACAAAGGTCACCACTGCGATCACCGCGCCAACGCCGATCACAACTCCGAGCAAGGTCAGAACGGAACGCAGTTTGTTCGCCCAAAGGGACTGCAGGGCGACGCGAATGGCTTCAGCGATGTTCATGACCGGAGTCCGGCTGTACGTATCCGCTTTCGACTGGGAACCGAAAGATAGGATCCAGGACTCCTTAAGTTTATCAGTCCTCGTCCCTGGCGGCGCGAAAAGCGCATGGCCCTGCTGCGCGCCTGATCCAGAGGCGGAGAAGTCACGAATCTACGTCGTATAATCGAATTGTAGGCAGCCGGACCGGACGGCCGCTCCTCGCGTCTTCGGGCGCGAGGGGAGGAAAGTCCGAACTCCGCAGAGCAGTGTGCCGGATAACGTCCGGGACGTCAGGTTCAAGCCTGATGGACGGAAAGTGCCACAGAGAACATACCGCCTCGGCAACGGGGTAAGGGTGAAAAGGTGCGGTAAGAGCGCACCGCCGCGCCAGTAATGACGCGGGCATGGCAAACCCCACACGGAGCAAGACCAAATAGGAAGGAAGTTCGCGGC
>Ga0335079_10010588_pt1 | contig 10500 bp, 10 predicted proteins | sample Lox_Sample_33_FD_206719 | JGI IMG/M metagenome (GOLD analysis project Ga0335079, IMG submission 206719) | Soil microbial communities from Loxahatchee National Wildlife Refuge, Florida, United States - Lox_Sample_3.3 | ecosystem: Environmental > Terrestrial > Soil > Wetlands | place: USA... | reverse complement strand
GAAGCAATCACCGGGGCTTTACTCACAGCAATGGCGTCCCAGAAAGTCTTGTCGGAAACATGGGAAATATCCACCATCATGCCCAGGCGGTTCATCTCCAGGACAACTTGTTTGCCAAAGTCCGTCATTCCATTGTGGTGCTCTACTTTCGGATCGTCGAGGTCCCCGGAAGAATCCGCCCACTCGTTGGTGTTCGACCAGGAAAGCGTCATGTAACGCACTCCCAGGCGGTAGAAATCGCGTAATAGCCGGATATCATTTTCGATGGAGTGACCGCCCTCAATGCCCATCAGCGCAGCCAACTTGTGCTGCTTGTGGGCGCGCTCGATATCGGCCACTGAGAAGGCCATCATCATCCGGTCCGGGTGCCGCGCCGCCTGTTCGTAGACGGAGTCGATCAGATCGAACGTGTGCCGGGCGAAGCGTCCCTGGTTTGTACGTGGCTCGACCCAGATGGAGAAGAATTCTGCGCCCAGGTTGCCGGCACGCGCCTTATCGAGGCTGACCTGGCCTACATCCCGTGGATCGGTGTTTCCGATATCGAAGTTCCCATCGAGAAAACGTTGGGGCGTGTCGGCGTGGGTGTCTATGACGATGGCGGAATCGTGTATGGCTCGTGCCCGCGGGCTGGCAGCGGGAATCAAGGGGTCACTCTGTGCGGCTGCGGACGCTACCGCACACGCCACGGCGAGAAGCAGGAACGTTCTGCGAAGGTTCATAACGGCTCAGTGAGGTGCAGGCAACGATTGTATCTGGTGTTGAGTGGCGGCGAAACTCGACTGGAAGGATGGATCGAGTAGGAGTAACTTCGGAGGAACTATTCTTGGTCGGTCGTTAGCAACGTTTGATCGCCTGCAGCTGATTCGTCTGGCCGATCGCCGGCCAGCGTTTGCGATTCGCGCCACTCCGTGTAGCGTCCGGAGACCATGACGTGAAAGACCCACTGATGTCGTTCTTCCTCTGGTTCCACGAGGCCGAGACCTTTAAGTGGGACCATGTATTGCTCCATCCACTTGACCTGGTCGCGGCTCATGCCGCGGCGCTGAATATCGACCGTGACACCGGCCAGGTGAGAAGAAGCCAGGTCGCCTTCCGCAGGCGCAGCGTTGCGGTTGTGCCGCCGGAGTTTCTTTTGCACTTTGACTGTGCGAACCGCTGAGTTCACCTGGATCTGGCTGTGAAATTCCTTGTAATAGGCGGCGCTCAGGTCATCGAGAAAGTCACGCGTCCAGGGCCGGCAATAGCGGCGTTCAGGATCAAGACGTGGATCGATCCTCAAGGTGGTATTCGGAACTATCGGCACCAGTTCCTCGCTGGCAACGAGTTTCTGCAGTTCATCGTCATCCTGAATGCGCGGCAAATCCAGCCGGTCGATCTCTTCGTTTTGCCGCAAGAGCGACTCGCGCGAGGGGCGAAAAACCGGGTCCCAACGCAAACGGCGAAAATGGGCGGGACGGGAAGCGCTGTGATGCACATGCCGGGGAACGTAGTGGTGCAGGCCAAACGCTTGACCGCTGGCACAAGCGGCGAGCAAACAACAGAGGATCTTGTCCCGCGTTTTACCGATCACGAAGTGGTCTCAGTCTTTCCTGGGCCTGGAGTCACGTTACCAGCAGGCCGCCATTCTACAGGTAACATCCAACAAATTGGGTACCAATCCGCAGGCCGTGTTACCGAAGTTTAGTCACGCGCTCTGGTTACTTTGTGGTTACCAAACGCCGACCCAGCACTCATTTAGCACTTTCAATACCGCCGGAAGAAGCGGCACCCATGCCGATTATCTCGTGCAGGATGAATAGGGACGGAAGGGCAGTAATTGCCGGCTTGCGCGGAAAGTCACAAAATTCCGCCAGCGGATGCCGGGAAAAGTCACACTTCGTGCGCCGTTCTTAAACGAAACCGCGCTGTCTACTTGCGGAAGAGATCCCCGACCGCCTGCTTCATGACTTCGCCCCCAACCTCGGAAATCGAGCGGGTGAGGGGAATATCCTTGGGACAGGCTTCGATGCAGTTTTGCGCGTATCCGCACTCCTGAATGCCGCCATCGCCCATCAAGGCGGCCAGGCGTTCGCGCTTAAGCGCGGCGCCGGTGGGGTGGGTGTTGAAGAGGCGCACTTGAGAGATCGTGGCAGCTCCTACGAAACCCGTGTTTTCATTGAATTGCGGGCAAACTTCCATGCAGCAACAGCAGGAGATGCAGCGCGAGAGCGGATAAGCGGCTTCCTGGTCCTGCATTGTCATGCGCGGGCCGGAGCCGAGGTCGTAACTCCCGTCGATCGGCACCCAGGCCTTAACAGCCTTCAGGTTTTCGAATAGCACGCTGCGGTCGACCGCCAGGTCGCGAATAATAGGAAACTTGGAAAATGGCTCCAGGCGGATGGGTTGTTCCAGTTTGTCCACGAGAGCCGAACATGCCATGCGAGCCCGGCCATTGATCAGCATGGCGCAGGAGCCGCAGACCTCCTCCAGGCAGTTCGAATCGTAGGTAATGGGCGTGGTCGCCTTGCCATCGCGGGTAACCGGGCGGGCAGCAATCTCCATCAGGGCAGAAATAACATTCATGCCGGGCTTCCACGGCAGCTCAAACTCTTCCCAATTGGAGGGCGCCCGAGGACTGGCCTGGCGCTTAATCTTGAGGATGACAGCCTTGTTTTCAGCCATAAATTTGCTATTTGTCGTTATATCACTGCCACTTACGGCCGGAGAAACGCCGGCTGGAAGTGGAGTTTATTTACCCACGGCATGCAAAAGCCTTCATCTTGACACAGCGGCCCCCCGCGACCCACAATGCTCAGGTAGGTGTTCACGATAGAGGAGTTACTCATGAGTCTTGGGATCGAAACCATGCCCGAAGCGCCCGTCGCCAAAAGAAAGAAACTGTGGAACACGGGGGTTACGGTTATTCTCGGCTTGCTCATTGCCGGTTTTCTCTGGATTGTCATCAGCAACATGTACCTTCTGTACTTCGGCAAGCCACTGATCCAGCACTGATCACGCGCTGAATCCAGGTTCTTCTCTCCCGACTTCTGGCCTGTGATTGTCCCAGCGCGAAATCCTCTGCCGCGCTGTCGCCCCACTGCGCGCATAAAGGCCTAGGTTGCCGCGTCATATCTGCGCGCCCGCGGCGGGATAAGCGAAATGTCCACGGGCTCGAACTCGAACCTTGGCTCATCTGCGTCCGCGGCAAAGTACGCCTTGGTGGTCTTCAACCAGTTCTTGTCGTCGCGCTCGGGAAAATCCGGCTTGTAGTGTGCACCGCGTGATTCGTCACGCATCGCTGCGCCCTGGGCGATCACTCTCGCCAGTTGCAGCATGTTGTAAAGCTGCCGTGCGAAGACGACGGACGTGTTGGCCCACTGCGATCGATCTCCCAGGCGAATTCGCTGGAAGCGCTCGAGCAAGGTGCAAAGCTGAGCGTCGGTCTCTTGCAGGTTCTTGTTATAGCGGATGACGGTACAGTTACGGGTCATCAAGTCGCCAAATTCCCGCCACAGCAGAAATGGGTTTTCGGTACCGTCCGCCTTCATGAGAGTGGTGTTGTTTTCCGCCTGGCGTTTTTGCTCGGCTTCGAAATGGGCATTGCCGGAAGCAGCCGACTGCCCGCGAGCATATTGCATGGCCGCAGGACCCGCCACGAAGCCGCCAAAAATACACGAAACCAGCGAATTCGCGCCCAGCCGGTTTGCGCCATGGTACTGGTATTCGCACTCGCCCGCAGCGTAAACGCCCGGGATGTTTGTAGCCTGCCGGAAATCCACCCACAGGCCGCCCATGGTGTAGTGCATGCCGGGAAAAATCTTCATCGGAGTATCGCGCGGATCGTCTCCTACGAACTTCTCGTAAATTTCAAGAATGCCTTCCAGCTTTCGATCCAGAATCTTGCGGTCAATGTGGGTGAGATCCAGATAGACCATTGGCTTGCCATCAATGCCAAGGTGATGCTCATAGACGACTTTGTGGATGGCGCGAGTGGCTACATCCCGCGGCACCAGGTTGCCATACTTTGGATACCACTCCTCCAGAAAATACCAGCGCTCACTCTGCGGAATGCTTTTAGGATCGCGCTTGTCGCCGGGAGTCTTCGGGACCCACACCCGGCCGCCCTCGCCACGGGCGGATTCCGACATGAGCCGCAGCTTGTCTTCCCCCGGGATCGAGGTGGGATGCACCTGGATGAATTCGCCGTTCGCGTAATAGCAACCCTGCTGGTAGAGTGCCGACTGCGCGGAACCGGTGCATACCACGGAATTCGTGGACTTTCCGAACATGGCTCCAATGCCGCCAGTGGCAATGATGATGGCATCGGCTGGAAAGGTACGGATCTCGAGCGAACGCAGGTCCATTGCGCAGATGCCGCGACAGGTGCGATTGGAATCGAGCACGGCGGAGAGAAACTCCCAGTGCTCGTACTTGGCCACTTTGCCTTCGGATTCGTAGCGCCGAACCTGCTCGTCCAGCGCGTAAAGAAGCTGTTGTCCGGTAGTGGCACCGGCAAAGGCCGTGCGATTGTAGAGAGTCCCACCGAACCGGCGGAAATCCAGCAATCCTTCCGGCGTACGGTTGAAGGGAACGCCCATGCGATCGAGCAGGTCGATGATTCCCGGCGCGGCCTCGCACATGGCTTTTACAGGAGGCTGATTGGCCAGGAAATCGCCGCCATAGATCGTGTCGTCAAAATGCTGCCAGGTTGAGTCGCCTTCGCCTTTCAAGTTCTTCGCGGCATTGATACCACCCTGGGCGCACACAGAATGGGATCGTTTGACCGGCACGATGGAGAAAAGATCCACTTTGCCGCCCATTTCTGCAATCTTGATGACCGCTGCCAATCCGGCCAGCCCGCCGCCGATCACGATGATTCTTGGATTTGCTGCCATCTAACTCAGGTTCCAATCCGCCGGGCGGTTCCCGGCATTACCGTAAGACGAGGGACTCGCCGGAGCCCGTTTCCATAGGTTGCATCGGAGTGTTGAGGAACGAATACATGGTCACCGCGCCCGTCACGACGAAGGCCAGGCCGATCACGCAACAAACGTAGCCGAACCTGCGGCGCGCCACGTCGCCCGTGGTGATCCCCCATTTGGCGGCAAACAGCCATAAGCCGTATGCGAAATGCCAGGAAGCGCAGAGAATTCCAATGGCGTAAAAGGCAACTGCCCAGGGACTGAGAAATTCGGTCTGTACTTTTCCGAAAGCCGCCGCCGGATAACTCAGAAGATGAATTCCCGTGAAGCGGAGGTGCCAGGTATGCCACCCCATGTAAAAGAACGCGATCGCGCCCGTCCATCGCTGAGTTGTGTACAACCAGTTGCCCGCCCAGGGGTACGCTGTCAGATTGGTCTCGCCGCGGTACCAGATATAGAAGCCGTAAAGTGCGTGGTACAGAATCGGCAGCCAGATGCCGAACAACTCCAGTCCAACGACAAAAGGGAAGCTGGAGAGGAATTCCACCTGCTTGGCATAAGCGGCCGGACCCCGCGTGGCAAAGGCGTTGGAAACGAAATGCTCGATCAGGAAGGCGCCGATAGGAATAATGCCGGTCAGTGAGTGCAGGCGCCGCAGAAAGAATGAGTAGCCCTCGCCTGCGCGCAAGGGAGCCACGCCGGCCTGATCTGACATCGGAGCAGGATTAGCACTTGCTGCCACAGCTGACGCTCCTTATGAGTCCCACAGCGATAAGACAACCTTCGATTATCTTCGTGCAGAAGAAGGGAAGTCAAGAATGTGTCCAACCACCTACTGGCGAACTTCCGGGAACCCCTGATACCACTTTAGAAATTTTCGAAAAGCCTGGCCCCGATGACTGTACTTGGCCTTTTCTTCCACATTCAACTCGGCGAAAGTGACGCCGATCTGTGGAAAAAAGAACAGCGGATCATAGCCAAAGCCGCCGCTGCCACGGGGTGCGTCCAGAATGATGCCTCCCGCCTGTCCCCGGAAGACCTGCAGAATCCGGGAAGCTCGCGCCACGGCGATTACACAGACGAAGCGAGCTGTGCGCTGCTCTGCTGGAATGTTGCCCAGTTCTCGCAATAAGCGGGCATTGTTGGCATCGTCGTCGGTGTTGGCGTTGGAAAGGTGTGGCATCTCTGCCGCGTAACGTGCCGAGTGGATACCGGGTGCGCTGTTGAGCGCGTCAACCTCCAGGCCTGAATCGTCGGCGAGCACGATCTCGCCGGGAACATAGCGGCTATAGGCCTCAGCTTTCTTGCGGGCGTTGGCCTCAAACGTGGCCCCGTCCTCGACAACCGGCGGCAGCGATGCAAAATCAGGAAGCGGGGCGACCGGCACGCCATAGGCAGCGGCCGCGCCTGTAAAGTCCCGTATTTTGCCCTGGTTGGATGTGGCTAGAAGGACTGTTTTCATGTTTTCGCAACTCCCGCCGTATGGACTGGACGTCGCGTTGCCGCCCACCAGAGGACGAGCAGTCCTGCTGTGGCGAGGGAAATAATTCCGCCGGCCGTCCTGTCCCAGGTACGAACAAACGTAAGGCGGACCTGATTCTCGCCTGCCGCCACCGGAATTATCATTTGCCCTGCATCATCGCTGGTCTGGTCAGCGATTTGTCCATTGACCTCGACCTGCCACGCCGGATAATTGAACAGCTTTACCAGCAGGTGTTCCGGCTGAGGGGACTGCACGCTGAACATGCGTAGCTCCGGTTCCCACCGTTCTATCCGGATCTGTGCGGCGCCCGAATCCTGCAGGGTCACTTTGCGAGCATTGGGATTTACGTCGTAAGCGTCAGCGCCGTCCGAGACGTATTCGTCGGTTCCCTCATAACCCTGCCCGCTCTCATGAGAGCGGTGCATAGCGGCGATGTCGGCCGCAGTGTCCCACCACGGTGGCTGCACACCGTGCCAGACAAACGGCACTACTGACAACATGGTCAGCCAGACTGCCAAACGGGCTCTGGGCCACGCCATTGCGACCAGCAAGGCAAGAGCAACGTTCAGGCACAAAAGCCAACGCCAGGGGAGCTGCAGGTACTGCAGTTCGGGCAGATACCGCCAGGCTATGCGGGTGAAGGAGCACATGATCAATGTCGCGGCCGCAGCCCATGCTGCCAGCGCTGTCCATATCGTGCTCTTGCCATGGCGGCCACGCGAGAAAATTGCCGCAGCGGCGAAGACCATGATCTCGGAGGCTGCCACGAGGGAGACGAGGCGGTTAAAGCGGTTGTGGTCGGCATCCGCGATTGTGGTGAAAAGAAAATTGTCATCCGGCCGCACCCCGGGAGAGAGAACCTGCGCGATGTTCACCCACTTCTCCTCGCATGCAGCGGGCAGCACATAGAACGCCGCCAAAGCAAGACCCAGCAAAACTGCCGAGGCGCCGTGCAACAGGGATCTTGAGGAGCGACGCGCAACCGCAACGATCAGCGACAGCAATGCGAGCGAATAGCAGGCCATGACCCCTGCCGGAGCGTTCGTGAGCCAGACGGCGCAAATCACCAGGCCCACAGGAACAATAACCCGATCGGCGCGTTTCTCCTCGCGCACCATGAACAATACAAGCAGAGGTAACCAGGCTCCGGCCAGCAGTTCGGCGAATGCACTGCGCCAATAAACAATCACAAGAAAATAGGGGTTAGCCGCATAGGCAACTGCTGCAAACAGGGCGCTATTGTGATCCAGCCAGGATCGCGCCAGCAGGAACATCGAGCATCCCGAAACTGTGAGCGCAATCCATGCGAAAGCTTCGGGGACAATTTTCCAGGGCAACAGCGCACCGAGCGCCGCCCCAAGCATCCAGGATGCTGGAGGATAGAAGACAAAGCGGGGCTCGCCATAGCCATGATGAGCCAGCGCTGCCCACCTGGGATACACAATCCCATGTCGCCACTGATTGACCACCTCCATCCAGGAATTCATGTGGAATTCGAAATCGTGTCCCGATGGAATCCCCAGGAAGAAGAACGGCAGCACTACGGCAAAAGAAACGCCCATGAAGATCAGCAGTGGCGTGCCTGGCAGGTCACTGCGGCCATGCCGGGAAGGTGCGTGGCTGTGCATAACTGCCTGGCATTTTTACACGAAATTAACCTGGCTGAAACCTGGCGAGACCGGGTCCCGGATAGACTTCCGGCATTCGAGGTGGAACCAACCCGGCGCTAAGGGGTCCGCACGAGAGACGGCGTGCGGGCCCTTTAGTGTGTATGAGACGAAAAAGCCTGCAGGCTGGCCTTCTCTAGCTTTAGTAAGCTGCCACAACTTCGTTGCGCTGCTTCTGCAGTGCCAGCAGGAATTCTTCCTGGGTGCGTGGTTTCTGGTCGAGAAGCAATTCAAGCAAAGGGTCATCCAGGGTTCCATCGTCTGCCAAGGAATTTGCCTCACGACCTGCAACCAGCGTGCGCGGCGTAACTGCCAATTCCGGTTTGGTTCCAGCGTGGCTGGTTAGGAACGTGATGATCTCGCTAACCTGCTGGCGTGCTGTTCCTCCTGCAAACTCAACCCCCATGCCGAAACCGGGATGCATCACCCGCACGATGCCATTCATGTGTACTTCCAGCGTTCCGGCTCTCACAGTGAGAGAAATCCCTGAGCATTCTGGAAAAGGCGATCCGGTTTCAACGTAGCACCCGCCCGAGCTCAGGTCGGTCAGGTTGCAGTGAGCTATTGCTTCGGCATCTTCGGGCGGAAGTTCCGGTGCATTGGCGACAACCCAGCTTGCCAGCGTCTTGTGCAGAGCTTCGGGAACATCCACGAAGCGCAAGCCGGACTGGCCATTGGGGTTCGCCCACGCCACCTCTCCCCAAGTTTCCACCTGTAGGTCTCCGTGTGGAAGCGTAAACTGCACGCCGATTCGGGCCGAAGGACACAGCGGCTGCGCCGCGAGAACATCTGCACCCTCTTCGCTGAGATCCAGCAAGATGCCCTCGACTTCGGAACCTTCCGCAGACCGAATCTGGACCGGCACCTGGACACCTACGCGGAAGCAACGACGTCGCTCGCGCTTCAGCACCGCAATGGCTGCACGCAGGCTGGTTTCTGCCTGCGCTGAAGAAATTGGTTTGTAGAGCACGAAGTTAGCGCCAGCCCCGAACGCCTGGCGCAGTCTGCTCTTATCGGTCAGCAGGGAAATGGTCAAGGGACTGGTGCCGGTTTGACTTGTGCTTTGCAGGAGGCGCGCGGCAGCTTGCGGATCGTCAAAATCCACAATCACTGCGTCCAGTCTCTGTTCCGCAAGTTTGCAGGGGGCCTCAGAAGCCCCACAGCACTGCAGGTCAACGCCAAAGCCGGAGAGAACCGGAGTCAGTGTGTCGATCGACTCGCGATCATTCGAAATCAGAAGTGCCTGGAACATGATTGGCCGCTTGCGTGGCGGCAAGTGACGGGAACCTGTCTACGGCCATCGAGGGACTGTTCCCTTAGCCGCGCCGGCCTTGGCCGTCATGGAATTTGGCTGTTCATCCACTTCCGACAGCACCGCGCTGTCATCGTCTTCGTTTTCTGCGAGGAGTGGAGCAACTTCCCGCAGCTTTTCCGCCGCTTGCTGCAGCAACTCGATCTGCTTGCCCAATTGTGCGTACTTCGCCTGCTTGCGCCGTAAAACCTCGTGGATGTCCTTCATACAATGCCCCCATCGCGAATCTAGAGACTGGTGGTGAGGCGGTCAATCGCAATCCCGGCTCGGCTGATTACCTCGGTAATGAGAGTTGTTGACGTCGAAGGACTTCAACCCGCCCAGTAGCGCCGACAACAAAAAGCCCCGCTGCAAAGCGGGGCTGGGAAATTGAATTTCGCAATAACTACGGGCGGTTGATCTTGCGACGATAACGAACCAATCCTGCGATGCCGACCAAACCCGTTCCCAACAAACCGAGAGTACCGGGTTCTGGAGATACGACCAGATTGGTGTTGCCGCTGGCGATCGAGGTCCAGCCGTTGAAATAATCTTTGCCGGTATTGATGGTGAGCTGGACCGTCAGGCCATTGACCTGGATTGTCTGGTTGCCCACGATCAAAGTGCCGGTGAGAGGCCCAGTCAGCGTGTAATCGTGCGTGCCATTGGAAAGAGTGAACAGCTGCCATTGCACCGCACCGCTGAATGTGCCCTGGAAGATAACTCCATTGGGAAGCCCGTTGGTTCCATTGGCGGTCACGGTGAAGGAACCACCGCCGGCGAAGGTTGCGCCGGTCTGCAGGTTGCCGCTGGTCAAAGCGCCTGTGGAAAAAGCCAGCGTACCGAGGTCGCCTGTGATCATTCCCAGGCCATCGTAGCCATTGACCAGTACCAGGGTAGAGCCGGTCAAAGTCATGCCGGCATTTGTTCCCGCCAGCGTACCCCCGCTATTGCCGAAATCGACCTGGCTGCTGCTGTCTGCAAAAAGCGCGACGGGTAAAGCCAGCGCCAGCAGCGCCATCAGAAGTACTCGCCTCATCGATTCCTCCTGATCCAAGTGACGAACCCGGCGATTGTCACCGGCCTTTTCCGCGAAGGCCATTCTACTAACAAAACCGGTTCAGAACCCATGAAACCCCAATAAACACCCCGAAACCC
>Ga0335079_10010587_pt1 | contig 10500 bp, 8 predicted proteins | sample Lox_Sample_33_FD_206719 | JGI IMG/M metagenome (GOLD analysis project Ga0335079, IMG submission 206719) | Soil microbial communities from Loxahatchee National Wildlife Refuge, Florida, United States - Lox_Sample_3.3 | ecosystem: Environmental > Terrestrial > Soil > Wetlands | place: USA: Florida... | reverse complement strand
CTGCAGCAGACCGCGCATCCCCACTATGACGCGGGCGCCAAATTCCGAAGAGCGCGCAACAGCCGCAAGGGCGCGTTGAGAGAGCGGCAATGTCTTACTCGGCTGGAGTCGCTTTCCGTCGCGCACGATGCAGGTAACACGGCCAAGCAATTCCCGTTTTTTAACGGCTGGATCTGGTTGGGGCATCGCATCGCCTTGCGTGAAGATCGTGCTTCCATCTGAGTTCAATATGCGGTGCACAAACAGGCGGCGATCCCGGTGAAAAAGAACAACATCACCCGCAGAAAGCTTGTCGCACTCTACTCTCTCCAGCTCAAGCGTGTCTCCCGGCCAGATTGTCGGGAGCATGCTCCAACCGCCTACGCGCAGACGCACATAACCCGAGAAGCGCAGGACCTCGCACGCCAGTTCGCACTTGAGAGCATGCGCTCGATCGTGCTCATCAGGGGAAGCCTTCATGATGCGCTAACCTGTCCATGCTGGCAGGTAACTTGTGTCGCCAGCTTGCCGCACGATAGCGCGGTAGTCACGAAAACCTGCTCATACCGAAAGGCCGGCTTTTCGTAGGGTTTTTTCGACGTCGTATTACCCGTAGGTTCAGACGGATGATTCGTTTCCATATTGGAGAATCCTATCAGTTTTAGCTCTACTGGAGTGCCGACTGCGAAGCCTGCACCGCGCATCCCCCGGTGCCACTCGATCCGCACGCCTGATTGCCTTGTGTCGAAAAGTAAACCTGCGACGCACCCGCCATCGTGCCGGATCCGACGATGTTATCGATAATAACCCCGCCCGTACCTCCGGCAGCAGCCAAACTCGATGTCGCGGGCAGACCCGCATTCCGCCATCTCACCGTATTGTCGGCAGTGGTCGGAGCATAAATGGTCGTCTGCCAGGCAGGATGTCCCTGCACCGCAGTACGCGAAGTTCCACCTGTTGTTACAACTTCGATGTTTCCGTTGCTATCAATGATCGAATTCCCCAACCCATAAGTGTGGCTTGCCACCCAAGTTCCATGAGCTGCAGCATGTGGCCCCTGGTTGACCCATCGCACTCCGGCATCTGTCGTCGAACCACCGACCGTCGCGTTCCAGGTTGGCGCACCTTGCGCAACTGTTCTCGATGTTCCTGCTGTCCTGCAGGTTTGCACGTTGAAGCGCGTGTCCAGCACCTGCTGCCCGACCGTATAGGCATGCGAAGGTTGCCAGGGTGTATCGACGAAGTTCATAATGCATCCGCCCGACGCGCAGGAGTTACCCGACCCGCTGGCCTGAGCGCTAGCGAAAATCCATTCCTTCGTGCCGCCAGCAGCATTTGGATTCGAAATGTCGGTAACCGGCGAACATCCTGTAGTTGCGCCCGATAACGCAGGTCCTGCGACCACAGTTCCGAATGCGCCCGCATTGATCGGAATCCGGTACAGCGTCGGTGGTCCGCCGGTGTTACCGCAGACATATAGGTTCCCAGTAGCATTCACCGATGCCAGATAGGTGCTGTCGAACCCGCCCGAGCGTAGAGGATTCGGATTCGGTGGCGCAGTTTGGCTGATTCCGACGACAGCCTTTGTTCCGGTCGTGCCTGCGGCAAAGCTGGTACCGAACATGTAGACTGCCGCACAGGGCCTCGCGCCCGCGCAATTCGTAGTGCCGTCGCTTGAGGCAAAGACGTAGGCCTTTCCCGCCGTTGCATCTACGATAGGTCCATCAACCACTCCCGCCCCGAAATCTACCTGTCCTGACGCGGTCACAACTCCTGTGGAACTCACGCGATAGAAGAAGCCCCCGGCATCCCCAACGAACACGTTGTCGGATCCAAAGTCGTGAACCGGGCTGGTCAGAGCCGTCGGGTTGGCGGGTTTTACCTGCACCGGAAATCCTCCGGTCGTCACGCGAGTTGGGGTTCCGCGAAATACACCAGTGAACTTGTGCAGCCAGCCCAAAGCTCCGCCAACCCAAATTGTGTCGTGAGTGTAATCGGGAAAAACAGATGACGTCGTATCGTCAACTGGTACGTTTGAGGCGGTTCTTAGAGTAATCGTGGTCATGCATGGAGCTGTGCAGCTCCGATAAGCACCGTTAGAGACTTGCACCAGCGTCACCGGAGAACTTACCGTGCCCCCGGTCGCCCACTTCAGCAATACCAGTGAGGCAATCCCTCCAGTGGTCTGCACGAATGCGATCTGTGTACCCCCTGGAGAAATCGCGGGTGAGGTTAAAATCTGTCCGCCGGTATTAAATGCCCAGTAAATCGTGGGCACGATGCCAGTGCAACCGGAATAGAGATTATCGAAAGCGACAATGCTCGCTTGCGATGAACTTCCGAGCAACCCCGTGCTGAATGCGGCGTAATCAGGAGTTGCACCGCTCGCACACGTCGCCGAGGTGATTTGGAACGAATACTTCGCTGGATACACCCCAGCCCCTGCGTTCGCCCCGCTCCCCAGGTTCTGCGACCAATCCGCATGGGGCGCTCCCGCATTCGCGAACAAGCCGAGATTGCTAAGCCCAATTTCGCCGGTTTTCAGAGTTCGGACGAAATGCTCCCGGTTAAACTGCTGCCAATATCGCGGGTTGTACATCACCGCCGCAGCCTGCGCATCGGTCGACGGTTGGGAAAAGACAACGTGTCGATGACTCCAATCCGTTGGTACACCTCGCTGATCCGGCTTCGCCGCCTCTCCGGTGAGAATCCAACCCAAAGCAACCAGGACCAATATTCCTGCGATATACCCGAGCGATCGCCCTTTCATTTATTGTTTTGACTCCATGGCTCGCATCATCACGGCTCGCGAGATCCGAGGTTTATGGGCAGCCCTGCCAAGCTCTCCCATTGCTGTCTACGTCCTTGATTGCTGTTCGAGTTGCGCGTGGGCTCGTGGACTCTACTCGTCAGCCACTTCGTTTCACGCAGCTCGTTGGTCCGGCGAAAATTGGACGTATGTCTCCGCCAGTCGGCTGGTTTGCGCGAGATTTTACTCTTTCCTGCTGCCCCAGGCAAACGGGGTTTTCCGATGTTGAGTATTTTTTATTCGATCACAGCGGTTTTGTAGGGACAACGTACAATAGGTGAAATACTTCCAATTGTGACATCATCAAAGGACCGTCATTCGAAGCGGTTCCTCGGGGAGGCTTAGGACAAGGCGTTGGACGGATACGAGACAACCGAAACTATGGATCAAGGGGTACGCGCTGCCGACGTCAGAAATGTGCTCACACGGGAGGAAGTTGAGCATTTAGCCGTTGAGGGCGGGCAGTCTGCTGAGACCCTCATGAACGTCGTCGCACTCATCGCGAAGAGGTTTCGAACCGATGTTTGCTCCGCCTATTTGCTTGAACCTGACCGGGCCAATTTGGTTCTAGCCGCTACAGTCGGACTTCGCCGCGAATGCATTGGAAATCTGCGCATGGCGGTCAACGAAGGCTTAACCGGACTCGTCGCCGAGCAGGTGCACCCGGTCGCCGTAAGCCAGGTCAAGAATCATCCTCGCTTCAAATATTTCCGGGATTCCGGCGAAGATGCCTATCAGTCCTTTCTCGGTGTTCCGCTGATTGACCGCGGAATTCTTCAGGGAGTCCTCGTAGTCCAGACCGTTGAAGCTCGCACCTTCAGCTCCGATGAGATTCGCATGCTCTCCGACGCTGCCTCCCAGGTTGCTCCGATTGTCAGTGAGGCGCGCACGCTGGATCGGTTCATCGCCCCGCTTCAAGAGCGCCTGTGGGCGCTTGCCCGCAATCTGTGGTGGAGTTGGGACCACAACTCCGCAGGTGTTTTCTTGGATCTTGATCCCGGAGGATGGAATGTTCTGAATCACAATCCGATCACCCTCTTGAACACCATTCCCCTGGCCAAGCTCGAAACTCGTGCGACTGAGATCATGTTGCACAGCCGCGTGAACTACGCCTACCGCCGCATGCTGGAATATCTCGAGGCGGATCGTACCTGGGGAACTCGCTACGCCGGCGTTCTGCGCCCCCATCCCGTCGCCTATTTCTCCGCCGAATTTGGATTGCACGAATCTCTGCCGATCTATTCCGGAGGCCTCGGCGTGCTCGCCGGCGATCACATCAAAAGCTCCTCCGACCTCGATATCCCTCTGGTGGGCATTGGCCTGTTTTATCCCCAGGGATACTTCCGCCAGCACCTCGACATTAGCGGATGGCAGCGTGAAGAGTATCTCGAAACTGACGTCAATCAATTACCCATGGAGGCTGCCATCGGACGAGACGGCCGCCCCGTGCTCATCTCTATCGACACGCGCAGTGGCAGCATCCAGGCCAAAGTCTGGCGTGTGAAAGTCGGCCGCCGCGATCTCTACCTGCTTGATTCTGACGTTCTAGGCAATGCGCCCGAGGATCGCGAACTCACTTCGCGCCTTTACGGCGGCGACCTTCGCATTCGCATCCGCCAGGAGTTGTTGCTCGGCGTCGGCGGCTTGCGCGCGCTCAAGGCCCTTGGAATTTCTCCCGGCGTGCTTCATCTCAACGAAGGCCACAGCGCCTTTGCTGTGCTGGAAGCAATCCGTATGCGCATGGAGGATGAAGGCCTCACGTTCGAGGCTGCCGTCCCGCGCGTTTCTAGGGAAGTAGTATTCACAACTCACACTCCGGTTCCTGCCGGACACGATCGTTTCGATGCCCGCCTGATCGAAGAGCACATCGGTCCGCTACGCGAAGCTCTCGGACTTACTCCCGAGAGCCTGATGGGGCTGGGTCGCGAGAACCCGACCAACAGCGACGAACTCTTCTGTATGACGGTTCTGGCTCTCCGCCTCTCGCGCCGGGCTAATGCCGTATCCGCATTGCACGGCGAGGTTACGCGCGCTATGTGGACGGGCCTGTACAAGGGCAAACCCGAAGATGAGATTCCCATCGGTCATATCACCAATGGCGTCCACGTCCCCTCCTGGCTTGCGCCCCAGATGTTCCGCCTCTATGATCGCCACCTCGGTACCGATTGGCATCAGCGTGGCAGTGAGGCTAAGATTTGGCTCGGCATAGAAAACGTTGACGACGGTGAACTCTGGGAAACGCACCTGAATCTTAAGTCCCAGTTGATCGAATTTGTTCGTAAGCGCGCCGTGGAGCAAGCCGAGCGCCGCGCAGAGTCCAGCGAAGAGCTGCAGCGCCTGGAGCGAGTCTTGAGCCCCGACGCTCTGACCATCGGCTTCGCCCGCCGTTTCGCGACCTACAAACGGGCCAATCTGATCTTGACCGATATCGAGCGCCTGGCGGCGATGGTCAATGATCCTACACGCCCCGTTCAGTTCGTGTTCGCCGGCAAGGCACATCCGCTCGACGAACCGGGGAAGCGCGTCCTCCAGCAGATTGCGGACCTCATGCGCGATCCGAAGTTCCGCGACCGTTTCGTCTTCGTAGAAGACTACGACATCAACGTCGGCCGCCATTTCGTCCAGGGTGTCGACGTCTGGCTCAACAATCCCCGTCGGCCGCTCGAAGCCTCAGGCACCAGCGGTCAGAAGGTAGTCCTGAATGGCGGGCTCAATCTGTCCGTACTCGATGGCTGGTGGGCCGAGGCCTATGATGGCGCAAACGGCTTTGCGATCGGCACCGGCAAGACCCATTCCAACATGAACGTGCACGACAGTCGTGACGGAGAGGACCTCCTGCGCACGCTCCGCGACGAAGTCATCCCGCTTTACTACCAACGTGACCGCGATGGCCTCCCCCGCGGTTGGATCAAGCGCATGAAACGCACCATCCGTACGCTGGGTTGGCGATTCAACGCCGACCGCATGGTGATGGATTACACCCTCAAGTGCTACCTCCCGGCCGCCGGCGGAACCTCCAGCGATATGAGAGCCAATCCATAGATGTCTTGTGCAGACAGCCGCCTCGGCTGTCCGACGTTTCAGGGCAAGTGAATCTGAGGCCCTCACAGTGGAATTCTCGGCAACATGAACTGGAAGAGGTTCGTGAAGCAAACCACGGGGCCCCAAGATTTACGGGTCCGGCGGGTGCACCGCTGCACAATGTGCGTCGAACTGCGCCTGTAACGATCGCTGGTACTCGTTCCGGTTCGGCCGATGACTCAACCCCTGTGCTTTGAAGTAGACGTCAGGACAATGCGTACAGGACGCCTCCACCGGGATATCGCGAAGCCATTTTGTGACGCGGAGAGTAGGCTTCTTCATGATCGCTCCCCAAACAGAATACCTGACACCCGTTGTAACCTGCCGACATCCACGAAACCTGCCCCAGAAAAATCTCTAATCACCTTGTAACGAAATTCTCCACCGCTGCACTACTCAGTTGAGTGGAAGAAGTCGCAGCGCGTGACGGCTACCGCTCACTTAAGATCCCGACATGGAAGGCCTGGCACCGGGGGGAGGCTCAGGTACTTCAGATCGCCGGAACCGAACGGGGAAGCGGCTCCGGCGATCTTCGGGGTTTTCCTTAGGCCTACCAATCCTCATCCGCCAGTCCTCTCGCAAAATCCCGCTATGCCAGTCTACGCTGCGACTCACTCTTTGAAAAAACGAGTCTGGGCGCCAATCCTTACTTCTCTGTCGTCCCATCGCCCACCGGAATGCTCTCAGTACGTAATGATGTTCGACCGTTTGCTACGCGAAACGACGTGCGTGTTGTTCAGAGACATTGGAAGGGTACATGGGAGAGGAGCAAAAGGAGGGTTTCGAAACCGGCTACCGGAAGATGTTCAAGACAATCACAAGAACGCTGGGCGCGTTGTGTCGTGCCACCTCAGTGAAGGCAAGCATACTCTCGTACGCTGATCCAAGAAGCGTTGTTCTCCTTAGAGAACCGCCCGTCCCCCACCCGGTTTGATGGGGGACGTGGCTCTTCGCGGACCAGATCCGCCTCAGCGAATCCGCGAGAGCAGTCACAGCGCACGCCCCATGGCGCCGGAATCTCCCAGGTGCCCGATCTCAAGGCGGGCTCGTTTCAATCGCACCCGCGCCGTGTCGATGCTGATTCCGAGTATGGCCGCGATCTCCGTCAACGTATGTCCCTGGATGTCCTTCAACAGAAATACTTCCCGATGGGACTTCCGCAGCTCCAGGGCCCGTAGGATCGTGCACTGAAACGATCCCGGCTGCTCGAATCCCGAAACAGCTCTTCTCGTGCGTATCGAACGCGCATGAGTCATAGATCGTCCTCGAACTGTGTGGTTCCGTCTCATCGGCCTTTGTTGAATAGTGCTCCTGTTGGCCACTTCGTTACACTGCTGCCCTCGGCTGCGATTTTGCTCGATTGGAGGTGCTAAACTAGCTGCCACTTCATCTGCGAGGGTGCGGTCCTTGCAACTGCAGTCCTTTGACGAATCCTACGTTGAACGCCTTCACGCAGGAGATTTCCGCACGCAAGAGCATTTCGTCGCATATTTCAGTGAACTGATTCAGCTCAAGCTCCGCTCGCGCCTGAACTCTCCACAAGCTATCGAAGATGTCCGCCAGGAGACCTTCGCTCGCGTGTTCGCCGCCCTGCGCGCCGGCAAGATTCGCCAACCCGACCGCCTCGGTGCTTTCGTCAACTCCATGTGCAATAACGTCTTGCTCGAACACTATCGGGCAAATTCGCGTGACGATTCCCTCGACGAAGATGAAGAGCGCGACTTCCCCGCCACCAACGTCGATGTGCTCGGCGCCATCGCGAACAAGCAACTGGCCGAGAAGATTCGGGAGATTCTCGAAGCCATGCCCGAACGCGACCGTAGGCTGATACGTGAAATCTTTCTGGAGGAACGTGACAAGGACCAGGTCTGCAACGACTTTGGTGTCGATCGGGACTACCTACGCGTCCTCTTGCACCGCGCTAAGCAGTCATTTAAGTCGTTGTATCTAAAGAATATTGCGGCCCGACCGCCGGGCGCTTTAGCTGTTGGAAAACAATGAAACGTTTTACCCGCCTGGCTCACCATCCGTTATGAGGGGGATCGGCCATGGACCACAATGAAGCGGTCCGAAAAAACGCAACGGAGCGGTACCTGCTGGATGAACTCGATCCCGAACTCCGGGACCAATTTGAGGAGCATCTCTTCGATTGTCAGGAATGTGCGCTCGACGTCCGCGCCGGCGCCATGTTTGTGGAACAGAGCAAGGTGATTCTCGCCGAACCGGTCGTCTCTTCCGCAGCGAACGAGCAAGTCAAACAGCAAGAAAAGACACCGGGATGGTTCGCCTGGCTCCGCCCTGCTTTCGCCGTACCCGTGTTCGCGTTGCTGCTGGCAGTAATCGGATACGAGAATTTCGTCATGGTCCCGAAGTTGACCACGGCTGCCAACGAGCCGCGCATCGGCCCTTGGGTGTCAGTCAATGTCAGCACGCGCGGTGCGGAGACGAAGGTTGTCAAAGCTCATCCCGGCGAAGGTTTCGGAGTCCTGCTTAACCTTCCTCCGGAAGACGGCTTCGCATCATACGCAGTCGACCTGTATAATCCCGGCGGGAAGTTGGAGTGGTCGGGCCCGATTTCTACGGCACCGGCCGAAGAAGCGCGACAGATCTATATCCCGGGGCGCAATCGTCAGCCTGGCACCTATACCTTAGCGGTGCGCGGCATCAACGCTACCGGCGAAAGCAAGGAACTGAGCCGGCAGTCCATCGATTTACAACTTCAGTAGAGCGTTCTTGAACAAGAGTCTGAAAAAGGGAGCGGCTTCCGGCCGCTCCGTTAATCTTCGTTGAGACCCTTAGCGCGAATCGAACGGAGTCACCAAGATGCCAGAGAACGTCACGACAGGAAACCCCGCCTCTCATTATTTCCATGCCGAAGCGCATGCCCTCTCCGGCAAACTGATCCTGCCATTTGAAGAGCAGATCAAAAAACAGGCCTTCGTGAAGCTGCAGGGCGACAGCAAGAAGCTGCTCTTGGAGGGCGATGAGGAAGAGACAATAAAGCTCAGGGAGAGGAAGGCGCAGGAAAACTACCTTTCGCAGCACTCCAGGAACTACCGCCTGGAAGGCATCATTTCGTACTCTGCCGCCCACACTCAGGTCTCCGGACACAGGAGCAAAAAGAATCCCAAGGCATTTGTCACTCTGGCCACCTCCTTTGTCGAAAATCTCAATGTGCTGAATGTCGTCACCGCCGATAGGGTGGTTGCTCAGATTTCGACGACGCACATCCCCGACCAGTACTCTCCCGAGGTTACGTTTCTTGGCACGCACTTCGAGAATCTCAGGATCGCCCGCCACAAAACCGTGCCCATCCTGAATCTGGCCGTTGCCGGAAAAGCCCCGAAAGGAGCGGGTACCTACTATCCAACCGCGGCAACCAGAGAAGCTGGCCTGATGGCCTCAGTCGAGAGCCAGTACCAGAAACTGCGAAATGATTTCAAGGATGTGAAAGAGAAACTGGAACAGGAATATCTAAAGCGTCTCGAGGACGAGGAAAGTTGGTTCTCAAAGCAGTATCATAAGTTCTCTGATTTCAACTACCAAGACCTCCAGACCAGCGCGAAAGACGCTGCCGAAAAAAGTGCCAAAGCGTCGAATGGCAACGGTTCCAAGTGGGAAGGCGTGACATGTTCATTGGTGGAACACGTCGAGATCGAAGACATCACGATCCCCAAGGATCCGGAGCCGATTGTCATTCACCCTCCGGCACACTGCTTCGGCCACGTGATTCACATTCCGGATTTCGGAACAATCTTCCTGGCCGAATTGACGGTCAATCACAATTCTTTCCATCTGACCATGATCCGCCTGGAACTGGGCTGCATCGCCGATGGCAGCGCCAAAGTTGTAACCTGCAGCGTGAATGGGAAGGGCAGCGTCGGACACTAGCACACGCAGGACGGAATGGCGTCGTTGGCCCACTTTTCACTGAAGTGGATCTTGAGCCGCCGCACTGGGCCACAGCCCTTGATAATTCCCCTGTCGGGCACGCTCCTCAAACACTAACCGATTCCACCTTTCGAGATAAAATCGTGGATCATTCATGTTTCGTGGATGTTCACCCACTTGCTAATCCGACCTCATGCCAATGGAGCCGATGCGCGGCGCATATCCCCCTTGGAATCGTAGTCCTCGTATCATTCCTCCTTTCATGCGGACACGGCGAATCCCCGCAAACTGCAATTGACCATGCCACACGAATGCTCCAGCAGGGTAATTTCTCAGCAGCGGCGGACGAAGCGGCGAAAGGGTACTCAAAGTTTCGCGGTGTTAGCGGCGACTGGGCATGGACCTTCCTTCTGCTTGAGGCACAGGCACTTGAGTGGAAAGGCCTGAGCGAGAAAGCGCTAGATGTCCTCACCTCCGATCCCTCGCTGCCAAGTTCCGCCGATCTGACAATCCGGAAACGGTGGCTTGAGGCCTCAGCGTACATATTCTTGGAGCGGCTCCCCGAAGCCGAACACAAGGTGCAGGAGATGAAGGAGCTTTGCAACCGTACACAGGTGGCTCCTTGCGAGGATCTTCGGGTTCAGGGCTGGCTCGAGATGGCTCACGGCAGATTTGATCGGGCGCAAGACTTATTCGAGCAGACTGCGGCCTTGGCCCGTGCACGCGGCGATACTTTTGTT
>Ga0335079_10010586_pt1 | contig 10501 bp, 9 predicted proteins | sample Lox_Sample_33_FD_206719 | JGI IMG/M metagenome (GOLD analysis project Ga0335079, IMG submission 206719) | Soil microbial communities from Loxahatchee National Wildlife Refuge, Florida, United States - Lox_Sample_3.3 | ecosystem: Environmental > Terrestrial > Soil > Wetlands | place: USA: Florida... | reverse complement strand
GCCCAAAACATCCATGTCTTCTTTCAGCATCTCGACGGCGCGCGATGACATCGACTTGAAAATGTAGTTTTTCAATTCCTCCGAAGCCCCGCGCAGAGCCGTGGCAAGAGTTTTCTTATCCATCTGACCCAGCAGTTCCCGGATTCCCGCTTCGGGCACAGTCAGCAGGTCTTCAAACGTGAACATCAGGTTGCGGATGGAGATTGCCAGCTTGGGATCTTCCTTTTCGATTCCTTCGAGAATGGTTTTGGCGGTGTTCAACTCGAGCCGGTTCATCACGTCGGCGACCCCGCGCAGTCCGGCATACGCGCGCCGGCTTTGCTCGCCCAGCGCCTCCAGCCGTTTGTTGAGGACCAAGGCCACGCGGTGCGCCATCTCTGGGGAGAACTGCCGCAGTTGGGCGAGCCGCTTGATGGCTTCCGAGCGCAGTTCTTCGGGCAAACGCATGAGCAGAGTGGACGCCTGTTTGGCCTCAAGGTGGGCAAGAATCAGTGCGATGGTTTGCGGATGCTCGCCCTCAATGAATTTCGCCAGCTGCTGCGGATCCGCCTGTCGCAGGGAATCGAGCTGGCCCGCACTCATTTCCGCGCTCAGCGACACCTGGTGGAGCAGTTCCCGCGCTCCTTCCTCACCGAAAGCCTTGATCAGCAACTTGTTCGCATAGTCTTTGCCTCCCTGGGCCAGGTACTCGCCAGCCCGGACCAGCCGTTCGAACTCCTCGAGGACTCCAAGCGCCGTTTCCGCATCGACGGTATTGAGCCCGGCGATTCCCTGACTGATGCGTTCGACCTCAGCCGGGGGCAGACGACGATAGATCTGGCTGGCCGCATCTTCGCCGAGGATCACCAGGAGAATCGCAGCCTTGCGTAAGCCACCAGAGACCGGGGAGGGAGAATTCACCGCTGTCCGCCCTCCTGCATCCAGCCCTGAACCAGGCGGCTGGCCGCTTCCGGCTCCGCCTTCACTTTTTCGGCCAGCAGACGCTTCAGCTGGCTGGCGCGGTTTCCTCCCCCTTCAAGTCCACTGGCTTCTCCTCCAAGGCTCGCGGCTCCTGCCGCCTGGGACGTGAGCCTTGCTGCAGCCCTGCCCGGAAGTTCTCGGAAGGCGGCGAGAGCCTGCTTCTTCACCGGACGCAGTACGAGCCAGTACAGCACCAGGAACAGGGCCGCCAGTCCCGCATAGCGCAACGCCCACGACCAGGGTTCGATCAGGCGCCTCCAATGTTCGCTGCGGGTCGGGGGCAGTACGGTTTCCGGCGGAGCTTCCTGGAACGACAGATTTTCTACTGCCAGAACGTCTCCACGCTGGGAGTCCACTCCAATCGCGGCTTGCGCGAGCTGCTCAATCTGCTTCATCTCTTCCGGCGTGCGTTTGCGCCGGGTCGTGGTGAGCTTGCCCGCCTGCTCCGTGGTTTCGATGGCGTCGTCCACCAGCACGGCAGCGGCGATGCGGCGCAGGCGTCCGGGTGGTTCGACGCTATGATGAAGGCTCTTGCTGACTGCATAGGTGGTGGCATCGCTGCGCGAGGTCGCTTGTTCGGCTCCCGGCGCCGCCGCTGGGGTTGGCGTTCCGCTGGGCACATTGCTTGCGGTGCCAGGCACGCCGGCGGGCGCGCCCCCGGACGAATTTTCCTCCGAATGTTCCTGGGTCAGGGTCGCGACGGTCTTCGGATCAAACGTTTCCTGGGTATCTTCGCTGGTACCGAGTTCATACTCCACGTGCACGCTGGCCCGGACATGGTCCGGCCCGACCACGGGCTCCAGCGTGTGCACCAGGGTCTTGGCGAGCTCTTCGTCGAGTTGGTAGGCGTGGCCGCCCGCCCCGTCGCGGTTATGCAACAGGGGAGTGTTGCTGTCGGCATCGACCACGGTCACGTTCTCCGGGCGCAGGCGGTCGACCGCGCTTGCCACCAATTGCGGAATTGCCTGCTGGGCTTGTTCCGACAGATGCCCGCTGCGGGTTTTCAGAATGACGGCAGCCTTGGCATCATGCTGCTGCTCGGTGAACAGAGATTCCTGCGGCATGACCAAATGCACGCGCACCGCTTCCACTTCGCTCATCGTGGCGAGGGTGCGTTCGAGTTCGCCTTCGAGGGCGCGCTGGTAGTTCACCTTTTCGGTGAAGTCCGATCCGGCCCAGTTGGGAGTGTCAAAGAGCTCAAAGCCAAGGCGCGCGCTGCGGGGCAAGCCCGAGGCCGCAGTCTCCAGGCGGCTGGCGTCGAGCTTGTCCTCGGGAACCAGCAGGCTGCCGCCATCGGACGAGACCTGGTGGGGTATGTTTTTCGCGGCCAGCCGGCTGGCCAGGTTTTGCGCCTCTTCGGATCGCAGTCCGGAGTACAGCGTCACATACTTCGGCTGTCCCAGCAGCACCACGAAGACCCAGAGCGTCGCCCCCACCAGGGCGGCGCCACCCGCCAGCAGCAGCCGCTGGTTCAGCGTCAGTCCCTGAAAGAACTGTCCCAGACGGTGCAGCGCGTCTTTTCCCGAGGTTGTGGTTTCGGCCATTTCTGTCAACGTCTCCGGGGTTTGGGCTCAGCCACCTTAGAACTGCATGCGCGAAATCTCCTGGTATGCAGATACGATCTTGTTCCGTACCTGCATCATCAATTGAAAGCTGAGATCGGCTTTTTCGACCGCGATCATGGCGCTGTGCACATCGGTTCCGTTGCCTTCGAGCACTCCCGCGACCTTGGCCTCGGCCTGTCCCTCCAGCTGGTGGATGTCGTCGATGGCGCTGTGCAGGACATCGCGAAAGCCGGGCTCGGACGTGCTCGGTGGCCGCAGCGCAGCCGCATCGGTTTCGGCCGGGAGGATTCGTAGGGAAGAGATGGCGTTGTTCATGGTGTGTTCTCCCGCGGGATCGAAAATCGACTCCAGTCGATCAGCTCAAGATCTGCAGAGACTGCTGGATCATGTTCTTGGCCGCCTGGACCGCCGCCGCGTTGAGCTGGTAGGCCCGCACCGCGCCCAGGAGATCGGTCATTTCCATCACTGGATTCACGTTGGGATAAGTGACGTATCCAGACGAATCCGCATCGGGATGCCCGGGTTCGTAGCGCCGGGGCAAGGGAGTGGCGTCGGCGACGACGCGGTCCACCCGCACGCCCTGCTGTGGTTGGTGCATCGAAGCCAGCAAGAGCGGGAATCTAGGTGTGGGCTGAGCGCGAAAAACCACAAGCTGCCGCCGGTAGGGGCCGCCCTGGGGTGTGCGTGTGGTTTCGGCGTTCGCCATATTGGCGGAGACGACTTCGGCGCGCCAGCGTTCCGCCGCCAGTGCCGAGCCACTTACTTCGAGCATGCCAAACAGGTTCATGAGTTTGCGCCTCCGGAATTGATCGCGGACGAGATGAGGTGGAACTGATCTTTGAGCAACTGGACGCCGAGGTTGAACTTCATCTGGGCCTCGGCCAGCAGCAGGCTCTCCCGCTCGACGCTGACGTTGTTGCCGTCGGGACGCTCCATGAGTCCGCGGACCGGGTGCGCGGCCGGACTCGAGGAGGAAGAGACCAGAAGGCCTCCTTCCCGCCCGGAATCCTCGGCCGCAGCGCGACGCAACGCCGCGCGGAAATCCAGGTCCCGCGTGTGGTAGCCAGGAGTGTCGATGTTGGCGAGGTTGGTGGTGACCAACTTGTACCGGGCCACGTCGACATCGAGGAAGCGGCCCAGGGCTTTGGTCATCGAGGTTTCTGTCATGTTTGCGTTCATACTCTCGTCCTTCCTTTGGCGTGCTCCTTGAAACTATTCGTGGCCGTAACTGGCACAACTGGGGAGGCCATAGCTGCGAACCTTGTTGCGGACAGTGCGCAGGCTGACTCCGAGCAGTTCCGCCGCGCGCGACCGGTTGCCGCCGGTGGCCTCGAGCGTGATTTCGACCAGCTTGCGCTCCATGGCTCCCAGCGAGACTCCCGGACGAAGACACGAAATGTCGGACGAGAGTGGAGTCACCGCGTCCATCCATTCGGAACCTTCGAGCGCGGTTACGCCAATCTCTGGTCCGGTCGCCAAGGCCACCACGCGGCGCACACAGTTGGCCAACTCGCGCACGTTGCCTGGCCACGAGTGCGCTTCGAGCTGCTCCAGAAACTCAGTCGTCAGGCGCACAAACTTGCCGGGCGGGGCGTAAAGCCGGGCAAAATGTTCTGCCAGTTCGCGGATATCTCCTCGGCGCTCGCGCAAGGGAGGCAGGCTCAAGGGAATGACGTTCAGTCGGTAATAAAGATCGGGGCGAAACTTGGCTTCGCGCACCATCCTGGCCAGAGCGCAGTTCGTGGTAGCAATAACGCGCAGGTCGACGCGGATGCTGCGCGTATCTCCCAGGCGATCGAATTCCCGTTCCTGCAGCGCGCGCAGCAGCTTGGGCTGGAGTCCGAGCGGCATCTCGCCGACTTCGTCGAGCAGCAGCGTTCCGCCGTTGGCCAACTCGAACTTGCCCGGCTTCAGATTGTTAGCGCCCGTGAAAGCGCCCCGGGTATGACCGAAGAGCTCACTTTCGAGCAGCGTTTCAGGGAACGCCGCGCAGTTGACCGCGACAAACGGACGGTCGCGGCGCGGGCTCAAACGGTGAATCAGGCGCGCGACCAGCTCCTTGCCAGTTCCACTTTCGGCTTCGATGAGAACATCCGCATCACTCGCGGCGGCCTGCCGGGCGCGGTCGATCGCCTTGAGCCACGAAGGCGCGTGTCCGCGGATGTCTTTCGCTCCCTGGTCCTGGTTTCTGGCGTTCTCGAGGATGCGCTCCGCAGCCTGCTCCAATTGTTCGAAGGAGACGGGTTTCACAAGATAATCGCAGGCCCCGTCTTTCATCGCGGCCACGGCATCGGGGACACTGGCATAGGCGGTGAGCAGAATGACCGCCGTGTGCGGCGCCAGGGCGCGCGCGGCACGCATAACGGAGAGGCCGTCTTCCCCGGGCATCCGAATGTCGGTCACGATCAGCGGATGCATGCCGCGGCGAAACTTGTCGATAGCTTCCGCCGCGTGGGCAGCGGTCTCCACTTGCCATCCATGGCGCAGGAAGCGGGCTTCGAGCGCTGCGCGCATGCCGCCGTCATCGTCGACCACCAGGACTCGATTCATTCGGCAACTCCTGCGGTTGGCCCGCACTCGAGCGGAAGTGTCATGGTGAACCTGGCGCCGCATCCCGGGCGGCTGACTGCATGGAGCGTTCCGCCGTGTTGCTCGACGATCTTGCGGCAAACTGCCAGACCCAGACCCGGGCTGCCGGCACGAGTGCTGAAGCCGGGTTCGAAGACATGAGGAAGATGCTCCGGAGAGATTCCTGGACCGGTGTCAGCGACCTCAAGAACGACGGCCTGCCCGTTCCGAGTCTTCCGGCCACCCAGTTCGATCCAGCCTCCGCCCGGCATCGCCCGCACCGCGTTGAGTACCAGATTCAGGAGCACTTGCTCGAGCCGATGCCGGTCCGCCGGAAACAAGATTCCATCCGCCCGGTTCTGCAGGCTCAGTGCGACCCGGGACTGGCGCGCGAGTGGCAGAAAAAAGCCGTGTGCCCATTGGAGCAACTCGCCCAAATCGACCGGTGCACGCTCCGGCTCCGGAAGGCTGTGAAAGTGCAGTACGTTGTTTACCGTTGCGGCCAGGGTCCGCAGCCCGGCCTGCAGATGCTCCACCCATTTCTGGCAATCCGGGTCGAGATCGGATTCCGCCAGCAATCCGGCGAAAAGCTCCAGACTGCCCAGCGGATTGCGAATCTCATGCGCCAGAACCGCCGACATCTCTGCCAAGGCCTGGTCGCGGCGTAACCGGTCTTGTGCCTCCTCGAGCCGCCTGCGCTCACTGACGTCGCGAAGGATGAAGACCGAAGCTGGGGCGGCGCTTTCAGCGATGGACGCATGCCGGACCGCGAGCCACCGGCAGCATCCGTGCTCGTCGGGAATGCTTCGTTCCTGTTCGTCCGCTTCTGCGCAGGCACATTCCAGAAGCTCCCGCACAGCAGGGGGCAGAGCTGAGACGGACCCCAAGCCGGCGGCACCGTCATACGTGCTCAATCCGAGCAGGCGCAGGGCCTCCGGATTGGCGCGGGAGATTTGACCCCCACTCGACGCAACCAACACGCCGCAGGGAAGGCCTTCTAGGATGCGGTCTAGATAAATGCGCATTCCCCGGGTCTCCTCGAGGCTTTCCGCGAGGTCGCTATTGCTTTTCTCGAGCTCTCTGCGCAGGCTTTCCACCTCCCCGCGCAACAGCCCGTAGGAACGCTCGAGCGAATCGGCTGCTTCCGCAAAAGACCGAAAGGCGCGAAGCAGGAACTGCTCATCCCGGAGGTCAGGTTTGCCGATGCTTGCTTCGGGAAAGGCGGGGGCCGGAGCAAGAAGCTGCTCCGCCCGATACGTCGGCATGGGCAAAGAAGTCATACGCGCAGGCAAGATTTGCACGGGTCGTGCCAATTACGCGTGATGTTGCCTAAGATTGTTCTCAGGATTCCTGCGCCAAATTCTCCCGATCGTTATCTAGGCTGCAGATTCAATGAAATCCACAGAGCGCACTGGTGCGGCATCGTTGTTCGTGTTTCGTAACGCAAAACATTCCGTCGCTCCTTTCTCTCCCAACTCGTGGAGAATGCGTTCAACACTGAGGGGGAGAGGTTTGAGTCCGGACGACTGCCCGAATTGTGGCGGCACTGGATATGTCGCGAAACCGGTGGACTTGAACGGTAAGTCCGAAGGGGTCGCGTATATCCGCTTAAAATGCCCTGCCTGCGCGGGTACCGGCCGGAAGCGCCCACTCCCACCCACTGCCGCGGGCTGACCGCACGGCCTGCGGTGCTTGCGAAAACGTACAGGTCCGGGCTGTCATGCTTCCCGTCCTAAGGTTGACGGTCCGGGCCGCACGTTTACCCGGGCCATGACGTTTCCCGCCACCCTCTTCCTTATTACATGCTTTCAGTTTGTGTGCTGAATCGAATCGCGGCTGGATCTTCAGGCGATTCCGGCAGCCTTCACTCGCTTCCGTCGGCTGGCCGAGGCGGCCTCAACGCGATTCCGGCCGTTTGCCTTAGCGCGGTAGAGTGCTTTGTCGGCGGCTTCGAGGACGAGCTCGGAACGGGCTTGTTCCCTCGTCGAAGTCGCGACGCCAATGCTCACAGTGACGGAGAGCGGGGCTGGAGATTGCTCCTGCGCAAGTTGTCGAATGGCATCTGCTTTTCGCGCCCGGCTGCGAGTTCGCTGGGTGCGCCGGTCCGGTCCTCGCGGAACTTGACGACGGTCGCCGCTGCGCATACGGAACTCCGAGGTGCCGACGGTTGTGCGCAACTGCTCCAGATGGTCCACCACGTCTGAGGTGGTTTTCCCTGGAAAGAGAATTGCGAACTCCTCTCCGCCGCAACGGTACGCTTGGCCTCCGCCCGTCACGCGCGCCAGGCAGGACGCCACCAGACGCAAGACCTGGTCCCCGGTGTCATGACCATAAGTGTCATTGAATCGCTTGAAGTGATCGATATCCACCACCGCGATCGAATACGGTTCTTGCAGGCGCAACATCGCATCGTTAAAAGCGCGGCGCGACGGCAGCGTTGTCAACTCGTCATGATACGCAAGAAGGTAGGAGTTCTCGATGATCGAAACTGCGAGGATGCAGGCGGCGGTGGCCGAGTATACGGTTGCAGTGCGCGCCGACCCGGTAGACTGAAGGGCAAGGAAATAAGCGGCGAATGACCACAACAGCGCGCTGTCTGCCGGCTTGCGAGTGAGCAGCGTGCGTATCAGCAGGAAAATGCCTGATATTGCGAACACGGGCAGGGCGTAGCCGGGCAGAGAGGGTACGGTCGCGCCATGATGCGCATGCGCAGGCAGCAAGCCTATCGCGGCACGGCAGAGCACGGCTACCACGACGCATTGCACAAACAGAAACAGGCCGGTCGGTGTGGTGCTCGAAACAGTGAAGCCACGTTCATGCATCAGCGCGATCAGAATGAAGTCAAGCGGCACCAACAAGGTCACAGCCTGAAGGGCCGTCCAGCCCGGCGTCCCAAGCGAGAAAACGGGACCAGACCACGCAACTGCTTGTCCGGCAAGGAACAACACCAACAAGGCGAAGAACGTGCGGCTCGAATGAAATCGCCAAGCGAGAAGCATGCCCCCGATCACCGCGGAGTAGTACAGAAAGCTAAGAGCCGGTAAAGCGAGCGTCAGCCAGCCGGAATACACCAGCACCGCAACGCCAAAAAGTACGATCCCGCCCGGCACTGCGACGGACTTAAGCGTTGCTTTGTTCCATGCCAGCAAGGAATTGCTCCAGCCGAAAAGGGCTCTCATTGGAAATTATCTCCGGTCGACCACGACCAAGGAATTGGCCGGAGTGGTTCGGGATGTCACCGGCCCCAGCCTTTCCCCGGAAATCCGTTTTGGAACCGCTCCCCATTTCCGGAGCTAGCTACCTTCGTGCGGCCACGGTATCGGCTGCGCTTGAGCGCTTTCTAACTAAACTGGGTCTGTTGGATTAAGGATGGTTTACGTTTATGCGAATTCTTATAGCGGAAGATGACGAAGCGTTAGCGAAATTCGTTCGCCAGGGCCTCGAAGGCGAGCACTACTCGGTGGATGTGTTTCCCGATGGCGAGCAAGCCGGAGCAGCCGCGACGGAGTGCGATTACGATGTGGTAATTCTAGACCTGAACCTGCCGAAGGTGGACGGAGTCAGCGTCCTGCGCCAGTTGCGGCTGAAGAAACCCAGCCTCCCCGTGCTGGTGCTGACCCAGAGGACGCGAGTGGAAGATCGCGTCCAATGCCTCGACACCGGAGCGGACGACTACCTGGGCAAGCCGTTTTCCTTCAGCGAACTCTCGGCCCGCATCCGTGCTCTGGTGCGGCGCAGCCACTTGCCCTCGGAATCGGTGCTCACGGCTGGCGACCTCAAACTGGACCGCGTGGCACGGATCGTTGAGCGGGCCGGGCGCAGGATCGAGCTGACCACAAAGGAATTTACCCTGCTGGAATACCTGATGCGTAATGCTGGCCACCAGGTGACGCGTTCGATGATCATCGAGCACGTCTGGAATCTGACATTCGACACAACGACAAACGTCGTTGACGTCTACATCAATTACTTGCGACGTAAAATTGATGACGGCCATCCGATCAAACTGATCCACACTGTACGGGGCGTGGGGTACGAGCTGAGCGGTTCGACCGCTGCCTCTGCTTCTGAAGCCGCCGTGTCCGAGGTTCAGAGGTGAGCGGGCCGCAACTTCTACCCCAGCCCGCAAGCCACGCGCAGCCAGAAGGGCGTCGTTCGCTGGCGTACCTTCTCCATGCGCTCAACCAGCCGCTGACGGGATTGCAGTGTTCGCTGGAATTGGCTGTGGCGGGCCCGAGGCACGTCGAGCAGTACCTGAGCACTCTGAATGCGGGGCTGGAACTGACACGCCGCATGCGAGTGCTGGTCGAAGCTATCCGCGAACTGTCCGATACACAGTCGGAGCCGCAAGAGGATGCGCCGCTCCGGCTCGACACACTGCTGTACCACACAGTCAAGGACCTGCTCCCCGTTGCCGAAACCATGGGCGTGCACCTTGCGCTGGTTAGCAATGCTGCCCTACCGGTGCGAGCCAATCGCCAGTGCCTCGCACTCGTGATCTTTCGCTTCCTTGAATCGGCATTGAGCCTGACCCGGCAGGGAACCGAGTTGCGAATTGAGGCAAACGCTGAACCAGAACAGGCTTTCGTGTCGGTCTCGTGGAAGGAAGGCGCATCGCCCGAGCATTCTCCCTTTTCGCAACCGGAGCTTGGGCTGCTGATCGCCCAATCGAAATTGGAGCAAGCGGGCGCCGAGTGGTCCCGAACCCGGGTTGCGAATCGGCAGGTTTGCACGATTCGGATGCCTCTAGCTCTAGCGTTATCCCGCACCAACGACGCCGATTGGGAGATCTGAAGATGAGCGCCATGATGACTATGCCGGCCCTAGCTCACTCGGGTGGAGCGCTGATCGCAAGCCCGGACAGCGCCCTGCGGGAGCAGGTAGTTCACCGTCTGAACGGTCGATGCCGGCCCGTGCAGCAGGCGTTCGGCGGTGCCGACGCCCTGGCGAAACTCGAAAAAGGAGATTGGCAGGTTCTGTTTCTCGACCGCCGCCTTCCCGATCTTGATGCCGGTGAACTCATCGCCATCATCCAGAGACGTTTTCCGGGGATCCAGGTAGTGCTGCTCGATTCCGACATTGCACAGTCAAGTCCCGACGAAGAAAAGGGCGGTGCCGTTCGGCCGGGTTCTGCCGTGAGGCCTCATTCCGGCGAAGAATCTCGACCGAATGCCGATCCCGTCGCCATCGAGCCTCTGCCGGGAATGATTGGGTGCAGTGAAGCCATGCAGCGCGTTTATCGGATGGTGCGCCTGGTAGCCTCGCGCATGACGACGGTTCTAATCGCAGGTCCCACCGGAACGGGGAAGGAACTCGTAGCGCGGGCGCTCCATACTCTTAGCCCGCGCTCGACAAAACCGCTTGTGGTCGTGAACTGCGCGGCGATTCCCGACGCGTTACTCGAGTCG
>Ga0335079_10010584_pt1 | contig 10502 bp, 6 predicted proteins | sample Lox_Sample_33_FD_206719 | JGI IMG/M metagenome (GOLD analysis project Ga0335079, IMG submission 206719) | Soil microbial communities from Loxahatchee National Wildlife Refuge, Florida, United States - Lox_Sample_3.3 | ecosystem: Environmental > Terrestrial > Soil > Wetlands | place: USA: Florida... | reverse complement strand
CCGCTCGCTACATTAACGACAATTTTCGCGGTTGGACCATGGAGGACGTACGCGGAGAACTGGCACGCCGCATCGAGCAGGAGCGCAGCGAGTACGACCGGCTGATGCAGTCGATCGAGCAGCTTTACAAGCAAGGGGCGCTGGCAACGGAAGGTACCTCACAAAGTGTATTCGTGGAAGGTGCGGCCAACCTGCTAAGCGGCGAAGAGGACCGGCAGCGCCTGCAGGAGATGCTGAAGACGCTCGAGGAAAAAGAAAAGATCGTGGAACTGCTTGGCGCTTACCTGGACGTGAAGCAGGAGGCGGTCCGGGTGGTGATTGGGCTGGATGAGCAGTTGCCCTCGATGAGCAACTTCGTGCTGATCGGAGCGCCGGCGCGTGTGGGTCACGAAGTTATGGGATCGCTGGCGGTGATCGGGCCGACGCGGATGGACTACCAGCACACCATCACGGCGGTTTCTTATATCGCAAGACTGTTTGACAAAATCCTCAATGAATCAGAGTGAACTGCAATCCATGGCGAGAACGAACGGAAAATCTGAAATAGAGTCCCGGGAAATCGACGCCGAGCACGAGCTGCCGGCGTCTGACGATACCGAGGAGATCGAGATACCCAAGAGCGCGGGGGCGCCAGGGCAGGCCCCTGCCGGGCAGAAGCCGGAAGCGCAAACTGAGTTGCAAACCCTGAAGGCCGAGCGCGACACCTTGGTGGACCGGTTGGCCCGGCTACAGGCGGAGTTTGAGAATGCCCGCAAGCGTGCGGCGAAAGAGCAGCAGGATTTTCGCGAGTATGCGGTGACCGACGCGGTGAAGGCGCTTCTGCCGATTCTTGACAGCTTCGAGCGAGCGCTGCAGTCGTCAGCTTCGCAGGCGGGCGAGTTCCGCAACGGTGTGGAGTTGATCTACAAGCAGCTGCAGGATGCGCTGGCGAAGCTGGGAGTGAAGCCCATCCAGGCCAGGGGCCAGCCTTTTGATCCGCACGTGCATCAGGCGATCGAGATGGTGGAGACCAACGAAGTGAAAGATCACCATGTACTGGAAGAACTGCAGCGGGGATATAAGCTGAAGGACCGGCTCTTGCGCCCGTCGATGGTGAGGGTGGCACAGAACTCGAAGCGGTGAGTCCGAAATCGCAGGACTGGAAAGAACGATTCTGACAAGTAACGGGAAACGCGACTACTACGAAGTTCTTGGCGTCGGGCGAAGTGCCGTCGAACAGGAAATCAAGAGCGCCTATCGCAAGCTCGCCATGCAGTACCATCCCGACCGCAATCCCAATAATCCTGACGCGGAAGAAAAATTCAAAGAGGTGACGGAAGCCTACGCCGTTCTGGCGGATACGGAGAAGCGCTCCCTCTACGACCGCTATGGTCACGCCGGCGTGAGCAGCAGCGGGGGCGGCGCGGGATTCGATCCTACCGTTTTCCAGGATTTCAGCGATATCTTTGGAGAGTTCTTCGGCTTCGGCGACATTTTTGGCGGCGGGAGCGGAGGACGAAAGCGGAGCCGGGCGCAGCGTGGTGCCGATCTGCGCGAGGATCTGACGCTGGAGTTCGAGGAGGCGGTGTTCGGGACCGAGACTCAGGTCAACGTGCGGCGTCACGAGGTCTGCGATGCTTGTCGCGGATCGGGCGCGGCGGCCGGCAAAGCGCCGGTCAGCTGCCGTTCCTGCCAAGGCCGCGGGCAAGTGCGATACCAGCAAGGATTTTTCAGCATTGCGCGCACTTGTCCCACATGCCAGGGGGCCGGCAGCGTGATTACCGATCCTTGCCCGAAGTGCAAAGGGGAAGGGCGATTGCTGCGGCAGCGCACCGTGGACACGAAGGTTCCGGCGGGCGTCGAGGACGGCACGCGGATACGCTTCTCGGGGCTGGGTGAGGCGGGCGCGTTTGGTGGTCCGGCGGGCGATCTTTATGTTGTCCTGCATGTGAAAGAGCATCCCTTCTTTGGGCGGCAGGGCAATGACCTGCACTGCGTGATTCCGATCTCCTATGCGCAGGCGGCGCTGGGGACCGAGCTCGCCGTGCCCACGTTGGAGGGGGACCACAAACTGAAAGTTCCGGAAGGGACTCAGTCGGGCAGCACATTCCGGATTCGCAACAAAGGCGTGCCGGTGCTGAATGGGCACGGCAAGGGAGATTTATTTGTTGAGGTCAGGGTGCAGACTCCGGGCAAGCTGACGAAGCGACAGCGTGAATTGCTGGCCGAGCTTGACGGTTTAACTCGAGTGGAGAATAAGCCGCAGGACCGAACCTTGCTGGGGAAAGTTAAAGATATCTTTGGATGAACGGGTGCGGGCGCCCGCCCTGGGCCGTTGCGCAGAGCAGCTTTCTGTCATAATCCTTCGTTTCAAACTTCCGCGAGAGCCACATTCCTTGACCCGCCGCCGATGGATCGCCGATGAAGTTTCCGGAAACCGCGCCGCCTTGGTAGGCGGCCATGCGGATCACCTGATCCGCGTGTTGCGGGCGAGAATCGGACAGGAGTTCGATATCGCCGCCGGCAATAATCTGCGGCGCGGGCGAATTTCGCGGATGGGAGACAGCCGGGTGGAGTTTGAGTTGGGCGAGGAACTTCCCGCCGTGGGGGCTCTGAGAGTCACCCTAGTCCTCGCGATATTCAAGTTTGATCGCATGGAGTGGGCGATTGAGAAGTGTACGGAGCTAGGGGTCGCGCGCATTGTGCCGGTGATCGCTCGCCGGACTGATAGCCACCTTGCTACTGCGGCCGTGAAACGCGTGGAACGGTGGCAGCGCATCGCTCGCGAGTCTTCGGAGCAGGCCCGGCGCGTGAGTCCCCTCGAGATCGAAAGCCCGCTCAAATTCAGGGAAGCTGTCGGCCTTCCCGGAGCCCTGAGGATCGTGCTCTCGGAAAGCGAGGGAAGTCTCTTGCTGAAGGATGCGATAAAGACTTACGCAGAGGGAGAACTGATTCTTGCGGTTGGACCGGAGGGCGGTTGGACTGAGGAGGAGACCGCCGCATTCCAAGAGTCTGGCTGGATCAGCGCGTCGCTTGGGAATACCATCCTGCGAGCCGAGACTGCTGCGATCGCCGCCGTCGCGGTGGCAATTTCAGAACTCGGGTAGGGTGCGGGGAGTACAACGGGCTCCAATTTCTTCAATCATTGAAAACTCGGTTGTCAGCTTTTCGCTATCGCATTCCGATTTATCCTCACCCTGCCGTCTGCTATCCTCCTCCCAGTGCCGTCTCCGAAAAAAAGCGCGCCGCTCAGCAGACTTGATCCCGACGAGCGCCAGCAGGCAGCCATCGAACATGTGCATGGCCCTATGCTCGTGGTGGCTGGGGCTGGAACGGGCAAGACGACTGTCCTGACCCGACGCATCGCTCAGATCGTCCGGGATGGGCACGCCTCTCCGAACGAAATCCTGGCTCTGACTTACACCGACAATGCCGCCAAGGAGATGGGCGAACGGGTTAAAGCCGAGCTCAAGGGGACCGATCCCTCCCGGCTCCAGACCTGCACGTTCCACGCGTACTGCAACAATTTACTGATCAGAAATGGCAGGGGATTCAGCGTCCTTTTGGAGCAGGACCTCTGGGTCTTTCTTCGGAAGCGAATTGCGGAATTGAACCTGAAGTATTTCATTCGCGCCGCCAACGTGAGCAAGTTCTTGGACGACCTGATTGACTTCACGCGCCGCTGCCAGGACGAACTGGTCGGACCTGAGCAGTACGAAAGCTATGTGCAGCGGTTGGAGAAGGGCGATCTGCCGCTGCCCCGTGTGACCAAGTCCAAAGAAGCGGGCGATCTTGGCGACGAAGAGATTCTCGGACGCTGCCGCGAGATTGCCTCGGTTTACGCCAAGGTCGAGAGCTTGTTGCAGGAGAAGAATCTCGGCACATTCGGACACATGATCACGCGAGCGCACGACCTGCTTGCGTCCAATCCTGAGTTGCTGGAGCGGGAGCGGGCGCATGCGCGATTTGTGCTGGTCGACGAATTTCAGGACGCCAATTTCGCCCAGGTCAGGATTCTGAACCTGCTGGCGGGAGCGGAGCGCAATGTCTTCGCGGTGGGCGATCCCGATCAGGCGATTTACCGCTTCCGCGGCGCATCCAGTGCCGCCTTCGGACTTTTTCAGCGTTACTTCCCGGACGCGAAGCTGGTGGTGCTCGAAAAGAACCGGCGGTCGGTCACGCCGATATTGCGCTGCGGGTTTGCGCTCATCGACAAGAATCCGCCGGTTTTTGGTGCAAGAGGCACTTCGACCGTCGCGTACCAGCGCTCGCCCTTGCGTTCGGCCAGGGACGAGCAGGCAAGCGAGCAGGGGAAACCGCTCGATCACAGAAAGGTAGAGGTTGTGTTGCTGGCCGGTCGCGACAACGAACTTGAGGCGGCCGATATTGCCGCATCGATCGTTCAGTTGAAGCGGACTTCGCGCTGCCGGTGGCGGGACTTTGCCGTGATCTACCGCCAGCATATCCATCGGGACGAGGTGGCGGATGAACTGGCGCTGAGGGATATTCCTTTCGCCATCGAGAACATGGACGTCATGGATACGCCGGAGGTGAGGAACCTGTTCGCCTGCATGCGTGCCATGGTGCGGCCGGATGATGGGGCCAGCATGCTTCGGATGGCGGCGCTACCCCAGTTTTCGGTGAAGCCGGAGGATTTTCGTGCCGCGATGCGGGAGTCGGCCAGGCAAAGGGATGTGACTCCGGTAAAACTGTCCGACGCCTTGCAGAAGAAGGAGGGCGGCCCGACGGTGCTGCGGGCATTGCAGGACGCACGGGAAGAAATTGCGGCCCGGGCACTCACCGCAAGCGGTGCATGCCACGTGATAATCCGGCGGTTCGGACTTCAAGCCGACGCGCCCAACATGAAAGCGGTATCGAAATTCGTGGACGATTGGGAGCAGAAGCCGCTTACTGAGACGAAGAGTGTAAGCGAGTTTCTCGACTACCTCGACTATTTTCGCGAGGCCAAGGGCGCGTCTATCTGCCTGAACACCGAAAACGAAGATGCGGTGCGCCTGCTGACCGCGCATACCGCGAAAGGGCTGGAGTTCGACCATGTTTTCGTCATCCGCGCGAATGCGGGATCGTTCCCAGCGTCCTACAAAGAGTCGTTAATCGAGTTTCCCAAGGAACTGCGTGATGCCTGTTCCGTTTCTGATGAGGATCCGAAAAAGCTCAATGACGAGGAAGAACGCCGCCTGTTTTATGTGGCGATGACTCGTGCCCGCGACACCCTGACGATCTACGCAAAACAGGGTGCAGGCAAGACGGACAAAACGCCGGCCGGTCTTCTGAGAGAACTCTTGAAGGATCGGGCCCTGGCTCCGTGGTTGACACAACGGCCTGCCACCGGTTTCCAAACGGACATGTTTGGCGCGGCAGTGGCCACCCCGCCGACGTTTGTCTCGCGGACGAGCGAGTGGCTGTCGCTGCCTCCCTTGGGAAATCTCAACCTGCGCCTGAGCGCAACGGCGATTGAGATGTATAAAACCTGCCCGCTGCAGTTCAAAATGGCGAGAGATTGGCGAATCCCGGATGAAGTCTCGGGGGCGTTGCACTATGGCGCCGCAATTCACACGGTGCTGCTTGCCTACTTCGACAGCGTCCGCGCGGACCGGCGCCTTTCTGACGAGGACACGATCCGTCTATTCCGTGAGACCTTGGCCAGCAGCGGGATTGAGGACTCCTACCAGCAGGATCTGTACGAAGATCAGGGTGTCAGACAGATTTCGGACTTCCTGAGGGCACACCGTGAGAAATCTCCGGAGAGTGTTCTGCATACTGAAGCCCCGTTCGAGAGCAAGGTTGGGGAATCTGCACTGCTGGGGAGAATCGATCGTGTGGATAGTCTCGGGGATGGAGGGGTTGCGGTCGTCGACTATAAAACCGGGAAGCCCAAGACCCAGGAAGACGCTGACGAGAGTTTGCAACTATCGATCTATGCCCTGGCGGCACAAGAGAAGTGGGGCTACCGGGTCGATCGGCTGGCCTTCTACAACCTCGATGGAAACCAGGCCGTATTCACGACCCGCAATAGCGCTCAGTTGGAAGAAGCCAAGGCCGTGGTGCTGGAGGTAGCGGCGAAAATCGCGGAAGGTCAGTTCGAGCCGAACAAGGGCTACCACTGCAGATTCTGCGCGTATCGGGATCTGTGCCCTAAGACCGAAAGAGCGACGCACCTGGTAGCGTCGATCGCGAAGGCCAGCTAAACCATCCGAAGGAACCGCGCCGGTCGTCAGAAAAAATCAGCCCCAAAAAACTTTAGGGGACGCTTCTCGCGTCCCCCGTTTCACTTCGTGCAGCAAGTTAGTGCTTCTTCTTGCTGGCCTTCTTTGCCTTTTTCTTCGTTGCCATGGTTTCTATTCTCCCTTCCATTAATCAATGGACTATGCAACGGTCTTCAGTTGCAACTGTTTGAATGTATAGAGTCTGTGAAAAATGATGTCAAGAGAAAAATGACATTGCGGGAGCATGCGACGGGTGTACTAAAGTCACCGACGATGATCGTACGCGATGAAAATTCGTTTTCTGATTTCGCGGGGAGCTTATTTTGGGACCTGGCATCGTGCCGCGCAAGACTCCGTGCCTACAATTTTCAAACTCCGGATCAGCGGTGAAGAAATGAAAAATCCACGGACGTGGCGAAGTCCGGCTACGCGTTTCCGTGTCGGTTTCGCAGCCTGCCGCATCTATAATGGGTGTTCGCAATTCACCGAGGAGCGCATGTATGGCCGCTTTCGACGATGTTGTCATCATTTCCGGATGTCGTACTCCCGTAGGAAAATTCCAGGGGAGCCTTTCCGATTTCCGCGCGCCGGAGCTGGGCGCCATCGTGGTGCGGGAAGCGGTGAAGCGGGCCAACCTCGATCCCAAGCTGGTGGATGAGTGCATCATGGGGAACGTGGTGTCGGCGGGACTCGGGCAAAATCCTGCGCGACAGGCGGCCATCTTCGGCGGACTCGCTCCGGAGGTGGGTGCCATGACCATAAACAAGGTGTGTGGCTCCGGATTGAAAGCAGTGGCCCTGGCCGCGCAGGCGATCCAGACTCAGAACAGCTCGATCGTGGTCGCCGGAGGCATGGAGTCGATGACAAACGCTCCCTATCTGCTCCCGCAGGCGCGCAAGGGATATCGTCTGGGAAATGCGCAGGTGGTCGACTCCATGGTGAATGACGGACTGTGGGACATCTACAACGACTACCACATGGGCATCACGGGCGAGAACGTGGCCGAGAAATACGGCATCACCCGCGAGGAACAGGACGAATTCGCCGTGAACTCGCATCGCAAAGCGATTTCGGCGATCAAGGAGTGCCGGTTCAAGTCACAGGTGGTGCCGGTCGAACTTCCCGCCAGGAAGAAGGGTACCGCGCCGGTAATTTTCGACAAGGATGAAAGTCCGCGGGAGGACACCACCATCGAGGTGCTGCGATCGCTCAAACCTGCCTTCAAGAAAGATGGCACGGTGACGGCGGGCAACGCTCCCGGAGTGAACGACGGGGCAGCCGCGGTGGTTGTGACCAGCGCATCGCGGGCGAAGGAGTTGGGTGCAAAGCCCATGGTGCGGATCGTCGCGCAAGCCACGGCGGGAGTCGAGCCCAAGTGGGTGATGATGGCTCCGGTCGGCGCGGTGCGAAAGATCTGGGAGAAGACGGGCTGGAAGAACGAAGACGTCGATCTGTATGAACTGAACGAAGCGTTCTCTGTGCAGGCGCTGGGGGTGATGCGTGAGCTGGGCTTGGACCCGAACAAAGTCAACGTGAATGGTGGCGCAGTGGCGATCGGCCACCCGATCGGGGCGAGCGGCGCCCGGGTGCTGGTGACGTTGATCTATGAAATGATCCGGCGCGATGTGCATCGCGGGATTGCAGCCTTGTGCCTGGGCGGGGGAAACGCCGTGGCGATGGCGGTCGAGCGTTGAGAACTACACCACGAAGCCACTATTCATGTTGAGAGGCTGCTCCCCGATCCAGTCGGCGGCGGGAGCATGGAGACAGCAGCGCTAGCCGGTCCTGGCGGCACTGGAAGCTGTCAGGGGCAATGTCACCGTGAAGACGGCTCCTCCCCCGGGCGCGCTGGCGGCTTCCACGTTTCCACCATGCTCTTTCATTACCGCTTTGCAGATGCTGAGACCGAGGCCGGTGCCGCGTCCCGGCCGTTTCGTGGTGTAGAAAGGGTCAAAGATATTGGGCAGGACATCCGCCGCAATGCCGGGGCCGTCGTCCTGGAAGGTAGCCCACACCGAAGCACCGTTGTGGCCGACGCGGATGCGCAAGGTGCCGCGTTCCCGCGCTTCGCGGATGGCCTGCTCGGCGTTGAGGATCAGGTTCAGGAAGACCTGCATCAGCTGGTGGGGATCGCTGACCACCAGGGGAAGATCCTTTTCCGGCAGAAAATCCACGGTAATGTTGCTCTTGCGCAGTGAATAGGCATGCAGGTGCAGGGTGCGGGTCACGAGTTCGCTCAGATTGACCGCACTCTTTCCGGGCGCGGGCGGGCGGGAGAAGTACATCAGATTCTGGACGATCTCAGCCGCGCGCCGGGCCTGCTGGTGCAACATCGCCATCTGTTTCTTGGCCGATTCGTTCAGATCGCTCTCCTGCAGGAGTTCGCTTACCCCCAGGATGCTGGTGAGCGGGTTGTTCAGTTCGTGGGCGAAGCCGCCGATCATCTGGCCCATGGCGGCGAGGCGCTCGCTTTGGATGATCTGCTGCTCGAGTTTCTTCTCCAGGGTGATGTCGCGCACCGACATGATCACGCCATTCAGCCTGTTCTCGGCATCGAAAAGGGCACTGGCCGAGGCGCGCATGGTGCGCCAGCCGCCATTGCGGTGCCGGGCGCCGTATTCCGCGGAGGCGAACATCTGTTTGCCGGCGGCGATGTCGCGGTAGAGAGTCACCAGCTCGGCGGAGTGGTTGTCCCCGGATTCAATCTTGGTCCCGAGCAGGTCTTCAGCTTTGTAACCCAGAAGATCGTTGATGCGTGAGCTCACGAAGCTGTAGCGTCCATCCAGATCGATTACGAGGATCAGGTCAGGGAAGCTTTCGAGCAGGTGCTGGCGGAATTCCTCTTGCTGGGAAATCTGCCGCTCCATCTTGCGCCTTTCGGTAACGTCAACCAGCGTTCCCTGGTAGCGGACGATGTTTCCCGAGCTGTCCCAGACGGCGCGCGAAGCGTCCAGGCAAGAGGCAAGGCTGCCGTCTTTGCGCTTGAGTACGATCTCGCGAGTGCGAAATCCTCCGGAGTCATCCACCGTGCGGCCGAGCACCGGACTCGCGCCGGGTTCTGAGCTGAGATCCTGCGGGTTGAGGGCCAGGAGCTCTTCCCGGCTGGCATAGCCGAGCAAACGCACCAGGGCGGGGTTCACGTCAAGCAGCTTGCCTTCCGGCGTGCTGAAGTAGACGCCCTCCTGCAGAGTTTCAAAGAGTTCGGTGAAGCGCCGTTCTTTTTCGCGCTCTTCGGTGACGTCTCGCGCCAGGGTGCTGGCGCCCACGACTTCGTCCCCTTTGACGATTGCATTGATTACGCAATCAAAATAGCGGACCCGTGAGTCATGCTTGAAGCGAACTTTTACGAGGCCAGACCAGCGGCGTTTTTCGAGGAAGCGGCCTAGCCCGGCTTGCACGTCCGAGCGCAGAGGCTCCTCGATAAACTCGTCCATTTTGTGCCCTACGAGACTGTTGTAAGGCTCGCTGAGCAACTGCGTAACGCGGCGGTTTACGGTTCGCAGGGTGCCGTCCAGTGAGATGGCGAAGGCGACATCGTCGAAGGAGTCGATCAGCTCCTTAAAGCTGCGCTGCGAGCGCGAGATCACCTGCCCGAGCTGGTCGAGCTGCTCTTCCGACGGAGTAACACTGCTGGCGCGTTCGTGCAGATCGTGCAGCAGATGTTTGAGCTCGGAAACTTCGCGGCGGCGCCCGTAGGCGTAGGTAGCGAAGAGGATGGCGAGCACCAGCAGGCCAATGGGAATTGCACCCAGGCGATAAGGCAGGCTTTCCAGCCGCTCCCAGGACACAGCGGCGAGCCCGGTCGCCAGCAGCACCAGGAACAGAAGGGCGATACGCCACAGCTTGGATTCTTCCTGTTCCAGGTGGCTGGGAGTGCGCGGAGTCTGCTTGTCGTCTCTGGACATCGGGACCTACACCTAAGTGTGCCGGCCATCCCCCGCACCGCGATAGGCGCGGAAGGCGTCTGCGGCCAATCGTAGTTCAGTGGAGGCCATCGTGAATAGCAATAACCGTTGGACATCTTGGTTCACGAAATTAGCCCCAAGTGAGGAAATCCCGTCACTCTTTGTAGTGATAACTATCACCGTTCATCTGGTACTGGGGTCGTATGCTCGAAAGAAGTCTGTGTAGACAATGACAGGCTTGGCTCGCAAAGCTGCGTTGTCAGCGGTTCGATGCTTTACAAAACTCTTAGTGCGGCGGTCTACGGCATCGATGCCAACATCATCGAAGTGGAAGTCGATGTTTCCGGCATTAAGACCAACGAAGACCATTTTCACACGGTAGGACTGCCCG
>Ga0335079_10010583_pt1 | contig 10502 bp, 10 predicted proteins | sample Lox_Sample_33_FD_206719 | JGI IMG/M metagenome (GOLD analysis project Ga0335079, IMG submission 206719) | Soil microbial communities from Loxahatchee National Wildlife Refuge, Florida, United States - Lox_Sample_3.3 | ecosystem: Environmental > Terrestrial > Soil > Wetlands | place: USA... | reverse complement strand
CGTCTTCTCGGCGGCGACGAGCACGGTCTTGACCGTGGACATCGGGGCGAAGGTGAGCTTCGCGGTGTACTGGGGGGTCTGACCGACGGTCAGGGCCCAGAAGATCATCTTGCGCAGCTCAGCGGCGTTCGGCGTGGTCTTGTGGACCACGATGTACGTGTAGGTGCTGATCGGGTAGGCGAGCGGCGCCGACTTCGGCGGGTTGACGATGTGCATCTCGTTGTTCGCCGGCACCTTCGGGAAGGCGAGCGCGGCCGCCTGGATGCGCCGGAGGCTCGGATAGAGGTATTTCCCGGCCGCATTCTTCACGGCGGCGAAATGCAGGTGGTTCAACGTCGCGTAGGCAACGTCGACGTAACCGATGGCCCCCGCCGTGCGCGAGACGAGGCCCGCGACGCCGGATGAGCCCTTGGCGCCCTGACCGGTCGGGAAAGCCGGCTGGGTCGAGACGCCGATCTTCGTCTTCCACGTCCCGTTGACCGCGGACAGGTAGTCGGTGAAGGCGTACGACGTGCCCGAGCCGTCGGACCGGAAGACCGGTGTGATCTTCAGGTCGGGGAAGTTGGCGCCCGGATTCAGCTTCGCGATCTCCGGGTCGTTCCAGTTGGTGATCTGACCGAGGAAGATCTTCGCGATGGTCGAGCTGTCGAGCCGCACGTGGACCGGAGCGCCGGGGACGTTGTAGAACACGGAGACGGCGGACAGCGCCCACGGGATCTGCACGCAGTCACTGCATGCGGTCTGCTGGTCGGGGGTCAACGGCGCGTCCGAGGCGCCGAAGTCGACCTGCTTGTTGGTGATCGCCGCGATGCCGGCACCCGAGCCGACGGCGCTGTACTGCACCGAATCACCAAAAGCATGCCCCCACGCCGGGATCCACGCTCCCACGAGCGGCGCAACGAACGTGCTGCCCGCGCCGGTGATCGTGGCGTTCGACTTGGCGCCGGCCGACGTCACCGCGACCGCCCCCGCGGCGAGCACCGCCACCGCGACGGCAAGAAGTGCAAGGCCCTTCTTCATGAAAAATCCTCTCCTGTTCCCTGGGGGATCGCTACTCGTTGACCTGTGAAATGCGCTGCCAGCGTGCCGCCGTCAGCGGCGTAGATGGGCTGACGCGCTGTTACACCGAGGTGACGGAGTGGTGAACTGATCCGGCGCCTCCGTTCACCTGTGCAGCCCGAGCTTGCGCCTCGACCGGTCGAGGAGAAAACGTGCGGTGAGACTCGTGACGAGGACGAAGACGATCAGGACGAACGCGGCCGCCCAGGCCTGTGCGTGGAGGTTGGGGTCGGCCGACTCGGAGTAGGTGAAGATCGTGAGCGGGATCGACTGCACCGAGTGCGACGGGTTCCAGTCCACAGCGTTGCTGGCGATCGCGCAGGTGAAGAGCAGAGGCGCCGTCTCGCCCGCGGCACGTGCGATGGCGAGTGTGGTGCCGGTGAGGATCCCGCCGAGCGACGTCGGCAACACGACGCGGACGACGGTCTGCCACTTCGAGACACCGAGTGCGTAGCTCCCCTCGCGGAGCCCGTTCGGGACGAGCGCCAGCACCTCCATCGCCGAGCGGGCGACGAGGGGCAGCATGATGATCGCCAGCGCGACGCCGCCCGCGATCGCGCTCTGGTGGCCGCCGATCCCGAGGACCGGAAGGGCTTCCTTCACGATCAGCGTGTAGACGAAGATCCCGATCACGATCGACGGGAACCCGTTCAGCGTGTCGAGCCACAGCCGGACCTGGTCGGCCCACTGTTTCGGCGCGAACTCGCTCACGAAGATCGCCGTCATCACCCCGAAGGGCAGCGCGACGATCGTCGCGATCGCCACCAGCACGATCGAGCCCACGATCGCCGGCGCGATACCTCCGCCCGACTGGCCGAAGAGTGCCGGCCCCTTCGTGAAGAAGTCGAGATTGAGCGCGGAGATTCCCCGGCTCGCGACCGACCAGACCATGATCCCGAGCACGACGATCGCCGACAACGCCGCCGCGATCGCAGCCACCTCGGCGACTCGATTCACGATCAGCCTGCGCCGGGCGCGACCGGTGGCCCTCAGCGTGAGCTGCGGCGTCGTCATGACCCCGCCAGCTTTCGGTCGGACCGTTTCACGATCAGCTGGGCGCCGAAGTTCGCGAAGAAGGAGATGACGAGCAGGATCAGGGCCAGGTAGATCAGCGACGAGATCTGAAGGTTCGTGATCGCGCCCTGGTACTGGTTGGCGACCCGGCTCGCCAGCGTGTCGCCGGGCTCGAAGATCGACCGGTGCAGCGGAATGAAGTTCCCGATCACCTGCGTGACGGCGATCGCCTCGCCGAGTGCGCGGCCGAGGCCGAGGATCACGGCCGCGATCACGCCGCCCCGCACCGAGGGAACGGTGACGGTCTTGACCATCTCCCAGCGCGTCGCACCGAGCCCGATCGCGCCTTCCTCCAGCTCCTCCGGCACGCCCAGGAAGAGCTCGCGGCAGATCGACGACGTGATCGGAATCGTCATGATCGTGAGCACGAGGATCGCCGCGAAGACCGTCGACTCGACCTTGTCCTGTCCGTTCGAGAAGATCGGGATCCAACCGAGGACTGAACTGATCGCGGGCTGCAGATACTGCGCCGAGAAGGGCGCGAGAACGTAGATGCCCCAGAGTCCGATCACGACGCTGGGCACCGCGGCGAGCATCTCGATCAGCGTCCCGGCCGGCCCGCGGATCGCGGGCGGCGCGATCTCGCTGAGGAAGAGCGCGATCGCGACGGAGATCGGGCCCGAGAGCAGGATCGCGCCGAACGAGGTGACGATCGTCCCGATGATCAGGTCGCGCGCGCCGAACTCGTTGAGCGGGGCGTTCCAGACGTTGTTCGAGACGAAGCTGAGCCCGAAGTGCTGGATCGCCGGCCAGGCGCCCTTGAGGATGCGCCAGATGATCCCCAGGACGAGCAGGACCGAGATCAGGCTCGCGATCCCGGTCAGCCAGTAGAACAGCTTGTCGCCGAGGCGGTCGCGCAGCCCGCGCGACGGGGCAAGTGTCTCGCCCTGTGGGACCGATGCCGCTTCCATCGACGCGTGAGCATTCCAGCCTCGCGACCGCCCCGTGGACCGCGTCACCACTCCGTCACATATCGTTCACATCCTGTCGACCCTGGCCACCGGCCTAGGTCGGGAGACTCACACGGTGTCGACGATGGATCAGCGCGAGAAGTCGAACGAACAGGGCGTGCCGGCGATCGGTGTCGCACCCCCTCCGTCCGCGGCCGAGGTCAGCCGCGAGGTCGTGTTCGACATCGACGACCTGGCCGTGTTCTACGGCAAGGCGCTCGCAGTCGGCGGCGTCAACCTCGAGATCCACCGGCACGCGATCACGGCGCTGATCGGGCCGTCCGGGTGCGGCAAGTCGACCGTCCTGCGCTGCCTGAACCGCATGAACGACCTGGTTCCGAGCGCACGGGTGGACGGGAAGGTGCTCTACCACGGCACCGACCTGTACGGGAACGGCGTCGACCCGATCGAGGTGCGTCGGCGGATCGGCATGGTCTTCCAGCGCCCGAACCCGTTCCCGAAGTCGATCTACGACAACGTCGCCTACGGGCTGCGCATCCTCGGGATGAAGGACCACCTCGACGACCGCGTCGAGCAGGCGCTCCGCGGCGCTGCGCTCTGGGACGAGGTCAAGACGCGCCTCAAGCGGTCGGCGTTCAGCCTCTCCGGCGGCCAGCAGCAGCGGCTCTGCATCGCGCGTGCGATCGCCGTCCAGCCGGACGTGATCCTGCTCGACGAGCCCGCCTCCGCGCTCGACCCGATCTCGACCGCGGCGATCGAGGACCTGATGCACGAGCTCAAGCGCGAGTACACGCTCGTCATCGTCACGCACAACATGCAGCAGGCGGCGCGCGTCGCTGAGATGACCGCGTTCTTCAGCCTCGACGTCCACGACGACGGGACGCGGAACGGGATCCTCGTCGAGTACGACTCGACCGAGAAGATCTTCACGCATCCGGCCGACGAGCGCACCGAGGGCTACGTCACCGGGCGCTTCGGATGAGAATCTCGTTCACCGAGGAGCTCTCGCAACTCGAAGCCGGACTGCAGGAAGAAGGCGATCTCGTTCTCCGTGCGCTCCGCTCGGCGCTCAACGCGCTCGCCCGCGGCGACTCGGAGCTCGCGGACGAGGTGATCGCCTTCGACGACGAGGTCGACCGCCGGTACGTCGAGATCGAGACCGGCGTGCAGTCGCTGCTCGCGCGGCAGACGCCCGTCGCGATCGATCTGCGGCTGGTGCTCGCAGTGCTCCGGGTCAACCTGCACCTCGAGCGGATGGCGGACTACTGCGTCACCGTCGCGAAGCTGACCAAGCTGATGGGCGACCTGCACGTCGACGACGAGACGATCAGCCGCTCGATCGAGGACATGGGCCAGCGCGCGGAGCAGATGATCCGAGTCGCAATGGACGCCTTCGCAGCCCGCGACGCCGAAAAGGCGCAGACGCTGGTGGAGCTCGACGAGCTGATCGACCGTGCGAACCGGAACGCGACCGACGATTTGCTCTCGCTCGGCAACTCGTCCGAGGAGCGCGAGTACGCGCTCCGGATGCTCGTCGTCTCGCGGTGCGTCGAGCGGATCGGCGACCATGCGGTCGACATCGGCGAGCAGGTGGCGTACCTCGTCACCGGCGAGTTTCGCGAGTTCAGCGACGCCTCGCATCCCGCGTAGGCTCTCCACATGACGGAGCCCGGGGTCGAGGACGCGACGCGTCGGACGCGCCTCGCGAACGAGCGCACGTATCTCGCCTGGTGGCGAACGGGGATCGCCTCGCTCGCCGTGGGGATCGGAATCGGGCGTCTGCTCGCGGAGACCGCCGGCGGCGCGCAATGGCCCTACCGGCTGGTCGGCGTCGGCTTCGGCGTGCTCGGGCTCGTCATCCTGGCGGTCGGCCTGCGCCGGACACGCGAGGTCGAGGCCGCGCTCGACCGCGGTGCGTACGCGCCCGTCAGCGCAGCGCTGCTGACCTGGCTGGTCGCAGCCGGGCTCGTGCTCGGTCTCGGCGTGATCGCCCTCGTGCTCTTCGGCTGAGCCGACTCAGACGGTCACCGCCAGCCTCAGCGCCGCGATCGCGAGCCCGGCGACGAGCAGGCGCTCGATCGCGACGCTCGACGTGCGAATCGACAACCGCGCCCCGATCTGCGCACCGACCGCCAGGCCGACCGCGAGCACGATCGATCTCCGCAGCCCGTGCCCGACGGTGTACGCACCCTGCGCGATGTGCGTCGCGACCGCTGCGCCGCTCATCATCGCGAGCACGAAATGGGAAGTCGCGGTCGCGATATGGGTCGGGAACCCGAGCGCCGTCACCAGCATCGGGACGTGGAAGATCCCGCCGCCGATGCCCAGGAAGCTCGACAGGAACCCGACGCCCACGCTCAGGACCACTCCCTGACGGACGCGGACCGCGTACCGCCACTCGCGCCCGGAGGCATCGACGAGCAACCGCGGAGATCCCCCCCGCGTGCGATGGAAGTCCCACCGGCGGTAGATCGAGAGCCAGATCGCAACCGCCGCGAGGACGACGGCCATGATGGCGTCGAAGGCACGGCGCGGCACGTAGCCGACAAGGAGAGCGCCGCCGACCGCGCCGGGCAGCGTCGCGACCCCGAACAGGAGCCCGCTTCGGACGTCGACCCGCCGCTGGCGCAGGTACGCGATCGTCCCGGACGTGCTGTTCGCCCAGACCGCGGCGAGACTGATCGAGGTGAGCGTCTGGGCGCTCTCGTTCGGGTACACGATCAGCAGCACCGGCGTCAGGAGGAACCCCCCGCCCGCCCCGACGAGCGTCCCGAGCACGCCGACCGCGACACCGAGCAACGCGAGCCCGGCGATCACCTCGACGCTCATGCCACGAGGATAGAGACGGCCTCAGGCGGCCCGCAGCCGGCGCTCCTCGTCCAGGCGGACGAGGTAGGCGGGCCGGCGGGAGCGGAGGTAGTCGACGACCGCGTCCTCGCTCCGCGCGGACGGGATCAGCGTCTTCCAGCCGCCGAGGTGGTCGATCCGGTGGAAGTCGCCGTTCGCGACGCCGGGAAGGCCGGCGGCGGCGACCCAGTCGAAGAGCGTCTCCCTGTTGAAGAGCTCGAACCGGTCGACGAACTCGGCGAGCTCGGGGCGCGCGGCGAAGGCCGCCGTCCCGCGCGTCGCGCCCGCGAGGTGGTCGGGTGAGTACGGGTGGGCGGCGACGAGCGCCGCCCCGCACGCCCGCGCAGCGGCGAGCGCAGTCTCCAGGCCGTTCGAGACGTCGACGAACGAGCGCAGGCCGATCGCGACCGCGTGCCCGGACAGCAGCGGGTCGGGATCGTCGTAGGTGAGCTCCAGCCCCGGCAGGACGAGCAGCCCGTAGAGCTGCAGCGCCCGGGCGGCCTCGCGCTCGATCTCGGCCAGATAGGCATCGAACCGAGCCGCCGTGACCTGATCGCCGGCGCGCGTCGCGTGGTCGGTGATCGCGAGCACGTCGAAGCCGCTCTGCCCGTAGAGGTCGCACAGCCGGCGAACCTCGAGCGCACCGTCGCTCCACGTCGTATGCGCGTGCAGCTCGCAGAGCAGCGGGCTCGGCTTCGTGGGCATCTGCTCGCATGTTCGCTGCAAATCGGGCACTTCCGCGCCCGGTCACCAGATCGCTACGCGTTCGTCGTCGCTAGGTCACGAAGTAAATGACGCACGCGAGCCCGGCCACGAAGCAGTAGACGGCGAACGGGACGAGCGTCCGCGTCTCGAAGTACCGCATCAGGAATCGGATCGAGAACGCTGCGGCGACGGCGGCGGCGAGCGCGGCGGCGAGCGCCTGGCCGCGGACGCCGTTCCCGTCGGTTCCGAAGAGCTCCGGCAGCTTCAGCAGCGCCGCCGCGCCGATGATCGGCGTCGCGAGCAGGAACGCGAATCGCGCCGCGTCCTTGTGCGACAGCCCGACGACCAGCCCGCCGCTCATCGCCGCGCCCGAGCGCGAGAATCCGGGGATCAGCGCCAGGGCCTGCGCGGCGCCGACGAAGAAGGAGTCGCGCCACGAGACCGTGCGTGCAATCCGCACGTCGTCCTCATCGGCCGTTACCGGCGCGCGCCGCCGGAGCACCTCGGCGACCGCCAGCAGGATCCCGTTCAGCATCAGGAAGACCGATGCCGACGTCGGCGACGCGAAGATCTTGCGCAGCGCGCTCTCGAGTGCGAGGCCGAGGATCCCGGCGGGGATCGTCCCGACCACGAGTAGCCAGCCGAGCCTGGCGTCGGCGTCGTCAGGGGCGATCGCCCGGTCGCGCAGCGAGCGCCCGAGCCCCTTCACGATCCGCACCCAGTCGCGCCAGAAGAAGATCAGCAGGACGATCGCGGTCGCGAGGTGCGTCGCCACCAGGAAGGTGAGGAAGTACGTGTCGTTCTGATGGATGTTCCACCCGAGCAGGCTCGGGAGGATCACGCTGTGCCCGAGGCTGGAGATCGGGAACAGCTCGGTCACGCCCTGGATCAGACCCAGGATGATCGCCTGGGTGTACGTGATCAGCGACTCGGCGATCACGCAGCAGTCGCTCGCGACGGCCCGCTGCGGAACCACGCGAAGACGAGGCACGCGACGCCCAGCAGGAACGCGGCGATCCCGTGCTTCACGTGGTGGTGGCTCGACCCGGCCTGATGGCCCGGGAAGAACGACGGAAGCGACTTGGCGGGCTCGACCCAGTACACGATCCCGATGGCGATGAGCACGATCCCGACCACGACGGCGAGGATCACGAGGAGCCGCTCGTTGCGCACGAGCGGCAGGATACGCGCTCGCTCGGCGGGGTCGGTTTCCCACCTGTTCACAAATCGCCGCCTATCATGCGACCTCAGTGGCGACGACCGAGATCCCGAGCGCCAGCGAGGCCCTGATCAACCGCGAGCTCTCGGCGATCGCGTTGATGGGCCGCGTCCTCGATCTCGCCGCCGATCCGACGGAACCGCTGCTGGAGCGCGTGAAGTTCTGCGGGATCGTCTCCGACATCCTCGACGAGTTCTTCATGGTGCGGGTGGCCGGCCTCTACGACCAGGTGCTGTCGGGGCTCGCCGTCCGCCTTCCCGACGGCCGCACGCCGCAGCAGACCCTCGAGGCCGTGCGCGTCCAAGTCCTCGAGCTGACGACCAGGCAGTCCCTGCTGTGGCGCGACGAGCTGTGCCCCGCGCTGGCCGCCGAGGGGATCCGAGTCGGCACGGTCGACGAGGCGACGCCGGGCGAGCTGGAGGAGCTGGAGCAGCTGTTCCTGCGCCAGATCTACCCGGTGCTGACGCCGCTCGCCGTGGGCCCCGGTCAGCCCTTCCCGTACATCTCGGGCCTGTCGCTGAGCCTCGGCGTGATGGTGCGCGACGACTCATCGGGCGAGGAGCGCTTCGCGCGCGTCAAGGTGCCCGAGGGCCTCCCGCGCTTCGTCCCCGTCGGGTCCGACGGCCTCCGGCTCCCGCTCGAGGCGATCATCGGCCACTTCCTGCCGGAGCTTTTCCCGGAGATGGACGTGCTCGAGCGCGTGGTGTTCCGCGTGACCCGCGACGGCGACACCGAGATCTCCGACGACGCGGACGACCTGCTCGAGGCGGTCGAGAGCGAGCTGCGCAAGCGGCGCTTCGGCGCCGTCGTCCGGCTCGAGGTGTCGAGCTCGATCTCGCGCTCGATGCTCTCGCGGCTCGAGACGCGGCTCGGGATCTCTACGACGAGCGTCTACCCGGTGCGCGGGCTGCTCGACCTCGCCGACCTCGGCCAGCTCTACGGCCTCGACCGGCCCGACCTCAAGTACGAGCCGTGGGTGCCGTTCACGCAGCGGCGCCTGTCCAGCCCGAAGAACGACGACCTGTTCGCCGAGATCGCGCAGCGCGACCTCGTCGTCCAGCATCCGTACGACTCGTTCACGACGAGCGTCGAGTCGCTCGTCAAGGGCGCCGCCCGGGACGAGGCAGTGGTCGCGATCAAGACGACCGTGTACCGCACGACGCAGGACTCAGCGCTCGCGACCGCCCTGGTCGAGGCGGTCGAGAACGGCAAGCAGGCCGTGTGCGTCGTCGAGCTGAAGGCACGGTTCGACGAGCAGCGCAACATCGAATGGGCGCGATCGCTCGAGCAGGCGGGCGTGCACGTCGTCTACGGCTTCCCGGACATGAAGATCCACGCGAAGACGACGCTGATCGTGCGCCGCGAGGGCGACGAGCTGCGCCGCTACGTGCACATCGGGACGGGCAACTACCACGCGACTACCGCCCGCATCTACGAGGACATCGGGCTCTTCACCGCCGACCCGGACATCACCGCCGACGTCGCAGACCTCTTCAACTTCGTCACCGGCTTCGGCCGCCCGCAGCAGTTTCGGAAGCTCCTCGTTGCGCCGTTCAACCTGAAGAAGAGCCTGATCGAGCACATCCGCAACGTCGCGGACGCTGCAGAGGCCGACCGGCCGGCACGGATCCGGATCAAGTGCAACAGCCTCACCCACCCGGAGGTGATCGAGGAGCTGTACCGCGCCTCGCAGGCCGGTGTCGAGATCGACATCGCCGTCCGCGCGATCTGCTCGCTCATCCCCGGCATCCCCGGCCTGAGCGACAACATCCGCGTGCGGTCGATCCTCGGGCGGTTCCTCGAGCACAGCCGCCTGTACTACTTCGAGGCCGGCGAGGACCGGACGTACTTCCTCGGCAGCGCCGACCTGATGCCCCGCAACCTCGAGCACCGCATCGAGGTGGTCACGCCGGTCGACGACCCGCACATCCGCGGCGAGATCGACGCCATCTTCAAGGCGCTTCTGAGCGACAACGCCCAGGCATGGGAGCTACAGGCCGACCAGTCCTGGCATCGCGTGCCGGGGAAGAAGGGCGAGCGGAAGAAGCCGGCACAGGTGCACTTCATGAAACGCCGCGAACGGGCCCGCCGCCTGCAGCGGTCCGTCTGAACCAGGGCCGCTCCGTCATGTGGGGTCGTCAGCATGCTGCCGTGCCGCTGGGGGTCGTCGACGTCGGGTCGAACACGGTGCGCCTGCTCGTGACGGCGCACGGCAAGCCCGTCCTCTCGCTGCGCGAGAGCGCCGGGCTCGGTGCGTTCATCGAGCGCGACGGCGTCATCCCGAAGGCGAAGCTCGAGGAGACTGCGCTCCACGTCCGCCACTTCGTCGAGGCGGCGGCCGAGGCCGGCGCGACCGAGGTCGAGGTGCTGATCACGAGCCCGGGTCGCCAGGCGGCGAACGGAACCGAGCTTCGCGACGCGATCGCCGCCGCGACGAACGCTCCGGTCAGCATCCTCTCCGCGCAGGAGGAGGGCCGCCTGGCCTTCCTCGGAGCGTTGGGAAGCGTGCACCTGCCGGCGCGGCGCCGCATCGCCGTCGTCGACGTCGGCGGCGGCTCCTCCCAGATCGTCGTCGGTTCCGGCCGCGAAGGGATCACGTGGAGCGGCTCGATCGACCTCGGGTCGCGTCGCCTGACGAGCCGCCTGCTGTCGCGCAGGCCGCCGACCAACGGCGACCTGGCTGCGGC
>Ga0335079_10010580_pt1 | contig 10503 bp, 6 predicted proteins | sample Lox_Sample_33_FD_206719 | JGI IMG/M metagenome (GOLD analysis project Ga0335079, IMG submission 206719) | Soil microbial communities from Loxahatchee National Wildlife Refuge, Florida, United States - Lox_Sample_3.3 | ecosystem: Environmental > Terrestrial > Soil > Wetlands | place: USA: Florida... | reverse complement strand
TGGGACACCAATGACGACCGGGCGAATTATTGCAGACCGGTCTCGTTACCCGTTTGATCGCTCAGGATCGTGCGGGCGTCGGGTTCGTCCGCTTTTTCGACGAGGAGTTTTACTCCTGCCGCAAGCTGGAGAGGTGGGAGCATGCCGCCGGTGTCGTCAAATTTGAGGAAGGACTCGATTTCGGCTTCGGCAAGAGCTGCTTGCGCAATCTCCGCTTCAAGCTGGCTGGAATACGTTGCTACGACTACAAAATTCTCCATAAGCACCTCGGCGTCAATGAACATCTCTCCCCATTCAATCTACTCACGATCGCGGTGATAAGCAAGATGAAGCTACGGCGGTACAGGTCGTTCCCGCCGAAGCTGTCCGACCACCACGCCCACCACAAAAACGACTGACGAATAATACATCCAGACAAGAAAGACAAGGAGGAATGCGTACGTCCCATAGACTTTGCTGTACGAATGAAAAGCTGTCAGGTACCATCCGAACGCTTTCCCTGCTATCCACCACAATGATGCTGATGTCACCGATGCGGCAAGCGCGATTCTCGGCTCGATCTTCCCTTCCGGCACGAATCTGTTGATCCCATAAAACATGATGAAGACGGCAAGAAAAGAGGTGATGGACTGAAAGGTCTTCGTCGACACGTTCAGGTTGATGAAATCCAGACCCGGAATTTGTTTTATGAGGGAGTCGGTCAGAAGAAGCACCCAGGTAAAGGCATTCGCAACCAGAAAGAGTATGCCCAGCCCGACGACCAGCAGGATATTTTCGAGGATGTTGAGGACCATCATTTTCGTCGGTCTGCAGCGGTAGATCTTGTTGACGACGGTCCGTACGGAGCTGAAGAGCGAAGCGGCCGTCCAGATGAGAACGCCGATACCGGAGATTTCGAAGGTCCGTTTATAGCGGACGATATCCTCGAGCATGTCTTTGATCGAGGCCTTGATCTGCTGGGCATACGGCTGGAGGGGAAAAATCGCGTTGAGAACCTCGTCCACCTTCTGTGCGGGAAAGCGTGGAGATGAAAGGAACATGCCGACAAGCGAGGTGAGCAGGAGCAACAGGGGAAGCAGGCAGAGAAGACAATTGAACGCGATTCCCGAAGCGAGAAAGAGGACATTTTCTTCGCTCATTCTGCGATGTATACCGATCCCGTAGTATCTTATCGTCCGGCCAATCCGCCTGATCATAGGAGCCTCAGCCGCGCATATTTCAGAAGGAGATTTTTCTTTCCGGCAGAGGAAAATTCAACAACCGCCTTGAGTGCATCACCGCTTCCGGTAACCTGCAAAACCTTTCCCCGTCCAAAAATTTCATGGACCACCATAGTCCCTGGTTTCAGTTCATCCTGATCGTGATCATAGTCCGGGGCGACATCGGTATGATACTGTGCATCGCTGTCGGTGATTTTCTTCCGATGCCGGGATTGTACCGCCGGGAACGACCAGCGCTCCGTCGAAGCAGCCTGCAGGGCTTGACCTGTCGATTCCAAGAGCTCCTGGTCGATCTCATCGATGAAACGCGACGGAGACTGGTACGAAAGTTCAGAAAACCGGAAGCGCACACGGGCATAGCTCAAGTAAAGCTTTTGCATGGCGCGTGTGAGTCCCACATAATAGAGCCGGCGTTCCTCTTCGAGCTGTTTGGCATCAAGCTGCGATGAATTGGAGAACGGAAGCAACCCTTCCTCCAGGCCCGCAATAAAAACCACCGGGAACTCAAGCCCTTTGGCGCTGTGAAGCGTCATCAACGTAACGGCGTTATGTTTGTCATCCCACTGATCGGTATCGGAGAGCAGCGCCTGATCCTGCAGGAACGCTGCCAGTGTTGCTTCGGGCTGCTGTATGCAGAATTCCGTGATCGCGGTAAGAAGTTCCTGCACGTTTTCCCAGCGCGCCATCGATTCGGGAGTCCCTTCTTCCTTGAACAATCGCAGGATCCCGATTTCGTCGACGAACGCGCGCGAAACCTCACTCGCCGACATTTCTTTCATCATGTGGGAATATTTGTCAAGGAGGTCGGCAAGAAGGCGGAGGCCTTTTTTTGCCTTCGGAAGGAGTGTCGTAATCTCTTCGGCACGACGACAGGCTTGCACCAACGGTATGGAATGATGCGCGGCAAATGATCGCACACGCTGGACAGCCACATTCCCCAGCCCTCTCCCCGGAACATTAATGATCCGCAGAAAACTCTCATCATCGTGCGGGTTCACCAGCAATCGCAGGTACGCCATGACGTCCTTGATTTCTTTCCGCTCGTAGAATCGCACCCCGCCGACGATCACATACCTCACGCTCTGCTGCATAAAAGCATCTTCGAGCGCCCGCGATTGTGCGTTTGTCCGGTACATAACGGCGAAATCCTTCAGGTCGAGCTTCCGGTTTAGCGACTCACGGTAGATCCTGCTGACGATGGTCGCCCCTTCATCGCGATCGTCCTGGCAGACAAGGAGCGTGATCTTGTCGCCATCACTGTTTTCCGTCCAGAGATTCTTGGAAAGCTGGTCGACATTATGTTTGATGACCTGGTCGGCGGCGGCCAGAATCGTCTTGGTCGAGCGGTAATTCTGTTCGAGACGAATGACTTTAGCGTCGGGGTAATCGTGCTGAAAATCCAGAATATTCCGGATATCAGCTCCGCGGAATGCGTAGATGCTCTGGGCATCATCACCCACGACACAGATATTGCGGTAGCGGTCGGCAAGAAGCTTGATCAGTACATACTGAGCGTGGTTCGTATCCTGATACTCGTCAATCAGGATGAAGCGAAAACGGTCCTGATATTTCTGGAGTATCGATTTATGATGATGGAAGAGATCGATCGGCTTGATCAGGAGGTCATCGAAATCGAGAGCGTTGTTTCCTCTCAGCCGCTTCTCATATTCCGAGTAGATTCGCGCACTCTTTTCTTCAAAGAGGTCCACCGCCCGCCTGGCGAATTCTTCCGGGAGAAGAAACTGATTCTTGGCAGAGCTGATGCGCGAGCGGATCGCCTGAGGGTTGTACTGCTGCGCCGAAATACCCGACTCGTGCATGATCTGTTTAATGACACCGAGAGTGTCTGCAGTGTCGTAGATGGAAAAATTGCTGTCGTAGCCGAGCGATTTCCCCTCCACGCGGAGAATACGGGCGAGAATGGAATGAAACGTACCCATCCAAAGCTGCCGGCTCTTCTCGCCAACGAGCCCGACGATGCGGTTCCGCATCTCACTGGCGGCTTTATTGGTAAACGTAAGTGCAAGAATCTGGTAGGCCGGAACACCGATCTGGATAAGGTACGCGATCCGAAAAGTCAGGACCCGGGTTTTGCCGCTGCCGGGGCCGGCGACAACCATGACGGGGCCTTCGACGGTGCGAATTGCTTCCTGCTGCTGGGAGTTTACTTCGTGGTGGAATGTCATCGGCGATGGAAAACGTATCCGTGACAATTGTAGGAAAAAATTCCAAGACCTCCAAAGGAAATTTCTTCTGCGCGCGGCACAACGACTCCCTCGACTCCGGGGGGATGCATTTGTGCTCTTTACGCCTGCCGGTTAAACGAGGATTGCTCCTTCAAGCCGCAGGAGAAATTCCTTGGTCTTGATACCGCAGGAATAGCCGACGAGTGAACCGTCCGATCCAAGGACGCGGTGACACGGAACAATGATGGGCAGAGGATTGGCGCCGTTGGCTCTTCCCACTGCCTGCGAGGCACTGGGTGCACAAACCCGTTTTGCCAGATAGCGGTACGTAATCGTCGTGCCGTAAGGAATTTTCAGCAATTCCTTCCAAACGCGAATCTGAAACGGGGTCCCGATAAGATCAACAGGGCACGTAAATTTCGCCAGCGTTCCATTGAAATACCGCCCCAGCTGGTCAATCACTTCCTTGTTGCGTGCCCGATTGTCCGTTATCGCGTCGACATCGAACCGCTGCTTCAGCCAGTCGAAAAAATCTCTCCGTGCTTCACGAGGAACGCTTACTTTGCAGACGCCACGGTCTGTCGATGCGACATAAATTCTTCCGATGCGCGAATCGAATGATGTACAATAGACCTTTGTGACCTTCACATCCTCCGAATCGCCGCTGCCGCCCTTCATCCCGTCGGTTTTCTGCCTCCGTTTTATCGCGCTTGCAACCCTTGCAGTATCCAGTGTTGCAACAGGTTCAAACATAATCGGAAAATTGTGGTCTCAAGATACTCATCAGATGAATCAACATTTGAAATAAGCAAAAGACTGTTCTTGCGGAAACTCCTGTGATGCCTTCTCCCGATTCGTATCCCTTTACAGTTGTGGTAAGTGCAGGTTGGAGAACAATTGCGTGCTGAGAGCGTGAAAGAAAAATTGCGCGGAGTATTATAAGGAGTTTCATTTTGAAAAGCAAGATAAAAATCACCGCGATAAATTTTTTTCGTGCGCGCGGACGCATGCAGATGCTCTCACACATAAATCATTTGTGAAACAATGTGAAACACGCCCGCGAGAATTTTCACGAAGACAGAGGAATGAAACCGCTCAAAGCAAAATTTTAGAACATTGCTCTAACTTCAGCCCGTGCCGTATGAACTGGCGTGCCGCCGCCTTCACTCCGACCGTCGTACTGGGCTGTCGCCTGCAAGAGTCGCGTGATCTGGTGATTCCAGCTGACGCGCCAGACCCAAGACTTGCCGTCCGACCAGCCGTTTGTCAGTTCGAACGGCACAAACGTCGGATTCGAATTGAATATCGCCTCCTCTCTTGTGAATTCCGCCGCCACCTGCCCCGTTCCCGCCATCCCGTACGTCAAACGAATCGTCTGATTGTTCAACCTCACGTTCGTCGTGTCAAAATTGATCGCCCTCCCGACGCCAAATCCAAAAACCACTTCGATATCCTGCTGAGGACGATACGTCCAGCTCCACTGGAGATTGTTGGAAGTGATATTTCGAACTCGATCGCTGGGTTCATTCGACACCAGATTATTGATCGTCGCAGCGTAATCGATCTGATTCGACAATTCCTTCATGAATTGCCACCTTAGCCGGAACGACTGCTCCCTGCCGTATGTCCGTTCAGTGTTTGTCGCAAATGCCGTCAGCCCCTTTTGCTGATTGAAGCGAAACCGGAGGTTGAATTCCGGATGATTCTCCAGCACATACAAATCCTGTATGAAAATATTTTCTCCGGACAGCGTCGTCTGATCGTTCAGGAAATTGCTGAAATGAAGGAGGTAGATCTCCTTCGTATCCGGATCGGTGTTCTTCTCGTCCACCCGGAAATAGGACTCCGAGGAGAATGCCGATAGCAGCCGCCCTGACAAGGAGGATGCATCGAACATTCTCGACGGTGTGAGCCGAAGGCGCGCGCTCGTTTTTACATCGATAACGGGAATAAGATCATCTGTAGGAACCGTCACGAGAACATAGTCGCCGTCGAATCGGCTCAGTTGGAAATCATCAGGATCGACAATATGATTGCCGTTGACATCACCGAGATAGACATAATTCCCCGTACCCGTCGGAACCTGTTGAAACACACGCTCGAGTTTCTGGGTTCGTTCCGTTCCCGCCTCATAAAAGAGATCGGTTTCAATTCCCGAACTGATCGGAGCAAAATGCGTTTGAGAGCGGAGAAGAAGAGCATTGACGTCGTCATTGTTCCGCGCCCTGAACGATTCGGTGAACGTCCTCTTCTGAAGCGTGAGGTCGAGCGTTGTCGTGAATGATTCGCTTCCCTGCAACCGCCCGCTGTATTGCTGCAGGAATGTGTGTGATGCGCGAAGTAACGACTGGAACGCCAGCGAGTCGTCCCATTCCCAGCCGACATCCGCGCTGAAGGACGCACCGCCCATGCTGCCAATCATCAGGCCGGGAATCAGTTCATTGAACTGATATGACCCCTGCTGAAGAGAATCCTCCGAAGCCGAATGATTCAGAAGAAGTTCATGTGAGTACCGAATCCTGGGAAGGAGAGCACCGAGCCCATGCTGGAACGTGCCGTTCTCTCGCAGCCAGGAAGCATGCAGGTTGTTTGCCGGATCCGTCGTGTTGATATCTTCAAGCTGACAATTTGCATCCTGGATACTCCCATCCGTAATCTGACCGTTGAATGCGTATCGCGAGGTTGAGTAATCCCCTTCCGTAATTCTGCCGATATCACTCCCGAGAATCAGTGATGAGACAGGACGATACGTGAGAGTGGCCTCGTGGAGAAGCTGATCTTCCCCGATGGAATCCGGAAGATTCCATGTACGGTTGAACTCGACAGCATCCAGACGCCCGAGCGGCGCGAAGAGGTGATTGATGTATCGTTCCTTCAATCCAAGATCGAGCGAGCCGAAGTTCGTACCGCCGACACGCATTTCGGGAGAGGAATACTGCAGGCCGAAGCTTGCCGCACCTCCATTGTGAACATCATCACCGATAGTAGAGAACTTGTTGGGATCGAACTGCGAGGCGCTGTACTCGCCGGTCACCTGCAAATGGTCGATCGGAGCCGCCTTGAGATGAACATCAACCAGCGAGTGTGATTGAGGCATCGGCAGATAGCGGATCGGCTCGTAACTTCCCTGGCGCAAACTGTCGAATTGGTACTCAAAAGTCGTGATCCTCCGGTAATACCCGTTTCCCGGGCCGACGAAACTGAAGACGATCGAGTAGACCGCATTCGCCGTATCGACAGGATTGAACTTGTAGATTGGGACGGTCACATTTCTTCCTCCCGCAGAATCGTGAAACGCTCCCGCCAGAAGATACTGACCCTTCCCGGGTCCGACGAACGTCACGCCGTCACGGGACGCCTTTCGCTGATCGTCTCCCGCATTGCGAAGCGTATCGAGGTCCGAGCTGCTCAAGGACGCATCAATCGGCGAGTTCTCATTGTCGCTTTCCTGTACCGCAGTTACCGTGAGCGAGGCCTTGGTACCTGCGATTGACGTCTGGGATTGCGCCGCCAGAAGCGTGCGATTGTACTGGCGATCGGTATACTCGAAATCAATAGTGATGCGCGAGCTTCTCGAAATCAGTCGTTTCGCGGTGAAGGTAATTTCAGCATTGCTGTAGTCGATGGTATAATCATTGACTTCTCCCCGCGTCATCGATTCTCCGTTCACGTAGACCCGCTCCGTCCCTGCAATCACAAGAATGGTGCGCTCACTGTTTTGACCGACCAGCTCGTACGGTCCCTGCACGCCGTCGAGACCGAGAAATTCGTTCGAAGCATACTTCCCCCGCGGCTCTGCGCCGGTGAGAAGAATTTCGCTGGAAACTGAGCTCCCCTGAAAGCGGTATGATCCTTCCGCACCCTCGAGCTTGCGCGTGAGCGTGCCAAACTCGCTGCCGGCGAGATTGAGATCGAAATCTCCAAGCGTCGCACGCACAGAATTCCCCCGAAGCTGTATGAAGACCTTGTCCACTTCTTGGAGTGTCTGCGTCGTTCCTTCGGGCTGGATGGGGGAATTTTCGTCCGTCAGTGCAGCCACGATCTGGAGATCATCGGTCAGGTTGCCCGACATCTGCATGCGAAACCCCGACGTGAGTGAAAGGTCCCGGTTCGTCCCGACCGAAAACCCCCGTACCAGGCTGCCGCTTTTCTGAAGGTTCGAGCCGAACAGATCATCCACCGAGAAGCTGTGCCCCGGTTGCACGACATGTTCCCGTTCGCCGGTTGCAGTATCCACCCGAAGAATCGTTTCGTGAAGCCGGTACACTGGTTTGAAATCAAATGGAAGCGCGCGATACATAACGTCGAGAGTATGGTGCAGTGTATCAGGGCAGTGAGTCCGGATCGAAGACGAAAAAACCGAGAGGATTCCGGTCCGGGTATCAAGCGTATAATCGATTGATGGGTGCAGAAGAGATCTGTCAATCCTTACACTCTCCGTTCCATTGATCACGAACCGTTGCGGAAGCGGAAATGCCGTATCACTTTGTGTCGAAATGGTAAAACGGGCATGATGGAGCATTCCCAGGGACAGGGAATCACTCGTTTGCCCAAAGGAAGACGCACTTCCAAGTGCGAGGAGAAAAAAAATATGAATCCGGGCGGATTGTGTAATGAGATTGATGAAACGCATCCTGAAAAGGAAACGTGGGAACGAACGTGTAATGTTAGAACATCAATCTCCTGGAGAAAGTCGGTAGTTTTCATCGACATGGTAACAAAAAAGCACTTCAGATACAAGATGATGAAGCATTCGACGAATCGTGGAAGCCGGGTTACTGATTGATTTTCACCGGTCGGTTTGCTATCTTCACTCGATGCGGAAGAGTATATCAGGATCAAAAATGCCTCTCGTACCGCCATATATCGAATCGTTGCAGCCGTACAAAGCGGGCAAACCGATCGAGGAAGTGAAGCGGGAGCTCGGACTGACAAAAGTCGTGAAGCTTGCATCGAATGAGAATCCCCTCGGCACATCGCAGCTCGCACTCGATGAGATGAAGCGATGCATGGACGATCTGCACCGCTACCCCAACGGCGGGTACGATCTCCGCAGTGTCCTTGCCTCCATCTACAACCTGAAGATCGAAAATGTCATCGTCGGCAGCGGGTCGGAAGGCATCATGTCAAATATTATCAGGACTTTCCTCTGCGACGATGATGAGGTCCTTACGACCGAAGCCGCTTTCATCGGCTTTCAGGTGCTTGCACGGTCACGCGGAGTGGCATACAAGACCGTCCCTTACCGTAACTGGCATTACGATCTTCCCGCCCTGAGCTCGCAGATCACGAATCACACGAAAATCATTTATCTTGCCAATCCGAACAATCCTACAGGAACGATCTTCACCCGGCAGGAGTTCGATGCCTTCTACAAAACCGTACCGGAGCGGGTCCTGATTATTCTCGATGAAGCGTATTTCGAATTTGCACGCGATAATCCTGCGTACCCCGATTCCATGCATTACCGGTACGACAATGTCATCACACTCCGGACGTTCTCCAAAGTCTACGGTCTGGCAGGCATTCGGATCGGATATGGTTTTGCACACGAGGAATTGATCGGCAACCTTCTCAAAGTGAAGCTCCCATTTGAACCAAGTACTCTCGCGCAGGCGGCGGGCATCGGCGCATTACGTGACAAGGAGTTTCTCCATCGATCGCTCGAGGTAAATTCACACGGGATGGAATACCTTACGACCGCTCTTGCGGGTATGGATCTCGAGCCGGTTCCCTCCGATGCCAACTTTGTGATGGTTGTGCGGGAGTCGGAAGAGGACGTCAATTATCTTTATCAGGAACTCCTCAAAGAAGGGATCATTATCCGACCCCTGCGCGCATTTGGGCTTCCCCACTGCCTGAGAATTTCGGTTGGGACCGATGAGGAAAATCATTATCTCGTTGAAACGCTGAAAAAGATCCTGGCAAACGCGCTGGCGTAACCATCAGCACGCCGGCGCTCAACACGTTCATTATGGAGTACGTTATGCATCCATCCAAACCAACGGAATCCCCCCGCCCTGTTGCAAAGGATTTCCTCCCGATCAACGGCACAGACTATATCGAATTTTATGTTGGCAACGCCAAGCAGAGCGCGCATTATTACCGCAATGCGTTCGGATTCCGGCTCGTTGCCTATTGCGGTCTCGAAACGGGAGTGCGCGACCGGGCATCGTACGTCCTCCAGCAGGATAAGATCCGTTTTGTCCTCACCACGCCGCTTCAGCCGAATCACCCCATCGCCGACCATCTCAAACTCCATGGCGACGGCGTGAAAGATATTGCGCTCTGGGTGGATGATGCGGAATCTGCGTTCCGGGAAACAACGAAGCGGGGTGCCCGCGGCATTATGGAGCCGACGGTCGCCCGGGATTCGTTTGGTGAGATCAGGAAATCTGCGATCGCGATCTACGGAGACACCATACACACGTTTGTCGAGCGGAAGAACTATACCGGACCGTTCATGCCGGGGTATCAGGCGGTCTCCGAAGATCGCCTTGCAAAACCCGTCGGCCTGAAGTATGTCGACCATTGCGTCGGAAACGTTGAGCTCGGTGCCATGAACAAGTGGGTCGAATTCTATATGAACGCCATGGGCTTTCGATTGTACCAGCATTTCGATGATGAGGACATTTCCACCGAATATTCCGCACTGATGTCGAAGGTCATGGCAAACGGCAACGACCGGATCAAGTTTCCCATCAACGAACCGGCGTCGGGGAGAAAGAAATCACAGATCGACGAGTATCTCGAATATTATCGGACCCCCGGTGTACAGCACATCGCCATGGCAACGGACGACATCATTGAAACGGTTGCTGAACTCACCGGAAGAGGGGTGGAATTCCTCCGTGTTCCGTCGACGTATTACGATGACCTTCAGAAACGTGTGGGAAAAATCGACGAACCGGTCGACGAGCTGAAGCGCCTCGGCATCCTCGTCGACCGCGATGATGAGGGCTACATGCTGCAGATCTTTTCGAAACCTGTTGAAGACCGCCCCACTCTCTTCTTTGAATGCATCGAGCGAAATGGAAGCAGGAGTTTTGGAAAAGGAAATTTCAATGCATTGTTCGAGGCGATCGAACGCGAGCCGC
>Ga0335079_10010578_pt1 | contig 10505 bp, 8 predicted proteins | sample Lox_Sample_33_FD_206719 | JGI IMG/M metagenome (GOLD analysis project Ga0335079, IMG submission 206719) | Soil microbial communities from Loxahatchee National Wildlife Refuge, Florida, United States - Lox_Sample_3.3 | ecosystem: Environmental > Terrestrial > Soil > Wetlands | place: USA: Florida... | reverse complement strand
TTGAGCGTCTGAAGGCCGGGGGCGATCACTGGGTGCACGAGTTGCAGCGCGACAGCTGGGTGGGCGTCATGCCGCGCTACGGCTCCGTTGCCGACTTGCGCTGGTTCCGCGGACCGAAGGGCGTGTCGTGTTATCACATGATGAACGCGTTCGAGGACGCCGACGGGCACATCCACCTCGACCAGTGCCTTTCCAACGTGAATGCGTTTCCCTTCATACAGCGTGCCTCGGGTCTCAACGTGGCGCCCGGAGCTACCGGTGCCCGTCTGGCACGCTGGACGCTCAACCTGCGCGATGGCAGTGACGGTGTCACGGAAACCGTGATCGGGCCGCCGGGCGACCTGCCGGTGATCGCGGCCGCCTTCCAGGGTCGTCCCTACACGCACGGCTGGCTGCTGAGCATGAACCCCGACATGCAGGGCCCACCGCTTGCCGGTGGTCCGGTGGGGGTGATGTTCAACACCCTCCTCAGGGTCGACCTCACCGGCAGGCCACCGCAGGGGCTTGCGCTGCCCCCGGGTCACTGCTTCAGCGAGCCGGTGCACGTGCCGTCCTCCCGGACCGGACACGAGGGCTGGCTGCTGACGATCGTGGACCAGCAGACGGGGGTGTCTGATTTCCGGCACGTGCTGTGGATCCTCGACGCCGGTGACGTCGCCGCCGGGCCCGTCGCGCGCGTGCACATTGCGCACCGCCTACGTCCCCAGGTGCACGGCTGGTGGGTGAGCGCCGCCGAGCTGCCCGCCGCCTGAGCTGCAGCGCCCGCGCCGGGGAAGCGCGTCAGTTGCGCGAGAAGTATGCCATCGCGCGAAATTCCATCGAACGACGCGGACGCGCATCGGGCCGGGTGTTGTCACGGAAGGCCGTATGCGGGCAGCGCCACGCCTTGTCGTGATCGGAGTCGTAGAACTTGATGAAGATAACCTCGTCCGCGTCCATGTCGGGGAAGTACCACCAGCGGTGTGCGGGCGAGTAATGGAAGATGGTCGCGGCCGCCATGTGCTCCTCACCCTCGATGGGCGCGTACAACGCATCTCCGGTCGGGATCTCCGGCACGTCGACCTTCGTGTTGTGCGTTCCTTCGTGATCGGCCACCGAGCGTCCCTCGCACAGCGCAACCGGCATGTCCTGCGGCGGCGCCGACAGCACACGCCACAAACTGAAGGCGATGAAGCGCCGGTAGCCGGGGCCGTCGGGGCGCGCCGTGCGGTAGAGTCGTTCCGCGATACGCGCAGCGCAGCGCTCCGTGAAATCGACGTGCGCCTCGGCCGCGGGCGGCTGCACTGTGGCGCTGGTGAGATCGGATGCGCGCATCATGCCGCCCATCGGCACCACCACGTCCGCACCGCTGAGTCGCATGGCGACCTCGGCCACCTGCGCTGCGTAGGCTGAGTCGGCGCCGTACTGACTCGGCCAGTCGGTGATCGCGCTGTGGTGCCGACCGAGGCAGAAGCCGTGTTCGTCGAGGGTGAAGGGACCTGCCAGGCGCGCGTTGCGGATGGTGACGGGATAGGACGCATAGACGCCGGTGTTGAACTCCTTGCCGGGCGCCCAGAAGCGGCGGTTGATGCGTGAGGTTGGCACCAGGTAGTCGATCGTCGACTGCACCGCGGCGCCCGCCCGACTCATACGCGCCTCATACGGAAGTCCGGAACTCGAGGCTCCCGCGCCGCTCGGTGAAGCGCCACCCCTGTGCGCTCTTCACCAGTGTGTCGGCATAGCTGCCGATCAGGGGTGGAGCTGCCGACAGCAGCGGCAGGCCGCCGTCTGCGGCGGCGGTGCCGGTGAAGAGCAGGATCTGGCTCGAGGCGCGGGCACGGGCGTCATCCTCGGGCGTGACGAGCACGTTGGCCACGATGTGTCGCGAGGCGCGCCGCGGGCGCGACCTGAAGGCGGCAAGGATGGCGGCGCGTCCGCTGATGAACTCATCCGGGGCCGTCGGCCGGCTCATGCGTCCGTCCTCGGTGTACAGAGCTGCCAGCGCCTCCCAGTCACCCAGATCATTCAGGGCGGCGTAGCGCGTGATCAGCTCCGCGATGGCAGCCCGGGCCGTCCAGGCGAGCGCCTCATCCATCCTTGAACCCTTCGCGCGCGCGGCTGTTGTCGAGCACGATCGGCTGACCCGTCACCGGGTGCGGGTAGTGGAACGGCACGGTATCGGTGGCGGGCCACAGGCGCGGTGCCGGACTGATGAGTTCGTCCGGCCCGAGCGGGTCCTCCGGATAGCACTTCTTCGCCATCGGGACAAAATCGATCGGGGTCTTCTGCCAGCCTTCCGCGAAGCTGCCGTGCCAGAAGGGGAAATAGCGCAGCGCCCTGATCTTCCAGATGCCCTGCTCACGCACGTACACGTTCTCGTAGATGCCGCCCTCCCACCAGGCGCGCTGGTTGCCCTCGGCACTGTGGTGCAGGCCCGCCTGCATCAGCGAGCGTCCCCGTGCCTGGGCGGTGCGGCGGTCCGGGGCCACGTCGATGACCATCTGCAGCTGCGGATGATCGAGCAGCCAGCCGTAGCGCGGGCCGTTGTGACCCTGGGTGAAGTTCCTCTGGAAGCGCTCGATGTACAGGCGGCGCACCCCGGCCTTGCCCCGGTAGATGCCGCCGAGAAACCACACATCCCCGTCCTCGGCGAACAGGTCGACCACCTCGTTGTACTGCGACTTGTCGATGAAGTAGCCGTACGTGTACTGGAGGCGGCGTATCTGATGGATATCCTGCTGCACCGCGAGCTCGTGCTCGAGCTTCTCGATGCGGGCGGTCAATGCGGCGATGTCGCTCATGTTGAAGTCTCTCTCTGGTCGGCCCATATTATTTGTATGTATTGCCTACAAAAGGCAATAGGAACTGCATGCCCGACATCCTGACGACCCACGTCGGCAGCCTGCCGCGCGCACCGGAGCTCGTCCCGCTCCTGCTCGCGCGCGACCACGGCAGGCCGTACGACGCGGCGCGCTTCGAGCAGCTCGTGCAGGCGGCCGTCACGGACGTGGTGGCCCGGCAGCAGGCGGCCGGCGTATCGATCGTGAGCGATGGCGAGCTCGGCAAGGTCGGCTATTCGACCTACATCAAGGAGCGCCTCTCGGGCTTCGGCGGCCACGTCGAGCGCAAGCCCGCGCTCGATCTCGCCCCGCTCCCGGAGCTGCGCAGGAAGCTCGCGGCCATCATGGGCGAGCAGGAGTTCGTGCGGGCGAGCTGCGTGGGACCGGTGAGGCTTGTGAACCTCGGCCCTTGTCAGGAGGATATCCGCCGCCTGTCGCGGGCACTCGCGGGCCGCAGCGTGCGCGCCTTCATGAACGCCGCCTCCCCGGGCCTGATCACCGCGTTCCAGCCCAACGCCTTCTATCCCAGCCACGAGGCGTATCTTGCGGATCTGGTGAGTGCCATGAGGCCGGAGTACGAGGCCATCGCCGCGAGCGGCTTTCAGCTGCAGCTGGACTGCCCGGACCTGGCGATGTCGCGTCACACCGGCTACCAGGATCTCGCCGAGGCGCAGTTCCTGAAGATCGCCGCCGCTAATGTCGAGGCGCTGAACGCTGCCACGGCTGGCATCCCGCCAGAGAGAATGCGCATGCACGTGTGCTGGGGCAACTACGAGGGCCCGCACGACCACGACATCCCGCTCGAGCGTGTGCTGGGCATCATTCTGCGCGCGCGTCCGGCGACCATTTTGTTCGAGGCCGCCAATGCGCGACACGAACACGAGTGGAAGGTCTGGAGCGGGGCGCAGATTCCGCAGGACAAGATCCTCGCCCCCGGCCTGATCGATACCCGCTCGAACTGCGTCGAGCATCCCGAGCTCATCGCCCAGCGTCTCGAGCGCTTTATCGCCATCGTCGGCGTCGAACGCGTGATCGCCAGCACCGACTGCGGCTTCGGCACCTTTGCCGGCTATGGCAAGATCGATCCCGCCGTCACCTGGAAGAAGTTGCAGGTGCTGCGCGAGGGCGCAGACCTCGCCGCGGCGCGGCTGCACTGATCTCAACCGCAGGTCTTAAGCCGATCATTCCTATACTGCAAGGAGACTCGCATGCGCTCACCGCTCATCCTGCTCACGGCGTTGCTGACCTTCCCGGGCGCGGCGGCCCGCGCCGAGACGTGTCACCTCACCCCGAAGGAGGTGGTCACGCGGTTCATGACCGAGTTCTACCTGCAAAAGCAGGTGCGCGCGGCGTTCGAGACCTGGGTGGATCCGGGGTACATCCAGCACAACCCGCTCGCGCCCACCGGCCGCGCGGCGGCGATCGCCTTCCTCGAGCCCTTCTTCCGCGATCATCCCGAGGCCTCCTACTCCATCAAGCGCATCATCGCCGACGGCAATCTCGTCGCCGTGCACTCGCATGGCAAGTTCACCGCCGCGGACCGCGGCCTTGCGATCGTCGACATCCTGCGCGTCGAGAACTGCAAGGTCGTCGAGCACTGGGACGTGGCCCAGCCGGTGCCAGAGAAATCCGCCAATTCCAACGGGATGTTCTGACGCATCTGCTGCCGTGCAGGGTGCGCAAAGTATCGGCCCCGTGCGCGTCTCCTCAGCGCGGACGCACCGTGCCGCCGGTGTCGCAGGCAGCGTCAACGGCGGCGCGCACGCAGCACAGCGTCGCTGTCAGGCGAGGTCCTCGAGCCGGATCTGCTGACCTGCGGCCGCGGCGCGGTTCGCCGTCCGGCGCAGCCGCTCGATGCGCTGGCGTCCCTCCGGCACCGGCTCCTGCGGCAGCGCCGCGCAACTTGCGCGGTGGATCTCGTCGAAGTCCTCGGCGAACTCCGGGTGCGTAAAGATCACCGCGCGATTCTCGCGCATGCCCGCGAGGGTCTTCTCGCCCACCTCGAGCGGATCCATGCCCGCTTCGAACGCGGTGCCGAAGCGCTCGAGCTCGCCGCGTTCGGTCGGCGGGAAGCCCGAGTCGGCGAAGCTCGCCGGGCGCCTGAGGGCGGAGTCCCACGCGTTGGTCCGGGTCAGTCCGGGACACATCAGCGACACCCCGATTCCGTAGGGCGCAAGGTTGAAGCGCAGGCACTCGGTGAGTCCGCGCACCGCGAACTTGCTCGCGGTGTAGATGCCCGCCTGTGGTCCGGACAGATAGGCGGCCATCGAGGCCACGTTCACGATGTGTCCGCCAGCGCCCTGGGCCTTGATGCGCGGGATGAACGTCACCAGGCCGTTCACGACTCCGCCGAAGTTCACGCCCATGATCCAGTCGTAGTCGGCGTAACTGGCCGCATCCGTGGGGCCGAACACGCTGACGCCGGCGTTGTTGACCAGGATGTGCACAGGTCCGATGGCATCGGCAACCGCGCCCCAGCGCGCGCGGTCGGTGACATCGAGACTGATGAATCGGGGCTGCGGCAGATGCCGTTCGCTGAACCAGGCGGCTGCCCGGGCCTGGTACGCGGCATTGCGATAGGTCAGCACCAGATCGATCCCGGCGGTGGCAAACGCGCGCGCGATCCCGAAACCGATGCCGGAGACGCCGCCGGTGATGAGTGCGGTCTTGCCCGTGAAGTCCATGCGGCCTCTCCCTCGCTGCGCTACCGATCATTTGGTAGTGTTACAAAGAAAGCGCACGCGCGGGAGACGATCATGGGGGATCTCGAAGCACGCTTGGCGGCCCTGGAGCATCGCCTCGGTGAGCTCGAGGACATCAACGCCATCCGCCGCCTGCATTGGGCCTACGGTTACTACATCGACTTCAATCGCGCGGAGGATGTGGTGCAACTGTTTGCCGAGGACGGCGTCGTGGTGTTCCTGTCGGGGGAGTACCACGGGCACGCGGGCGTGCGCCGTCTCTACGGCACCTGGTTCCAGAACTTCTTCACCCAGGGCGTGAACGGCCCGGTCGATGGCTTCCTGCTCGACCATTTCCAGCTGCAGGACATCATCACCGTGGCCCCGGACCGGCGCACCGCGAAGGGCCGCTTCCGGGGCCTGCTGATGGGCGGCAGCCACGAGACGCGCCCCTACAAGCCCGAGGGACTGCCGCTGCAGTTCTACGAGGCGGGCATCTACGAGAACGACTACGTCCGCAAGGACGGTGTCTGGAAGATCAAGCGCCTCGATTACATGATGCAGTGGCAGGCGGACTACGAGCGCGGCTGGGCGAGAACCGTCGCACACCTGCAGCCCGCCACGCAGACCTATCCGCAGAACCCGCTCGGGCCGGACGTGCTGCTGCCGAAGGACCAGGTTCGCCGCACTTGGCCGCATCGCCAGGATGTCCCCATGCACTTCGCGCATCCGCGCTTCGGGGCCGCGCTGGCCAAGGGCTGAGGCGGACACCCCGTTCCCGCCGCCGGCACTGTATTCACGGGCGGCGGCTGCCCCAGGGACTCTTAAGTTCTCCGCCAATCGACCTCCGCATCCCTCTTGGTCGCCTGATCGTTGTATCCAGGCAACAGGCGCGCCGCCCGATACGATGTCTTGCAAACAATAAAGTTGTTTGTTCTACTTACAAAAATTATTTGTCGCTCCGGGGCACTAATGCGTCGTTAATCCGTCGATCGCTAGAGGGGGGACGTAAAATGAAGGCTTTTTCGGGGCCGATTTCCTGCTTGAAGCTGTGTGCGCTAGGTGCCCTAGGGACGCTAGGTTCGTTATTCAGTAGCTTCGTTGTAGCGCAGACCCAACAGGGATCCGCGGCATCTTCGCAGCTCGAGGAAGTCGTCGTGACCGCGCAGTACCGCGAAGAGAAGCTGCAGGACACGCCGATCGCGATCTCCGCCTTCACCTCGCAGTCGATCGAGGAGCAGGGCGCGCAGGTCATGTCCGACATCCTGGGCAGCGCGCCGAGTGTGAACTTCCGCCCGCAGTCCGCCGCCTTCGGCGAATCGGTTTCCGCGAGCATCCGCGGCTTCGGCCAGGTGGACTTCGATCCTGCCTTCGAACCCGGCGTCGGGATGTACATCGACGATGTCTACTATCCGCGCCTGACGGGTGCGAACTTCGATCTGCTCGACGTCGAGCGCGTGGAAGTGCTGCGCGGACCGCAGGGCACGCTCTACGGCAAGGACTCCGAGGGCGGTGCGATCCGCTTCGTGTCGCGCAAGCCGACCGGCGATGGCCCGGCGTACATCTCAGGCACCTACGGTAGCAAGGACCGTCTCGACCTGATCGCCGGCTTCGACTTCACGCTCGCCGACCATCTCACGGGACGCCTGAGTGGCACGTACAAAACCCAGGAGGGCTACGTCAACGTTTACAGCTACGGCTGCGTGGACCCCGCCAGCGGCGTGCCCGCGGGCAGCGGTGGCCTGAAGTGCGAGCAGTATTCGCTCGGAGACGTGGGCTACCACGGCCTGCGCGGGCTGCTGCGCTACAACCCGACGTCCAACCTGGATATCCTGTTCAGCGCCGACTACATCCACGACTCGCACAACAACGGCGCGGAAGTGCTGCTGTACGGCGACAATTCCAATCCCAACACCTACGCGCCGAACGGGGCGGGCGGGATTCCGCTCACCTCGGGCTTCATCTGCGGCAGGTGGTGCAACTACACCACCCTCGGCAATCAAGCCGGATCTTTCATCGCGGGCCTTATCCCGCCGCTGCAGGGATATCCCATGGCAGCGACGTCGGGCTCACAGCTCGACACCTTTGACGCGTATGACTTCGCGCTCAACGCCGACATCGGCATCACGGATGGGGTGAAGGCGAAATGGATCACCGGCTATCGCAACTGGACCAACTCGTACAGCATCGATGGCGATCTGTCACCGGCGCAGACCCAGTTCGGCAACAATACCCTGACCGACTGGTTCTGGAGTCAGGAGCTGCGCCTGAGCGTGGACTTCACGCCGAAGCTGCGTACGACCATCGGTGGCTTCTACTCGGATGAGAAAACGACGTACTACACGCTGCAGGACATCCGCTACGTCGCCGTAGGCGTGCCAGGCCCCGTCTGCGCCGGGCCGCCGTTCAACGGGCTTCCCACGCCCACCTGCCCCGTTTACCCGCTGCAGTTCCTCGGCAATGACCCGGTGAAGACCACATCCAAGGCGGCCTTTGGCACGCTGTTCTATGATCTCACCGATAAGCTGAGCCTCACGGGAGGCGCACGCTACAGCTGGGACTCAAAGAGCTATACCTATTATCGTCTGAGCTTTGACGGAACCACTCCCAATCCCTTCCTCGGTGCACTCAACGGTCAAGAGGCTCGGTTCGAGGGCAGCCGGCCCGACTGGCACTTCAGCGCCGATTACCGCTTCAATCCGGCCGTGATGACCTACGTGTCGTGGGGGACCGGTTATAAGGCCGGTGGCGACAGCCCGCGGCCGTTCAACACCGCGCAGGCGATCGGGTTCGGGCCGGAGAAGGTGAACGCGTACGAGATCGGTGTGAAGACCGATCTGTTCGACCGCACGGTGCGTTTCAATACCGCGGTCTTCTACAACAAGCTCGACGACGCGCAGCTGGTGCTACTGAGCTGCCCACAGTTCGGCGGTCCGGGACCGTGCGCGCTGCCCCAGAACGCCGGCGATGCGGACGTCACGGGCGTGGAAGTCGAGGTCTTCGCCAAGCCGGTCACTGGATTGCAGATCGATGCGTCGGCCTCGTACATGCACTGGGACTGGAAGTGCGTCGACCCCCAGGTCGTGCCCGTTGCGGTGCCCGGAGCGGTCGGTTGCTCGAGCGATTCGGCTGTGATCAATCAACTTTCCGAGACTCCGCTCGGGTTCACGAAGGAGCAGGGGCACCTGGGTGCGCAGTATCAGATCCCGCTGGGCGGAACGGGCACGTTGACGCCGCGCTTCGACGTCACTTACCTCGGTCCCCAGGTCGGTAGCAATACCGCGCCCGCGCCGGGCTCGCCGTCTGCGGTGTATGGGCAGTTGGGCGGTTACACGCTGCTTAACGCCAGCCTGAGGTGGCGCAATCCTAAAGGCGATCTCGAGGTGGCGCTCGAAGGCGAGAACCTCACCAACCATTACTACTTCTACTCGAAGTTCGACCTGACCGGGGCAGGTGCCGGCACCATCACCGGCTCACCCGGTCGACCGCTGCAGTGGGCACTGACAATGAAGAAGACCTTCTGATTCGCGACCGGGGGGAGATACGAAGCGGGGCGAACCTTGAGGGTTCGCCCCGCTTTGTCGTCTCTGGAGCGCAGCGACGCAATCTCGCTGCAGCCCCCGGGGAGCTTCAGAGCTTGACGATGACCGTCTTGAGCTCCGTATAAGCCTCGATGCCCTGGCGGCCCTGCTCGCGCCCGATCCCCGACTGCTTGTAGCCACCGAACGGCAGCGCCGGGTCGATCACGCCGTGGCAGTTGCCCCAGACGGTTCCCGACTTGATCTTGGCGGCGAGGCGATGCATTGCTGAGACGTCCTTGGTCCAGACGCTCGCGCCGAGGCCGTAGCAGGTGTCGTTGGCGGCTTTGGCGACCTCATCGAGCGTGTCGAAGCGTTGCGCGACCAGCACCGGTCCGAAGATTTCCTCGCGCACGACGCTCATGGACGGCTTCACGTTCACGAGTACCGTCGGGTTGACGTAGTAGCCATTGGCGGCCGCGGCGTCGCCGCCGATGGCCACCGAGGCACCGTCGCGCTTGCCCGCCTCGATGTAACCCATGACGCGATCCATCTGCTCCTTCGAGACCAGCGGGCCCATGTGCCCCTGAGGATCGAGCGACGGGCGCGGCTTCCAGAAGGCCGACGCCGCCGCCACGCCCTCGACCATGCGGTCGAAAATCGAGCGGTGCGCGAACAGGCGCGAGCCGGCGATGCAGATCTGCCCGGAGTTGAAGAAGATGCCACCGGCGGCGGCGGGAGCGACCTCATCGACGTTGACATCCGGCATCACCACCACGGGGGACTTGCCCCCGAGTTCCAGGGTGACCCGCTTCAGCGAATCGGTCGAGTTGCGGTTGATGATCTTGCCGACCTCGGTGGAGCCGGTGAACGCGATCTTGTCGACGTCCGGGTGCTTTACCAGCCGCTCGCCCGCGGTGTGTCCGTTGCCGGTGATCACGTTGATCACCCCCGGCGGAAAGCCCGCCTCCGCCACGAAGTCCGCCAGGCGCAGCGCCGTCACCGAGGTCTGCTCGGCGGGCTTCAGGATCAGCGTGCAGCCAGCGGCGAGCGCCGGCGAGATCTTGAGTGTCGCCATCAACAGCGGGAAGTTCCACGGCACGATCTGCGCTGCGACTCCGACGGGTTCGCGCGAGACGTAGCTGAACACCGTGCCACGGGGCAGCCCCTGAGGCTCGAGCAGCTCTCCGCCGAGCTTGGAGGCCCAGCCCGCCATGTAACGCAGGTGATCCACGGCTCCGGGGACATCCACCACGGTGGCCATGCCGACCGGCTTGCCGTTGTCGATGGCCTCGAGCTCGGCGAACTCCGCGGTGTGTGCCTCGAGCAGGTCCGCGAGCTTGTTGATGGTGCGCTCGCGCACCTTCGGCGGCAGGTTCGACCAGCGTCCGTCGTCGAAGGCGGCGCGGGCCGCAGCGACGGCACGGTCGACGTCGGCGTCGGAGGCATCCGCGATGCGCCCGACTTCCCGCCCGGTGGAGGGGTCC
>Ga0335079_10010577_pt1 | contig 10505 bp, 6 predicted proteins | sample Lox_Sample_33_FD_206719 | JGI IMG/M metagenome (GOLD analysis project Ga0335079, IMG submission 206719) | Soil microbial communities from Loxahatchee National Wildlife Refuge, Florida, United States - Lox_Sample_3.3 | ecosystem: Environmental > Terrestrial > Soil > Wetlands | place: USA: Florida... | reverse complement strand
AGAGCGTTGAGTTGGGGATCGTTGTAGATCTCCCACCATTTGCCGCGAGGAATTGCGGCGTTGGGTTCGGCCTGCTTCCATCCCTCGGGAGGCTGTTCTTTGAAGACCTGCGGTGTCGGAGCCGAAGGCCGGTGATAGTTCGGGCCGACGGCACAGCCGACGGCCAGCATCAGGACGCCCGCGAGCGCAAGCCACAAGGAGTTGCGAAAGCTTCGACTGCCAATCATTCGTTGGTTCATGAATTGTCTTTCGCCAGAGTTGTTGAGGGCCACAATTGCTACGCCTCGGAGCCGACCGGGCCGGTTTCTCTCGCGCGCCGCCGGGCGCGGACGCCATCCCACCAATGCTGCAGCCGATCGAAGTAGAGATAGACCACGGGGGTCGTGTACAGGGTCAGCACCTGGCTGACGATCAATCCGCCGATGATGGTGATTCCCAGGGGCCGGCGCAACTCCGATCCGGTACCGTTGCCGAGCGCCAGCGGCAAAGCCCCCAGCCCGGCGGCCATGGTTGTCATCAGAATCGGACGGAAGCGCAGCAGGCAGGCTTCAAAGATGGAATCGCGCGAACTCTTGCCTTCGATGCGCTCGGCGGCGAGAGCGAAGTCCACCATCATGATGGCATTCTTTTTCACGATGCCGATCAGCAAGATCAGGCCGATCATGGCAATCACACTCAGATCGGTGTGCGTGATCAGCAGAGCCAGCAACCCGCCGACACCGGCCGAGGGCAGCGTGGAAAGAATGGTCACGGGATGGACGTAGCTCTCGTACAAAATCCCGAGCACGATGTATACCGTCGCTAACGCGGTGGCAATCAGCAGCGGCTCGTTGCCGAGCGATTGCTGATAGGCCTGCGCCGTGCCGGAGAACGTGGTGTGGATGGTCGAGGGCAACTGGACCTGGAGCGCAGCCTTGTGAATTGCGGTTACGGCGTCACCCAGGGCGACGCCCGGGGCAAGATTGAACGAAACCGTGACCGACGGAAACAGGCCCTGGTGAGTCACGGCAAGAGGAGCAATCGCCGGGCCGTAATGGGCGATCGCACTCAGGGGAACTTCGTGTCCGTTTGGCCCCATGACCCAAGTTTCACGCAGGAACTGTGGGTTCTGCCAAAACTGTGGCGCCGCCTCCATGACCACGTGATACTGGTTCAGGGACGTGTACATGGTGGAGACCTGGCGCTGCCCGAAAGCATCGTAGAGCGTGTTATCGATCAACTGCGGCGAGATCCCGAAGCGCGCTGCCGTGGCGCGATCGTACTGCACCAGGGACTGCAGCCCGTTGTTCTGTTGATCGCTGCTGACATCCGTAATGATCCTGATGCGCCGCAAAGCCTCCAGCATGCGGGGCGCATAATTGGTGAGATCGTCCAGGTTATCGCCCTGCATGGTGAACTGATAGAGGGCGTTGCTCAACCGTCCTCCCACGCGTACGTCCTGCATGGCTTGCAGGTATAGCGTCGCGCCCGGAACCTTGGCGAGCTTGGACCGCAAGCGCGCGATGATGTAGTCGACGGTGATTTTGCGCTCATTCAGCGGCTTGAGAGCGACAAACATGCGCCCCGTATTGGTGGTGGTTCCACCGCCGCCGCCGCCGGTGAAGGCAAGAACCGTCGCAACCCCGGGATCGTCTTTTACGATGGCGGCCATCTGCAGCAAGAGGTTGTTCATCGCCTGGAAGGAAGTATCCTGGTCGGCCTGGATCGCTCCCATCATGCGGCCATTATCCTGCTGCGGGAAAAAGCCCTTGGGAACGCGAATGAAAAGAAACACGTTCAACCCGATGGTGGCTGCCAGCACCGCCATCGTTATCCCGGGATGGCGCAGCACCCGGGTAAGGGTGCGGCCGTACATGTTCACCACCCACTGGAAGGCGCGCTCGCTGGCCCAATACAACTTGCCGTGGGTCTCGTGCTGCCTGAGCAGATGGGCACACATCATCGGCGTCGCGGTGAGCGACACCACCATGGAAATGCCTATCGCCACCGACATGGTGACGGCAAACTCGCGGAACAGGCGGCCGACGATGCCTCCCATCATCAGCAGGGGGATGAACACCGCGACCAGCGAAATGCTGATGGTCAGGACGGTAAAACCGATCTCCTTGGAACCCTTCAGCGCCGCCTCGAACGGAGTCGCGCCCTGCTCCAGGTAGCGGGTGATGTTCTCGATCACCACAATGGCATCGTCCACCACAAACCCGGTGGAAATCGTCAGCGCCATCAGCGACAGGTTATCCAGACTGTAGCCGCACAGATACATGGCGCCGAACGTCCCGATCAGCGATAGCGGAACGGCAATGCTGGGAATCATGGACGTCCGCGCGCTTTTCAGGAAGAAGAAGACCACCAGGATGACCAGGATCACAGCAATGATCAGCGTGCGCTCCACGTCATGCACGGAAGCGCGGATGGTGATGGTCTGGTCCAGTGCCACCGCAACGTCGATTGCCTGGGGTATTGCAGCTTTCAGTTGCGGGATCACCTCGCGGATGCGATCCACCGTATCAATGATGTTCGCCCCGGGCTGGCGAAAGATGATGACCAGGATGGAAGGCTTGCCGTTGGCGTAACCCGCGTTGCGAAGGTCTTCGACCGAGTCTACGGCCTGGCCGACGTCGGAAACGTGAACTGCGGACCCGTTGCGGTAGGCAACCACCAGGGGCTGGTAATCGATCGCCTTGAGCAGTTGATCGTTAGCTCCCACTTGCCACATGCGGTGGCCGTCCGAGAAGTTCCCCTTCGCCAGGTTGGCATTGGTGCTGCTCAACATGCCGCGTACTTGCTCCAGACTGATGCCGTACTTGTTCAGAACCGTCGGGTTGAGCTCGATTCGCACGCTGGGCAAGGAGCTGCCACCGACAACGACTTGGCCGACACCGTTCACCTGGGAGAGCTTCTGCGCCATGATGGTGGAGGCGGCGTCGTACATCTGCCCCTTGCCCAGCGTGTCGGAAGTCAGCGCCAGGATCATGATGGGAGAATCGGCGGGATTTACCTTGCGGTAAGTAGGATTGTTCGGCAGGTTGGCAGGCAGATAGCCGCGCGCCGCATTGATGGCCGCCTGCACATCACGGGCCGCGGCATTAATGTCGCGGTTCAGATCGAATTGCAGGGTGATCGAACTCGCCCCCAGCGTGCTGGAGGAAGTCATTTCGGTCACCGCCGCGATGCGCCCGAACTGTCTTTCGAGCGGGGTGGCCACCGATGAGGCCATCGTCTCCGGGCTGGCGCCTGGTAACTGCGCATTCACGGAAATGGTGGGAAAGTCCACCTGCGGCAGCGGCGAGACCGGCAGCAATCGGAAAGCCACCGCTCCCGCCAGGGCGATAGCGACCATGAGCAGCGTGGTCGCAACCGGCCGGCGGATAAAAGGTTCGCAAACGTTCATGACTACTTCACCGGCACCAGTTCCGAACCCGGGCCTTCACTGCCGCGCCGGGAGAACCGCCGGGCCAGACGGTCGAACCAGAGATAGATCACCGGCGTGGTATAGAGCGTGAGCAATTGGCTGAGCAGCAGGCCACCGACTATGGTGATGCCCAGCGGCCGCCGTAATTCCGATCCCGTCCCGCTACCGAGGGCCAGCGGCAGGCCGCCGAGCAGGGCCGCCATGGTGGTCATCATGATGGGGCGAAAGCGCAGCAGACAGGCCTGGTAGATGGAATCGAGCGGAGTTTTACCCTCCTTGCGCTCGGCTTCGAGCGCGAAGTCGATCATCATGATGGCATTCTTCTTCACGATGCCGATCAGCAGCACGATACCGATCAAGGCGATAACGCTGAAATCGGTGCGGCAGATCAACAGCGCCAGCAGCGCGCCCACGCCCGCCGATGGCAGCGTCGAAAGAATGGTGATGGGATGGATGTAGCTTTCGTACAAGACGCCGAGCACGATGTAGACCGTCACCACCGCGGCCAGGATCAACAGCGGCTCATTCGCCAGGGACGTCTGGAAGACTTCCGCCGTGCCCTGGAACCCGCTTTGGATGCTGGCCGGCATCCCGATCTCCTCTTTGACCTTGTTGACCGCTTCGACCGCATCGCCCAGCGAAGCGTCGGGAGCCAGGTTGAACGAGAGCGTGACCACCGGGAACTGGCCCTGGTGATTGACCGTGATGGGAGCGGTCGTGGCCTCCCAATGGGTAAACGCGCTCAACGGCACTTGACTGCCGCTGGCGAAAACCTGGGACGACGCAATCGGAGCTCCCAGCAACGATCCGCTCGCGGCGGCCGCGAAGGTGCTGGACGAGGTGGACGCGCTGGCCGCAGGTGTGTTCGAGGGCCCAAAGCTCTGCAACGCAGCCGTGCCGCCGGCCACCAACCCGCTGGAAGCCGTACTGCCGGAAGCCGCCATTCCGGAGCGGATGTAGAGGTCACGCAAATCCGTTGGACTCCTGCCAAAGCCCGGTTTTACTTCCAGCACCACGTGGTATTGGTTCAACTGCGTAAACATGGTGGAGATCTGGCGCTGCCCGTAGGAATCGTAGAGCGTCTGATCGATGGCTGAGGGAGTGATACCCAGGCGGGAGGCGGTGTCGCGATCGAACACCAGCTTAGCCCGCAACCCCCGCGCCTGCTGGTCGCTGGTCACATCGCGCAACTCGGGCTGCTGCTGCAGCTTGGCGAGCATTTGGGGGGCAAACGAATTCAGCTCATCGGCGTTGGGATCTTCGAGCGTGTACTGGAACTGGGTGCGGCTCACGCGGTCCTCGACCGTGATGTCCTGCACCGGCTGCATGAACAGGGTGATGCCCGAGACTTGGGCCAGTTGCGGCTGCAAACGGCGAATCACGTCGCTGGCGCTGATCCTGCGCTCATCCAGAGGTTTGAGGTTGATCAGAATGCGGCCGCTGTTCAAAGTGGTATTGGTGCCGTCAATCCCGATGAAGGACGATAAGCTTTCGACGGCCGGATCTTTAAGAATGACGTCCGCCAGCTTCTGCTGCGATGTCGCCATTTCTGGAAACGAAGTGGTCTGCGCCGCCTCCGAGATTCCCTGGATCACCCCCGTATCCTGGATGGGAAAGAACCCCTTGGGAACCACGAAGTAGAGAAACACCGTCAAGACGAACGTGGCCGCGGCGATCAGCAGGGTAAGGGTCTGGAAGCGAAGCACCGTTTGCAGGGTTCTGCCGTAGAAGGCAATGATCTTGTCGAAGGCCCGCTCGGAGGCGCGGTAGAAGCGCCCCTGTTTTTCCGGTGGGGTGTGATGCAGGAGCCGCGCGCACATCATCGGCGTCAGGGTCAGCGACACCACCGCCGAGACCAGGATGGTGACCGCCAGGGTCACGGCGAATTCGCGGAAGAGCCGGCCGACGATGTCTCCCATGAACAGCAGCGGGATCAGCACTGCGATCAGAGAAATGGTCAGCGAAACGATGGTGAAGCCGATCTGCTCGGCGCCCTTCAGCGCCGCCCGCAGCGGGGGCTCGCCTTCTTCGATGAAGCGGGCGATGTTCTCGATCATGACGATGGCGTCGTCGACCACGAAGCCGGTCGAGATGGTGAGCGCCATCAGCGTCAGATTGTTCAGGCTGTAGCCGAGCAGGTACATCACGCCGAAAGTGCCGATCAGCGAGAGCGGAACCGCCACGCTGGGAATCACGGTCGCGGCCAGATTGCGTAGAAACAGGAAAATGACCATGACCACCAGGGCCACGGTCAGCATCAGGGAGAACTCAACGTCCCTCACCGACGCCCGGATGGTGCTGGTGCGATCGGTCAGTATTTTGACCTGAATCGAATTGGGCAGGGTGTTGGTGAGCTGCGGCAGCAGCTTGGTGATGCGATCGACCACGGCAATAATGTTGGCGCCCGGCTGCCGCTGGATATTCATGATGACGGCGGGCATGTCGTTCATCCAGGCAGCCTGGCGGACGTTCTCCGCGTCGTCCACCACCGTGGCTACATCCGCCAGCTTGACTGGGGCGCCGTTCTTGTATGCGACCACCAGCGGAGCGTAGTCGGCGCTCGACAGCAGTTGATCATTGGCGCCGATCTGGTAATTCTGGTGCTTGCCATCAAAATTGCCCTTCGCCAGATTGACGTTGCTGGCGACGATGGCGCTGCGCAGATCCTCCAGGTTCAATCCGAAGGACGCCAGTTGTGTAGGATTCGCCTGGATGCGCACCGCCGGCTTCTGTCCGCCGCTGATGCTGACCAGTCCTACCCCGGGCAACTGCGAAATCTTGGGAGCCAGCCGGGTATCAGCGAGATCTTCAACCTTGGAGAGCGGAAGAGTGTCGGAAGTGAGCGCCAGGGTGAGAATGGGAGTATCTGCGGGATTGATCTTGCTGTACAGCGGCGGAGTGGGGAGATCAGCCGGCAGATATGTGCCTGAGGCATTGATCGACTGCTGCACCTCCTGCTCCGCCACGTCGATGCTCAGACTGAGAAGAAACTGCAACGTAATGACGGAACTGCCGTCGGAACTGGTCGAGGTCATCTGCTGCAGTCCGGGCATCTGGCCGAACTGGCGCTCCAGCGGCGCCGTCACGGAGGACGCCATCACATCCGGGCCGCCTCCCGGATAAAACGTGACCACCTGGATGGTCGGATAATCCACCTCGGGCAGGGCCGAAACCGGTAACTGCTTGTAGGCTACGAGGCCGGCCAGCGTGATGGCCACCATCAGCAGGGATGTAGCGATGGGGCGGAGGATGAAAGTCCGCGAGGGACTCATGAACTCGGCCTCGGAGGGCTGCCGTCCGTGACCTGTGCGTTCACCTTGCTGCCTTCCTGTAATTTGTCAACTCCGGTGGTGACCACCACATCACCGGGCGACAAGCCGGAAACGACTTCAGCTTCGTCTCCTTCCGTGGTTCCCAGGGTTATATTGCGCACGGTGACGGTCTGGTCCTGCTTGACCAGGTAGACAAACGTCTTCTGCGAGTTCCGCTGGATGGCGGCCGTAGGCACCAGGGTGACGTTATGCTTTTCCTCGACCAGCAAGCGCGCATTCACGAACTGGTTGGGAAACAGCGCGTCATCTTTATTGTTGAAGATCGCCCGCAATTTCAGCGTGCCCGTGGTGGGGTCAATCTGGTTGTCCAGGGTCAGCAAGGTCCCTTGCGACAGCTTCTTTTTCAAGTCGCGGTTGTAAGCGACCACCTGCAACTTCTCTCCGGCGCGAAACCGCTGCACCACGGCCGGCAACTGGTCTTCTGAGATGGTGAAGATCACGCTGATGGGCTCGATTTGGGCGATCACCATCAAACCCGTGTTGCTGGCGGCAGAAACAAAGTTTCCAGGATCGACCAGCCGCAATCCCACGCGGCCCGAGATCGGGGCAGTGATGTGACAATAGACCAGGTTGAGTTTGGCACTATCGATCAGGCCTTGATCGGTCTTGACGATTCCTTCATCCTGGGTGACCGTCGCCTGCTGGGTCGCGAGTTGCTGCTCGGCGACGGCATTGCGCTTGATCAGTTCCTGGTAACGAGCCAGATCGACACGCGCGTTCTGCAGGTTCGCCTGGTCTTTAATTAGCTGTCCCTGGGCCTGCGTCAACTGAACTTCGTAAGGCCGGGGATCGATCTCGATCAACGGCGCGCCCTCGCGCACCGCCTGGCCTTCCTTGTAGTAGATCTTCATCAATTGGCCGTCGACGCGGCTCTTCACCGTCACGGTGTAAATCGGCGTCACCGCGCCCAGGCCGGTGTAATACACGCCGATGTCGCCGGTGTGAGCGGTCGCTGCCGTCACCGGGATCGTCGGCCCCCGTGAAGCGGCGGGTGGCGTTACAGGCTTACTCGCGTGACCTCGCAGCAGGAAATAAAGAACAACCACGGCCAGCACAACACAGGCTGCTATCCACAGCCAGTGTCGGCGGGGACGGCGTCGTGCCGCGTGTTCCTTATCGCGATCATCGACAACCCGGGGAGACTCTTCTTGGGTAGGCGGAAAAGTGGGCTTGTTCATGAGATTTGCAAAAATTCCTGCTGGCCTGCGAGCAGTGCAGACCCCGACGCGCTATTCCCTTTCACACCTTACGGCCGAACCCCATGGCCAATTTATGACAGCGCACTTCCTTTGCGCAAGAGTCGCATGCGCCGCCCCAACGTCGACGATGACCGCCGCACCTGACAAAGCTGCCTCATTTGACGACGCACTTTGACTAATGAGACCACATGTTTCTGTAAAGAATTGCAAAGATTGCGTCATTTTTTGTTGGCTGGGATGCCCCTTAAGCTCTTGAATTGGATGGCTTTGCTGGAATTGTAGCTGCCTGAGATTTCAAACTGGATATGGACGGAGGCAAGAACTGGCACTCGGTCTTTAAGAATCAGCAACTTATATCCCAAAGCTCAAGACGCACATCGGCCTTGGCCCATTAACAGAGATGCCAAAGTTTCCAAGCCAGGACCGACACCATCAGCCAACCCAGCATCGGAATTGACAATGCCATCCAGGATGAGAGAGCGGCGAGAAGCTGCCAGGCCAGAAAGGCAAACATCAGCAACCCGAGCGCGCCCATGCAGGCGCCGACGGCGTCAAGTGCCGCCGCCTTACGCCCACGTACGGTTCCGTGGCCTCCGGCTCTGCGCTTCCTCTGCTTCTCATGACTCTCAATCAGGGTTGCACTGGCGGGGAGGATCGCGGGAAAAGCGAGAAAAAGTCCACCGACGCCTTGGACCGTAATGCCTGGCGATGATGCCGGCGAGCGCCGTCACCGTGCCTCCTACCAGAAAGCGGGAAGCAAACTCATACCATCGGGTGCGCGCGAGCACGCTGTAGTCGGCGGAGATTTTCATCCGCGAAATACCAGCCACAAGCCGAAGGCGGAGGCACACCAAACTGGCAGGGCCACGACCGCAACAGAACGAGCCGACCAGCGGCCCCGCAAAAGGAGCCGGCTCACCACCCATGCGTACAGCAGGGAGGCAAGGGTGCCCAGGATCATCGAGCGCGCTTCGCTGGCGGCATAGACCCGTCCCTCTTTTGCCAGGGTGAGGACGATCGTCGCAAGCGCGACCGAAGGCGCCGCTCCAAAAAGCCCGGCAAAGCTCTTCGGCTTCATAACGTCGCCCAGAATCGCAAACGCGGAGACGGACAGTCCGCCGGCGATCACGCGGATAAGGATTTCCGTCAGCATCGCGTTCGCGATCTGGTCAGCGGCTCATTCACGGCTCATGCAGCCTCTCGTTCCTTTTGCTCGATTGGCTCTTCGGCGGCGGCCTCCCCTTTGGTGGCGTGCGCATTCACCGCACTGGCGAGCATGGTGAGCCGCTGGTCAGCTTCCTTTTCTTCGTCCAGTGTTCCCTGCAGCATTTGGCTTGCCTTGTCATCGCCCAAAAGGGTTGCGTAGGTGCGCACTGTGCCGTATCCGGCCATCTCATAGTGCTCGACGCGCTGGGCCGAGGCGATGATAGCGGCGTCCCGCACCTCAGGGTCCTCGATGTCACCCACCAGGTCGCTGCCCTCCTCGATCACTCCCTCCATCCCTTTGCACTTCTCCCGCTTCGCCTTCACGCCCAGGGCCGCGAAGATTTGCTCCAGCCGCTCGGCTTGCAGATTCGTGATTTCCAGGTGTTCTGAGAGCGCTTGTCTCAGGTCCTGCGATGTCGCCGCGGCGATCATTTCGGGCAGCGCCTTGATGATCTGTTGCTCGGCATCATAGAGATCGTTGAGTTCTTTAACGTAAAGCTCCTGCAATGAATTGGGTGTCATAATTCTCTCCTCGAAGTCTGAAAAAAAACGTGGTTGGGTATGGGCGCGGACGCCAGGGAGCGGACTAGCCGGCCTTGCGAGTGCGCGCAGCCTTCACGGCCGCTGCCCTGCGGGCCTGTTTGCCGCGTTTTGCCGCGCTCTTCCTGGCCTGCTGTGAGATTGACCGACGGCTGGCGCTGCTTCTGGATTCGCGCTTCAGAGCGGCCGAAACCGTTCGCGAGCGCGTGCGCGATGTCCTGCCGCCCGGACGCTTGCCGGCCTCGGTATCCTGCTCCGCTTTTCGCCGCACCAATGCCGGCCCCTTGGGCGCTCCCAGCTTCACCCCGGCGCGACGGGCTTTGGATAAACCTATGGCAATCGCCTGCTGGCGGGAACGCGCACCGTGCTTACCCTCGCGCACATGGTGGATTTCTTCGCGGACAAATTCTCCGGCTTGGGTGGATGGCGACTTGCCCTCGCGAGCATCTTCTTCGGCTCGCTCAATGGTCTCGCGCTCCGGCATGGATCAGGCCCCCTCGGGATAAGTTCAGCCAAATCCAGTATCGGGTTGGACTCGGCGGGACACAATCCGAGGTTCACTGTAAGTCAAAGCGCTATTTGGTGTAGCGGTTCACGAACGGGAGAAATCGGAGGAAACGTGAACGAACATGGACCCAGATGAGCAGGGAAAAAGCCGTCCGTAATAAAGGATGTGCCCCCAAATTCCGGCTTACTTGGCGGGATGTGACGCAAAGTACTGGTCCAGGCTGGCCGCCACTTCCTTGACGCCCTGCTGGACATTCTTGTCCAAGGCCGCGACGACCGCGGACACATCCTTTCCGCCTACCGGTTCTT